>RCMY010001812.1_pt1 | contig 19782 bp, 20 predicted proteins | sample 2041341 | NCBI WGS metagenome assembly RCMY01 (sample SAMN09708234, study PRJNA481090) | Marine sediment metagenome, whole genome shotgun sequencing project. | reverse complement strand
CGGGATGTTGTCCGGCGGGATTGCACCGGGGAGATCGCGCCACTGGAAGCGGGACAGGTCCTGGACTGACGCGGCGTCGATCGGATGCTTGGAGAGGATCGCAAGACCTCCGTCGCCCAAAAATCGACCGTAGCCTTGTGCGTCTTCAGGTTCACCGAAGCGACCGTCGCCGTCGCGGTCATGTCCCGTCTGCACCCCCCGATTGGGGGGAAGTGCGAAGCGGTAGGGATAGATTGCAAGTCGGTCTGCGAAGGCCGAAAGCGCCATGAGGGAGGTGTCAAAGTCGAAATCGGCAAGGACGATCACGTCGGCGTCAACCGCTTGGATCACCGCAAGGTTTGCCAGAATTTGGGGGTCTTCACCCTTTACGATATCGCGAAGCAAAAGCCCCGGACCGTCGCGTGACAGTTCGGTGTGGAAGACGCCAAGTCTAAAGGTTTGCGCATCAGCCGGTGCGCCCGAAAGCGCCGCTATCAGGCAGGCAGCAAGCCATCGCCCGCTTCGTCGGCGCGGCTTGTGAGGCGACGCTTTTCCGTGATCATCGACGCAATCCGCCCCATCGCGATGCCGCGCATGAAGAGAGACGCCGGTAAGAATGCCCATGCCGCCACCGTCCAGATCAAACTGTGCGGGTTTTCAAGCGACACCGAGCCAAAGAGCGCCGTTGCCGATTTGATCACCGCCGGGGTCAGGAATGGCAGCAAAAAGCCTAACGCAATGTTAAAACGCGCATCGCGTTCGAGACGTTCGACCACGTCTCCACCCGCTGTGGGGTCAAATGTGGGCAAGTTGACCCAGACGTTGAAGGAGCCGTTTCTCAGGGGCCAGCGATGTACGCGCTGCAAAATGATGAAGACCGCAAGCGTGACCAGTGAGATCAAATAGGCGATGCCCGCCGAATTTCGTACGAGTTCGATGTGGGCGACCGATGTATCCGCAGGCAACATCAATACGACGAGACGCACAGGCGAATAAGGGAAGTCGATGACCGTGCCGACGGAGGCTCCGATGCCCGCAACGAAAGTGGTCAGAGCCGATGGCTCGACCTGCCCGCGCGTCAAAAGGGCTAGGAAAATCACGGTGAGGAAGAGGGATGCAAAGCGGATGCGATTGAACGGCGGTGCGTCGCGGAATTCCACGAGGCCGGGGTAAGATGAGGCGTATTCGAAGAATGTGAGGCCAGCGCCAAAGAGCGCGATAAGGGTCACGACCTGCGCCGTGTCGGACGTCATGCCCGGCAGCAACAGCGATGGCGTGGCCAATAAAACCACGACGAGAATTGCACGAATGAGTGCCCCTGCCAGCCGGAAAATCACCGGAACTGCCCCTTTTCTTGGCCTGATCCAACAATGTGGAGTGGCCATTTTTTGTTTATGTTCCGCCAATTATGGCGGGATGCCTCAATTTTGCCCAATTTTTGCCTTCTTTCCCCAAGTACAGCAACAACCGGTTAACCCTGATGGGACTCTGAGGCTTTTTCGTGGTGTGAATGGTGCGAGATTGCATCAATTAGGCACGAAAAAGGGGCCGCTCCGAAGAACGGCCCCATATCTTGTGGTCAGCAGGTTTTTAGACCCAAGGACGCTCGACTGACGCTTTTGCTTCGAATGTGTCAATCGCGGCTGCTGCGCTTTCGATTGTCAGGCCAATGTCGTCGAGGCCGTTCAAAAGGCAGTGCTTGCGGAAAGGATCGACCTCGAATGTGATCTCGCCGCCGTCCGGGCCGTTGATCGTCTGGCTCTCCAGATCAACCGTCAACGTCGCGTTCGCGCCGCGCGAGGCGTCATCCATCAGTTTCGCCACATCTTCTTTTGGCAGCACAATCGGCAGAATGCCGTTCTTGAAGCAGTTGTTGTAGAAGATGTCCGCGAAAGACGTTGAAATCACGCACCGAATGCCAAAGTCCAAAAGCGCCCAAGGGGCGTGCTCGCGACTTGATCCGCAACCGAAATTTTCGCCCGCAACAAGGATTTCAGCTTTGCGATATGCTGGTTGATTGAGGACGAAATCCTCAACTTCGTTGCCCTGTCGATCAAATCGCATCTCATCGAACAGGTTCGCGCCAAGTCCGGTGCGCTTGATCGTTTTAAGGAACTGCTTGGGAATGATCATATCTGTGTCGATATTCACAAGCGGCATTGGCGCCGCGATCCCGGTGATGTCGGTGAATTTTTCCATTACATCATCTCCCGTACGTCGGTTAGGCGACCGGTTATCGCGGCAGCTGCCGCCATGCCGGGCGACATCAGGTGCGTGCGTCCCTTAAAGCCCTGACGGCCTTCAAAGTTGCGGTTAGAGGTCGACGCGCAGCGTTCCTCGGGGGCCAGTTGATCGGGGTTCATCGCAAGGCACATTGAACAGCCCGCAAGGCGCCATTCGAACCCGGCGTCTTTGAAGATATCTGCAAGGCCCTCTTTCTCGGCTTGCAGACGCACAAGGCCCGAACCCGGCACGACCATGGCGCGCATGCCCTTGGCGATCTTTTTGCCTTTGACGATTTCGGCCGCGGCGCGCAGATCTTCGATGCGCCCATTGGTGCACGACCCAATGAAAACGGTATCGATTTTGATGTCGGTTAATTTCTGTCCCGGCGTAAGGCCCATATAGTCGATGGACCGCTGTGCCGCACCGACCTTGCCGCCTTCAAAGCTGTCGGCGGAGGGCACGACATCAGTGATCGGCAACACGTCCTCAGGCGATGTGCCCCACGTTACGACCGGGGCGATGTCTTCGCCCTTGATCGTCACGACAAGGTCCCAATGCGCGTCGTCGTCGGAAAACAGCGTCTTCCAATAGGCAAGTGCCGCTTCCCATTGATCGGCTTTCGGCGCGTGAGGGCGACCATTGACGTATTCGTAGGTTTTCTCGTCCGGCGCGATAAGCCCTGCCCGCGCGCCACCTTCAATGGCCATGTTGCAGACCGTCATACGGCCCTCCATCGAAAGATCGCGGATCGCTTCGCCGCAATATTCGATCACATAACCTGTGCCGCCAGCGGTGCCGGTCTTGCCAATCACGGAAAGCGTGATGTCTTTTGCGGTCACACCAGGGCGCAATTTGCCGGTGATCTCGACTTTCATGTTCTTCGATTTCTTCTGGATCAGCGTTTGCGTCGCCAGAACGTGCTCGACCTCAGACGTACCGATGCCATGCGCCAAAGCGCCGAACGCACCGTGGGTGGCTGTGTGGCTGTCGCCGCACACAACGGTCATACCGGGCAAAGTCCAGCCTTGCTCGGGGCCAACGATGTGTACGATGCCCTGACGAATGTCGGACACAGGATAATAGTGGATGCCGAAATCCTTGGCGTTCCTGTCGAGCGCTGCCACCTGAATGCGGCTATCTTCTGGCATCTGATCGGGATTGTCGCGGCCTTCTGTGGTTGGCACGTTGTGGTCCGGCACGGCGATGGTTTTGTCCGGCGCGCGAACTGAACGACCGGCGATGCGCAGCCCCTCAAAGGCCTGCGGCGAGGTCACTTCGTGAACCAAATGGCGGTCTATATAAAGTCGGCAAGTGCCGTCCTCGGCTTCATGGGCAACGTGATCGTCCCAGATCTTGTCGTAGAGCGTGCGTGGATTGGTCATTTTGAAAGTCCCTGAAAAACATGAAGTGGTCGCAAGGTTGCAAGAAGCGAACGAAGGCTCAGGACGCCAGCGCCAAGACCGTCATTGTCGCGCCAAAAAAGCGTTCTCGCAGGCGCGCACGGTCATCCATGTCGAAAAAACGTCTCATACAGGCTGGAATACAGGGCTTCGCCGACAGGGGCAAGCGCTCGACCACACCCCTCTTTGGGTCCGAAGAATCCCGGGGGAGACCGCTCAGGCGGTCGGGGGCAGAGTCGCCAGTGTGACGCGTGGAAACGCGGCACAATCGGACCTGGTTTACAGTGCGTATTCACTAAGAGAATGAGCAGCATTGCCGCCAAACGGGCACGGTACACCTCAATGACCGGAAATCTCTAAACTGAGCCCACCTCGCCGTGGACAATGACCGGAGAAGCCGACTATCTGTTGAACGGCTATTGCGGCGACTTCTTCGGTCTTAATAAATTGATACATCAAGTTCTGTTACCTCATCCCGCAGCGGTGAGGCATTCTCGGCCGGATCGTAGTTGAACATCTACAAGCGGGCAGTCCGCTGCCAAATTTAGGGACGACACATGGAAGGCTTCCTGTTCCAAGCGGTGGTTTACCTTTTGGCCGCGGTCATCGCGGTGCCGATTGCTGTGCGCTTTGGGCTTGGGTCGGTCCTTGGATATTTGATTGCCGGGATCGTCATTGGTCCTATTCTTGGCCTCGTCGCCGATACCGAAGACTTGCAACATTTCGCCGAGTTTGGTGTCGTTTTGATGCTGTTTCTCATTGGTCTGGAATTGTCCCCCCGCGCGCTTTGGGACATGCGTCACAGGCTTTTGGGACTAGGGGGCATGCAGTTGGTCTTGACGCTGAGTGCGGTCGCGTTTGGCTGCTCATATGTGTTCGGCCTGCCCTGGCAAACGAGTATCGCGGTCGGCATGATTATGTCGCTGTCGTCGACCGCTATCGTCCTGCAAACACTGTCGGAAAAACGCCTTATGCAAACCGGCGGTGGCCGGGCGTCGTTTACCGTGCTGCTTAGTCAGGACATCGCAGTTATACCGATGTTGGCGTTGCTGCCACTGTTGGCCATTGGCGGAATGACAAGCTTTGGCGAGGATGGCTCGATCACCCGCGCGGTCGTTGAAGCCACGGCAGACGACCACGGTGAAAGTAACGGCGCAGATTTTGCACTTCATTTCATGGCCGAACTGCCCGCATGGGGCGTAACGCTGGTGACGATTGGGGCGGTGGTTGGCGTCGTTTTGTTCGGCGCGTATGCCACGCGGCCGATGTTCCGGTTCGTCCATATCGCCCGCTTGCGCGAGCTATACACGGCATTTGCTTTGCTGATCGTCGGCGCGATTGCGTTTCTGATGATACTGGTCGGTTTGTCGCCGGCGCTTGGGACATTTCTAGCCGGTGTGGTCCTTGCCAACTCAGAGTTCCGCCACGAGTTGGAAAGCGACATTGCGCCCTTTAAGGGTCTGTTGCTGGGTCTGTTTTTCATTACCGTGGGCGCGGGCATTAACTTTTCAGTGTTCTTCCGTGATCCGTTTGAACTGCTTGGGTTCACGTTGTTGATGATGGGCGGCAAAGGCGTAATCCTCTACATTCTTGCGCTGATTTTCCGCATGAAGGGCCGCAATAAGTGGTTGATGACGCTTGGCTTGGCGCAGGCCGGTGAATTCGGGTTTGTGCTGATCTCGTTCTCGTTGCAGCAAGGTGTTTTTGGCACAGCCCTTGGCGAGCGGCTTCTCTTGGTGGTCGCGTTGTCGATGCTTTTGACGCCGCTGTTTTTCATCGCCTACGAACGGCTACAGCATCGGATGACGGGCGACGGTGCAGAGACACCGGACGCCGACGAGATCGACGAAAAAGGCACGATTATCATCGCCGGAATCGGGCGGTTCGGGCAGGTTGTAAACCGTTTGCTGATGTTGGCCGGGTTCCGCGCGGTGGTCTTGGATCACAACCTCGAAGCCATCGACACAATGCGCCGGTTTGGCATCAAGGGCTTTTTTGGCGATCCGACGCGCCCCGATCTGTTGCATGCCGCCGGATTGGACGAAGCGCGGGTTCTGGTGGTGGCGATGGACGACAAAGAGGCCGCGATCCAGCTCGTAAAATATGCACGATCTAAGCGCCCCGATTTGCGCATCGTTGCCCGTGCGCACGACCGGGTTCACAGCTATCAACTGTATCAAGCCGGTGCCGACAACATTGTGCGCGAGATGTTTGACTCGTCTCTGCGCGCAGGACGCTATGTACTTGAGAACATGGGGCTTACCGATATAGAAGCTTCGAAAATCGAGCACTTCTTTTTCCGCAAAGACCGCGAAGGATTGCGCGAGTTGGCCGAACTGTGGAAGCCTGGTGTGCCGGTCGAACAGAACCCCGAATACGTGGCGCGTGCCCGCGAGCTTAACGCAGATCTTGAGACCGCACTGGTCGCTCATCTGGACGAGTTGGCCGACATTGTCGGGGAACCTGAGGTCAAAGAGCCTATCTTGGCCGGACAGACGGCTCCGGTTGCGTCGGATTTGGCGGGCATCATGGATATTGCGATTGACCCGGCGCCTGAAGAAGGCACCCCAGACAAGAAATCCAGTTAAGTCGCGCTGCGTCTTTGCGGGCCCTTCAGCGCAGTGATTGCAAGGATAACGCCTGAGACGGTGGCGATCATTCCAGCGGCGCTGACGGCGTGGGTGCCGCCGATCCAGAGCGGGCCGTAGCCTGCGAGGACGAAGCCGAGGATTGCCGACATAAGAGCGAAGGCGACGGACCATGCGACTTGCGCGCCAAGGCGATTGGTCATCAGGCGCGCGGCGGCGGGTGGACAAATAAACATCGCAATCACGATGATCGAGCCCACAGCGTCGAAGGCGGCAACGGCGGCCAGCGCCGAGGCGATCACGAGGCCGAGGGAGATCGCCGTCACCGGCAGGCCGAGGGTCGCGGCAAAGCCTTCGTCGAAGGTCGAAATGGCAAGCGGTCGCCAGAATGCGGCGAGGAGCGCGGTGATCAAGGCGAGCACCATGGCGATACGGAACAACTCATGCGGCAAGCCTTTGAGGGCTGTAGGGTCGAGGAGCGACTCCCACCCCGTTGCGTCCAGCCAGATAAGGCTTTCAAGGTTGCCATAAAGCGCGTGTTCGACGTCGAGATGGACGCCAGAAGTATCGGAGAGTTCCAACAGCAGCACGCCGCCTGCGAACATCGAGGTGAAAACAACGCCCATCGCAGCCCCCGGTTCGATGCGACCAAAGCGGCGGATGCCTTCGATCATCGCAACGGCGACGACGGCGGCGGTGGCGGCACCCAACATCATGGCGGTGGCGCTGATGGCTCCGGTAAGAAGGAAGGCGACGACGATGCCCGGCAAGACGACGTGGCTTATGGCGTCGCCAATGAGGGCTTGGCGGCGCAGGATAAGGAAGTTGCCCGGCAGCGCGCAAGCCACAGCGGCGAGACAACCGATAAGGAGCGGTGTGAGGCTTAGGGGGACAAACTCGGCGCCGTTCATGGGCCGATACCTTTTGGGCCACCGATGCGGGCGTCGAGATCTGCGATCTGGTCGGACGTCAGGACGTCTTCGATTTGTGTAAGGCCGTCGTAGCGCGCTGCGGCCATTTCAAGCGCGGGGTCGGCGCGTGCGGTTTCCCAGCGTTTTTCGTCCCTTAGGACGCGGGAGGCCCGTGCAATTCCGTCGTCGGTCGGCACACCGTCTGCACGCGCGAGACCGGCGTTTCGAAGGAGGCGGATGGTCATCGGTTCATAGATTGGTTGGCCTTGCGCAAGCGACACAAGGCCTTGCCGGATGTGGACGCCGCGTTGGAAATTACGGTGGTCGATGGCGGTGACAAGAAGGCCGCGGGAGGGGGCGAACAGCATTGATGCGGTGAAGATTGCGAAGGCGGTGAGGACGATGATCGGCCCTGTCGGCAGGTTCGGGGCGACGGCAGAGGCAGAGGCTCCGATCCATGCGGCCAGCCCGCCCAATGCGCCTGCAATGAGGACGACGCGGTCGGCGCGGTCGCTCCAGAAGCGGGCGGCGACGGGCGGGATGATCAAAAGTGCAACGATCAGGATCAGGCCAACGATTTTGAGGCCGATGACGGTGACGCCCATAACGAGGCCCATCATGATGAGATCGGTGCAATCCAGATTGATGCCGCTGGAGCGGGCGTATTCGGGGTCAAAGCTGGCCATCATCATCGGACGGCGGAATATCGCAACGAGAAGGAGCGCAAGCGCCCCGCCCCCGGCGATAAGAATGGCATCGGCATAGAGCATGCCAGCGGTGGAGCCGAGGAGGAAGCTTTCCAATCCGGCTTGGCGGCCCGAGGACATGGTTTGGATCACGGTAAGCAGGACAATGCCGAAGCCGAAGAAGACCGACAAAACTGCGCCAATCGCGGCATCTTCTGTGAGGCGCGTGCGCGAGGCGAGCCATTGGACCGCGAAGAGCCCTAAGGCAGCGCTTATGGCGGAACCAATAAGGAGCCCGGGAAGGCTGCGGCCATCCAAGCCAAGCGCGGTCATAACGATGAAAGCGAGGGCGACACCGGGAAGGGTCGCATGGCTGATGGCATCGGAGACAAGTGCGCGTTTGCGAAAGAACAGAAAACTGCCGGTGACGCCTGCCGCGATCCCGAGAAGGGTCGCACCAAACGTCACGAGCGTGGCGTTGTAGCCAAGCTGGAAGAACAGCGCTTGCAAGAACATGGGGTTAGCCTGCGACCGCGGCTGGATCAACGCGAGCCGTGGCCAGACGACCGCCGTAAGCCGTCGAGAGGTTCTCGTCGGTGAAAGTTGTATCGACCGGGCCTTCGGCGATCTTGCGCACGTTCAAAAGAAGCACGTTATCGAAGTAATCCGGCACTGTGGAGAGATCATGGTGAACCGCGACCACGGTGCGGCCTTCGGCGCGTAGGCCCTTCAAAACGGCGATGATTGCCTTTTCGGTGGCGGCGTCGACACCTGCAAAGGGTTCATCAAGGAGGTAAAGGTCTGCGTCCTGCGTCAAAGCGCGGGCAAGGAAAACGCGCTGTTGCTGGCCTCCCGAAAGTTGGCCGATCTGGCGCGACGCGAAATCGGTCATGCCTACGCGTTCGAGGCAGGCCATCGCATGTTTGCGGTCGGCACCGGAGAGCCGCCCGAGAAGGCCGGTTTTGCGAAAGAGGCCCATAAGGACGACGTCGATCACGCGCACCGGAAAGTCCCAGTCGACGCTTGCGCGCTGCGGGACATAGGCAATGCGGTGCATTTCGCCTGCAATGGGGCGGCCCATCAATGTGACTTGGCCCGACAGCGGCTTGATGATCCCGAGAGCGGCTTTCAGAAGCGTGGATTTGCCGGCTCCGTTCGGGCCGACGATGGCGGTCATTTTGCCAGCCTCAATCGTGGCGTCGACGGAGAACACGGCCGGTTTCTGACCGTAGGATACCGTAAGCCCCCGGATCGCAAAGGGGCTGTCGCGCAAATGTTGCGCTTCGCGACGGACGTTTTCTGCGTTTGCAATCTGCAGCATTGTATTTCCTTAGCTTCCCGCGCTCAACTGGCTGTTCAGGCCACGTTCGGGGGCGGTGCCGCCCAAAGCAGTGGCGATTGTGGTCGCGTTGTGGTCGATCATGCCGATGTAAGTGCCCTCGTAGGTGTCGGGGGCGCCCATGGCGTCGGAGTAGAGTTCGCCGCCGATTTTCAGCGCGTGCCCCTGTGCGGCAGCGCCTTCGATGAGGGCGCGTATAGAGCGATCAGAGACCGAGCTTTCGACGAAGACGGCGGCGATCTGGCGGTCAACGATCATATCAACCAGAGTCGAAATGCGGTTCACGCCGGCCTCGCTTTCGGTGGAGATGCCTTGGATACCAAGGACTTCGAAGCCGTGCGCGCGGCCAAAGTAGTTGAAGGCATCGTGCGCGGTAATCAAAACCCGCGTCTCTGCCGGAACGGTGGCGAGGATGTCGGTGGCATAGCGCGCGAGCGAGGTTAGCTCGCTGATGTAAGCGTCTGTGTTCGCGGTGAAATCCGCCGCCATGTCCGGCGCGGTTTCGATCATAGCGTCGCGGACGGCGCGGACCGCGTATATCCACAAAGTCGGGTCCATCCAGACGTGCGGATCAAAGCGATCAGCGTAGTCATCGTGTGTCACAAGGCTGTCGGCAGGGATGGCTTCGCCCACCGGGCGCACGGGCGTTTTGCGGCCAAGATCGGCGAGGAAGTCTTCCATCTGCGCCTCTAAGTAGAGACCGTTCCACAGCACGAGGTCAGCGCGTGCCATTGCGAGGATGTCAGTGCGGGTTTGGCGGTAGGAGTGCGGATCGACGCCGGGGCCCATTAGGGCTGTGACGGTCACCAGATCGCCTCCGACGCGGCGGGCGGCGTCGGCAATCATCCCGGTCGTCGCGACAACAGATAGGGAACCGCCCTGCGCCGAAGCGCGGGTGGCGAGACTGGCGGCGATAACTGCGCCCCCTACTCTGGTTATGAACTGTCGTCTTTGCATCGCTTTGGCTTTGTCCGCTTTTTGTTAATGAGAATAATTCGCAGTCTCAGTAGTAAATGAGAACAATTCGCAAAAAGTCAAGGATCTGGGGGTGAAAACCTTGCAGGACAGTGTCGCAGGGCATGTCGCAGATGAAACTTTGGGCGGCGGGAGTGGACTTGACTCTTAAGGGTCCGAGACGTCATTCAGGACGAGATAGCTTCGGTTCCGGTGGGCAACCGCCGGGCAAAAGGGAACGCGGTGCGAGGGCCATGCCTTCTATTCCGTGACTGCCCCCGCAACTGTAAGCGGCGAGCGACGGCTGAACGCGCCACTGGATGGAAACATCTGGGAAGGCAGGCCCAAGCAACGACCCGCGAAGTCAGGAGACCTGCCGCAGCGTTCACCCAGTTCGGGCGCGGGGCGCGTGTACGAGCTACGGTTTCTCCGGCGTGGTGGCAGATGTTCGCCGTCCGGGATCTGTTTTCTTCGGATATTTGAGAGAGACGTAGCGGCCTTTTTAAGGTCGTTTGGGGGTCAGCCCGTGGCTGTGGCAGACGAAAATATAGCAAACTCAAGCACCCGTGACGCGGGTGGTTTGGCGTTGTTGCTGAGCTTGGCTTTACTCGTTTTGGTCGGGTTCGCTGTGTCGCTGGTGACGGGGCCGTCAAGCATGACGGCGGCGCGGGGACTGTCGGCGCTTTTTGTCGATGCAGGCGGGCCGGAGACAATCGTTATGCGCAAGATCCGCCTGCCGCGTGCTGTTTTGGGCGCTTTGGTGGGCGCGGCCTTGGGTTTGTCTGGGGCGGCGATGCAGGGCTTGTTGCGCAACCCATTGGCCGAGCCGGGGCTGATCGGCGTGTCGGCGACGGCGGCCTTGGGCGCGGTGATCGCGCTTCAGACTGGGTTGGCTGCGGCGTTTGCTTTGGCTTTGCCGCTGTTGGCTTTAGTCGGCGCGGGCGTGGCCGTGGCGCTGTTGTTGGTGTTGGCGGGGCCGCGGGGGTCGTCGTTGGTGTTGATTTTAGCCGGGATCGCGATCAGCGCTTTGGCGGCGGCGGCGACGGCTTTGGTGTTGAACTTGTCCCCAAACCCGTTTGCCACCGCAGAGATTGTGTTCTGGCTGATGGGATCATTGGCGGACAGAAGCTGGACCCATGTCTGGCTGGCCGGGCCGTTAATCGCATTGGGTAGTGTATTTTTGTTTTTGACCGGGCGGGGCTTGGATGCGCTTACCTTGGGCGAAGACGCGGCCGAGGCTTTGGGCGTTCGGATCGGGCGACTGCGCATTATGGTCGTGGCGGGCACGGCTTTGGCGGTCGGCGCGGCCACGGCTGTAACGGGTGCGATTGGCTTTGTCGGGCTGGTGGTGCCGCATATCTTAAGACCCGTCACCGGCGGCTTGCCATCACGGTTGTTGCCAGCCTCGGCTTTGGGCGGCGCGGCGATGGTGTTGTTGGCGGATAGCGCGTCTCAGATGCTGTTGCCGGACCGGGATTTGAAGCTGGGGGTTTTGACGGCGTTTATTGGCGCTCCGGTGTTTTTGCATTTGATCTTCAGGACGCGGAGGGCCGGATTATGAGCCTTTTGACGTTGGAAAACCTATCGGTGATGCGCGACGGCGTTTCGGTCGTGGATGGCGTTTCATTTGACATTGGCGCTGGCGAAATTGTGGGGCTGATCGGGCCAAACGGCGCGGGCAAGACGACGCTGATGCGCGGTGCATTGGGGCTTTTGGCGGCAAGCGGAGTGTCTTCATTGGCCGCCCTGCCCCAGCGCGAGCGGGCGAAGGCAGCGGCGTGGTTGCCGCAAGCGCGCGAAATTGCGTGGCCCATTTCCGTCAAGACTTTGGTGGCCTTGGGGCGGTCGCCGTATTTGGCCGGAGGGCGCAAACTGTCTGAGGCGGATCACGCGGCGGTGGCGCGGGCTTTGGGCCAGATGGGACTTGCGGATTTCGCGGATCGTGATGCGACGGCTTTGTCGGGTGGCGAGCAAGCGCGGGTGTTGATTGCGCGGGTCTTGGCGCAGGAAACGCCGTTGATTGTGGCGGATGAGCCTGTCGCTGGGTTGGATCCGGCGCATCAGATCGGGCTGATGCGGGTGTTTTCGCAGCTGGCGCAAAGTGGTCAGTCGGTGTTGGTGTCGCTGCATGATCTTGGTTTGGCGGCGCGGCATTGTACGCGGTTGGTGATGATCGGGCGCGGGCGCGTGGTGGCGGATGGCGCGCCGCGCGATGTATTGCGGGACGATCTTTTGCGCGATGTGTTCGAAGTTTCGGGCCGTTGGGACGGCGATGCGTTTCATGTCACGGACGCTTTGGAGGGCGTGGCATGACCGGGCCGAAGCGCATTGTCTGCCTGACCGAAGAGACAGTGGAGACACTGTATTTGCTGGGCGCTGAAGATCGGATTGTCGGCGTGACAGGCTATGCGGTGCGTCCAAAGCGGGTGCGGCAGGAGAAGCCCCGCGTGGGGGCGTTTACAAGCGCCGATGTGCCAAGAATCCTAGCGCTGGAGCCGGATTTGGTGCTGACGTTTTCCGATTTACAGGCTGATATCGCGGCGGAATTGATCCGAGCCGGAATGGCCGTGCATGCATTCAATCAGCGCTCGGTTGCCGGAATATTCGAGATGATCCGCACGCTTGGGGCTTTGGTCGGGCATATGGCCGAAGCGGACGCTTTGATTGCCAAGTTATCGGGCAATGTCGTGCGGGCGAAAGTAGCGGCGGCGGGGCGCATCCGGCCTTTGGTCTACTTTGAGGAATGGGACGACCCTCCGATTGCCGGGATTGGCTGGGTGTCGGAACTGATCGGGATCGCTGGCGGTGACGATGTGTTTGCGGATCGCGCGCAGTCGCAAGGTGCGAAGGGGCGGATACTGGACGCATCCGAAGTGATCGCAGCGCGGCCTGATCTGATCTTGGCCAGTTGGTGCGGCAAAAAAGTGCGGCCCGAAAAGATCGCCGCGCGGCCCGGTTGGGCGGATATTCCGGCTGTGGCGCGGGGGCGGATCGTCGAAGTGAAGTCGCCCTTGGTGTTGGCACCGGGGCCAGCGGCCTTAAGCGATGGTTTGGCTGCTTTGGCGGCGGCAATTTCTGAGACCGCAGTTGCGATGGAGGCCGTGGCATGATCGCGCGCGTTGATTTCATGGTGGCTTTGGCGGTGGCGGCGGGGCTGCATGTGGCAGGTTTCGGGGTCTACGCCGCGCGCGGTGGGTTTGACGGTGCAGGGGCTGGCGGCGAGACGAGCCTCAGCTTGCAGGCGGCACCGGCTGGGATGGCGGCCATGGTGGCGGAATGGAACCGCGTGCCAGATGTGGCCCTCGACGTTATAGAACTGGATGCGCCGGTCGCGGAGCCTGACGTGGACAAGGTCGATGTATGGCACGACGCCATGGTTATCGCACCGTCGCCGAAATTGGCCGAACTGACTGTTGTTGCACAGGCCCCGGAAGTTTCAATCAAAGTGGCGTCATTGCCTGAAGCAGAAACGTCAGTTTCGCCGGTGTCTGTTTCAACCCGCACAGCGCCGCCAGTTTTGACCGCTGCGGCAAGCATGATCACCCTCCCGACTTTTGAGGCGTCCCCTAGGGCAATGGATGCCCCAAAACCCCTAGATCACGCGATTCAGATCCCGAAGCGTCCAGTCGCCCGCCCCGTCGGCAATCCCCCTGCCCCAGCGCTTGTGGCGCGGGGAGCAGGTGCGGGCGTAAGTGCGGGGGCATCGCGCGCTGTACAGGTCGTGGCCACGACTTCCCCGTCGGCGCGGACAGCGGCTCAAACGACTTGGGCGGCGTCCATCCAGCGACGGATTGCACGGCATCAGACGTATCCGCGCGGATCACGGGGGGCCGGACGTGTCCGGTTGGCGATGGATATTCTGGCAGACGGAAGACTTGGATCGGTGCGGGTGGATCGCTCAAGCGGCGTTGCGGCGTTTGATCGCGCCGCTGTGCGGGCGGCGGAGGCGGCGGCTCCGTTTGCACCTGCTCCCAAAGAACTGGACCGTGCGCGCTATGGCTTTGCGCAATGGGTAAGCTTTTCGCGTTAAGCGCGCCCGGGTCGTGGGCCAAGCAGATACCACGCCACGTAGCCAATGACCGGCACCAAAAGGATCACCGCCCACAGCACGAGGCGTATCGGGCCGGGGCGCGCCTCGAAGACGGTGAGGAATGCCCAGACGTTGAAAGCCCAAGCGGCCAGCAAGATCACTCCGAGATATTGGACCATGTCAGTTGCCGCCTGTTTGGGATGCGTTGAGAGTGAAAAGCGTTTCGCCGACGAGTGTATAGGCGTCGATGCGCGATTGGCCATGGGGGGATGTGAGCCAGCGTTCAAGTTCGAGAGCAGCACAGTGGGCGACGCGGGGATGACGCGCGATCATTCGACGATATCCCCTTTGAGGAAAGCTTGAGCGGTGGCGGTTTCGGGGCCTTGAAAGAAGGCCTCAGCGGGCTTGGTTTCGACGATTTTTCCGTTCAACAGAAACACGATGTCGGACGCAATGCGGCGCGCTTGGCCCAAGTCGTGCGTGGCCATCACCAGCTTGGTCCCGGCAGCTTGGGCGACAGAAAGGATGGCTTCGATCTCGCGAGTGGCGCGCCCGTCGAGGCTTGCCGTGGGTTCATCAAGGAAGAGGACTTGTGGCCGGGTAACAAGGGCGCGGGCAAGCGCGAGTTTCTGCTTTTCGCCGCCCGACAGGACACTGGCGCGCAAGCTGGCCATGGCGGCAAGGCCCACGTCATCAAGCATCGCCATGGCGCACGATTGTGCCTCGCGTTTTGCCACCTGGCGCAGGGTCAGCGGGTAGGTCACATTTTCAAGCGCCGTGCGCCGCAGGAGGATCGGTGTTTGGAAAACAAAGGCTTGGGCGAGGTTGGCGTGGTCGCGGTCGACGGCCCAAGCGGATTGACCATCCGAGGGCCGCGTGATGCCATGGCAGACCCTGAGCAACGTTGATTTACCCGCGCCGTTGGGACCAAGGACGACCAAAGCGCCGCCGGTTTCGATGGTGAGCGACACAGGCCCAAGGATTGCGCGGCCCACGCGGCGCACTTGGATATCGGTGAGGGTCAACGGCAGGATCGGTGTCACCAGCGCCCCCTTTGTTCGGTGCGTGACAGCCAGTGCATCACGAGGTTCACGAAGATCGCCAGCCCGATCAGGATAAAGCCAAGCCCGAGGGCCAGCGCGAAATTGCCCTTCGAGGTTTCAAGCGCGATGGCCGTGGTCAGGACGCGGGTGACGTGGTCGATGTTGCCACCAACGATCATGATGGCGCCGATCTCGCCGATGGCGCGGCCGAACCCGGCAAGCGTTGCGGTCAAAAGCGCGCGGCGGGCGTCCCAAACAATGGTGCGGATGCGTTGCCATTTGGTGGTGTTCAGCGAGATCAGCAGATCGTGGTATTCGGCCCAGATATCGCGGAGCGCCTGATGCGCGATGGAGGCTACGAGCGGGGTAATGATGATCACTTGCGCGATGATCATCGCCGTCGGTGTGAACAAAAGTCCGAAGACACCGAACGGGCCGGAGCGAGACAAAAGAAGGTACACCAATAGGCCGACGACCACTGGCGGCAGGCCCATGAGCGCGTTCAGAATAGCGATGGTGGCGCGGCGAAAACGGAAGCGGCTGACGGCGAGCCAGGCGCCGAGGGGGATAGCTATGGCGGCACCGATCACGACGGCTGTCAGCGTGACTTGAAGCGACCGCAGTGTGATTTCGATGAGGTCTGCGTCCAGCCGAAGAATAAGCATGAAGGCGGCAACGATACCGCCCCAGATGTCATCCATTGTGCGACCGCCGTTGCCGGGCCGCGCGCGTTGGTGACATCAGGGTCGTGGTGCGGGGCCAATTGGCGGGCATAGGCGTGGTTTGCTTCCGATGAGGGCGCGGTCTGCGCGCCTCAATAGCCAAAAGTTGCGATGGGGTGAAGCACGATGGTCGCAGCACCCTGCCCGGCGCATGTGTCGTTGGCGTGAGGCGTTCAGGTGCGGCGGGTTTTTTCGAACCGCCAGGCGCGTTTGTGTGCCGACAACGAGCATTGCAGGTCTCCGAGCTCTTCGTAGACCTGCGCCAATGCGAGGGCAAAGTCGCGTTCCCAAAGCGGGTATTGCATTTGAGCTGCGATCTCGGCGCCATAAAGATTAAGGTCGCGGGCGCGTTCAAGATTTCGCCGGGCATGTTCCAACGCCGCGTGGTGCTGGATGATCTGGCATTGTGCGCGGAAATCACGATCTGCAATGGCAATATCGAGACCGGCTGAAAACGCGCGTTCGGCGCGATCATAGTCTTTTTGTGCGACCAAACAGGCCCCAAGTATCTCGTGCGCATAGGGCAGAACCACTCGATTCGCGTGGCGCGCGCACAAATCAATCGCAATTTCGGAGTGCTTGATCCCCTTCGCTGCGGCGTTGTCGTCTCGCATCCAGCGGGCGATATTGTGCTCAATCCGGGCAAGATCTGCACCTTGCGCCATATCGCGCGCGCGTCCCAGCGTCAGTCCTGCCCGCGAGCGGCTGCCCTTGAACCGCTCGATTGACGCTTTGGTCGCGAGCAAATCCACATACGCTTCGCGGTGCAGATCAGGCTCGGCAATCCGCATGCCCCGCTCGACCGCAGATGACGCAAGGTCGAGCCGATTTCGGCTGTAGTAAAGAACAGCGAGAATTGAATAGGTGTGGGCGCGCGCGTCGGCGTGGTCACGCTCGGGCAAAAGCGTTTCAGCTTCGAGACCAAGGGTCAACGACGTGTCGAAATCACCGCGCCACTTGGCCTGCCATGCCAGCGTGACCAGCGCATAACCTCGCGCCGCCGCCAATGCTGCGGTTGGGTTGTCGCCGATTTGCTTCAGGGCCGCGCGGGCGTAGGTTTCGCTTTTGTGACGGGAGGCCCAACGCGATCTCCATGCAACGCTGTTCAACAGCGCCGGATCACCCCGTGGAAGCGCGGTTTGGGCTGCTGCCTCGTCCCTCATCTCAAAACGACGGGGCCGCTGAAGGTAGCTGTTCGGAACACGTCGAATTCTTTTTGGTAAATGTGAAAGAAATTAATAAATATTCTTAAAGTTCTAGCCGAGATCGAAAAATTTACCAAACGTTAAAATACCGCGTCACGAAGTGGCAGAATCTTTCGCCTTCGTCGCGCACTGATGCTGCAAGATTGCCCGCGCGTCGCAATGGTCAGCATGATGACGCAAACAAGCGGGCTTGATAGTCCTGAACGCGGTCATCGTGATAGCTCTATCAATGCAAAGGAAGACGGCATGAAGGTTGGTTTTATTGGTCTGGGCAACGTGGGCGGCAAGTTGGCAGGTTCATTGTTGAGAAATGGATTTGATCTGACGGTGCGCGACCTTGATCACGGTTTAGCTGAGCCGTTTCTGGATCAAGGCGCACACTGGGCGGACAGTCCGGCCGCCTTGACCGAAGCCGTCGATTTGGTGATCACATGCCTGCCCTCGCCTACGGCCTGTTCGGCAGTGATGGAGGGCGCGGATGGTGTTCTGTCGGCGATGGGTCCGGGCAAAATCTGGGCCGAGATGTCGACCACGGACGCCGATGAAATGGCCCGAATTGCGGGACTGGTGCAAGCCACCGGCGGCGCTGCGATTGAGTGCCCAGTATCAGGCGGATGCCACCGTGCGGCCACCGGTAATATATCCATTTTTGCAGGTGCGGACCGCGAGACATTCGAACGGATGTTGCCGATCCTCACAACCCTCGGGCGGCGCGTTTTACACACAGGCCCCATCGGCACAGCGTCGACATTGAAGGTGATGACGAACTATCTGGCGACGGCGAATTTGCTTACGGTTTGCGAAGCGATGGTCACAATGAAGGCCGCCGGACTTGACTTGGCAACCACCTTCGAAGCAATCCGCATTTCGTCAGGTACCTCCTTCGTCCACGAAACGGAATCTCAGGTCATTCTAAATGGTTCGCGCACGATCGACTTTACGATGGACCTTGTTTTAAAGGACATCGGGCTGTTTCAAAAGATTGCCGATGCCGCAGGTGTGCCGCTTGAGATATCGCCTTTGATGATCGATATCTTTCGTGACGGACAGGCCCGTTATGGTGCGCGTGCGCAATCCGACGACATCATTCGCCGCCTTGAAGAGACTACGGGCCTCGACATCACAGCCCCTGGATTTCCGGCCGAAATGGTCGACGATGAACCAGAAGAACAAGGGTATGAGGTGGTTGTGAAACGTGGTTAAGGGCGTAGTCTGGCGTTATGAGTGACGACCCCGATCTAGATCGCGCCTATGCGTTAAAGACCACCGACGACAATCGGCAGTTTTACCGCGACTGGGCCAGCAACTACGACGCTGTTTTTGTCGAACAGACATCGTATCAACTGCCCGAACTTGTGGCCGCGGCCTATGTCGCCGGCGGCGGCGATTGGCCCTGCCTCGATGCCGGGTGCGGCACAGGTGCCTTGGGTGAACGCCTGCCGGACGAAGCCGTTATCGATGGCGTGGATCTGTCGGTTGAAATGCTGAACGTCGCCCATTCCAAGGCACGGTATCGGCATTTGCTACAGGCGAATTTAAAAGAAACTTTGCCGTTTGACGACGAGGCGTTTGCAGGATTAGTCAGTGCAGGAACCTTCACGCACGGCCACGTCGGCCCCGAGGCGCTAAGCGAATTGGTGCGCGTATTACGCCGCGGTGGCTTGGCCGTTTTATCCGTAAAACCAGAGGTCTGGGACGCCTGTGGCTTTGGCGCCGCTTTTGACGAATTGGTACAATCCGGGCGGATCAGCGCGCCGGAAATCAGTACGGTTCCGGTCTATGTTGACCCCACCTGCGCACCCGAAGGACACGGCGCAGACCTCGGTCTGATCGTTCAATTTACTGTCCAATGACGCGGACGATTTTATTTAATAAGCCCTTTGGGGTGCTGTCGCAGTTCACCGATGCCCGGTCCCCGACGACGCGCCCGACGTTGTCAGGCTTTGGCCTGCCACCCGACGTCTATGCGGCCGGTCGGCTTGACCGCGACAGCGAGGGACTTTTGGTGCTGACCGACAATGGCCGCCTCCAAGCCAAGATATCCGACCCGCGCGCCAAGACCGAAAAGATATATCTCGTGCAGGTTGAGGGCGATCCAAGCGACGCCGATTTGGCGCCATTGCAACAGGGCGTAACCCTGAAAGACGGTCCGACACAACCCGCCAAAGTGCGCCTAATCCCACCGCCCACTCTTTGGGCACGCGATCCCCCGGTGCGGGTGCGCAAATCGATCCCGGACCGCTGGCTTGAGATTGCGATCACCGAAGGGCGCAACCGACAGGTTCGACGCATGACCGCCGCGATCGGGTTTCCAACACTGCGTTTGGTAAGGCGTCAGGTTGGGGCGTGGAACCTCGGCGATCTAGAACCTGGGTGCTGGCGCGAAGCCTGATGGCTTGGCGTTAGGACGGGCAAATCGTCCATGGGACAATGGCCATGGCAGTTTCGTCGAAAGCCGCGGTCATTTCGTCACCCGTAACTTCGACCGATACGGATGCTCCGAGGATCTCACCGTCCACGACCGTGATCTCGCGTGCGCCCAGCGTATCGTCAACATCAATCGTGAACGCGACAGAGGTCTCGTCGTTGAGCCCCGCGAGATCTGGCCGCAGCAACGTGTCACCGTCCTTGACCGAGGACGCAGCCAGCACGCTTTCGGCCCCGGGAACGACTTCAAATGGCTGAAACGCCTCGACGCC
>RCMY010002844.1_pt1 | contig 19789 bp, 13 predicted proteins | sample 2041341 | NCBI WGS metagenome assembly RCMY01 (sample SAMN09708234, study PRJNA481090) | Marine sediment metagenome, whole genome shotgun sequencing project. | reverse complement strand
TTTGAGCATGGGTTTGACATGAAATGGTTAAAATGGAGATAATCAAAATTAAAGTTTTCATAATATCCAGTTTTAGAGTTTATCCAAAAATAGATAAGCGATAAAAACACAACGTCCGAAATCATCCAAACTGGAGAAATTCGGATAAAGTTTTGCGGTTAGGCTTGCTGTTTTTTGTATTGGGAGGGCGTAAGGCCGGTGAATTTCTTGAAGGCGGAATAAAAAGTGGATTTGGAGTTGAACCCGCATTCCAGCCCGATGGCCACAATAGTATAGGAAGCAAAATCGGGGTTTAAAAGTATTTTTTTTGCCTTTTCAACCCTCAGTCCGTTGATGTAATCGGAGAAATTCGAGTCTGTGTACGAATTGATTAGCATTGAAAGCCTACTCGAACCGATACTGAGCTCTTCGGTAAGACTGTCCATATCCAGATCTGCATCGAGATAGCGCTGGTCTTGAAGCACGTAAGCGTTGATTCTGTTGAAGGCAGCTTCATCTTTTTCACTTTTTTGGACGGACGGCAAATTTTTCGATACGCCATCCTGTTGTTCCGACGAATCTTTTCTTATTTCCTTCCGTAAAGAAATCCTATCCTTTAAGACCACATATCTAAAGAAGGCTTGATATCCCGCCCAGTAAATCAAAATGGACGAACCGAGCCGTAGAGGATAGTAACTATACGGTTTTTCGACGATTTCGGTCACGTTAAAGAAAATGGCCATAATCCAAAGTAAAAAAACACCTCCACCGAAAAAAAGGAAACGTTTGATCCATACTAGATCGTCAAAGGCCAGTATAGGCCGGTAGAGCGCTCCATAGCTAAACACTAGACGAACGGCCTTAAAAAAGAGAAAAAGGGAATACAACAGAGTAACCACATCTTCAACAACTGTATAATTTTCAAGAAACTTAGATGGCCATGTACCGGTGACGACCAAGAAAGTTACAGTGCTTCTAGCTGACAGCTCCAACACAAAAATCACTCCTGAAATAACAATGAAGGGCCAACGTTTTTTCCCAATTTCAAGATAGAATATCAGAAAAGCGTAGAACATAGGTACGATAAGCACATACCACGGAAGGGTGAACTGTTGCCAGAAAGCGCCCGAAGCCACAAAACCTTTATCGACCAACCAGCTCTGCAGGTTGTTCAGCGAAAGAAAGAAGACAAAAAGGTTCAAAAAAAGAACAGGGCGTTCAATTTTTTTTCGGGAGAGCAAGGTAGCCACATTGAAGATAAACCCCTGTATGGCCCCGGCAATCATCAGAAAATTGAATACAGCGGTCATTCTTAGGCACATTGATTACCACCTAAGATAGACTATTTTAGCTATTCATTCGGAGCAACTCCTCCACGTAGTCCCGTTTATTCGATAACCTTGGAATTTTATGTTGCCCACCCAGCTTATCTTTCGATTTCAACCAATCGTAAAAAAGTTGCTGCCGCGCCACATGTACTATAGGCATTTTCAGGGTTATATTATGGTATCGTTTCGCCTCATAATCAGAATTAAGTGCTTTTAGGGCGTTGTCGAACATTTCGATAAAATAATCGAGATCCTCAGGCGGTCTTCGAAACTCGATGATCCATTCGTGGGCTCCTTTTTCGTTGCCTTTCATAAATATCGGTCCGGCGGTGTAATCCTTAATTTCTGCGCCGGTTTTTTGGCAGACCCTCTTCAAAGCCTCCTCAGCGTTTTCGATGATCAGCTCTTCTCCGAATACGTTGATATGATGTTTAGTACGGCCTGTCACCTTTATACGATAGGGATCGGTCGACGTAAACCGTACGGTATCGCCGATCTGGTAGCGCCAAAGTCCGGCATTGGTGGTAATGATGATGGCATAGTTCGTATGCATTTGTACCTCCCATAAAGGAATGGCTTGTTGTTGTTCGGTACCGAAATCGTTCATAGGGATGAATTCATAGAAGATACCATAATCAAGCATCAACAGCAATTCATCGGAATTATTCCGGTCTTGAATGGCAAAAAACCCTTCGGACGCGTTATAGATTTCGTAATACCTGAAATTTTTGCGGGGAAACAGTTTACGGTATTGTTCTTTATACGGATTAAAACTTACACCCCCGTGAAAATAGACCTCGAGATTTTCCCAAACCTGAAAGATATGATCCTTTCCAGTATCCTCGATAATCTGATTTAGCAGCACCAGCATCCAAGAGGGAACGCCCGCCAAGCTGGTCACGTTTTCTTGGGTACTCTCATGTATGATGGCCTTTAACTTACTTTCCCATTCGCTCATTAATGAAACTTTACTGCTTGGCGTACTGCTGAATTCCGCCCATAACGGCATGTTGTCTATCAAGATAGCTGACAGGTCGCCGAAGAACGAACCATTATCTTCATAAAGCTCCTTGCTTCCTCCGAGACGAAGACTTTTCCCTAAAAAAAGCTGTGAATTTTCGTTGTTGTTCAGGTAGAGACAAAGTAAGTCTTTGGCAGATTTATAATGGCAGTCTTCCAAGGCCTCTGAACTTACGGGAATAAACTTGCTTTTCGCATCGGTAGTACCGCTACTTTTTGCGAACCATTTGATAGACGTCGGCCAAAACACGTTCTGCTCGCCGCGGCGCGTCCGTTCAATAATTGGCTGTATATCTTCGTACGATACGATGGGTACACGTTCTCGAAACGTGGTATAGTTGCCAATGGTATCGAATTCGTACTTTCTGCCTATTTCGGTATCCTTGGCAATTTCAAGCAATTGTTGCAATACTTCCTCTTGCACTTCCGATGGATATTTCAGAAAAAGTTCGATTTGATGATAGCGCTTTTTCAGAAGCCATGATGCTATGGAATTAACAATGTGTATCGGCATATTTTGGATATCTTTGAATGAAGTCGTTTAGACGTTTTCTTTTACCTACGATATTCACATTTTTCAGCCTAATTTCGTCTTTTTTAAGTTCCGTAGCACAGGCTATGCAACTGAAAAATGACTTCATTAGGGCAAAAAAGCCGAACATCTCGGTTCCAAAAAAATAAATCTAAGCGACTTCACAGCCTAAAATAGGTTTTAAAAACATCATTTTCAAATTTGAAAACATGCAATACGAGGGCGTACTACGAAAAATGAGGACGGAAATAGGACATCCTATTCAATATTATATGCTTTTTGAGGATGATTTTCTGAACGTGAATCAAGTACTCGACAAGTCTTTGACCATCCGTTTCATCAAATATCAATGCCTAAACTGCGGCGAAGACCGACCTATCTATCGACAGGGCTTCTGTAAAAATTGTTTTTTCGATATCCCCTCGGCCGGCGACTGGATTATGCGCCCCGAACTGAGCACCGCGCATTTAGAAAAAGAGGATAGAGATCTAGATTACGAGAAAAAAGTACAGCTGCAGCCGCATATCGTCTATCTGGCGAACTCAAGCAACATTAAGGTCGGCGTTACCCGTAAAACCCAAGTGCCTACCCGATGGATCGACCAAGGTGCCCATGAAGCCATTGAAATTGTCGAAACTCCGAATCGCTATCTGGCAGGTATCACCGAGGTCGCCCTGAAAGATCATGTCGGCGATAAAACGAACTGGCGGAAAATGTTGACCAATGATGTCGATGATAAAGATCTGGTGGAATGGCGCAACAAACTGAAATCTTACATTCCCGATGAAGCCATCGATTACTTTATCGCCTCGAATTCGGAAACAAATTTGGAGTTTCCCGTGCTACGTTATCCGAAAAAGGTCAAAAGTCTTAATTTGGATAAAACCCCTGGGTACTCTGGCGTATTGAAAGGCATTAAGGCCCAGTACTTCATATTCGAAGACGACACCGTCTTTAATGTTCGGGGCAGCGAGGGGTATTATGTGGGGTTGGAAATCCAATAAGGGAATTCCAAAACCTAGGAGTTCCTCACGATTCTAATACCCGTGTGTTCAAGGTACGCATCTGCTTTAAGGAATACAATTCGATTGCTTTGCATCAAATACTCTTTTTAATTCACACTATATTTATCTTTCGTTGCCTTTAAAAACACACCGTCATGAACCATGTAATAAATCTCAAAAGTAGACCCAAAGGAACACCTCAACTCGAAGATTTCGAATTTGTCGAAGAACAAAAACCAAAACCAAAGGATGGGGAAATCTTGCTCAAAACCAAATATGTTTCCGTGGACCCCTATTTACGGGGAAGGATGCGCGACCAAGAATCGTACATCCCTCCTTTTCAATTGAACGAACCTCTAGAATCGGGGATCATTGCCGAAGTAGTCGAATCGAACAACGATAATTTCAAAGAGGGGGATTTTGTCAACGGGATGCTACAATGGAAGGAATTTCAGACCGTTACCGGAAAGGGATTGAACAAAGTAGATCCTGACAAAGCGTCACTTTCCGCCTATCTCGGAATTTTGGGACTCACTGGACTCACGGCATACATCAGTTTGGATTTAATAGGAAACCTGAAAAAAGGCGAAACGCTACTGGTATCCGGGGCTTCTGGCGCTGTCGGAAGTACAGTTGGACAAATCGGGAAAATAAAGGGTTGCCATGTTGTTGGTATCGCAGGAACCGATGAGAAATTAAAACTGATGAACGAGAAATTCGGTTTTGATAAAGGCATCAACTATAAAACGACCGATGATATGAGGAATGCCATTGCAGAAGCCTGCCCAGACGGAGTCGATGTCTATTTCGATAACGTGGGCGGCGAGATTCTCGATGCGGCGATGCAGAACATCAATGAAAACGGACGTGTTATCAACTGTGGTGCTATCTCGCTCTATAACAAAACGGAAGTTCCTATGGGTCCGCGTTACGAGGGCATTATGGTCAAAAAGACCGTCCGAATGCAGGGCTTTTTAGTGCGACACCATGCCAAAGAATTCGGACCCGCTTCAAAGCAATTGGCCCAATGGTTGAACGAGGGTAAATTGACTTATGAGGAAACGATACTAGAAGGTTTTGAGAACATTCCACAAGCGTTTCTTGATCTTTTTGAAGGAAAGAACAAAGGTAAAATGGTGGTGAAAATATAAAAATCCTCCCGAATTCTCGGGACCAAGCACCAAATTCCAAAATTTTTAGATGACCTTCAAGGAGGATTGACCTGCAAGGTGTTGTCGAGCAATAGGCCTCCTTGTAGGTTTGGTTCGATTAATGTTCTTAACCTACAAGACCTACAAGGTTCCGCCTTCGGCGGGAAACCTTGCAGGTCTTGTAGGTTCTAATTGGACTTATCCTTCTTTTTGCCCCCAAGCAATCCGCCTAAAATATCCTTAGCTTTATCCTTGGCCACGTCTTCCTCTTTTTTCTTGGGTACGGAATCTGTCTTAGTAGAAACGGAATCCTTTTTCTTGTTGCCCAACAAATCGCCTAGAATTTCTTTAGCATCCTGATTTTTGGCGCCATCCTTATCCGAATCCTTTCCGCCTAAGGCATCACCGATAAGTTCTTTGACCTTGTCCTTGCCTTTATTGACGAGTTTCTGTTTTTGAATTTCCACCAATTTACTGGTCAGACTCTTCATACCTGATGCCAAATCGGTGGTAACGTTGGGGCTGGAATAGTTGCCGCCAATACTGGCGATTACCGGAATGGTCAGATTCTCTAAATCGTCTTCCCCAATTTGGGACAATAATTTGTTCACTTCGCTGCCCAGATATTTTGCGGGCACATCCATAGTCGCTTTATAGTCCAGCTTTTTGTCAAAAGTATGTGATCCGCCAATGTTAATGGCAATATCCTTATAATTTACGGTAAAGGGTTCTACGGAAACCAATCCGTTTTTAAAAGACATTTTCGTCTTCAGGTCTTTGAGGTTCAATTGGTCTAAATCGATAAAACTGAGCTTACCGGCCAAAGCCGACAATAATGGGGCTTTTTCGGTATCGACTTTCTCGGTCATGATGTTCGCCAGAAGATTACCGCTCAAGGTCATCAGGTCCGGCAGCAGGTCGTCGGTGAGGTTTCCTGATAGCGAAATATCGGAGTTGAGTTTGCCTTGCAGCACCTGTGCAATCGGTGCCAGCGACTTAAATAGCTCCAAAGATTTAAAAGTCTCACCGATCTGCAGTTGGCTCATATCGAGTTTCATGTCGAATGTCGGCGTCAGCTGTTTGGTGGAAACCTCGCCGTTGAAGGCCATTTTTCCATCAAAAATAGAGGAGGTCATATTCGAAAGCGTGGCGGTTTCATCTTTGATACGTAGCGTTCCCTTGACATCCTTTAAAGTTAAATTATCGTAAAGTACCGTGTTGGCCGCCGCATTGATAGTGACATCCAAAAAAGAGGGAATTTTTATTTTCTCCCCTGTTTTTGGTGCTTCGGGATCAGCTTCCGGCTTTTCATTTTTTTCTTTGGAGAGTTCTTCCGTTTCTTCGACCATAAAATCGTTCAGGGCGAATGTGTTGGAATTAAGGTCGAAATTGCCCTGTATCTTTTCGTCGTTGAACATATAGCCCAATAAGTTGTTGATGGTACCTTTGGCATTAAAGTCCGTTTTTCCAGTGGTTCCGTCGAGCTTCTCCAAGGTCACGGTTTTGGGGTTGAAGGTGACCGCCATGGCACTTAATTTAATCGGATTCGCAAAATCTTCGGAATGGTACTCAAAATCATTCAGGCTCATCGTACCCTTGGTAGCCGTATTTTCATACTGCTCTTTCTCGATTGAGGCCATGTCGAAAGCCGTATTGATATCCGCGGAGAGCAATCCCTTTAAATTCAGGTCCGCTGGAACGGGATAGGCCTTCGAAACGTTCGCCAGGTTCATTTTACCGTCAATATGGGCCTTTACCTTAGTGTTTCCCATCAATTCTTTCACCTTGGCCGTCATATTGAACTCGTCTTGATCGATCATAAAGGACAATCTATCGATATCAACATAGGTATCATCTACAACACCCGTGGTATTATTGATTTTGGTGTCAATATGTATGTTGGACACCGATTTCGGCAGATCGGGATACTTAAAGGAAGCGTTATTGGAATTGATGTTGATATTAAACTTGGGGATATGGGTTTCGTCTACTATACCGCTGAATTTTCCTTCGACCACAAAATCTCCCGTGGTTTTTACGTTTTCGATGTTCTTGGAATATTCCTCGGGAATGACTGCCAAAAAGTTCTTGAAATCTGAGGATGGTGTCTTAAAACTGATATCCACTTCTTGGGTCTCATCATCGTTCAACTTTACAAATCCGTCAAAAACCAAGGGCAACTGATTGATCAAGGCTTCATTTTTAAGGAAGGAATATTTGTTCTCCTTCAAATCGACCCCGATCAGGGCATCGAGTTTTATCTTATTCTTGTTCAAGTAATTGGTACTGTCCATTTCAAAGGATACCAAACCGTCGGTCATGGTCTGCAGTTCCGATTTGTCCAAAGAAAGGTCTCCGCTACCTTTGTGCTGCATTTCTGAAATTTCGAAACGCATGCCCGCTGCCCGGTCGTCGTAAACAATGCGCGCGTCGGAAATTTCGTAAGATTGAAGGTTAAGTTTGAAGCCTTCGGATGCAACGGTTTCCGGGGCCGATTCTTCGCCGGTATCCAAAGCAACATCGTAGCTCGCATTTTCGGATTCGTCGACCGTGACGTTAAGCTTGGCACCGGCAACGACAAGACTTTTAATACCGATCGGGTCGTCGGCACCTTTGAACAACTCCCCTATCCCCATTTTAAGGGCCACTTCCTTGGAAGCAAAAAGAGTATCGCCCTCGAACGGGGCCTTGTTGATCAAGGTTACCCCTTTCAGACTGACTTCTGCATTGGGGAAACTCGCCAGCAAGCTCAGGTCGGCATCCTCAAAATCGAAAGTAGCGTTCACATTTTTATTGACGTTGTTCTTGATGATATCGCCGATTTTGCCTTCAAGAAAAAAGGGAATGGCGATTAGAATGGCGATGATAATTACAACGACTATTCCTATTATTTTTAATGCTTTCTTTTTCATAAATAATTATCCTATTAAAGTTCAAGTGCAAGCTCAAGTTCAAACCCACCTAACACGAGTCTTTATTCTTTTGTTTTGGCGCTAAACTCTAGACTCTAGTTTCTAGTTTACAACATCCTCCGATAACAACTCACAAACCTGTCAAATATTATACCTCAAGTTCGATTTCTTCGTTAACGGCCAGTTTAAAGCGCTTTCTTAAGATATATACGAAAAAATAGAGGAAAGGCGTATCGAGAATTGCTATAAATATCTTAAAAAAGAAGCCACTGATCACCAGGCCAAGAAACATACTCCAAGGTAATACGCCAAAAACGCAGAGCAGACCTACCACGGTGAATGTATCGATAAATTGCGAAAGGAAGGTTGAACAGTTATTGCGGAGCCATAAATACTTGCCCTTGGTCAATTTTTTCCAAAAATGATAGATGCCGATATCGATGTACTGGGCGATGAGATAGGCCATCATCGATGCCAAAACCGCTACCGGCGAAAGCGCGAAGACCTTCGTGAAGGTGGCATCATTTATCGGAGAAGAATCGATGGCAGGTGCTACCTCGGCGAGCAAAATAATTACCATAGAGAACAGGGATGCAAAAATACCCGCGGTAACGATCTGGTTGGCCTTTTTTCTTCCGTAGATTTCCGAAATAAGGTCAGTGATCAAAAAGGTTATGGGATAGGGCAAGATACCTACGGAAACCTCGAACAGCGAAGCCCCAAAAATCTCAATTTTCCCGAACGGATTCCAGTAAAAGAATTTTTGAAAAATCAGGTTCGAGACAACGAGCGAAGTAATGAACAAAGCGCCTAGATATAGATAAATGCGGTAGGCTATTTTCTTCTCCTTTAGGGTCATACTACTTGACGTCCAATACAAATGGCATCCGTGCTTGAACCCCTTCCTGCTCCATGGCCGCTTTTACCCGCTTTAAAACGGAATACGCTTCGGTGCCGATTTCATCCTCGATAAAACTTTGCTTTGCCATGGCTCCCGCACCTGCAAAATCTTCCATAAAGCGTTCAAAACCTGTTTTGTATTTGGGGAACTTTTTAATTCCGTAATCCTTCAAATCCGCCATTTGGGCAGCTTCCGCAATGGCGTCTTCAAGATTGCCCAATTTATCTATGAGTCCGTTGCGTTGAGCATCCACTCCACTCCAGACCCTGCCCTGGGCCAGGCTATCGGCTTCCGCCATCGAAATATCGCGGCCTTGGGAGACCCGCTTCAAGAAGGTTTTGTAAGTACTTTCTATGCTTTCCTGTACAAGACTTCGAAAATCATCGGTCATGGGTTCGAACAGCGAGTATTCTACCGAATTTTTGTTAGTACCTACCTGTTCGGCATTGATACCTATATCATCCGCCAGTCCGGTCATGTTGGGCACGGCACCGAACACCCCGATAGATCCGGTTATGGTGGTTGGTTCCGCAAAAATCTTATCGGCGCCCGCCGCAATGTAATACCCTCCTGAAGCGGCCACATTGCCCATGGAAACTACCACCGGTTTCTTTTCTTTGGCCAGTTCGATTTCGCGCCAGATGATGTCAGAAGTAAGCGCACTGCCGCCCGGAGAGTTCACCCTAAGCACAATGGCCTTGACTTTTTCATCGTCCCTAGCATCACGGATCGCTTCGGTAATAATACCTTGTCCGATGATATCGGGGCCGCCCTCACCATATATAATCTCGCCTTGCGCAAATACCACCGCCACTTTATCCGCACCGGCGTTGGTCGCCTTTTTATTGGAACGGACGACATAATCTCCCAAAAGCACCACGTTCAAGTCTTTGTCAAGCACGGAATCTACCGCTCTTTTAAGGCTATTCTCGTACTGATCATAAAATAGCACCCCGTCGATGAGCCCATTTTGTTGAGCAAGTTCCGGCGTTCTGCCACCGAGGGTATCGGCAATACTGTTCAGTTCTTCCGGAACAATATTGCGGGAATCGGAAATATCCTCTATCATGGAGTTCCATAAGGATCCGATCAGTTCCTTTATTTGGGTCCGGTTTGCCTCACTCATTTCGTTGGCAATGAAGGGCTCAACGGCACTTTTGTATTTTCCATGACGTATCACTTCCATTTTTATACCCGTTTTTTCCTGAAGATCCTTGAAAAAAAGGACTTCCGAAGACAATCCTTTAAAATCCAACCCTCCAACGGGATTCATAAATACGGAATCGGCGACGCTGGCGAGATAATAATCTTTTTGCGTATAAAAATCGGCATAGGCATATACAAACTTTCCGCTACTTTTAAAATTGCCAAGGGCTTTTCGAATAGCCTGCGTCTGTGCCAGGCCTGCGAGAATAAAGTTATTGTTGAGGCTGATGCCCTTGATGTCGTCATCGTCTTTGGCAAAGGTTATCGCTTGTAAAATCTCATCGAGACCTTGCGCCTGTTGAAAGAGGACACCCGAAAAAGGATCAAGTTTATTATCGCCTACATAGTCGCTGATGGGCTGCTGCAACTGGAGTTCCAACACCGAGTTTTTTTTAATGGCGACCGAGTCTTCCGAGTTGCTTATTAAACTGATCAGCACAAAAAACATTATGAATATAATTCCGAAAGCGATAAGGGTACCGATGATGGCGGCAAGCAGGTTTCTTAAAAATTTCATAGAAAAATCTAACTATTTTATCCGGCAAAGATAATGAACTCCCCCCGACTTTTTCTTTTACCTACAAATTTCATATTTTACCCAGAAACTCCCCCCGACTTTTTGTTACTTTGCACTACAATATGACCGACCCTACAACAGTATATCTTTCATTGGGAAGCAACCTCGGCGACCCCTTGACCAATCTACAGAATGCAGTATTCGCCATTCAAAAAAGGGCGGGCGACATACAGCGTATCTCTCCAGTATACCAAGGCAGCTCATGGGGTTTTGATTCCAACGATTTTCTAAATGTGTGCCTTTCCCTAAAAACGACCTTGACCCCTCATAAACTGCTTGAAACCGTCTTGCAGATCGAAACGGACCAAGGTAGAATCCGCTATGAAGAGGATGGCTACCAAGATCGGAAAATCGATATCGACATACTCTATTATGACAAGGAAACCGTGGTATCGGAAAAATTGATCATTCCGCATCCGGAGCTGCCTTTCCGTAAATTCGTACTGAAGCCCTTGGCAGATATAGCCCCCCAGTTTTATCATCCTATCCTGAACAAAGATACCCGGAACCTGATACAGGAGAGCCGGGACAAAGGAAGACTGGAAAAAACGACATTTCGCCTGTTCAAAGACAGAACGGAGGTATTTTCGCATACCAACTTTATCGCGATAGAAGGGAATATAGGTGCGGGAAAGACAACTTTGGCCCATAAGATCGCCGAAGATTTCAACGCCAAATTGGTATTGGAACGCTTTGCGGACAACCCTTTTCTTCCTAAGTTTTATGAGGATCAGAATCGATTTGCGTTTCCTTTGGAGATGTCTTTTCTGGCCGACCGTTACCAACAGTTTACCGATGACACCTCGCAATACGACCTCTTCAAAAGCTTTATGGTCAGCGATTACGATATTTACAAGTCGTTGATATTTGCCAGGATAACACTACAAAAAGACGAGTATGCCCTTTATGACAAACTGTTCCGTCTGATGTATAAAGAAGTGAAGAAGCCCCAAATCTATGTGTACCTCTATCAGACAACTGAACGATTGCTGGACAATATCAAAAAGAGAGGACGGGATTACGAGCAAAAAATCACGGCAGAGTATCTCGAAAAAATCAACAAGGGCTATTTCGAATTCATTAGAGGCTACCCCCAACAGAACAATCTGGTCATCGAACTCGGAGATCTCGATTTTATAGAAAATCAGGAAGATTACGAGCTCATCATCGATAAGATCGTGAAGTTTGCGGTGGGGCTGCCACGATGAAAAGGTTCAAGGTTCAAGGTTCAAGGTTCAAGGTTCAAGGTTCAAGGTTTTTAAATAAGAAATGATTTGGCCTTACGTGTTTGAATGGGCATTTAATTTTGACCAAAAATCCCACACCACTACTCCAACGCTAACTGAAATATTCAGGGAATGCTTGGTTCCAAATTGTGGGATTTCCAACACATTATCACAGGCATTTACTACTACCTGATCCACTCCCTTTACTTCGTTGCCGAAAATTAAGGCGTATTTTTTTGAGGTTTGGATGTTGAATTCATTTAGCATGTGGGCGTTTTCTGCCTGTTCTATGGCCAAAACGGTGAAGCCATCCGATTTAAGTTTTGCCACAAGTTGCAAGGTACTTTTGCCATACTCCCAATCCACACTTTCCGTGGCACCCAAAGCGGTCTTTCGAATGTCTTTGTGCGGCGGGGTGGCGGTTATACCACAGAGATAGATTTTTTCGATCAAAAAAGCATCCGCGGTACGGAATACCGAACCGATGTTATTCAGGCTGCGGATATTATCCAGTACGATAACAACAGGTGTTTTTTGAGCCTGTTTGAAACTGTCGACATCGAGTCGATCGAGTTCTTCGTTTTTTAGTTTTCGCATAGACGGTTTCAGGTTGTTAGGTTACAGGTTCAAAAATGTAGGGACGCTCTGCACTGCGTCTGTATGGTGCAGGAAGACGCAATTTGCCGACCTGCAAGGTATGGGAGAGGCACGAGCAATCCTTGTAGGTCTTTCCCAAACCAAAGTTATCATCAAATATCAACAAGGGTCGGATACCCAAGGCAAAAATAGTACATTCGTTTCGGTAGTGAAGTAAGAACAGAATATCCGATAAAAAGATTTGCTTTGGCCGCATTCAAAAAAATAAAGAAGGTGACCCCTTTGATGAAGCAGTACAATACCATCAAGACCAAATATCCTGATGCGTTGCTGCTATTTCGGGTGGGCGATTTTTACGAGACCTTCGGGGAAGATGCGGTAAAGGCTTCCCGTATTTTGGGCATCATCCTCACGCATCGGAACAATGGGGGCGACCGTACCGAGTTGGCGGGTTTTCCGCACCATTCCCTGAACACCTACCTGCCAAAATTGGTCAAGGCCGGGCAACGGGTCGCTATCTGCGACCAGCTCGAAGATCCGAAGGCGACCAAGACCATCGTAAAACGCGGGGTCACCGAACTGGTAACGCCGGGTGTCGCCATGAACGATGACATTCTCGATACCAAATCCAACAATTTTTTGTGCGCGGTACATTTTGGGCGCAAACTGCTGGGAGTGTCGTTTGTCGATATTTCCACTGGCGAATTTTTGACCTCCGAAGGCACCGAGGAACAAATCGATAAACTATTGCAGAATTTCGCCCCAAACGAGGTTTTGGTGGCCAAGACTCATAAAAAAGAGTTTGCCGAAGTTTTTGGCAACCAGTTCCATACCTTTTATATGGAAGATTGGGTGTTTCAAGACGATTATGCCCTAGAAACCCTGACCAATCATTTTAAAACGCGTACGCTCAAAGGTTTCGGGGTCGACCATTTGAACCATGGCATCATAGCCTCCGGGGTAGTACTACATTATCTATCCGAAACGCAGCACCGAAGGTTACAGCACATTAGCAGTTTGCAACGTATCGCCGAGGAAGACTATATTTGGATGGACCGTTTCACCATCAGAAACCTTGAGCTCTATCACTCGAACAACCAAAATGCGGTAACCTTGCTCGATATCATCGACCGGACCATTTCGCCCATGGGCGGACGGATGCTAAAAAGATGGTTGGCACTTCCCTTAAAGAATGTCGAAAAAATAAGGATGCGGCATCAAGTGGTATCCCATTTATCCGAAGACGAAGCTATCCTACGGAAATTGCAGCATGCGATGAAGCAAATGGGCGATCTCGAACGCCTGATTTCCAAAGTCGCCACGGGGAAGATAAATCCAAAGGAAACCATCCAGTTAAAAAACTCCCTTGAAGCTATAGTTCCCATAAAACAACTGACTTCCCAAATTGAGAACAAGGCGTTACAGGCCATTGCCGGCCAGCTAGATTCGTGCGATGCGCTGCGGAACAAGATCAAGGAAATGCTGTGTGAAGAGGCGCCGGTGAACCTTTTGAAGGGCAAAACCATTGCCGATGGCTATTCCGACGAACTTGACGAGCTCCGTAACCTCGCCTTTTCGGGAAAGAGCTATTTGGATAAAATGCTCGAGAGAGAAACGGAACGCACGGGCATATCCTCCTTAAAAATAGCCTCCAACAACGTTTTTGGGTACTATATCGAAGTCCGCAATACCCATAAAGACAAGGTGCCCCAAGAATGGACGCGCAAACAGACCTTGGTCAACGCCGAACGTTACATTACCGAAGAGCTCAAAGAATACGAAGCTAAAATATTAGGCGCCGAAGAGCGCATTCTCAGTTTAGAACAACAATTATTCTCGCAATTGACCGTCTGGATGCAGGAGTACATCGCACCCGTTCAGAACAATGCCCAGCACATTGCACGGCTCGATTGCCTCTGCGGGTTTGCGCAACTAGCCAAGGAAAACAACTATGTCGAACCCGTAATCGACGATTCAACCGATATCACTATCAAGAACGGGAGGCATCCGGTCATTGAAAAGCAGCTACCTTTGGGCGAGGTCTATATCGCCAACGATGTGACGCTGAACCGTAACGAGCAACAGATCATTATGATTACCGGACCGAATATGAGCGGTAAATCCGCTATTCTTCGACAGACCGCCCTGATCGTACTTTTGGCACAGATGGGCAGTTTTATTCCCGCCGAATCTGCCAAAATCGGTTATGTCGATAAAATCTTTACCCGAGTGGGGGCCAGCGATAACATTTCAATGGGCGAATCGACCTTTATGGTCGAAATGAACGAGACGGCCTCGATCTTGAACAATCTCAGCGAGCGAAGTCTAGTGCTTTTGGACGAAATCGGGCGCGGTACCAGCACCTATGACGGCATATCGATAGCCTGGGCGATTTCAGAATACCTGCACGAACATCCCGCACGGGCCAAGACACTGTTCGCTACCCATTATCACGAGCTGAACGAGATGGGCGAAACCTTCGAGCGCATCAAAAATTTCAATGTCTCCGTTAAGGAACTGAAAGACAATGTACTTTTCCTTCGAAAATTGACGGCAGGTGGCAGTGAGCATAGTTTCGGCATCCATGTAGCAAAAATGGCCGGAATGCCACAACAGGTGATCCATAAGGCCAATAAAATTTTGAAAAAGCTAGAAAAATCACATTCCAACGAAGAACTGACCGACACCTTGAAATCGACGCAGAACGAGATGCAGCTTAGCTTCTTCAATCTTGACGACCCGCTTCTAGAACAGATAAAGGAAGAAATCACCCATCTCGACATTAACACTTTGACACCGGTCGAGGCCTTGATGAAACTGAATGAAATCAAAAGATTGTTGACTAGGGACAAGAAGGCGAGTTCATGATGCGAATGGATCTGTCAGGTTTTTGTTCATTTTAGGATCGGTTTCAATTTAACAAACAGAATATCTTTACAGGTAAGCCTGACAGGTCTAGCCTGTAAGCTTATAGAATCTTCCTAGCGTCTCAAAACTTTTCGAGTCATTGTTGCCGATATTTTTCCCTAGCGCTTTTTCTTTGCACTTTACAGAATTGTATTAAATTTGCAACCGCATCGGACAAAGATGCTACGTTCTTAAACAAGTTAACAAACAAACGCGAAAATAGCTCAGCTGGTAGAGCGCCACCTTGCCAAGGTGGAGGTCGCGGGTTCGAATCCCGTTTTTCGCTCGAAGAAAACGTCGCCTGCCGGCGTTTTTTTGATTAAAGTCCGTTTCTCTGTGGCATACGCACACGCTCGAGTGGTGGAATTGGTAGACACGCCGGACTTAAAATCCTGTGACCATCTGGTCGTGCGGGTTCAAGTCCCGCCTCGAGTACTTTTAACCCTGTTAATCGATTGATTATCAGGGTTTTCTGTATTATTACATATCGATTTCCCCATATAATCCCCACAAATAGGATTTAAGTAGGTTTTTGTCGGTATATTTGATTTCATGGAATCTATAGAAATAACCGAAAATTGGGAGTTTGGCTCATTGATCCGACACACCCGAAAACGGTTAGGGATAACCCAAACCTTTTTAAGCGAAGAAAGTAAGGTGACCCGTGCGGTTATATCCGCAATTGAACTGGGCAAGATTAAAAACCCTCACCTGAATACAGTGATCAAAATATCAAATGCCTTAAATCTTGGGATATTTATTGACTCTGCCCGGTAATCAAATCTGAAAACTTTTCAAATCAAACGTTTACAGGCTTTATCTCACACTTGCACGACTTGTTCAGTCATTTAGCCAAACAGACAACCAGCGCTTTCCTAATCCCTCTCAGGCCATTATAATTAATTCTTCACTATTGTAATTTGCATACCGCCCATAATCTACGTAGGCTAATTACGGGAATTCCCGCATTATGCTCATGAACGGGCACGTGCTGCCCAACTTAACAACCTCAACAATATAACTCTAAAACCTCTGTTAGTAGGTTGCCTCTAAATTGAGCGTAAAGCGTTTTGCCAACAATTGACCGTATTACAAGGTTAACAATAATGAAGTATATTTAATGATTATTACAATCTTAATCCAATATGCAAAAACTTCTTACTGTACTAGGCGCCGGCGGGTCAATAGAATTTGGCATGCCCAGCGTAGACGACATAGATGAATTATTTAAAGAATGGTCGCGCATTGATTATCCAATAATTGGCTCCTGGCCCAACAGTCTATACACATGGGTTAAAGAGAAATTAGTAAATGAGGGAAATACCAAACTATACTTTGAGAACTATTTACATGCAATTCAGATAATCTCATCAAGAGGAAAAGGCAGTTATCCCATTGAGGGAATCTATTGTTCCATTTTAATAGATGATTTTCCCAAAATACGTTCCGAATATAGTGCCGTTCATGTTGCTAGTCAAAATGATTTTGACAAACTGAACACTTTTTTAAATAATAAACTTTTAAACCACATAAGAAAGAAATGCCTTCATTTGGATTCTGATCGCCATGCAGAGTTAAAAGAAATGAGGCAGTTTTTCACTTTTTTAAAAGCGAATTATGAACTTGGTTTTATTAACCTAAACTACGACAATGTCTTACTCACGGCAATACCCAATTTGAACACGGGCTTTAGTAATGAAAATACCCAATTTGAATTAGGAGAAATATATAGTGATAAATGGGATTTTTGCTATCATATTCATGGTTCCGTTCATTTCGACATGGCCACTGGTGAACAAATAACGTGGAATCCCGATCTGAACAGCAAATTTGGAGTAGGTGCTCCTAATAGAAGAAGACACACGACATCAGAAGGAAGAAAGCATCCAATGTCCACAATTATAACCGGTTTCGATAAGATAAATCAAATATACAGAGAACCATTGATGCAGTATTTTTTTAAAATTGATCAGAGAATCTATGAATCTGATGCAATTTTATTTATTGGTTATGGGTTCAACGATTCCTATATTAACGAAGTCATTAGAGCCCATTCAAAAGACAAAGGAAAAAAAAGAAATATAGTGGTGATTGATTACAAGGAGAAAATGAGAAGTCTTTCAGAAGGTGGTGATGATTGGGGAAGCAGATTATTATATACCGCTGCCACTCCAAATTATCAAATGGGCAATGGTTGCACCAATTTGAGGTATCGCCCGGATAATGTGGCAGAGTACAGGAGAACTCAAACATTTGAATTTAGTGATAACCCTGATAATCCGCTTTACGTCTGGTACTCAGGTTTTCTTGAGGCGTGCAGAAATAAGGAAAAAATAATTAAGGCATTAGAGGGTCATTTTATTATTCCGAATGGATCTATCTCATCAGGGACAAAGGGATATCGTTCAGCAAACCCCAACCTTACCTGAAAATATTTCACATAATCAGGTTCCCGGTTCTCTATACAGTATTTATGAGCACTCTGGCGAAAAGGAAAATCGAAACTCACGCCCCCAGGGGGTAGAATTCGGCCTTTTGGATTTTTAACTTTTTTGATCGGCGTTGCACTGCTGTTTATTAGACCATACTATTTTGTGGTGGTCCTTTCGTACCAATAGGAAATTGAATCATTAGATTTAGTTTAGGAAAATTAATCAACCAAAAAAAGCCCAACAAATTAATGTCGGGTTTGGGGTTTTACTCGTTCGACAAAAAACTATCATTCATCGCATTTACTAAATATCAATGCGCCGTGGATGTTCGGGTCGTACATGGGCGAACCCCCTGCATTCGGACCGAAAGCTCTTGATTCTATGGCATTCGGGTTATCGCTGTCCAGATCGACGGTATAAACGGCGAAATATCCGTATTCCTTCGGTATGGTGATATGGTACTGGTTGAACTGGCTCCATGTATATCTTTCAGGTGTCCGGTATCCGTCGACAACAACGTAGAAATAGTCTACGCAAAGATCCATGTCCGGGTAATAGACACCTGTTTCCGGGTCGGTAAAACCTCCTTTGTCCTCTTCCCCTGTTATGTAGATCGGGACGGTCATGAGTTCTCCGGTATTGATTCCGGCCCCAAGTTCTCCCGGAATGGGCAGTTCTATCAAATCGGCGCAAAATGCCGTTGCCTCGACGGGGGTGTTTTGATCGGTAATCGTTATGTCAATCGGTAGTATTACATCGGCCCATTCCGATATCTGTGTTTGCGCGGATTCTGGAACATCGCCTTCTACATAGTCCCTTGCCTCGTTATCCTCTTGGGTCGGTACGGCGAACAAGGTGTCGTTCTGGGCCGATAATAGATATATCTGTTCTATTCGGTAATTACCGATAGGCAGGCTATCGGGTTCGGATGTGTAGAGTCCATTGCTTTCGGTTACCGGCTTTTCGCTAATCCATCTTGTTTCTTGGTTATCTACAAGTTCAAAATGCACCTTTTCCGGTGTCCCTTCCTTACAGGTTGGTATTTTGGATGCCTCGCTAGGGGTTTGTCCGAAATAACTAAAAGTCCCCATTTCTATTTCAGGTATTACTTCGATAGGTGGTACGCTATCCGTTGGAGTTTCCTCTACTATTCCGGGTGCTTCCGTTTCTTCGGTCGGAGTGATTTCCGGTCTTACTACCGATTCCGAAAAATCCTTTTCTACTTCCTCGCTACTGCATGACAATATCAATAGGCTTGCCACTGATAATATTAATTTTTTCATTTCTTTCCCCTTTAATTTGATTAGTAGTTGCAATGTACTAAAAATTAGGTTCGTGATATTTAATAATTTATCCACGACCTATATATCAAGACTTGATACTTGGCGAATAGGTCGGTTCTAAATCATTTCGCACCTTCGTCAAAAGCCCCTCCTGAAAGACTTCAAGAGGGCGCTGTAAATTAGTACTGGGTAAATTTATTCAGTCCAGTCCTATGTCTTGGGCTTCTATAAGCATTTTACGACCATCCAATCAGTTTTGAAATTTGAATTCAAACCGGTCTACAAACAAAGGAATATATCACTAGATTTAGGATAGGAAAACTTTGTATTTATTATGGATAACATCAAAAGATTCTTTAGCAAAATGAAGGCACTAACCTTTTCAAAAATATAGTAAGAAATGGCAGGACAAGAATTTATGAACAGACTAATAATAATTGGAAACGGTTTCGATTTGGCCCATGGTTTTGACATGGCCGGTGCGTGCCAACAACCCTACTTGCCGAGACGTTGTATGTCACTAGGCACATGCCCTAATTTTAGATCTTGTTTTAAATAAAAAAATGGCTGCCATGTAAAATCTGCAGCCATTTAAAATGAAGTGATTTGAAATTGAATTTCTAGAATAAAATAGGAATATTTCCGTGCTTACATTCTTCGATCATTTCGTCAGGCCAGATACTCGTCTGAATCTCTCCAATATGGGCTTTTTTTAAAAAAAACATACATAAACG
>RCMY010001811.1_pt1 | contig 19790 bp, 22 predicted proteins | sample 2041341 | NCBI WGS metagenome assembly RCMY01 (sample SAMN09708234, study PRJNA481090) | Marine sediment metagenome, whole genome shotgun sequencing project. | reverse complement strand
TGCTCGTAGCGAGCAGAGGTGGTTCGAACTGACCGAGGAACCGACCGACGAACCCAACAACAGGGAGTCCCTGCCGAAGCGGGAGTGAATCTAACCGGCTCGAATGCAGAAGCGTCGATGTGTGCCGGGAGCCACACGCTTCAGCGCGGCTTCAGGCGAACGCGGGCAGAGTGGTCCACGTGACCGCAACCGACGCAGCCGCCACCAAACCCTCTGTCCCCCGGACGGTCGCACAAACAATGCTCGGGAGGCCGGCTGATTGGCAGCTCCGTCGTCCGCACATCGGTAGGCCCAGCCCTGGGCTGCACTGGCTTGGCCCGCTGACCGTTCTTGGCACCATTCTCCTGTCCTGGCCAGCCTTCGCTGGTGCGATCGGCGAACACGGTGAATCGGTCCAGTTCGGGCTCTTCATCGGTGCGGTGTCGATCGTGCTCATGGCGTGGTCGTTCCTGCTCGCGCTCCGGGTCCGCCATCTCGAGCGGTTCTTCGGCGGCCTGGACTCGATGTATCGCGTGCACCGATGGGCCGGGACACTCGCCGTCGTTGCCATGTTCCTGCACACCCAGATCGAACCAGAGATCGAGAACGGAGTTCGCGGCGCATCGCGGTCTGTGGCCGACGCTGCGGAGGACTTGGCCGGGACCGGCGAACTGATGCTCTACATCCTCGTGCTCATGTCGATCGTCCGCTGGATGCCGTACCGGTTTTGGCGCTTGTCGCACAAGCTGTTGGGCATCCCCTTCGTCTTTGCTTCTTGGCACTTCTTCACTTCGGAGAAGCCGTATGCCAACGGCTCAGGGTGGGGTTGGTACTTCGGAACGGCAATGGTTGTTGGCATTGTTGCCTTCGTCCTTCGGGTGCTGATCCGGGATCCACTCCTGCGGGGGTCGAAGCATCGCGTGGCGTCTGCCGAGGTCCTCGGTGACACGGTCGAACTCGTACTCGAGCCGATGAGCGCTGCCCTCGGGCATCGTTCAGGTCAGTTCGCCGTGCTCAAGCTGCAGCGTCGGGGCATGACCGAGCCGCACATATTCACGATCGCTTCGGGCCCGTCGGAGGGTGTCCTCCGGTTCTTCATCAAGGACCTCGGGGACTGGACGTCCAAGCTCGTCGGTGCCGGATCTGACCTGGTTGGCAGCGAGGTGATTGTCGAGGGACCGTATGGCCGGTTCCGCCCGTTGCCCCACGCGCCGGCGACGACGGTGTGGGTCGCCGGTGGTGTTGGGATCACGCCGTTCCTCGCTGCAACGGCCGAGCTCGAGCCACGGCCAGAGGGACAGCGCCCGGTGCTGTATTACGCCGTTCGCGACGAGTACCAAACCATGGCGATCGAGACCCTGAAAGCTGCAGCGGATCGGGGTGTGATCGATCTCGAGATGTGTTCGTCGTCGGAGGGTCGCCGCTTCGGTGCATCGCTGCTCGTTGATCGCTTCGGCCCCGACGGCCTCCATGGCGCCCACATGGCCGTCTGCGGGCCGGCAGGACTGGTTGCGGCGGTCCGGCAGATCGGCGCTTCCGTCGGTGCCGCAGAGGTGGAACACGAGGACTTCGACATCCGTCAAGGGTTCGGCCCAGACCTCTCTCGCCCAATCGCCGAGCTGGTCACCGAGCTGGTCGCCCGCTGAGGTGTCACACTGCCGTCATGGTTGATCGCCGGCGCTTGCTGACTGACAAAGAGATCGCTGCTGGCCTCGGTCAGCTCGATGGTTGGGAGCAGGTCGAGCCTGGCGATCGCATCCGCGCCGAGTTTCGCTTTCCGAGCTTTGTGCGGGCCTTCGGTTTCATGACGAGGGTGGCGCTTGTCGCCGAGAAACTCGATCATCATCCTGAGTGGTCGAATGTCTACGGCACGGTCGAGATCGAGTTGACGAATCACGATTCCGGCGGCGTCACCGAACTCGATCTGCACCTGGCAGCAAAGATCAACGAGTTGGTGTGACCGACGCCGCCGGTTTCTACAACGATGCCGAAGCGCTCGAGGCCTACCTGACGCATCGCCACGCAGAAGTACGCAGCCCCAATCTGGTGATGGAGGACCCGGCTTTTCGGAACGAGTTGGGTGACGCCAGCGGCCTCGACATCGTTGATCTCGGGTGCGGCGACGGGACGTTCGCGGCGCAGTGCATCCACGACGGTTGCGCCAGCTTCACCGGCATCGATGCGTCGGCGGGAATGATCGATCGAGCACGAGTCGCGGCCCCAACGGCGGTGTTCCACCAGTCGGCAATGGAAGACCTGGCGCTCGCTGTCTCGGCCTTCGATGTCGTCGTAGCGAGAATGGCACTGCACTACGTGTCCGACATCGCGCCGGTGCTCGCCGAGGCGAGGCGAGGACTCCGGCCGGGTGGCCGCCTCATCTTCTCGGTGGTGCATCCTGTGCTCACCGCAGCGCTGGAAGTAGCTGACGGCCCAAGAACCAGCGTGTCGGTCGACAACTATTTCGGGGCTGGCGAGCGCGTCAGGTCATGGTTCGGGTCATCGGTGGTCTGGCAGCACCGCACCATCGAGCACTATGTGGCTGCCGTGCTCGATGCGGGGTTCGAGCTGTCAGCACTCCGCGAATGTCCACCCGTCGAGGAACTGTTCGATGGTGACACCGCCGAGCTCGAGCGCCGCCGTCGAGCCCCAGTCTTCCTGCTGATCTCGGCGCGGATGCCCGCCTGAGCTGGCGGTCGAACGTTCGTCAGTGTTGTAGGACGACGCAGAACTCATTGCCATCGGGGTCAGCCATGATCGTCGTGCGGTAGTCCCCGTGGTGCTCGGCCGTGACCGTACCCCCGAGCTGTTTCAGCCGCTTGACCTCCGCGTCGAGGTCGGCCACGAACAGGTCGAGGTGAGCGCGGTTCTTGCCGGTCTTGAGCTCCGGAACTCGCTGCAGCGTCAGGTGGTGAAGACCGCCGGTGGTGGAGACCAACGGGTGGAACTGGGCGTCGACTGTCAGCGCTACGGGTTCGTCGTAGCCCAGAGCTTCCTTCCAAAACGCAGCAGCTGCCGCGAGATCGACGCAGTCCAACGTCATGCCAATGGTGGTGGTCATAGATGTCTTCCTAACACTGTTAGTTTTCCTATTGGCGTAAGGCTACGATGGAAAGATGGAGATGGAAACCCGACGAGAACGCCACCGCCGGACGCTCATCGAGGAGATCGTGAACGAAGCCCGCTTGCTCCTCGAGCAGGGTGGTCCATCGGCGGTCAGCCTGCGGGCGATCGGGCGCTCCGTCGGCATGAGTGCACCCTCGCTCTACACCTACTTCGCAAGCCTCAACGACCTGTTCACCGAGCTCATCGTCCGTAGCTACGACGCTCTTGCCTCTCACGTCGCCACCTCGCTCGACGGTTGCACGGATGCGGCGCTCCAGGAGCGACTCGCGGCTGGGCCGTTGGCCTACCGGGAGTGGGCGCTCGCGAACCGCCAACAGTTCAATCTGATCTTCTTTGACCAGATCGCTGGCTATGAGGCTCCGGCCAACGGTCCAACGGTCGAAGCGCAAACCTCGGTCCTGCGTCCGATCGCCGCCGACTACGCCGAAGCATGTGGCCAGAGCCTCGACGCGCTCATCGAGCCGGGGGAGCTCCTCGACGACTTTCTCGGCTGGTGGGGGACGTTTCACGGCCTGGTCGTGCTCGAGGTCAATCATCATCTCGACTGGGTCGATGCTGGCGCGGTCTTCGAACGCCGGCTGCGTCGTGAGATCGATGACCTCACCTGAGTCAAAGGCCAAGCCGGCACTGCGGCATGAATGCCGGGTTCGCCCTACCGGAAACTTTCGAGCTGCTCGAAGACGATCACGCCATCCCTTGTCGAATCGATGATGTGGCCCTCGCCCTCGAAGACCGTGAGTTCGACATCGCCCCCGAGCGCCTCGAATGTGTTGGCTGCCTGTTCTGCCGGGCGGATCCAGCTCGTGTCTGTTCCGCCGACGTAGAGCCGAATCGGAACATCGACGAGCTGGGCGAGGGCTGCTTGGTCGTCTTCGGATTGAGGGAAGCCGGGGAATGTCGACACTGACAGCACTCGGTCGGGGTTCTGCGCGGCGTAGCGGAAGGTACTGATGCCGCCGTTGCTGATACCAGCGACGTGCGGTGCGCCGCCTTCGGGGGTCACCCAGGTCTCCACCCAGTCGAGCAACCCGGGAACGAGTCGCTCGCTGCCCTGGGAGAAGAGCTCGCCGCCGGGTGCCGCTGGGCTCACCACAACCCAGCCGAGTCGCTGTGCTTCCGGTGCGTACGTCCCCTCGACGAGCGATCGTGTGAGTTCGAGATCTTGGCTTCCGGCCGGAAAGGCCAGAAGTAGTGGTGCTTCATCGCCGGCAGCGAAGCCAGGCGGAGTCGATATGACGTAGTCGATGGTGACCCCGTCGACTACGACGGAGCCGCCCGTGACTTCGCCGGCGAGGATCTCTGGAGCAGCTGACGCGACCTCGACCTGTTCGGCGTCGGAATCGTCGGAGACAGAAGCTTGGTCGGCCGAGCCAGACGAGCCACATGCCGCAGCGATCAGGGCAGAGGAAGCGAGAACGATGACGGGGGAGCGCAGGCGCATGGTGAGTGAACCCGCTGCGGCGGCCCACCCATTCCGCGACCCGCAACAAACAGCTCCAGATCAGCGAGGAACGGCGTTCGGGTGCTGGACCTGGCACGATGCAGCGATGCATCGAGAACTGTCACCGGCCGGACTTGCTCCGCCGGCAGCGAACTACGCCCACGCCATCTTGTCGACCAATGTCAGCCGCATGGTGCACACCTCCGGCGTCGTGCCGACTCGGTCAGACGGCACCGTGCCAGACCGTGTCGGCGAACAGGCGGTGGTCGTCTGGGAAACGATCTCGGCCCTGCTCGAGTCGGCCGAGATGACCCCGGCGAACATCGTGTCGGTCACGACCTATGTCGTCGCCGATCAGATGCATGAGCTCGGCAGCGTGATGGCCGCTCGCGACGCAGCTCTCGGCGCACACAAGGCGGCATCCACGTTGGTCACCGTGCCAGCATTGGCCCAGGAGGCGTGGAAGATGGAAGTCGCCGTCGTCGCTACGGCGTAACAGTCGCCCCGCCCAAAGACCAACGTGGCAAGATCTCGTTCGAATGGTGAACGAGATCTCGCCACGTTGGTGGCGGAGGGTGAGGATCAGGGGGCGGCGACGAGTTCGATGCGGTTGCCGAAGGGATCGTCGGTGAAGGTTTGCGTTACGCCGTCGACGGTTGCCCCTGGGCGGATCTCATGACCGGCCGCTCGGAGTGCCTCGACGAGGGCATCGAGCCCTGACACGATCAGCGCCGGATGCGCCTTCTTGGCGGCGAGGAACTCGGCGTCGGCGCCGAGGTGAATCTGCATCGGCCCTGCTTGGAACCAGCATCCGCCCCTGGCCGCCAGGGCCGCAGGCTTCGGCAGTTGCCGCAGGCCGAGCAGTCCGCCGTAGAACTCGACGGCGGCTGGCTCGCCACCCACGGGAATGGCGATCTGCATGTGGTCGAGCCCGAGCACCTGATGAGTCATGCCTGCATTCTTGCGCGTGAGGATTCGACGCGTCGCGCATCCAAGGTCTGGTCGACTGACGTAAAGCAAGCACGAGGCCTGTCGTCGGGCCCGAAGCAATCTCTCGCCATCTCCTCGGGTTTCCCCTTCTCGGGGAGATGGCGAGCTTCTTGCAAATGTTCGGCTTCGACGGCCGGGTGAACTCAGCGGAGTCCCTCGGTCCACTCTCGGACTTCGGGGCGAATCTCGACAGGGACTTCGATACGGATCGAAGCCGCGCCACCGCGAAGATGAAGGTAGCGATGTCCAGCCGTTGCTTCCACGGCGTCGCGCTCGACTCGTTGATTCGGACGCAGATGGTGACGGATCTCGGCGCGGTCGGTGTGTAGCTCCACTCGTCTGTGCAAGGTGACGGCGGTAGCGAGCAGCAGCGGGACGACGGCGGCCAGCGTGAAGGCTCCGAATCGGTCCCATAGGCCGACGATGATCGCACCGGCGCTGACGGCAAAGATCAGGGCCTGGAGTCGGCTCCCGACGATGATCAGCGGCTCGTCGATAGGCACGCTCATGCGGTGCCCCAGTTGCGGGCGTGATCGAGGAAGAGACGAGCCGCAGGGTGTGCGGGCCGAGTGCCCTTCCACGCCAAGCGGATCGGCTGGCGTATCTCGAGGTTGCGCAGGCGCAACGCGGCCAAGCGGCCAGTCGCCAGGTCATCTTTGACCGTCGGTGCTGGAAGCAAAGCAACGCCGCTGCCGTTCATTGCCGCCAGTCTGGCGGCTCCAGTGCTGGACACCTCGGTGGCTCGGCCCACGGCTCCTAGCTCGTGTTCGGCCAGAGCCATCTCGATGACGTCGAGCGTGCCAGACCCGCGACGTCGCAGAATCAGCTCGGAGGCCGCCAACTGGGCGCCGGTCACGCTGCGATGCTGTTGGGCCAGCGGGTGATCCGGCCGGGTGACGGCGACGAGTTCGAACCAATCGACGATCTCGGATCGCAAAGAGAGTGGCGCCCCCGGCCCGGCGAGCAGTCCGAGGTCGACGTCACCGTTGCGAATCAGGGCGGCGATCTTGGCCGTCTCGGCCTCGACGAGATCGATCTCGACACCATCGAGTGGACGCTCGGTGAGCCAGAGTGGCAGCAGGTGGTTGGCGCCGTCCACGGTCGTGGCCAAGCGCAGCTTGCGTTCGGTTTGGTGCTGAAGGGACCGAGCGCCCTCGGTCAGCGCTGCTGCTGCGGTCACGAGGCCCTGGCACCAGGGAAGAAGCCGCTGGCCGTCGGCGGTGACGAGCGACCCCGTCGGGCTGCGTTCCAGTAATCGCATGCCGACAACCCGTTCGAGCTTCTGTATGCGAGCGGTTGCGGAAGGCTGCGTGACGCCGTGACGAGCTGCTGCTTTCGAGACGCTTCCGAGCTCGGCAACCGTGAGAAACAGCCGAATGGAGGCGACATCGAGGTCATCGAGTGAGTCGAACACTGTCATAGCGTATGCCAATGACCTGGAAGGGCTTTCGCGTTTCCCGAATCGGTTGATATGGACGACACTGAGGGGTCTATGGCAACCGAAGATTCAGGACCCGGCGCCGGGCCCGCTCCCGAAATGATCCGATACGGCATCATCGGCTCGGGGATGATGGGGATCGAGCACATCCAGAACATCAACAAGGTCGATGGAGCAGTTGTCACCGCTGCAGCCGACCCACACCAGCCGTCGCTCGACGCCGCAGTGGCCGAGGCCGCAACAGCCAGCGAGGGCAATGGTGAGCCCATCGCCACGTTCACCGATCACAGAGAGCTGCTCGCCAGCGGCCTCTGCGACGCCATCGTGCTCGCCAGCCCGAATTTCACGCACTTCGATCTCCTTGGCGACATCTTTGCCTCCGGGCTGCATGTCCTCATCGAGAAACCCATGTGCATCACGGTCGAGGAGTGCGAACGCGCCATCGCTCTCGCAGAAGCGACCAAAGACGTCAACCCCGATCGCAAGATCTGGGTCGGGCTCGAGTATCGCTACATGCCGCCTGTTGCTGCCCTGGTGGACGATGTTGCGAGGGGTGCCGTTGGCGCTCCGCACATGGTGGCCATCCGCGAGCACCGCTTCCCCTTTCTGGTGAAGGTCGGCGACTGGAATCGATTCAGCGCGAACACCGGCGGCACGCTGGTCGAGAAGTGCTGCCACTTCTTCGATCTCATGACGCTGATCATCGGTGAGAAGCCGGTTCGGGTCTTTGCATCCGGGGCCCAGGACGTGAATCACCTCGACGAGAGCTACGACGGCGAGACGCCGGACATCCTCGACAATGCTTACGTCATCGTGGATTATCCAAGCGGGCAGCGAGCTCTGCTCGATTTGTGCATGTTCGCCGACGCCACCGAGAACCAAGAAGAAGTGTCTGTCGTCGGGCCCCTCGGCAAGGTCGAGGCGATCCTCCCCGCCGGCAAGATCAAGCGAGGTCGTCGTGGCGAGCACTGGATTGGCGAGGTCGAGACCGAACTCATTGTCGACGACTCGATTGCACATGAAGGCCTGCACCACGGCTCGAGCTTCGTCGAGCACGTGAAGTTCGCCGCTGCCATCCGAGGCGAGCAAGAGGTCGAGGTCACCCTCGAGAACGGACTCTGGTCTGTTGCCGTCGGCGCAGCGGCTCATAAAAGCATCGAAGAGGGCCGCCCGGTCCTGCTGAGCGAAATGATGGGAACGAACGCATGAACGCTTCTCGAGTCAACGACGCACCATTGAAGACCGAGGTCTCGTGGTTCAGCGCACTGTGCGATGATGACTACGAATTCCTCGGCCAGCCCGACCCCAACCTGCTCAGCACGTTCGAGCACTGCCGCAACATCGTGTTGACGGCCGAGCGCTACGGCTTCGACAACGTGTTGCTGCCGTCCGGCTACGCCCTCGGTATCGACAACACCACCTTTGCCGCCGGCCTCGCACCGATGACAAAGAACATCCGGATGCTGCTTGCCATTCGTTGCGGTGAGATGGTGGTGCCGCAGATCGCCCGTCAGATGGCGACGCTCGACCAAATGCTCGGCGGGCGGCTCACCATCAACATCATCTCCAGCGATGTGCCAGGTGAGACGCTCGAGAGCGAGCCGCGGTACCGCCGCAGTACGGAGATCATGTACTGCTTGCGGGAGTTGCTCGACGGTCGAGCGCTCGATTTTCAGGGTGACTTCATCAACCTGAAGGTTGACCCACCTCGTATCCGAACCGTGTCGGGCAAGAGCCCGCTGTTCTACTTCGGTGGCCTCTCACCGGCCGCCCGCGAGTGTGCGGCCGCCGGCGCCGACGTCTTCCTGATGTGGCCAGATGTGACCGAGAAGGTTCTCGAGGTGAAGGCCGACATGGACGCCAGGGCTGCTGCGAAGGGTCGCTCCCTCAAGTACGGCTGGCGAAGCCACGTGATCGTGCGCGAGACCGAGGACGAGGCCAGGGCTGCGGCGAGGCGCCTGCTGTCCAAGCTCGACGACGATGAGGGCAAAGCCATTCGTCAGCGTTCACTCGACTCAGCGTCGGCTGGCGTCGCTCGCCAGGCCGAACTGCGCGACGGTGCCGACGACGAGGGCTACGCCGATCGTCACCTCTGGACCGGTGTTGGCCGGGCCCGCTCGGGTGCCGGTGCAGCCATTGTTGGTGACCCGGATCAGGTGCTCGGCAAGATCAGGGAACTCGAGGCCGCCGGCATGGGCGCCTTCATCCTGTCTGGGTACCCCCACGCGGCCGAGTGCGACCTGTTTGCTCGTTACGTGCTTCCCGAGTTGGACCACGGCCGCCTCGAGTTCACGCCTCACCCCGTCGCCGTTTGACGGGCAGCACGCCATCGAGATGACGGCGGAAACCATCACATTCGAGTGGCGAGAGCGCTGGGCACGCGAGTGCGTGTTCGATGCCCTCGATCGCTCGGTCGAGTTCACGGCGCTGTTCGATGAGGACATCCAGCTTCTGCTGCAGTGCGCCCTTTCCGTCGGCGAAGGCGTCGAGTGTCAAGAGCTGACCGATCTCGCTCAGCGTGAAACCGCTCCGTTGGAGCGTGACGATCATGGCGATGCGATGGAGAACGGTGGGTTCGTATTGGCGGCGCATTCCCTCCCGACCGCTGGGCTCGATGAGACCGCGTCGTTCCCAGACGTGCAGGGTCGAGGCGGGGAGGCCGGATGCCGCGATCACGGCCCCGATGTCGATGCTCTCGGTCATCTGATGCCCACTCGTCGCCGGCCGACCCATCGCCTGACGTGGCTGGCGTAGTCTTCATACTGGCCGTGGAAGGTCTGTCGCATCGTTGTCTCCTCGAAAGGGATGTACCACCGCTCGGCAGCAATGACGAAGGTTGCTGGCGCCACGGTAGTCACGAGCGATCCGAGCCCGAGCGACAAACCGGCCAGGGCGATCGCAAGCCCAGGTACATCGGGTTGCGTGACCAGCGGAACAGCCCGTCGCTCACGAGAAGGTCTGGCGCCTCGAAGGTCTTGATGTTGGTGCCAACATCGGCGAAGCGCCGGCTTCCCCAGGCACTCACTCCTAGGCCGGCGATTCCGATCGGTACGCCCAGCCAGCGGAGAGCGAGCGGAGCGGTCGACACCCCGAGTGAGAGGTGGAGCGTCGTGGCGTAGACGGCGAGAAGCAGATCAGATCTGGGTTTGCGGGTGCGCGTTACCGGAGGGTGACGGTGCCTTCGGGGGCGACGGCGACCCATGTCCGGCCCGGGGTGAGCAGGATCTCGGCTCCGTTGCTGTCGCGATAGATGATGCGATCGGTGGCGTTGGCCCGGCTCCACGTGCCAGGGATCACGCGGCCTCCGGTGTAGACATGAGCCACGCCTGAGCCGACCGTGAGCGCTTCAGGCGACTCGGCATCGGCGCCACTGATGCCATACGGGGTGATTTGTACGATCACGTTCGGTGGAGCGACGGCAACGCCTGCGTTGTCAGTGTGCACCGTGCCGTTCTGGGTGCGGAGCCAGCCGACGCCGTTCCAGCGGTAGGTGACTCGAGTGTTGCCCCAGTCGATGTCAACGCCTGCGGCCAGCTGGCCGGCAGCGGGCGCGCCCACATCTCGGTAGCGCATGAGCTGCGGCGGCGTGCCGGCCACACCCTGACCGTAGGTATAGAGCGTGGATGGTCGGACAAAGAGGTTGTGGGGAGCCCGTCGGCCGTTGACCCGGAAGTAGCCGTCGGCGACGAGGGCGTTGACGTTGACGATGGGGGCAGTTGCCAAAGCATTGAGGACGCCATTGTTGGCTCCCGATGCGCCGAACAAGGGAACGTTCAGCTGCGAAATCAAGGGAATGTCGCCCGTTCGTGCTGAGCGGACCGGCCCAACCTGGGACGGGACCTGCTCGTGGAAGGTCGCTGCCAAGCGAGTGATCGACCCCTCGACCAGTTCTTCCCAGACCAGGTCAGCCTGATTCAGGCCGGCCTGCGGGCGAGCCCTGGGGTGGTTGTCGATCTTGAGCACGAGCGCCGGGCGGGTGAGTTCGGCTCGGCTCGCCTCGCCGGTGAGTGGCAGGGTTGCGGGGAACATGGCTGCGATGCGCTCGCCGTACTCATCGGAATACAAGAAGTTGGCGATGGCGAGGGCGTAGCCGGGGCCTGTCTCGATGTAGTCGGCCCAGAACGCGAGCCCGTTGCTCTCTGGAGCTCGCCGGAGCATGCCGAGGTAGAGCATGGTGGCTCGCACCGAACCGTTGGTCTGGGCGATGTACTCCGGTGACTCCGAGAAGCCCGCCATCATGGCTCCCCGACTGATGCCGCCGTCGAGCCGAGCGAGCCAGAACGCCTTGCCGCCCGCATCAGGGAGGCGATCGAAGACGTTGTCGTAGACGAGATCGATGAATGCGTCGTCGGTCAGCGAACCGTATGTTCGAACGAATTCGTCCGAGAGAGCGAACTGGTCGCTGATGAAGTTGAGGGACCAGCCGTTGCGGAATTGGCCGGACCAGAATTGCAGCCCAGCGAAGTCAGGACTGCGGCGAAAGTGAGCGTTGTAGAGCCGAACGACGGGCGCAACCGAATCGCTGAACTCCGGCTGTGACACCATGAACTCGACGAGTCCGCCTGGGTTGATCCCGGTTCTCAGCTGGTTCGACCAGAAGTCGCGGCCACCGGCATCGGGGTCGCGGGCCAGAAAGTCCCGATACTGCTGGGTGACGAACTCCTCGGGGTTGGGGAATTCGAGGACGTCCTCTTCAGCGCTTGCGGTGACAGGGACGAGGAGGGACGACAAGACAGCGGCGAGAAGGGCAGCGACAGCCATTCCAGGGATTCGAAGCTGCAGCCGGGTGCGGGAACGCATGAACACTCGTTTCAGAAGGCGATCGGCGGGCCAGCGGACCGTAGTGGCTGGCCACGCAACATGAAAGGAGACAGCGGTTGATCAGCTGCCAAGGAACAGCTTGTATGCCGGGTTCTCGGTTTCTTCCCACGATCGGTACCCGAGCTCGTCGAGAAATTGCTGGAACGCATCATCGTCAGCGACTGGCACCTGCATGCCGACAAGCACGCGGCCAACGTCTGCGCCATGGTTTCGATAGTGAAACAAGGAGATGTTCCAGCCGGGAGCCATCGACGTGAGAAAACGGATGAGCGCTCCAGGGCGTTCGGGAAACTCGAATCGATACAGCCGCTCGTCGTGCGCAAGCGGAGACCGGCCACCGACAAGATGCCGCAGGTGCACCTTGGCGAGTTCGTCATCTGTCAGGTCGAGAGTCTCGAGTCCCGCGCCCCTGAACGACGCTGCGATGTCCGCCGCTTCTGCACGATCAGCGACTTGAACGCCAACAAAGACGTAAGCATCGCTGGCATCGGCAATGCGATAGTTGAACTCGGTGACGGAGCGGCTCGGGCCGATGATGTCGCAGAACGCCCGGAAGCTTCCCTGTCGCTCTGGGATCGTGACAGCGAAGACGGCTTCTCGTTGTTCGCCGATCTCCGCTCGTTCGGCGACGAATCTCAGGCGGTCGAAGTTCATGTTTGCACCGCTGGCGATTGCTACCAGCGTGGCATTGGCGATGTCGGTCAGCTCGCAATACTTCTTCGCCCCGGCGACGGCGAGGGCTCCCGAGGGTTCGAGGATCGCTCGTGTGTCTGTGAAGACGTCTTTGATGGCAGCGCACACCTCATCGCTGTCGACCCGAATGACATCGTCGACGAGTTTGGCGGCAAGGCGGTAGGTCTCGGTGCCGACAAGCTTGACTGCTGTGCCGTCAGCGAACAGTCCAACGGTGTCGAGTTCGACGAGATTCCCGGCTTCGATCGATTGCGCCATGGCATCGGAGTCATCGGTTTGCACACCGATGACGAGCGTCTCTGGGCGGAGTGCCTTGACGTAGGAAGCGATGCCAGCGATGAGGCCACCACCGCCGATCGGCACGAACACCGCATGGATGGGTGCGGCGTGCTGGCGCAACATCTCCATCGCAATCGTTCCCTGACCTGCGATCACATCGGGGTCGTCGAAGGGGTGGACGAATGTGAGACCGCGTTCGTTCATGAGTTCCACTGCATGACCAAAACAGTCGGAATAAGAATCGCCGAAGAGAACGATCTCGGCCCCACGGGCAGCGACCGCATTCACCTTGACTTCTGGTGTTGTCGTCGGCATGACGATCACGGCCCGACAACCAAGGTGTTGCGCGGACATCGCGACGCCCTGTGCGTGATTGCCAGCGGACGAGGTGATCACACCACGATCCAATTCGTCGCGCGTCAGGTTTGCCATCTTGTTGAACGCGCCGCGAATTTTGAATGAGAAGACGGGTTGGAGATCTTCACGCTTGAGCATGACCGTGTTCCCGAGACGCGCTGACAGCATCGGGGCCGCGTCGAGCGGTGTCTCGTCGACGAGGTCGTAGATGCGAGCGTTGAGAATTCGCCGGAGGTAGTCCTCAGTTGACAATGGCTCGTGCGGCATCCGCCCAACCTATGCCCTCGGTGGCGGGCCACCCGACGTCAGGAACGGAGTGCCCTGAGCGACGCGATCGCAGCGGGGACGGCGGCGCACGCTGCGTCGACGTCGGCCGTCGTGGTCTGCCAACCAACGGAGAGGCGAAGGGAGTGATCGGCGGGAACACCCATTGCTGTGAGGACCGGGGAAGGCTCGAAGTCCTCAGATGCACAGGCGGAACCAGAGTGTGCGGCGATTCCCGCTTGGTCGAGGGCGATCACGATGGCCTGCGGCTCGATGTCGGCCAGACCGACGCACACCAGGTGGGGAAGTCGTTGGCCTGGGTCGATAGGGCCGAACACCTCGACACCGTCGATGGTGGTGAACATCTCTCGCAGCCGGTCCGTGGCACTTCGGGCGGCGGCGGCCTCTGAAGGCCAAAGGTCAGCGAGTTCGGCACAGGCTGCGCCGAGGCCCACGGCTGCAACGGTGTTCTCGAGTCCCGCCCGGCGCGCCCGCTCTTGAGCGCCGCCAACGAACAGCGACTCGACCCGAAGCCCTCGCTTGATCAACAAGGCGCCGCTTCCGGCCGGTCCGCCCAGTTTGTGGCCGGACACCGCCGTGAAGGCGGCGCCAGAGGTCTTGAAGTCGAAGGCAACTCGACCAACGGCTTGTGCCCCGTCGATCAGAAGCGCTACATCGCGCTCGGCGCACAGGGTGCTGACCGCATCGATGTCCTGCATGGCGCCAACTTCATGATTGCCCAACTGGCACACCACGAGGCTCACTTCTCGTCCAGCGGAGCGTTCCTTGTCGATGGCGTCGGCGATGGCCGATGGATCGACGTGGCCGTATCGGTCGATGGGGACCATGCGGTTGGTGGTTCGCTCTGCTGTGAGGCGCACGGCTGAGTGCTCGGCCCCGCTGAAGATGACGAGCCCGGGGGTCTGTTCGATCTGGCCCCAGATCGCCATCGTGATCGACTCGGTGGCCGACGATGTGAACACGACCTCGCGGGGTCGAGCGCCCAGGAATTCAGCGACCGAAGCGCGAGCGAGCTCGAGTTGGTGGCGAACCGTGAGCCCCTCGGCGTGTACTCGACCGGGATCGGCCGCTGGCACGTCGAGCGATTGCTGCATGGCCAAACGAGCGATCGGGCGAAGCGGCGAGGTGGAGGCGGTATCGAAGTAGTGACGAGGCATGTGAACTCGGAGTTTGTCGATCAGGCTCGCGGTTGAGGCCAGCTTCGGGCAGCTCGGTAGTCTACGACGACACCTTCGCTGGGGGAACGACTGCGTCATCGACGTCGACGTCCAGCGGATCGACATCTCTCAGGAGCACCGTGGCAATCACCAACGACGACGTGATCGAAGTCCTTCGACCTGTAGAAGACCCCGAGCTGCACCGCAGCATCGTGGATCTCGGCATGGTACGGCGGGGCGACATCGCGCTGCCATCGGTCACGGTCGCCATCGACCTCACGATTGCGGGTTGCCCGCTACGGGCCGAGATCAACAATCGAGTGTCTGGCGCTGTGAAGGCGCTGGATGGCGTGGAGGACGTCACCATCGAGTTCGGTGTGATGACCGACGAGCAGCGCGAAACGCTTCGTCGCAACCTTCACGGCGACCCTGGCGCCACCGCCGGATCCACTCAAGCTCACGGCCACGCCGAGGGTCGAGCAGTTCCATTCGCCCAGGCCGACAGCAAGACTCGCGTGATCCTCGTTGCCTCCGGCAAGGGCGGCGTCGGTAAGAGCTCGGTCACGACCAATCTCTCGGTCGCTCTTGCGGCACGAGGGAAAAAGGTCGCCATCGTCGATGCAGACGTCTGGGGCTTCTCGATCCCGCGCATGCTCGGGATCGACCGCGATCCAGTCATCATCGACGAGATGATCGTGCCGCCCGAAGCACACGGCGTGCGTTGCATCTCGATGGGCTTCTTCGTCGAAGAGAACCAGCCGGTCATCTGGCGTGGTCCGATGCTCCACAAGGCGCTCGAGCAATTCCTGACCGACGTGTTCTGGGACGAGCCGGACTACCTCGTCGTCGACCTCCCGCCTGGCACTGGCGACATAGCGCTTTCGATCGCTCAGTTCCTTCCCCGCGGCGAGATGATCGTTGTCACTACGCCACAGCCGGCAGCGCAGCGTGTCGCTCAGCGAGCCGCTTACATGGCGCACAAGGTCAACATCAACGTCACCGGCATCATCGAGAACATGAGCTGGTTCACCGGCGACGACGGCAAGAAGTACGAGCTGTTTGGTGCAGGTGGCGGCGCTGAGTTGGCCGCCGAGCTCGACGTTCCGTTGCTCGCCCAGATTCCCCTGGTGTCTGACCTGCGAGAGGGTTCCGACACCGGCAACCCCATCGCTGCCGATACTGAGACCGAGTCCGCTGCCCTGTTCGCCGCCCTGGCCGAGAAGCTCGATGTCGAGATGGCACCGAAGCGCCGATACCGGTCGGAGCTCAAAGTCATCTAGCACTGCCCTTCGCTGCACCGCCGTTCCGCGGTGCAGCCCATGATCCAACCAGGCCTCACCGATCGAGATGCCTGGCTCGCTAGCCTCACGCCGGTCGCAACAACTCAGGAGTCATCGTGGACGTCAGAATCGGCATTGCCGACAGCCCGCAGATCATCGAAGTCGATATGTCGGAAGAGACCGACCGGGACGCGCTCAAGGAGACCGTGAATGCGGTTCTCGCTGGCACGACCCCAGTGCTCACGCTCGAGGATCGAAAAGGCAAAGAGCTCAACGTGCCCGGTGCCAGGGTGTCGTTCGTTGAGATCGGCGCTGCTGACGCAGAGCGCCGCATCGGTTTCGGCGCCTGATTCGTCGCTGCGTCGCCCGCTACTGCACTGTTCTGGCTTGCAACGCTTTCTTCGAGACCCTGACAGCCTGACGTCGATGGAGTCCCGCTCATGCTGAGGCCGCTCACGATCGTGGCTGGCAAAGGCGGGGTCGGTCGATCGACAACGACAGCAGCACTCGCTCTGAACGCTGCCGCTGCGGGCAAGCGAGTGCTTGCGGTAGACGCCACCAACGATGGTGGCCTTCGGGCTGCCATCGCCACGGCCCCAAAGGCAGAACGCGACAGCGTCGAACTCCTCGAGCTCACCACCGACGAGGCATTGGACGAATACATCAAGCTGTATTTGAAGATCCCGATTCCACCGTCTCGCATCGGTCCGATCGCCCGCATTTTCGACTACGTCGCCACCGCGGCCCCTGGCGTGCGTGAGATCCTCACGATTGGCAAGATCGCCAACGAAGCGCGCATGGGAACGTGGGACGCTGTCGTCGTCGATGCGCCGGCCACGGGCCATGTGATCGAGTTGCTTGCGGCCCCGGAGACCTTGCAAGAGATCATCAAGGTTGGCCCTCTCGCCGACCAGACCCAGTGGATCGCCGACCTGCTTCGTGATCCGGCCACCACTGGGGTGATCACCGTCACGACCTCGGAAGCCCTACCGGTGAGCGAGTCGCTCGAACTGCTCGAACGACTGGTCGAGACCACCCAGATCGACCCTGTCGGCTTCGTAGTGAATCGTGTTCCCGATCTCCTCGACGAGGCGGGCTATGCCGAGGCCGAGCGGTTGCTGGACGCCTTGCCGAGCAACGATCCCCTTGCTCGAGCCGTGGCATCGGTCGCTCATCGTTCGTCAGCCGCGGTCGACGAGCTCGACCGTCTGTCCTCGCTTGACCTCGGCCTGACCTGGGTCCCCGAGGCTGCTGACCCTCTTGCCGCCGTGCGTTCGGCGCTGGCTGAGGTCGAGGCATGAGCATGGGCAAGGTCAACGTCGCTGGCATGAGCCCCGTCGACGAACTCCTGGCCAACGCCAGCGTGCTTTTGGTTTCCGGGCCGGGCGGTGTTGGCAAGACCACGCTTTCGGCCGCACTCGCGGCGCGAGCGGCGCGCGATCACGATCGCCGAGCGCTCGTGGTCACGGTCGACCCGGCCCGGCGCCTTGCCGATGCCCTCGGGATCTCGGCCTCGGATGAGCCAATGCTCGTGCCCGTTGGCGAAGGCGACGGCCGCCTGTGGGCCCTCATGATCAACATGTCATCGAGCTGGGACCAGATCGTCGAACGCACGGCGCCAGACGAAGCGACGCGCAAGGCGCTGCTCACCAACCGGCTGTACCGAACGCTCACGCAGCGTTTCGTCCAAAGCCACGATTACATCGCACTTGATCATCTCGTCGATCTCGCTGCTGATCGTCGCTATGACCTCGTCGTGGTTGACACTCCACCATCGGTCCATGCGCTCGACATCCTCGATGCGCCCGACAAGATGGCTGACTTTTTCGGAAGCCGGCTCCTGCGCTGGCTCGTCGCTCCATATGGCAGCCGTGTCGTGCAGTTGGCCGCCCGGCCGTTTCTCAGCGTGGCCGAACGACTCCTCGGTGGACCGTTCCTCTCCGAGATCACCGAGTTCTTCTGGCTGTTCTCGAAGCTCCAGGGTGAGTTCGCCGATCGACTCGATGTCGTACGACGCCAGCTCGCCGACCCATCCACCCGGTACCTCGTGGTGCACACGCCAGAGGCCATCCCGACCCAACGAGCCGACGCCCTCGTGGCCGAGCTCGCGCGCCGAGGCCACGCTGCATCCTTGCGCTTGGTCAACCGTGCACTCGACAGTGATCTCGCCGATCTCGAGGATCGCCTCGACGAGATCAAGGATCCCGATCTGCGGGAAGCCGTCGCCAACATCTCCGCCGCTGCTGCCCGTCAGGTCGTCGAGCGTGAGGGCGACATCCCTGCGTTCTACGTCGGCAACTGTGATGTGCCGATCGAGAACGTCGACATCCTCGCCGACCTGCTCGACCCCTGAGACTGGTCGCTTAGGCGGAGAGTTCGTCGAAGTGTTGCGGTTTCGGTGGCCCCGCGAAATCATCACGACGGTGAACCAGAACGTCGAGTTGCACGGCCGCCGAGTGTTGCTCCGCAGCACCAGGCTTGAGGATCGCGACGCCCTCGTCGCGATCAGGTCGACCGACGAGGTTCGCCGGCGTTGGCGCGGCGAAGACTTGGAGGCGGAGTTCGACGCCGACCTCGGGGATGAAGATGCCCACCGTTTCACCATTCTCGACCCGAGCGGACGAGTCGTCGGCATGGTGCAGTACGGCGAAGAGGACGACCCGGACTACCGCCACGCCTCGATTGACATCTACATCGACCCGAGAGTTCACCGACAGGGTCACGCGACGGATGCCATCCGTACGATCGTCGAGTACCTGTTCGAGGTCCGCCAGCATCACCGCCTGACGATCGACCCGGCGGCGGACAACGAAGCGGCGATTGCGTGTTACGCCAAGCTTGGGTTCAAGCCTGTCGGTGTCATGCGGTCATACGAAGCGCGCGAGGGCGGAGGCTGGTCTGACGGACTCTTGATGGACATGCTGACCAGTGATGACCCCACGAACTGATTGGCAGATGCGAGGTGAACCGTCGATGTCAAACCTCGACGGCTATCCGGACAACCGTTTGGTGAAGTCATGGGTCCGGTGCACCTCGACGAAACCAAGACGGAGGTACCACTCGTGCGGCCAGTCGTCGAGATCTGCTCCGAGGAAGGAGAGCCGACAACCGGCGTCTCGACTACGCCGCAGGCCCTCGCCGATCAGCGATTTGGCGTAGCCGCGGCCCCGGAAATCTGGGTGTGTGAACAGGTTCTCCAACTGGGCAACACCGCTCTCTGGGTCGAAGTAGAAGTCTATGCGCGCCGCGATCTCGCCACGTTCGAACACGACGAGCCGCGTCACTTCCGCCCCGGCGGAATACAAGTACGTGCGATCGGCGAGCTGCGCGTGGACTTCATCGACTGCATCGGGCAGGAGCACTTTCCATTCGCGCAACAGCGCAGGCCGCAGCGAATCTGGCGATACCGCTTGGACCTCGTGCTCGACGTTCCCGTCTGGAGCACCGCGATGGATCATGGTTGTGATTGCTTCGCGCTCGTAGCCGGCGGCCAAGAAGTCGTTGGTCAGCCCAATGCCGAGGGCGTCGTCGATCACAGAGATCATTCGATGCTGGAGACCAGCTTCGCCCATCGCATCGTCGGCAGCAGACAGGACATCGGCGCTCGATGCGGTCGAATTGACGACCATTCGGTTGTGGTCATACGAGCTCGGGAAGTCGCGTTGGAGCAGAACAAAGCCCCATGGCAGGTCGATGACATCGGTGGCTTGAGCCCGAGCGAAGCGTTCCTGGAATGCTGCGATGTGTTCGATTTCAGATGGTTCGGCTTCAGATGGTTCCACTGAGAGGCTCCGTTTGGCGTGTCATGTTGCTTCGATGGCTCAGTCGTCGTGCTCGATACGAGAGAACGCGGCGACCACAGCGGTGAATGCCTCGAGGAACTCAGCGAAGGAGTCGTCTGGCGGCTCCGGGCTGCCTCCGACCAGGATGGCGTCAGGAATCACGTC
>RCMY010001810.1_pt1 | contig 19791 bp, 14 predicted proteins | sample 2041341 | NCBI WGS metagenome assembly RCMY01 (sample SAMN09708234, study PRJNA481090) | Marine sediment metagenome, whole genome shotgun sequencing project. | reverse complement strand
TTTCTCAACGGCCGCAACGTGCGGGTGCTGCTGGAGAAGGATGTTGCCGCCGCGCTCAACACACAGCATGCGCAAGTCGCCACTATTGAAACAATTGGCCAAATCTGCGATTTAGCCATCGTTGTCGGCGGCGATGGCAGCTTGCTCGGTGCCGCGCGCGTGCTGGCGCAATACAATGTGCCTTTGCTGGGCGTAAACCGCGGTCGGCTTGGTTTTCTCACTGACATTAAACCACGCGAAATTGAGGAAAAAATCGGCGCTATTCTTGATGGCGAATATCTGCTGGAGCAGCGATTTTTGCTGGAGGCACTGCTAAATCGCAATGGCAAAACCATCGGCAATTCAGAGGCGGTTAACGACGTAGTGCTGGGGTCAGGCACCTCGGCGCGCATGATTGAATACGAGCTGTATGTAGAAGGCCAGTTTGTTTACAGTCAAAGTTCTGACGGGGTGATCGTGTCAACGCCTACGGGTTCGACCGCGTATGCGCTGTCGGGTGGCGGGCCGATTATGCACCCCAAAGTAGACGCAATCGTGCTGGTTCCCATGTTCCCTCATACTCTCAGCAGCCGGCCGATTGTGGTCGACGCCAATAGTGAAATAAAAATTGTGATTGGTGCCAATAACCCAACTAATCCACAGCTCAATTGTGATGGCCAGGTCAATTTTAGCGCCGCGCCCGGCGACAGCGTGATCATCCGCAAACGCAATCTTGATCTTAAACTCGTCCACCCCGTCGAACACAGTTACTATGCTGCGTGCCGCGACAAACTGGGATGGGGCAGTCGTTTACGCAGCCATGAGGATGATACCGTCGATGGCTGAAATCGAAGCACTGACGCTTGATGCTGGCGAAGATCTCGGTTATTTCACTCGTTATCTAAGCCAGCAGGGTATACCGCATCGCATTACAGAGAGCGCCGGCCGACAGCTAGTATTGGTGGCTACCCCGGCGCACGCGCAGCGAGTATGCGAGCTTTATAACGGCTTGCGCGACGGTAGCGTGGAGTTACCCCGGCAGGTAGTACGCGATATTAACGCCAGGCAAAAACTCGGCTCGAACTGGCAGGCTTTGACGCGTCCGCTACTGCAATACCAGGTGGTGACCTGCGGTATGCTGCTAAGTCTGTTAGGTTATTTGCTGGTAGAGTTGAATGACTATATCGGGCTGGTACACTACTTTACTTACTTTGATTCTGCCCAGCAGTTTGCTGTCTTCGCGAATTTACCGGCGCAGGACAGCGTCAGCCCAAGTCAGTTCTGGCGCATACTAACGCCAATTTTTCTGCATTTTGGCATCATGCACCTGGTGTTCAATATGCTTTGGTTCTGGGAGTTCGGCCGTCGCATAGAGGAGCGCCTTGGTAGCGTGTTTCTGCTTATTCTCGTTTGCGTTCTCGGCATAGCGTCGAACACGATACAATCTCTATTTAGTAACGGCATTACATTTGGCGGCATGTCAGGCGTTGTCTATGGCTTGTTAGGTTTTTGTTGGCTATGGGACAAAATCAATCCAAAAGCACACTTTAATCTGCCGCCAGGCATTGTCGGTTTTATGCTTGGTTGGCTGCTGTTATGTTTATCAGGCATTATCACCGCCTTCGGTTTTGGCGAAATTGCCAATGCCGCTCACGTCAGCGGTTTGGTTAACGGCATTTTGTTGGGCGCGATATTCGGCTGGTTTTATCGCAGCCATTCCTTGCCGAAAGGCGAATAAAGCAGTGGGAGAACGAGAGATTGATATACTCAGTTGTGAGAGGCGGTTGCTGACGTGAATACTCTGCAAGATATGCTGCAAATGATAACGCCTGAGGTGTACGATAACATTAAGCGTGCGGTAGAAATTGGCAAATGGCTTGATGGCACAAAGCTGGACGCCGCCCAGCGCGAACTGTGCATGCAGGCGCTAATTGCCTACGAGCGCAAGCACCTTCCTGAAGAAGAGCGTAGTGGCTACATCGCACCCGCTAGTTGCCCCAGCGACGCACCTGAAAAAATCAGAATAGTGAACAGTCCAGTGAACAAGCCAGTGAAAAGGCAAGTGGAGTAGTATGTTGAGCACAGTAAGCAGCGGCAGCCTAAAAAAGCTGAGATCAACACTAGCCGATCCCGTCGAGTATTTTTTACCGGTGGGAGACTCAGAAATTGCCCTTAACCCGTTGATTGACCAATCTTTGCAAATAGAGTTCAGTGGCAACATATTCTGCATCAACTGTGGGCGTAAAACCAAAAAAAGCTTTAACCAGGGGTACTGCTATCCGTGTTTTAGAAAGCTGGCGCGTTGCGACTCCTGTATCATCAGCCCGGAGAAATGTCATTTTCATTTAGGCACCTGTCGCGAGCCGCAGTGGGGCGAAGAGCACTGCATGATTCCACACGTTGTCTACCTTGCCAACTCCTCAGGCGGTAAGGTTGGCATTACCCGCGGTACGCAAATTCCTACGCGGTGGATAGACCAGGGCGCTGTGCAAGCCCTGCCGATAATTGGCGTGCAAACGCGCTACCAATCCGGTTTAGTCGAAGTTGCGCTGAAAAAACGTATCGCTGACAAAACCAATTGGCGCGCGATGCTCAAGGGTTCGCCCGACGCGATTGATTTGGTGGAGATAAAACATGAATTGCTGGCGGCCAGTCAAGCTGAGCTGGCAGCGCTGCAGGAGCAATTTGGTGAGGAGGCGATTCAGGTGCTGGACGATACCACCACGCAGGAAATCGCTTACCCTGTTGTCACTTATCCGGAAAAAGTCACATCCCTAAACCTCGACAAAACGCCGATTGTAGGCGGCAAGCTGTTGGGCATCAAGGGTCAGTATCTGTTGCTCGATACCGGCGTATTGAATATCCGCAAATTTACGGCGTACGACGTTACCGTTTCCACCTAACATATTTTTGATGTTGCAAATGCTATGAAAGATGCCCAACCAAGAACGATATATTTGAAAGACTATAGAGCGCCAGACTTCTTCATTGATACAACCGAACTGCGCTTCGAGTTGGAAGAAGATTATGCATTAGTGCATTCAAAGCTCAGGTTACGTCGCAACATAGCAGCGGACCCTGAGGCCCCGCTAAAGCTGGACGGGCAAGAGCTGGAGTTGGTTGCCGCCGCAATCAATGAAAAACCCCTGCTGCCAGAGCAATATTTGCTGGCCGAAGAGTTGATGACTGTCACCAGCGTGCCGGACGAGTTCGAATTTAGCTGCACTACGCGCATCAAGCCGCAGGAGAATACTTCGCTGGAGGGTCTGTATAAATCGCAAAGCATGTTTTGCACGCAGTGTGAGGCGCAGGGCTTTCGTAAGATCACCTACTATCTCGACCGACCGGATGTAATGTCGGTGTTTACCACCAGTATTGTCGCCGATGCAAAGAAATACCCGGTGTTGCTATCGAACGGTAACGAGATCAAGCGCGAGCAGCTCGCTGACGGCCGCGAGCTTGCCGTTTGGCACGACCCCTTCAAGAAGCCTGCCTATTTGTTTGCGCTGGTCGCTGGGCAATTGGAGTTTTTGCAAGATGCATTCACGACCCGCTCAGGCCGTGAGATTAGCCTGCGCATTTACGTAGAAGCCAAAGACCTCGACAAATGCGCACACGCGATGTTGTCGCTTAAAAATGCAATGCGGTGGGATGAAGAAGTTTTCGGCCGCGAATACGATCTGGATATATTTATGGTAGTCGCGGTAGACGATTTCAATATGGGGGCGATGGAAAATAAGGGGCTGAATATTTTCAACACCTCCTGCGTGCTGGCGCATCCTGATACCACAACCGATCTAGGGTTTCAGCGAGTCGAAGCCGTGGTCGCACACGAGTATTTTCACAACTGGTCCGGTAATCGAGTCACCTGCCGCGACTGGTTTCAGCTTAGCTTGAAGGAAGGGTTTACCGTTTTTCGCGACGCCGAATTCTCGGCTGATATGGGCTCTCGCACCGTAAAAAGGGTGGAAGATGTAGCGCTACTGCGCACCGCACAGTTTGCCGAAGACGCCGGACCTATGGCGCACCCGATTCGACCCGACAACTATATGGAAATATCCAATTTCTATACCGTAACGGTGTATGAAAAAGGCGCAGAAGTTATCCGTATGCTGCACACGCTGCTAGGCGCAGAGCGCTTTCGTGCCGGCAGCGATTTGTATTTCGAACGTCACGATGGCGAAGCAGTCACTACCGACGATTTTGTGCAAGCGCTGGAAGACGCCAGCGGCATTGACCTACAACAATTTCTTCGCTGGTACTCGCAGGCCGGCACGCCCGAGCTGAGCGTCCGCGGCAGTTATGATGAAGCATCACGTCGCTACACGCTTGATATAAAGCAAAGTTGCCCAGCTACACCGGGACAGCCCGATAAAAAACCGTTCCACATTCCGCTGACAATGAGTCTGCTAGGGGAGGCCGGCAGCCTGCGCTTGCAGCTGGAAGGTGACAAAAACCCGGTCGAAACTGCTGACAACACAGTGTGCGTGTTAGATGTGACCGAGCCGCAACAACGCTTCACGTTTATCGACATACCGGAACAGCCAGTACCATCACTTTTACGCGGTTTCTCCGCGCCGGTTAAATTACAGTGCGACTACACTGACGCCGAATTGCTATTTCTATTGCGCAACGACAGCGATGGATTCTCCCGCTGGGACGCCGGCCAAACCCTCGCGCAACGCCATATCCAAAGAATGGTCAGCGACTTTCAAGCCGAGAGGGAATTGCAATTAGACGGCCCCTTAATCGAAGCCTTCCGTGAATTACTAGGCGACCGTGACCTGGATAAAAACATGGTCGCCCTGATGCTGGAGCTGCCCGGCGAAGCCTATCTCGGCGAGGTGATTCAGCCGGTCGATGTACACGCCATTCACCACTGCCGCGAAGCAACGCGCCGCGCCATTACGACGGCACTCGAAGCAGAGCTATTACGTGTTTATGAAGAAAACAATGTTAGCCAAACCTATGCGGCTAACGCCGAACAAATCGCCCGCCGCAGTTTGCGCAATCGCTGCCTGAGCTACTTAATGCTGCTAGGCCGCGAAGATCACGTACGCCGCAGCGAATTGCAATATAACGAAGCCAGCAACATGACCGACGCCTACGCCGCGCTGCGTGCTCTAACACACAGTGATGCCGAAGCTGCTATAGAGGCAAAACAGAGGGTTCTCGATGCGTTCTATCAACGTTGGCAGCACGAATCACTGGTAGTTAACCAATGGTTACAAGTACAGGTCAGCGCGCCGTTACCCAATGTGTTGGAAACCGTACACGAGTTACAGCGTCATCCAGCATATGACGCTCATAATCCCAATAAAATTCGCGCCGTCGTCGGCACCTTCTGTGCGCTAAACCCGACTAACTTTCATAAGGAAGACGGCTCGGGTTATGAATTCCTGGCCGATCAGGTGATAGAGCTGAATAAGAAAAACCCGCAGATCGCCGCGCGACTGCTCGGCCCCCTCAGCAAGTGGCGCAAGTATTTGCCTGCTGCGCAGCAGCGTATGCGTGGCGCGCTGGAGCGTATCCAGGCTGAGAAGAATTTGTCCAAGGATGTTTATGAGGTGGTTAGTAAGTCTTTGAAGTAGGTCTTTGAAGTAGGGGGGGCGGTCTTGGCACAGCCCTGGCCGGTGCTTCTTGTACCGCTGGGGTTAACCTGCCGGTAAATTCGATGCCCGACTCGATAACCAGGCGATAGACATCAGCCCGGATCATGTGCCAGAGCCTGAATCAGCCGCCAGCATACGCGCAAGCCCAGCTGTGGCCGATCAAGGTGTGAGCGGCCCCGGTCAGGCATCATGGCGGAATTCGTTGTTGTTTGTTGCTCAACAGGCGCAATGCCAACTAGTTGGTCCTACTAATTGTATTTGAAGCGAGCGATGACGCCACGCTCATCCACGCGGGCGATCACTTGGCGGGCCGCTTCGAAGCGGTACATCGTCACGCCCCGATCGGGGTTGGACTTGTAGAGCAGGTGGCCAAAGTCATCATACGCTAAGTACCTGGTATTGCCGCGTGCGTCGGTGCGTTCGAATATATTGCCATGCATATCATATTTGAAGCGTTCGGCCAAGGCTTCGTTCGTCGTAGCAAATCTCGTCGTACTTTATTGTAAACCGTTGCCGCTGTATCCAAACTGTGTTATCTCACCGTTGATGTTAGTGACAAGTGCAAGCTGATTGAGTGCATTGTAGCTGTAAGTCTGCTCTACTGTGATTTCGCCACTCGCGTTTTGCGTGGTTTGCAAGTGTCTTAGAATGCATGGAGATACACTGATCTCATCGGTTAGCCAACATATTCGTGTGATATAGCAGGCAGAATTACGGCTTCTGAGATGATATAGTCAATCGCTATTCTACCTGCTCAAATATTGAGTTTCGCTTTGTTGTTCTGTCTGGATGATAGGCCCTGTTTTTAATAACATTTAGATTGTATCGATAGCTATCACCAAGTGTGATGCCTATATTTGTCCCAGGATATTCTAATCGTTTATTCTGATAGTTGACGTTTAAAGACTTAGCCTCATTGTGCAATTGCTTATTAAATGACATCGCATGCTCGCCGTAGCACGTTACGCTGCCGAGTTGTACCAGCCTTTCCAGCCTTGCTTCATGCGGGCCGTTAATCTCCGACATGCACACTACGCTAGAAGACTTTTTCTCATGTTTGCATGTCGCAACATCCATACCTTCTTTGTAATATTTCTTATACTTTGCCCTCTTTGTACTTTCTCCATTGAACTCTTGGTGCTCCTTCGTTTGTTCAGCACCATACTTTTCTTGTGCCCGAGTAAGTTTTGAAAGTTCGTAAGCACCATTCTTTGTCGTGGAGGTCAGCCGAGTAGCCACACAAATAGAAAAATAGTTTCCATGATCCAGTCCTGGAAACAGCCACGCCAATAGGGTCGGTTGCGGTTCTAACACGTATTCCGCATATACAGTTACATCCGCAATCGGCTTGCCATTAGTTGCGTCTATCACTCTCAATCCAGACTCTCCAAATTGCATCTCACAGCCCGTAGAACATACTAAAAAAAGCAATGCCGCCACAAGATGCTTAGGAACGCGCCTAGCGCAGAACAATCTATTTACCTCGTTCATTTCAGTCATTCTGCTGCTTTTGGTTCTGAATTTAGATGCGCTCCCAGATCGATACCTCCCAGTATCCGCGCTCTTTCTTCAGCTGCCTTAGCTATGTTGCTATTATCGTATTCTGGAATTTGAATCGGCTGACCATCCTTATCAACAATACCGCTATTTACTTCTAACCACTTATTTAGGATTGCTACTTTGGCTTCTTCACCTGCTCCAGCTCCATCCAGATGTGTAGTAGGATCGTAAGCATTAAACTCCTGTAAAACACCCGTCACACCACTGGCCGAATGAGCTCTGGATGTATAGCCATTGTCATCCGTAATGCCTTCATAAACCGGGTCACCGATCCTCGAATTCCCATCCCCAGCGAGTTCCCGCCAGCTAGTTTTCGGTCCGCCATTGGCAGCAATTTCATCCGCGAAATCGCGTTGCAGATTTTTGTACACTTCCTGTTCCATCTGTAGTGTCCTCAACTCGTTATATATCCACTCTTCGTTTAGATAAAACCGCCTCGCATTACCCGGCATGCCGTTATCGCGCGGTCTTGACTCGCTGACCTGATTGTAGGTATGGTCCGGACTTTCCCCAAACGTCAGATGACCAATAATGCCTTGCCAGTTAAACCGAGCCAGTGATTCATTATCTGCATTGCGATGCGCAAAAGTGTCTTCGAAAGCATGGAGATACTCGCCATATAGTTGCGACTTAGTGTCCAGTGCCGTTACGCCAATGTTTGTCAGCTGGCATTCACTGTTATATCGCAGAGCGGCATTTTGCAGCCGCGTGAGCTGAGCACTTTGTGGATTCTGAAAACGTCGGCGTGCGTACGTATTGTCACTCTCTCCAGGTCGTTGCATGGACGTACCAACATCTCCCTTATCGCCATTCCTGTAGTCTAATGTAAAGTGATAGTTCTTTAGCGAAGTCAACGTTTCATCCGCCTCATTGATGGCAGGCATTAGATTCCCCCATGCATAACCTTGTGCCAGCGCCAACCGCTCCTGTTTGTCTGGAATTGGATTAGTTAACGGATTATCGTCGACATACTGCGTTGCCCTGGCAATAATTTCTGCCTGGTCTTTGGGTATTCCCGCAGTGACTGCCAGAAAATACGTCATATAATAGTGAACGTACTCATCATACAACCCCAGCGGATCGATCCGGTTCAAAGGATCGTTTTTTACATAAGCGTAGGTATTGAACCCTGCAGCAACCCCGAGCGGGTCGCTGGTGAGGTAGCGCCCGGTCGCAGGATCATAGCTTCGGTAGATATTATAATGATGCCCGGTTTCATGATCGAAGTATTGTCCCGGCAAACGAACATTTAACGTGATCTTCTCTTTTTGAAGGGTTGCGTCACCATAGGGAGAATAGCTCGCCCGCCAGACAATCTCACCGTACTTGTTGGTGACCATTTCAGGCGCACCACGATGGTTGGTGTGAACCGCATAAAACCGTTGGCCGTCAAACATGCCAACTAGCCGGCTGCCGGCGTACACATATTGGCGCTGGATTTTGCCGGCGGCATTCAATTCGGCCACCAGCTTTTTGTCCTCATAGAGATAGTAGCCATGTTGCGCTGGCGTTTGCGTATGGTCGGTTTTTGCAATACGTTCGCCGTCGGCATTGTATTGGTATTCCGCTACGAGCTTATCGCCTGCGTAGACTCTGCTGAGGCGATGCCCTGCCGTATACTCATATTGAAAGCGGTCATTCGCTCGAATCTCACCGGTTGACAGATAACTGATCTGCTCGCCATTGCGCGCCAGCATCCGGTTGCTGGATGCTGCGTAGCGATAGTCGTCAGTTGTGCCGTTCTGCTGTTGTTGCACGCGGTTGCCAACCTTGTCGAATGCCCAGCGGACTGTCTCGCCATGCTGTTCGGCGGCGATCAGGCGACCTTGTTCATCATATTGGAAACTACGGGTTTGCGTCTCGCCCGAGGAAGTCGTATCAGTGTCGCTGATTTGCAAATCGCGGGTATAACGGTAGAGTTGCTTACTGATAGTCTCTGCGCCAGTCATCACCTCCAGGCTCGCCAATGTACCGTTAGTATGGTAACGATAGGCTGTGGTCTGATTGTTGCTATAACGAACTTCCGCAAGTCCGCCATTGTCGTCCAGCGATAAGTTGAACAAGTTGCGGTCAAACACGCGGCCTTCGCGCTTAATCACGGTCGTCTTATCACTGTTGCCGCTTTCAAACAGTAAGGTTTGGCCTCCCGGCATCCGCAGTTTGGCAAGCTCACCGGATTCGTCATAGGAATATCGGGTCACGTATTGTTTGTTGATATCTTTAAGTGTAATGCGCTTTTCAGCGACGCGACCCTTTGCGTAGGTGTATTCCGTGACCTGGTTTAATCCCTCCATTTTTTGCGGTGCACCGTTTGGCTTGAACGCAAATGTCGTTGTCGGTTGCTGGTCAACAGGAGCGATGCCAATAAGTTGGCCCTGCTCGTTGTATTTGAAGCGAGCGATGACGCCGCTCTCATCGACGCGGGCGATGACCTGGCCAGCGGCATCGTAGCGGTACATCGTCACGCCCCGGTCGGGGTTGGATTTATGCAGCAGGTGGCCAAAGTCATCATACGCCCAGTAGCTGGTATTGCCGCGCGCGTCAGTGCGTTCGATGATATTGCCATGGACATCATATTTGGTGCGTTCGGTCACGGCTTTGTGTGTTGCGGCGAATTGTGTTTTGCCAGATCGCAAACCGGCGTCATCGTAGCCAAAGTCGGTGCGCGACCCCGTGGCGTCTGTTCGACTGGTTAACTGTGAGTTGGCAGCGTATTCTAATTGGGTCGTTTCACCGTTCATATGCGTGACAAGCGCAAGCTGATTAAGCGCATTGTATTCGTAACGCTGTTGGACAGTCATCTCGCCTTTAGCATTCTGCGTGGCTTGCTGGAGCAGCCGACCTTCAGTGTCCCATTCCCAGCTTTGCCGCGCGCCTTGTGGACTCGTGACGGCAACCATTCGACCCGCTGCGTCATACTCTGCTGTTGATTTGCCCTTCAAACCAGCCAAGGCTACCAACTGTCCAACGTTGTCGTAGTGTAATTCTGCGAGAGACTTATTCTGTTTGTCACTTAAGCTGACCAACCTGCCTTTGGCGTTATAGTCCAGATTGTATTGGCGGCCATTCAGTGTAATCTGTTGGCTATTGCGTCGGTTTGGCTTGGTCGCAGCGGGGTGAACTGGCTTCTGGCGATTGGCCGAATACACGACGCGATCCACCGTTCCTGGCACCGGACCATCGCTCGCATACAATGTGCCATTTTTGTATTCATACCGGGTCGAGCGCTCCATTTTATTAAAGTCACCTTTGTAATCGGGCGCGTAGCCAACTTCTATAATATCAATAATCTGACCGGTGTTATTACGGGTTAATAACATGCTGTGATAGCCCTCCGGGTTGATGCTTGGCCGGCTGAAGCGACTCGGCAGCGTTTCGTTGCCGTTGAAGCCAAAGCGACTCACCAACCGTTTTGAATGATTCCCTATCTGTTCATAGATTGCTGTGAGGCGATTGTTTGCGTCATATTCGCGGTATGTCTTCTTGCCATCTTTGTAGTCAGTTTTCGTAAGACTTAGTGAGCCGTTGTATTCATACTGCACATCGCCGGCGCTGCAGCTGGAGCAGCCAGGGCCGGCAATCGCGGTAACAATACCGAGGCCTTTACGCTGCTCGGTATAATAGGTGCTCACCTCACCCAAACTGTTAGTGATTAACCGTGTGCCGTCGTCGTTAAAGTCGATAGTAACTTTTTCTACGCCAGCAGCATGTTCACTGCTGACGGCGCGACCCCGATCGTCGTAAGACCAGGTGGCGAAGCGAATACCGAGTTGATCAGTAATACCGGTGAGGTTATTCGGATCGTGCTTGTCTTCGTAATGATATTGGCGGGGCGTGTCGTCGGAGTAGGTCACGGAAGCAAGATTGCTGCGGTCATCGTAGCGGTAGCGCAACGCCTCACCGGTGGTGTCCAGCACGGTTTTCAGGCGGCCATTTGGATAATAGCTGAGGGTAAGCTCACGGTTTTGCGCGTCGCGCACCAGGAACAGTCGCCGCTGATCGTTGTACTGCAAGCGCACAGCAGCGCCACTGGGCAGGATAATGTCTGTCAGTTGGCCGCGGGCGTTAAACTTAAGTTGCTGGCCATTGCGCCAGTGCCAAGTGACGCGTTGTTCATTGCCGTAGCTGGAGTTGGCTGCCAGCGTAAGCCAGCCATCGCTGCGAAGCGTGCTCTCAAAGCGCTCGTCGGCGGCGGCTGCAAACAGAATATGGCGGCCATCTGCTTGCACTACACGAAAGCCCTTAGCTGTTGGGCGGGCTTCTACGTCGTAGCTATGCCGCCAGCCGCTGCCTAACTCGCCGCGGTAATCACTTTGGCTGTTGTAGTGGCGTTGCCATACGAGACCCAGCAGGCCGGGCAGGTCGGTCTCTAGCTGGTATTTATTGCCGCTGACGACATGAATGGGATTGCCCGTGCCGGTTGCTGGCAGGCCGGTGACATTGGCGGTTTGATTGGATGCCGTGTCTTCTCCGGGCTTTGGACACGAATTGGGGTTGCCCTGCGTCGCCGGATTGTTAGTGAGACTGTTGCCGCCGCTGGCAATACACGATGTCGTTGTGCTGTCACAGGTGTTGCCGCTGCTCAGCAGCGGATCCGTATTGCTTCCTTGCCCGTCGGTCGCGTCGTCGTTGTTGTCTTCGGTGGGCGCGTTGTCCTCACCGGGCGCACCGCCAGTCACCACTGCCCCACCGGGCTGCGTGCCAGCCACGGTCAGATTACCGTCCTCCCACGCCTCGCTGTGCATCCTAACAGTGGCGACCGCAGTAATCGGAATTCGGTTCTGGTCGTAAAATGCTGCATTCTGCGGGTCGATCTTCCTCAGCGCGGCCGTTACCAGGCTATTGATCAACGGAACTTTCAGTTGATAACCGTAGGTGGTTTTGATTTTAAGCAGATTGGCGTCCTGAATATTGACGCCGCTGTTGGCGCGAATATCGTTGGCATTGCGGCGTTTTAAATGGGAGTTAGAAATACCAATCTTGCCGGTTTTCGGGTTACGTACGCCAAAGTCCTGAAACGCTTCGCGGGTGGGATTGATGATATCGATGCGGGTGATGCCGGCATTGCGGGCTTCGGACTTGCCTTTGGCGATCGCCGCCACGGCATCGCTGCCACTACCGTCTCCCCCGAATACCGGCGCGATGCGCAGGCCGAACTGGTCGAGCATGGCGGCTTTTAACGCATTAGTTGTTGCCCCCGTGCGCGCCGCTTCGAAGGTGGCGTAGGTGACGGTGGTTTTGGCTTGATGGAAAAGCGCGCTTTGGATGCTGCCGAGACCGAGGAGGAGCAGGGCAGGTAGCACGACCACGAACTCGGCGATGGCCGCGCCGCGTTGGCGGCGTGCGCGACGAGGTTGCCGATGCTTCGATTGTTTGTTGGCTGTGTTCCATCGCATAGCTCGTGCTCCTGAAATCGTGTTAGTGCTATTCTGGTCGTTCATTGGGCGAGGGTAGGTCTTTACCCGTCAGTTACTGGCTGCGGGTTTGCCCTATCAACCCGTCATTTGGTGACGTGACTTCAATGAAGGGTTCGTAAATCAAGCTGTCGAAGTGACTGAGCTTGTCGTTGATAATGCGCGCTCCACCGTCGTTTTTTGGCAGGTGTTGCCTGGCGTTTTCCAGCGCTTCGCGGGCCAGCAGCAAATGGGCGGTGGCCAGGTTGTAGTGCGCGCGCGGCGCTTCGGGACTGCGTTCAATCGCGCCGCGATAAGCGTGTACTGCGCCGGCGAAGTTGTTCTGTCGCAAGCGGATATTGCCAAGCCGGGTCCAGCCATAAGCATCTTGCGGTACCGCACGGGTCAGCTCTTCGTAATATTTTTCAGCGACCAGCCAGTCACCCCGTTGGTAAGCACGATCGGCCTGGGCGGTAATGTTGAAGGGATCCTTTGTCGTTGATGTTGTGTACTTTCCGCCATTCGCGCTGACGCTGGCACAACCTTGCAGTACCGCCAAAACGGTACACAGGAAGACTGTGCGACTCACGGATGTAGGAAGGGGCAGGTTTGACGTTGTGCATAATTTTTTCATCTGGGTTCTCTATTAAGTTTGGTAACTGTTTTTAATTTAGTGACCGTTTCCCAGCGCAGCCGGTCGCCTGGGTGTAAATTAAGCTGTGCGACACGGCCAGCCGCCAGTTCCAGCGTATGTTTGGCGCCACGCTCGGTCGCAACTCGGAAGGGCACCACGTTTGGTACGCACTTCAGCACCGTACCGTCGGCATCCATAAACACGATATCCAGCGGGGTACGCATACCGAGGGTATGCACCTGGCTACACGGCGTGATCAACAAGCCGCTGTCTTCCGCAAGATGTTTGGTGCCGAGCAGTCCGCGCAGCCGGCTGAAGAAGTGGCGCGCGTGGTTTACGGTGGCGACCCGCCCGCGCGGTTTGTTTACTCGATGAACGACGACAGTACTCATTGCGCGGCTTCTGCTCTGACTTCAAAATCACCCGTGCCGGTAAAGCCATCCGACATGACATTGACCGAACCGCGATACGCGCAGGAGAGGTTCATGCGCAGTATCAGCACGCGCTCGCCGGTATACTCGGCCGTCTTGGTGCGAAACAGCGGATCGTTGGCGTCGGTGACGCGTTCTGCAGGGCCATCAATCACACCGTTGCCGTTGTTATCGTCATACAGCGCCATCACCGGATAGCCACTAAAGGTATTGCCACCAAAGTCCGCACTGATAGACAGGTCGGCCTGACCGATGGGGCTGCCCTGTCCATTGACCACGGAGATGCTGATGAACTGGTCTATGTAGCGGTTTTCGTCAATGACGCAGGTACCGGCTTCGTCAGTATTCTCCACTACGTCAAACGACTTATTGAGCGGGCTGACATTAACTGTCGCCCCGGCCGGCAGCGGGTTATCGCTGCCGTCATTGCAGGCTGTAATTGTTCCCGCCAGCACGACGGCTGCAATGGATTTCCACAGAGTGTTGCGTGTGTTGCCCTTATAGCTCTTCATCTATTTGCTCCTTGAGTGAATACTGTTTGTGATTTTTAAATGCATGCGTGAACCAATCAGCCGGGAAAGTTATAAGCCCACACCAGCGGCCCGAATTTCAGCACCCCTTCGTGCAAGGCCTGGCTGAGAATCACGAAGCCAATAACCAAAAACGTGTTGGGAAAGATAAACATGATCAACGGCCCCAGCAGTTTCACCGGCGCTTCCATGGCCATCTTCTCAGCCTTCAGAAAGCGGGTGTTACGCAGGTTTTCCGCCTGCGCTCTGAGCACGGCGCCCAGGCTGGAGCCGGTTTTCTCAGACTGAATAATGCTGCTGACCACGTTTTTCAGGCCGTCGCTGCTGACGCGTACTGTTAGTTCGCGCAGCGCCTCGGCACGCGACTTACCGGCACGCACATCGCGCAGCACGCGGCTGAACTCAAAGCGCAGTGGCCCGTCCGGTGCTTTTTGTACCGCCTGGGTCAACCCTCCGGTAAAGTTGGTGCCCGATTCAACCGCCAGGATGATGATGTCGAGATAGAACGGCAGATCACGGAAGATGCGCCTATTGCGTGCATCGGTGGTCTCCTTGAGCCATAGCTCCGGGTAGTAAAAACCACCGACTGCGGTTACAGCCATCATCAGATAGGGCGACTTGTCCAGCGAGGTCAACAGCACATAGGCGAGCGCCATCATGACAATCGCTGCCATGATCTTGCCGGCAAAAAACTGCTCGGGGCTGAGCATAAAATCCAGCCCGGCGCGGCGCAGACGCTTGTGTGTCTCCAACCGGTAATCACGTGATAGAAATCGGCCCAGATAATGCGCCAGCGCCTGAATCAGCGGCCAGAATACGCGAAAGCCCAGCGGTGGCCGGTCGAGGTAAGATCGGTCTTCATCGGGCACCACGGCAAAAAATCGGTAGATGTTCCATACGCTCAGCGCCATAAATGCACCGACGACCAGACTGAGAATAATAATTTCCATATGCTATGCGCCTATACGTCGATATTGACAATCTTGCGAATCATCACGCCACCGAGGATTTCCATAGTCAAAATAACTGCTAGAAAGCACCAACCCAGTAGTGAGGTATAAATCGGCTTCATCGATTCGGGTTCAATAAGCGTCAATGCCAGAATGATGAAGAACGGCAGCAGGCCCACCACCCAACCCTGCATCTTGCCCTGCGAGGTCAGCGCGTCGATCTTGCCTTCCATTTCCATCTTGCGGCGCAAGGTGATCGACAGGCGTTCGAAAATCTCGGAGAGATTACCGCCCAGCTCGCGGGAGATTTGCGTAGCGGTGATCAGCAGGTCCATTTCTTCCGTTTGCACCCGCTCGGCGACGTTCTCCAGTGCATCGCTCAGGGTCAGGCCCATGCGCTGTTCGCGCAACATCAACGAAAACTCCTGGCTGATCGGCCCACTGGTTTCATCCACCATGCTTTCGACGGCATTTAAAAACGTCGCGCCGGCGCGCATGGCACCGGCGATTTGCGCTAGCGCATCGGGCAGGGCCGCATTGATGGCCGCGCGGCGTTTGGCTTCCATCATTTTCAGCAGGTACTTGGGCAGCGCAAAAATGCTAATCACGACGAAAACGACGTACAACCACGAGCCAAGAACAAAGTACACGGTCAGCGGCAGCACCAGCAGCAGGCCCACATTGCTCAGAAAAAGCTTGCGCGAATCGACAAACAGAAACAGCTGCTCGAAGCTGTCTTCCGCTTGGTTGGTGAAGCCGCTTTGATACCGGCCGTAGCCGAGCGCACTCAGGCGCAGCACCGTCCACACACCAATTGTCAGTGCGACAAACAGCAGCACCAGCAGCAGGGGTAAGTTCATGCTGCTTGCGCTCCGGTTTTATTGAATATCGACACATCGACCGCCATGCCGATCTCAACCAGCTGCTCATAAAATGCGGGTATAAAGCCGGTGGCTTCGAAAGCGCCGACGACCTTGCCGTCAGCACCAATGCCTTTTTGTTTGTAAGTGAAGATGTCTTGCAGTTGCACGGTATGGTTTTCAATACCAACCACTTCGGTGATTTTGGTGATCTTGCGGGTACCGCACGGAAACCGGGATTGTTGCACGATGATGTGTACGGCCGATGCCACCTGCTCGCGTATCGCGGTGACGGGTAGATCCATGCCAGCCATCAACACCATGACTTCAAGCCGCGACAACACGTCGCGCGGTGTGTTGGCGTGCGCCGTGGTCAGTGAACCGTCGTGGCCGGTGTTCATGGCCTGCAGCATATCCAGCGCTTCGCCTCCGCGGCACTCTCCGACCACGATGCGGTCGGGGCGCATACGCAAAGTGTTCTTCACTAAATCACGAATCGTGACCGCGCCCTTACCCTCCAGATTGGGCGGTTTGGCTTCGAGCGAGACGAGGTTGGGTTGATGCAGGCTAAGCTCGGCCGCATCCTCCACGGTAATAATACGCTCAGTATCGGGAATAAAATTTGACAACACATTTAGCAGCGTGGTCTTACCGGACCCGGTACCGCCGGAGACGATAATATTCTTGTGGCGCTCAACGCAGATCTGCAGAAACTGCACCATCGGTTCGCTAACCGAGCCGAAGTCAACCAGGTCGCTGAACTGCAGGCGCTTCTGCGAGAACTTACGAATGGTCAGGCTGGGGCCTTTTAGCGCCAGAGGGGGGATGATGGCGTTGACGCGGGAGCCGTCTTGCAAACGGGCATCTACCATCGGGCTGCTCTCGTCAATGCGGCGACCCAGCGGCGTGATAATGCGTTCAATTACCGACATGACGGCCTGGTCGCTGCTGAAGCTATGGCCGCTAAACGTTAGTACGCCGGCTTTTTCGACAAATACTTCCTGGTGGTTGTTAACCATGATCTCGGTGACGTCCGGGTCGGCCAGAAAATACTCCAGCGGGCCAAGGCCCACCGCTTCGTCCAGCACATTGTTGCGCAGCGTTTGTTGATCCAACGTGGAGGGAAGATCTTCGGCCAGGCGATTAAATATGGGGTCCAGCAGCTTTTCGGTCTCGCTGCGCAATTGCTTGTCGCTCATGCTGGAGACGTCTTTGCGTCGCAAGTCCATTTCGGTGATCAGGCGTTCGTGCAGAATCTTGCCCCAGTATTGCATCTCGCTGTTGGCGACAGGGGCAGCGTTGCTTTGCGCACCATTTGCTTCGTTTGCGGCGACTTCGTTGTTAGCCGCAGGCGTTGGTTTGGGCACCGTTTTGGTCACTGCAGTGACTTCTTTATGCAGCCAAAAGCGCGTGTCGCCAATGGTAATTTCGTCATCAATACCCAAAGCGTCAGAGCTAATCACGCGCTCGCGGTTTACCCAGGTGCCGGTCATGCTGCCCAGGTCTTCTACTTGTACCTGGTCACCCTGGCGAAACATCACCGCATGTTTGCGTGAGATGCGGCGACTCTTCAGCACAATATCGTTTTGCCGGCCGCTGCCGATGGTACAGCGGTCTGAATTTATCGTCAGCTGCTTGCGGCGGCTGCCGTCTTGTTGGTAGGCAAGTTCAAACATGTGCTACTCCATGATGCTGTATTTAAGTTTCTTGGCAACTTTCCGTAACCGCTTGCGGCTGTTGTCGTGGACTCTTTTTTGTTGTGCGGTGCCGCCAAGTTCCTCGGGCTTGACGATTTCTGGCGTCACGAAGATGACCAGCTCGCTGAGGTCATGTTGGTAATCCCGGTTGCTGAACAAGGCGCCTAATATCGGAATGTTGCCTAGCCCGGGTATGGAGGTTTTCGTCTTGCCGCTCTCACTGCTCAGTAAACCGGAGATCACGACTGTTTGGCCGTCGCGTACATTCATCTGGCTTTCGGTTTTGCGCGACAGCAGCGCGGGAATGCCGCTTGCGGAGATCAGGCTGGGGTCAGGCTGGCTCAGTTCGGATACAATTTCGGTGTAGATATTGCCGTCTTCGCTGGCGCGCGGATAGATATCCAGCTTGATGCCGTACTCTTTGAATTCGACGTTAACCTGGCCGTTGGCGTTAACTGTGGAGTAGGGAATCTCGCCTCCAGAAAGAAACTTCGCGCTACCGCCGTTGACACAAGCCAATGTTGGTTCAGCGATGGTGACAGCATCCCCTTTGGAAGCCATAAAGTTAATTTGCGAGGCAATGCCGGTGGAGATGCCAAAGTAGGTTGAGAAAGGCTTGACTTCGAGCGGCAAGGAGTTGGCGCCGGCACCGAGTATCGCAGCGCCGGCCGGGCGAAATAGGGTGTTGCCGGTAAGGTCACCGGCCACAGCAAATGTTGGGCCGCTAGCTATCTTGGCCCAGTCGATACCCAAGCGGGATGCCGCGCTTTTACGAAATTCTATCATCTGCACCTTGATGCGGATCATATCCTTCAGTGCCACGCGCTGTTCCGGGTCTTGTTCGCTAACGCGTACATTGTAGTCTGCATGGGTGCCGTCTTCGTACCATAATTTCAGGTAGGAGCTGCCCTTACCCTCGGCGATGACCAGCAGTTCGCCGCCGGAGACAACGTCTGCCCGTAACACCTTGCCCGCGCCTACCGCAATGCGGCTCACTGGCTGGTTGCCGAGGCTGCGCACCTCACCGACAAACATATCGATATTAACGACGCCTTCCGCTTGAGAGGGGAGGCAAATACTGAACATGAAGATGACGACAATGCGCTGTACAAATGTAGTCCTGAGATACTGCATAACTGACTTCCCTTTTGCTATGTTTGATTGCTGCGGTTTTTTTGGCCGGACTAACGGCCACCAACAATGTATTCAATGCCTTTCTTCCTGCGTTTAGGTGCGCGTGGCTTGGGCTTGGGTTTGGGTTTAATGCCGCGAAGCTGCGAGGCAGTTAGCGCGTTGGAATCAATCAAAGCGGTATCATCAGGGTTGCGTAGCGTAGCGGTAAGCTTGCCAACGCTCTGCGCCAGCACTATGCGCTTGGCGTCTTTGGGAGTAACTTGTACCGTAATGGTGTTGTAGATGCGCCCGGTCGTCTGGCCGCTTTTGTCCACATCGGTTTTAATGCCGGTGGCTAACACATGCAGATTTTGCATGATGGGATAGATTGCTTTTTCTCCGTCGCGCCGGTCAGTCAGAAACAGGTCGATATTGTCGCTTGGCTGTAAAAAGCCGGAGATAGAGTTGATTTCGTCGACTGGTACCGTCAGCGCCCGATTACCTTTGATCAGCGTGTTGGAAAAGGTGGCGGTTTCACCACCTTCCAGATGCGCCCACAACAACGCCTTGCCTTCTTGAATGTCGGTACGCAGTCGCTGGCCAATGGCACCGTTATAGCTGTCGCCAGTCAGACCATTGTTGTGCGCGAAGCGGGCCGGCATCTCCCGCAGGGAGAGTACCGACTGCGTAATAATCGTACCCTGACGCAGTGCCTTGTTCGGCACCACTACTTGCACCATAGGCTCGGTTTTATCGAGCTGTGACTTGTAGTAACTAACCTGTTCCTCGATAAAATTTCGCGAGAAATACACGGCCGCTGCACCCAATAATAACGACACCACTAACATGATGACGTTGACATTGATGCGGCGTTTGCCTCTCAATTTCAACTTTCCTTTCGGCTCTTCTATGGCCATATTCACAGCGTCAATACTCCTGTCTAAGGTAAAGAAAGAACGAAGGAGCTATGTTTGTGCAAGCCCTGAACGTTTTCCATTAATAACGCCATAGCGGATTGACCGTCGGCGATCG
>RCMY010003238.1_pt1 | contig 19793 bp, 20 predicted proteins | sample 2041341 | NCBI WGS metagenome assembly RCMY01 (sample SAMN09708234, study PRJNA481090) | Marine sediment metagenome, whole genome shotgun sequencing project. | reverse complement strand
GCCAATTTTATCGGCCGCGCCGCCGCCGAGGCGCAGCGCAACGCAGGGGCCGCGCGCCAGCTGGTCGCGTTTCACGTCGAGGCGGTCGATGCCGACGCGCATGGTTACGAGCCGATCTGGCTGGACGGCGAGGTCAAGGGATTTGTCACCTCCGGCGGCTATTCACATCATGTTGGGCAGTCCATCGCGCTGGGGCTGATCCCGCGCGACATGGCGAGTGGCGGACGACAGGCGCAGATCGAAATACTCGGGCAGATGCGCAATGCCACCCTGATCACCGCGCCTCTCTTTGATAGGGATGGCGCGCGCATGCGGGGGTGATACTCAGCGCGGCGTGATCCTTAACCAGATGCCGTCCTTGCCACGCACCGTCAGATGCGCCACCGGCATCGCGGGGCGTTCTGGCACCACCTCAAAGCGATAGGCGCGCACCAGCATCGCCAACAGCAGTACGCCCTCGATCATCGCGAACCCCGCACCGGGACAGACACGCTGGCCCGCAGAGAACGGAATGAACGCCTCGCGCAGGCATTTGCGCCCCTCTTCGGTGCCATAACGCGCCGGATCGAACGCGTCGGGCGCGTCCCATATCCTTTCGTGCCGGTGCAGATGCCACGGACTCAGCACTACCTGCGCGCCGGGCGCCACCTTGCGATCCCGAAAAACCTCGGGGCAACGCGCCTGCCGCACCATCATCGGCACCGGCGGATAAAGGCGCAGGGTTTCGCGAAACACGTCGCGCGTCTGGGCCAGCTTGGACATGTGCGAGAATTCGGGGGGGCCAGCGCCAAACGCCGCCTCGGCCTCTGCTGCCACGCGGTCTTGCCACTCGGGATAGAGCGCCATCATGTAGAGCGCCCAACCTAGCGCCGACGCGCTCGTCTCGTGACCCGCGAGAAAAAAGATCGCGACCTGATCGACCATCTCTTCGGTATCAAAGCGCTGGCCGGTCTCAGGATCGGGCGTCGTCATGATCTTGGTCGCTAGATCGTCGGGGGCATCCCCCGCCTCGATCTGCGTCATGCGCCCGGTCGTCAACTCACGGATGAGGCTGCGAATGACCGCGGCGGTGCGCCGCGTGCTGCGGCTGTGAAACCGGGGCACCCATGCGGGCAACGGGATCAGCGCAGCGAGGTTCACCACCGGCTGCGTGCGCTGATGATCGCGAAACTTGTTGAACACGCGCGCCGCCACCTCGTTTTCGATCGGGATCGAGAAAAGCGTGCGAAAGATTACGTCAGCGGCGACATGGCTGGCCTCGCCCTCGATATCGCGGGCTGTGCCATCGGCCAGCGGCGCAAGGCGGCGCACCGCGCCCTGCCCGGCCTCCAACATCGCCGGAAAGATGTAGCGCAAACGCCCACCCTCAAAGGCCGGATCGATGATGCGCCGCTGGCGCTTCCACACCTCGCCATTGGTGACAAAAACCGAATTTCCCAACAGCGGCGTCAGACCCTCGCGCACGCGGTCGGATTTGGGAAAATCGTCGGGTCGCCGCTTCAGCACGAGGTCCACAAGGTCTGGCTGATTGCACAGGTACGAGCGAAAGAACGGCGTGCGAAATTCGGCCATCCATGCGCGATAAAGGCGCGCGGGCTGCGCCGACAAGATATCGGTGCGAAAGAGGTGCAGGTAGCGCCACAGCGACACCCGGCCGGGTCGCGACGGGGGTTTCGGCGGCAGGGTCATGCCGCAATGCTGGTGTATTTGTTCACCGCCCGCTCGATCCGGCTGGCCGAAGGCGCGCGGCCCGCATAGCGCTGGCCCAGCGTCATCGGACCTGCAGTGATGCGGAAATAATCGTAGTCACCGGGTCTGTCGAACGCGCAGAGATACTGGAAATGCAGGCGAAAGAACTTCCAGCGCAGTTCGCGCCAGCGCGCGGGACTGAGCGTTTGGGTAAACGCCGCCGAGATCACCAGTGGCCAGCGCTTGCGCGGCGGCGCCACGCCGCTGACGGCGACCGGATCGCACAGCGCAAAGGCGCAGCCATCGCCGGGCGCGGTGACGTCCACCCATGTCAGCGCACAGGACTGGCTAAGATAGGCGAGGTCCGCGCGCAGGCGGTGCGCGCCGGGCAGGAACGACACCATCGGCACCACCTGCCCCAGCGACAGGAATGATAGCGCCGGGCCATCATCGCGCACGCGGCCCGCGCGGATTAAGTCGGCGAGGATCGACACCCCCAGATGCGCACCCGACGAATGGCCAACAATCAGAACTTCGTCTGAAACCCCGGTCAAGCTTTCGGCGATTTCATCCGCGAACTCGGCCATGCGCGCCTCTAACGCAGGCGGGTTAGCGCCATCATGCCGCGCGGCATAGGCGTAGTCATGCATCAGGTAATAGGCATAAAACTTGCCGTCACGCGCCTTGAACCAGCGCAGCAGGGCATAGCCCGCGACGAGACCCAATCCCGCGCCCAAAAGCTTGGTAAAGACACCCGGCGTCGAAACCACGCCCCAGAGCGCCAGACCACCGCAAAAGACTGCGTAGCCCACGGCGATGGCCAGGAAAAGCTGCACCAGCAGAAACCCCACCGGGTAGAGCGCAGCAATGACCGGTCCCTTGCGCAGGCGCATCAAGCGAAACAGCGCGCCGCTGGCAATATAGGTCCAAGCGGTGCGGATCAGTTGCAGATAGGTGGCGAGGATCGTGTGACTCATTGAGTTGCGCACGAGGTCGGACCAGACCAGTACGTCGACTTCTGCGGCAACCTCGGCGCCGTCCATGTTGCCAGTCACGCCCCAGCCATAGCGGCCTTTGACCGTCCCCTTGCGCGCATTCAGCTTCAGGTCGTAGCCTGAAACGGCGGCCTGCGCCGCGCCCTCCTTGCGGTATAGTTCGCGGTAGCGGCGCGGGTGGATCGGATCGTAGCCAGGAATATAGAACACGCGCCGCGCCCGCACCTGTGGCGCGGGGCTGTCAGGGTTGCTCTTGCGCTGGCTGCTCATGCAGAATGGTCCGGGTCTGGCCTGTCTCGCGCCATGCTAGGCGATGATCGGGGCGAGTGTAAGACCTGAGCTGCGCAGGATCAGCCCAGCACTGCGAGGGCAGGAAACACCTCGAGCAGCCAGAAGGCGAAGGCGGAAAAGCCCCCCGTGAGCATCATAAGACCGATGGTCCACAGCAAGAGACCCATGATTTTCTCGATCCGGTCCATGTGCCGCTTCATCCAGCCCATGACCCCTGTGAGGCGTGGCAGGAACGCCGCGACAAGGATAAAGGGCACGCCCAGACCGATCGCATAGACCGCCAGCAGCGCGGTGCCGCGCGCAACCGAAGCCTCGCCCGCTGCCAGCGACAGGATCGCGCCCAGCTGCGGGCCGATGCAGGGCGTCCAGCCAAATGCAAAGGCAAGGCCTAGGATATAGGCCCCAAACGCGCTGCCGCCCCGATCCCCCGCATCAACACGCATTTCGCGGTCGAGGAATCCGATGCGGATGATCCCGAGGAAATGCAGGCCAAAGATCATCACCAGCACGCCCGCGATACCGCTGAGCGTGGATTGGTATTGCAGGAACGCAAGGCCCAGCGCCGAGGCCGCCGCGCCCAGCAGCAGGAATATTGTCGACAGGCCCAGCACGAAGAAGAGCGCAGGCACGATGGCCCGCATGCGATGGACGCGGCCGGTCGCCAGATCCGGCAATGTCACGCCGCTCATATAGGCCAGATAGGGCGGCACGATAGGCAGCACGCAAGGGCTGAGGAAGGACAGCGTCCCGGCCAGCAGCGCCACGATCATCGCGGGGATCAGGCCCGCGTCCATTATTTCGATTCCGAACATCTCGAAGCCTTAGCGCATCGGATGGGCGGCGTCACGCGACGGTATCTCACAAGTTTGTGGACAGGCGCCGCGCGCGCCTGCTAACCCGCGCCATATGGAAGAGATCGACGCCATCGGCCTGTTGTGCCCGCTGCCCGTGCTGAAACTGCGCAAGCGCCTGACGCGCCTTGCGCCGGGGGGCGAAGTGCGCCTGATCTGCGACGATCCGGCGGCGGCGATCGACGTGCCGCATTTCTGCGCCGAGGCGGGGCATGGGCTGTTGTCGGTGGATGCGGGCGACGGGTGCGCCGTCTATCTGGTGCGTAAGGGCGGCTGAACGCGCGCCTTTTTGAGTATTTATGGAACAATGAAAGCCAAGCGCATTTTTGATGCGCAAACAGCGCAACCTGTGGCATGCCGCGCCCTTTTATGAGCATTTTCAGGAAGGTGAAAGGCAGGCAAAGGGACCCGCCTTCCGTGTCATTCTATGCCTCAAAGCGTTTTGCATTTAATCTGAGTTGCAGATTTTGTGCAAAACGCCCACGATATTGAGGGCGCGCGGGCCCTTTTGCATTTTCCTTTTTTGGTGTCAGGACCCATTGATGTTGATTTGATCTCTGGGTTCACTGCTGGAAAACGGAGCGGTGACATGAGCAATCTTTTTTGGCTGACGGAGGTGCAGATGAAGCGCCTCGACCCATTCTTGCCCTAGCCCCACGGCAAGCTACGGGTTGATGACAGACGTGTATTCAGCGGAATTACCCTGATCAACTACAATGACTTGCGTTGGCGTGATGCACGGGCCGAGTATGGTTTCCCCAAAAACCCTACACAACCGCTGAAGGCGATGGAGCGACTAGGGAGTGTTCGTCCGGATGCTGCTGGACCGGGCCGGTAGGGCAGCGAAACCGGCATGCTGATAATTGACGCGACGCACCTTACGGTCCACCACACGGCCTCCAGCTTAGGGCTAAAAAGGGACGGCGCGGGCTGTGCAAACGGACGATAGGCGGCCTAAATTCCAAATTGCATGCCGTGACGGACGTTCCTGAGTGGCGGCCAGATAAGCGATTACATCGGTGCAAGAGCCCTCTTGGGAATTGCAGGGCTTTGAAGGCGGTCTGCAGGTAGATGGCTATGTCGGATAGAACGGCGTGCTTGATCCTCGGAACAACGACCCGATCCAACTGGCGTATTGTCGGGCACATGTCCGTCGCAAGCTCTATGGGCTGACCCACAACAATGTGGCCCCCATTGCCGAGGAGGGCCTCAAGCAGTGCCAGTGCCCAGAGTTGGGCCATGCTCGCGTTGCTGATCAAAACCTGAAAACTGAACCAAATTGAACCGCACAGCTACCTGACCGGCGTCCCCACAGCCATCGTCAACAGTCAAAAACAACAGCATATTGATCAGTTGCTACCGTGGAATTGCAAAGGTTTAAGCAACGCTTACCATTTATCACCCCGTCCGGACAACAAGTAGATCAGGATTGAAAATTTCTGAAAAGCCGCCTCATCCCCGAGGGCGGCGGCGGCGCAGAGGCAGAGTCGGACGACGCAACCTGCGCATCGACCGGCTTGGCATTGGGACCCGTCAAAGGGTGCCGCACCGCATCACTTTACAAGAACGCTTGTCAAAGCTTCGCGGCTGATCTGGCCGTATTTGCTGGGCAACAGCGCGCCAACATGCAGGCCATAGAGACGTTTGTCGCGCAGTTCGACGACACCGGTAAAGCGCCCGTCAAATGCCACTTCGTCGCCTTCGCGGCCATCGTCACGCAGTTCAAACCTGATCATCTCCTTCGACTTGAAGGCGCCTTCGGACACTATGGGCTTGCGCGTCGCAAGCCGTTTCAGAAGGGCCGGGTCGATGCGGGCCGCAATGTCGGGCCGCAACAGCAACTTTTCCATCCACAGTGCTGTGTGGCCAAGCACGTCACCCTTGGGGATACGCCCATCGGTGGGCCGGATGGGGCGTGTGGCATCTTCCTTGGCGCTGTCGCCGGTCGATTTCCAGTTTACGGTGAGGGTGGCGATCATTTTCGTCCCATCAACCACGATCTTGCCGTCACGTTCCAGCCGGGCGACCAGCATCAGCTTGCCCGAGTCGACCCGGGAGTCCAGCAAGAGTTGCAGCGTCGACTTCGACAGGACCACGACTTTCGCTGTGTCCGTGATGCTGCTGTTGGACCGGATGCCAAGCCGCCATTCGCCCTCATGGGCAAAATCGCCGCTGAACGGGCATTTAAAGGGAAGCGCGACACGGATGAGGCTATAGCGTTCGCCCCTGCGTACCTGCACGCCCTCAACATCCGTGCGAGTGCCTTTCTCGCCTTTGACAGGCACGCGGCATCGATCATCGGGGCCTTGCAGATAAAAATCGAACTGCGCAGCGTTTGCGCTGTTCCAGTGGGTCGCGAATGTGACGATCCGGTCATCGGTGCTCAGGATGACCGGTTGCACGGCGTAACCGCCGGGCTGGATCACATAGTCGGGATCGAGAACGATGGTTTCGTCCACGGCGACGCCCGCAACCGAAAGGAACAGCTTGGAAAGCTCGGCTGCTGTCAGGGTCTGTTCCTCAAGATGGACGCCGTTGTGGTTGGTGGCGATCCCCGGCAGGATGGTGCTGTCGACATCGGTTCCGAACCCGATGGAATAGAACGTCGTATCGGAGGCCATGATCGTGTCGATGTCGGCAACGTTTGATCCCGATGGGGTGTTATGGCGACCGTCCGAGAACAGGATAATCGCCTGCCGCGTGTTCAACGCCGCCGGTCCGGCAAGCTGATCGCGCGCCCGGGTGATCCCGTCGATGATGTTGGTCCCACCATTGCCGTTGATGCCCGAAATGGCGGAACGGGCGATTGTGATCGTGCCGCTGTCGATCGGTTGCAGCTCGAAGCTGGGCGAAGTCGGCCCCGCCGTGCTGGAAAATTGCACGATGCCCAATTGATGACCACCGACCATTTCAAGGAAATTCGCCACCTCATCGGCCGCGCTTTTGAGGGCTTCAAGCTTGGTCAGTCCGGGCGTCGCCGCGGCAAGGTTCATTGATCCAGACCGGTCAAGCACCATCACGATATCCGCGGGATCCGACACGAACGGCCCGCCGACCGGCGAAAGCGGTCCGGCGATGGCAAAGTTCTGAGGGCCGGTAAAGCTGGTCACTTTGGCGGTGACCTGCACCTGCCAGACCCCTGCCATGGGGCTGAGGATCGACACCTGTTCGACATTGTTGCGCGCATCGTCGCCGCCGTTGCGCGTGGCGGCGGAGCCGGGTGCTGCCGGGTTCAGCGTCCACGGCGCAAACGGATTGCCGTTGGGGTCAATGAGACGCAGATCAAGATCATTGACGAGGCGTGACACGTTCTGCGCCGCGGTCGTGCTGCCAGCCGGATCGCTCCAAGCCAGCGTCATGTGCATTTCGGGCAGTCCGGCCGGGACAAGGAACGCCTGAGTATAGGCCCCCGGCGCACCCGCCGCGGACAGCGTTTCCTGGGCCAGACCTGCACCGGCGGGCAGCCGGATCAGATCGACGGCGGCCTGAGCATCGCCAATACCCCAGCCGGTTGCGAAATCCGGGCCGATCGTGGCCTGCCCGGTGCCCGCCATGTCCTGCGCAGTCTGGATCAGGATCGCCTTGACGGCTGCCGCTCCAAGCGTGAGGCCCTGATTGCCGGCCTCTTCCAGCAGCAGCGCGATGATGCCCGAAATGGCAGGCGCAGCCATCGAGGTGCCTTGGTTCACAAAGTTGTCGGTATTCGACGCCGCGCCCAGCGATGTCACCGACGTGCCGTTCGCCATGATGTCCGGCTTGATCCGGCCATCATCGGTTGGTCCGTAACTTGAGAAACCCGCGATGGCACCGCCCGGGGTCGCCGCTCCGACAGTGATCACGTTCTTGGCGACCGCGCGGGGGCCCAGGCAATCAGCGTCGATGCCAAGACCGCCCTGCCGACAATCGCGCCCGGGTCTGGGGGTTGGGATCGATGCGTCGGTGCTTGTGCCGTTCCATATGTCGTTGCGATCGTTGCCGCCCGATTTGACGACGATCAGATCTGTGCCGGTGACGACGTTATCGAACGCCGCGCTGCTGTTGGTGTATTGACCAAAGCTGGCTTGGGTGGAAAAGGTCACGCCGAGCGAGGACCATCCGATCCCGATCCCGTAGGAATGATTTGAGATCACGATGGGAAGCGGGTTGCCTGCCCCACCGGCCGAGTTTTTCGCGGCGGTCATTTCGCTTGCGTCACTTGCCGAACCATAGCTGGACAGGCCGGCCGAAGGTGCCATTCCCTCGGCGGCAGGCACGTTGGCACCGCTTGCGGCAATAGTTCCCGCCACGTGGGTGGCGTGGGCCGAAAAATTCGACGTTTCCTCGACAGTGACCCGCCCCGCCAGATCTAGATGGGTGTTGCGTATCCCGAACCCGTTGGTCGCGGGGTCGGTCGCCTCCCAGACGCCCACGTTGATGGAGGAGCCCGACAGGTTGTAGGGGGCGATCTGCACCACATCGACCTGTGACAGCGGCTGTGTGTTGTTGAGGTTGTCGGGGATGTCCGGCGGTGGCGCCGGTTCGATCCGCGCGACAAAGGCAACCTCGGCCAGCCGCATGATGGCGTCAGGGTCGAGAACGGCGGTAAAGACCCGGACGGTTTCGACTGTGCGCGGATCGTACTCTTCCAGGTCCTGCACGATATCGAACTCGCGGAGTGCCTCGATTTCCTTGGCGGTGGTGCCGGGAAAGACCAGAATGGAATAGGCGCGCAAACCACCGCTGCGGATCTGCCATTCGAACGGCTTGGTCCGGTTTACATCGGCCGCGATCTTGGCGGTTGCCGGGTAGACGTCGATGGCGCTCAGCCCCGGAACGTCGCGCAACACGTCAAGGTCCTGCGGGCGTGCCTGCACGACATAGGCCTCGGCGCTAAGTTTTTCGGTGGGCGACAGGCCGATTTTCGACAGACCCGTCAGAGTGGCAACAGGGTCTTTACTGATCAGCAACATCGGGACGCGCGCCATTGGGTCACCGGAAAGGGCGGCGCGCTGTTTGCTCTGTTCGTCCAGCCGGTCGGCAAGACTGTCGGCGATGCCTAAGGGGATCGAGATGGTGCCATTGGACAGGGGAACAACAATTTCGCGTTTGTCTTGAGCGTGGGCACTGAAAGCCATCAGGGCCGCAACGGCTGTGCAGACGGACAAGGGTTGCAGAAGGTTGACAGCCAGACGAATTGGATTACGCAAAAGCATAACAAATCTCCAAATGGCACATAAAAAGATTTGCAAAAAATCTTGTTTTACAACCCTGACGGTATGGCGATTGCGTCGAAAAGTCAAGAAATGTGAGCTGGTGGTAGTGTCTCAGTTTGAACTATCTTTTTTGCGGGGCTGGGAAGAGTTCCGCTTATTGGGAATGGGCGCGCGAGCGTCTATCAGGCCAACAATTCATTCGATGTCGCGCGATGTATCGATGACGCCAGCCGCCATTGCGGATGCGCATTTTAGCAACTTATGGAGGCACAGAAAATTGTAATGAACGAAATACAGGCTCGACATGTGCAGGTGGTTTTCCAGCTTCTCGCTAAAGCCATTGGTCATGCGATTGAAGCGGCGCATCCATCAATTCAATCGCCGTTGCGCCCGATGCAGTCCCCCGACTGACCGCAACATCAGCTTCCGCAGCAATGCGTGTGCGGATCAACCCAAGGGCGCCTCCGATAGCCAAGGCGTCTATACAGCGTCTATCTAGTTGCTTGCCACCGTCAGTGCGCAGCGCAAGAAGCGCGCTGAGACCCACAGCCCATGTCCGCTCCCCCGGCTGTTATTTGAGAAAACGCTTTTCGATGGCGGCGCCCAGACTGTATTTCGGATCAACCATGTTACCCAACCGAACCTTGCCGCACATGGTCAGCAGCATATAGGCGTCGATCTCGGATTGTCCGGTTTCAGCCGCGACCCAGCGCACCAATTCACGGTAGGCGATGCGGGCGGCGTCCTCCATCGGACGGGCCGAACCGATGAACATCATCCTGTCCTCGGTTTCCAGTTGCGGCCAGCCATTGCCGTGGCCCTTGATCAGATCGATGTGAATCTCGACCGTCGCGGGCATTTCCAGCGCCACGCCGCAGAGTTCGCCGTCACCCTGTATCGCATGGCAATCGCCCAGATAAAGGAGCCCGCCATCGGCATTCACGGGCAGATAGATGATCGCCCCGGGCGCGACATCCGGCACGTCCATGTTGCCGCCATAATAGTCGGGCTGAAGAGAGGAAATTGCCTCAATCTGCGGAGAAGTTCCGATCGTGCCAATGAACGGCTCATAAGGCAGTGTCAGAGTGTCGGACCAATAGACGCCGTTTTCATCCACTTTAATCTTCTTGACACGCTCGGGCAGTGGCGGGTTCAAAAGCGCGGTATCGCCAGTGGCGACGAGACCCCCGAACTCGGTCAAAAGACATGTGGTTCCGACAGGTTGTGGACCGCGCGGCTTGATCGAGATGATCCTCACCGCCAGCGCATCGCCTTTTTGCGCGCCCGTCACATAGATCGGGCCGGTTTGCGGATTGAGAAACGGAAAATTCAGCAGCGACGAGGGGTTGTCCACAACTTCGGTTATGGCACCCTCAAAGGCATCATGCGTTTCCACGGTTACGACCGCGCCCGGTTCGACTTCGAGAACGGGCTTTGCGTAGGGGCCGTACACATAGTGGAACGTGCCCTGATCCTCGATGGTGATCTTGTGATGTGTCCCTTCGACACCTTTCGCGACACCCTTGCGGGCCATGATGGAAGTGCTGAGCCAAGTCATTTTCGTGCTCCCTTTTCTGGTGGCCTTCGATAATTCAATCTGTCCAACAAACGTTCATTCAGATGGTCAGATGCTTGCGAACCTCATTAGGTGAACGGATTTCGTCCGCGTTCATGTCAGCCACGATGCGGCCCTTTTCCATGACGTGCCCCCGGTCGGCCAGCGAGACGATCAGCTCGAGATTTTGCTCGACAAGCAGCACAGCAACGCCGGTCTCCCGGTTCAGGGTGCGCATATTTCGCGCGATATCCTTGATGATCGAGGGCTGGATTCCTTCGGACGGCTCATCGAGCAGCATCAACCGTGGATTGCCGATCATCGCGCGGGCAATGGCGAGCTGTTGTTGTTGTCCGCCTGAAAGTGTGCCGGCGCGCTGTCGCGCGCGCTCTTTCAGGATCGGGAAAAAGCGATAGATCATCTCGTAGTCAGGAGAGCCGCGGGTTTTTCCGGCGACTTCGCCCACCATCAGGTTTTCGCGGATCGTTAGCTCAGGGAAGACCTCCCTGCCCTGTGGAATGTAACCGATCCCGGATCTGGCGCGTACATCAGCGCCCTCTGCCGTTATGTCGCGTCCCGCAAACCGGATGGTGCCCGCAGATGGTCGCAAAAGGCCTGTCAGCGTCCGCATCAACGTGCTTTTCCCGACGCCGTTGCGGCCCACAACGGCGACGATTTCGCCCGGTCCGATCGTCAGGTCCACCCCTTGCAGAACGGATTCACCGCCGTAGCCCGCAACCAGACCCGAGATTTCAAGAAGCGGATCATCCGTCATCGACAGTCCCCAGATAGATTTCCTGCACGCCTTGATGTTCTACGATCTCGGCAATGGTTCCCTCGGCGAAAATGCTGCCGAAATGCAGCACCGTCACCCGTTTCGAGATCTGTTCGACAAAGGCCATGTCGTGTTCCACGGCCAGAATAGTGATGCCGCGATCATTCAATTCACGCAGCATATCGCCCGTCTTGCGGGTCTCATCCGGCGACATGCCTGCCGTCGGTTCGTCGAGCAGCAAAAGCTTGGGCTCAACGCCTACGGCCATGGCGATCTCAAGCCATTGCTGTTGCCCGTGGGACAAAACACCTGCCGGGGTCGCGATTTCCTGCGATAGTTCGGTGAAATCCAGCATCTCGCAGATCGTCTTCTCTAGCTGCGCTCCATGCAAATGACTCTGGAAAGCAACCTCCAGATTCTGGTGCACGGACAAGGCCTTGAAGATGCCCGGCACCTGAAACTTGACCGATATGCCGCGCCGGATGCGCTGAAACGACCGCAGTTTCGTTATGTCCCGGCCATCAAAGGTAATTGTGCCAGCGTCGGGTGCATGTTCACCCAGAAGAAGACGGAAGAAACTCGATTTCCCCGCTCCGTTCGGGCCGATCAGGCAATGCATCGCGCCAGAGGACAGCGTAAAGTCGATGTCGTCCGCCACGACCACGCCACCAAATGCCTTGCAAAGCCCGCTTACCTTGAGGAGTTCCGTCATCGCCGCCCCCTCCGGAACGCGCGCCCCACAAGGGTCATCGCAGCGACGACGAGGCCCTGCGGTGCGACAAGCACAGTGAAAAGCAAAAGCGCGCCCATAACGATGAGGGCATATTGACTGCCGTAGATGGTCAGCGCCTGAAATCCGTAGAGCACGGCCAGAGTGCCGATCAGCGTCGCCGTGATGTCGCGCCGTCCACCCACCGCAACCCATACGATGGGCAGTGCAGCCGAAGTCAGCCCCATGCTGGAAGGTGTGATGTACTGGCCCCAAGCCGTGTAAAGCGCGCCCGACAAGGCGGCGAAACCACCGCCGATGGCAAAGGCCAGCATCTGGTAAAGGCGCACGTCATAGCCAAGCATTCCGACCCGGTGCGGATTCTCGCGGATCGCGACCAGCACGTTTCCAAAGGGTGAGTTCAGCAGAATTCGCAGGCCGAGATAACACAGGACAAGAAGCCCGAGCAGAACATAGTAGAGCAACGGTCCCGGATAGAGCGACAGGTCGCCACCCGGCCACGGCAGGGTCAGCGGCGGCATGCCGGACATGCCATTGAAACCGTTCAGTCGGGCATCACCAATACGCCATTGCGGGCCGGCCGTCTGAGCCATGAAGGTTTCCAGCACCAACGTAACCGACAGGGTCACGATGCCGATGAACACGCCCTGAATGCGCCCGTAGAACATGAAGTAACCGATCACCAGCGCGAACAGCGCGCCGAAACCGACCGAGAGCAGCAGTGCGACAATGGTCAACCCGTAGGCAGCCCCGAAATTAAGCGTCAGCACGCCGTAAGCATATCCCGCCAATCCGAAAAAGGCGGTTTGCCCGAAACTGAGTGCGCCAGCGTATCCCCAGACAAGGCCCAGCCCCATCGCCATGAACGTCCAGATCATGAAATATGCCGTATTGCCCACTGTCCACGCATCAGCCATTGCCGGATAGGCGACGGCAATCGCGACCGCGAGCGCGGCGACCACCCAGAACAGTGGTCCACGCCCCATGGTCTGCGGCCCTTCGAGGCGCCTCAGAAATGCGAGGGGGGTTCGGCGGCGTTCCGATGCGTTTGTATTTGCCGATGTCTCGGTCATCGCGTGGTTCCCTTGAGCCAGCCCGAAAGGCCGCCGGGCAGAATTCGGATCACGAGAATGACGGTGACCAGCAGGCCGATTTGGCCAAACAGCTGACCATACCAAGCGGTCAGCCCGGTCTTGATCAACGCCAGGATCGCGACGGCTGGTGCTGCGCCCACAAAGATGTCTGCGCCGCCGACCACGACGGTTACAAAGCTTTCCACAATGAAGGTTGCGCCCATTGTCGGCACCATGGTCATCGTCGGTGCATAGAGCCCGCCCGCAAGCCCCGCCAATGCCGCCCCAAGCCCGAAGGTCAGAGCATACATGCGTCCGGTGTTCACCCCCAAGGCATAAGCCATCTGCGGCTTCTGGATGGTCGCCCGCGCGATCACGCCAAAGCGCGTGTGGTAAAACAACAGATACAGCGCCCCAAGCAGGCCGATCGCCGCGCCCATCAGCACGAAGCGATACACCGAATAGAAACGCCCGCCGACCTCAACGCTGCCGAGGGGCGTGCCTATTCCCTGCATTGTCGAGCCCAAAAAGATCAGCACACCCTGCGTCGCGATCAGACTGATCCCCCATGTTGCGATGATCGAATCCAATGGGCGATGGTAAAGATGCCGGATCACCAGCCGCTCGACGATTACTCCGACGATCCCGGCAGCGAGTGCGCCAGCCAGTATTGCCAAAGGTAGCGGGACACCTTGGCGCGCCACGCTTGCGGTGACGTATGCGCCGCACATTATGAATTCGCCGTGGGCGAGATTGATGACCCCCATCATGCCAAAGATCACAGCCAGTCCGGCGCAGGCAATCACCAAGAAAGCGAAGGTATCACCGAACTGATACAACATGCCAAAGAGGCTCTGAAACAGGGCCATCAAGAAATACTCCCAGATCGTCAGGGGAAATCGCCGGGCAGAGTGAACCGCCCGGCCGGTTTTCGATCAAACCGTTACTGGGCCGGCGGCGGCGACGACGGCGTATACTGCGCGCTCGGGTCATTCTTGGTCAGATCGCAACCTGCCTCACCCAGCCAGTAGGGTTCGATGTTCTCCCAAACCTTGGGGAAGGTGATCGAATGATCCTCGCCCACTTTCGCGAGGTAGATGTTGTGGGACATGTGCTGGCTTTTCGGATCCAGGCATACATTGCCCGAAGGCCCATCAAAGCAGACGTCGCCTTCTGCGATGATCGCACGGATTGCGTCGTGATCGGTGCTTCCTGCGCGCTCTACCAGTTGCTTGTAGAGATACATCGCAATGTAGGAGTTGGACGCCTCCCTCCTGGTTGATGTAGGTTTCATCGGGGAACATTCCGTGAAACTTCTCGACGAACTCCTTGGATGCCGGCGTGTCGATCTCTTCGATGTAGTTGGTGGTCACATACATGTTGGCCAGGCTGGGCGGGGTAAAGCGCTTGTGCTCATAGCCCTGACCGACATTGACCGACGACGCCATCGGAAGGCCCACATTCGCGGCGGCCGCCTGTTCGTAATAGGACGCTTGAGCCGCGCCCACGAGCAGAGTGACAACGAAATCCGCCTCGGACGCTTGGATGTTCTGAATGATCTGACCGAACTGCGATACACCCAGCGGGATGAACTCCTCGCCGACCATCTTACCGCCGTTTTCGTCAACGATCTGGCGCACCCATTCAGCCGAAATCTGGCCAAAGTTATAGTCCGCTGCGATCGTGTAGACGTTCGGCCCGTATTCTTCCATCATCCACGGTATGAGGGTCGAAAACTGCTGTTCCGGCACCGCGCCGGTGACGATCATGTTGTCGTCGCAGACACCGCCTTCGTATTGGTTGTTGTAAAACGCCAGACCGTCGAACTGATTGACGATCGGGCGATACGCCTCGCGCGAGGCCGACGAAAAGCCGGCGAATACGACATCCACCTTGTCGGACTGCAACACCCGCCGCATGAATTCCTGATAGCGACGGTTGTCGGATTGCGTGTCGTAGGTCACCAGTTCGATGGGGCGCCCGTCGATGCCGCCTGCGTCGTTGATTTCCTTGGCTGCCAACTGGATGGCATGGACCTTGACCATGGTCGCAGCGGCGAAATCGCCTGACTGATCCTCTAGAACGCCGATCTTGATCGGACCGTCTTGGGCAAAGGCAGGGCATGCGAGCGCCATCGCCATCGCCGCACCGGCCATAAGGCCCCTAGCGGATGATGTGATATGTCTGTCGGTCATTTCATTTCTCCTCTGTTGGTTGATTGTCATTGTCGTTCAACATGCCGGCTACCCCGGTCTTTGGTCGTGAACCTGGTTCGCTGCCTATGGCCGGTCCCAGAACATGCCGCGCCATGTCTTCCATCGGTATCCGGCGTCGCATCGCCTCGTGGCGCAGCCAGCCATAAGCCTTCCGCTCGTCAACGCCGCGGGTCGTCATCAGGGAGAGCACCGCCTCGATGACCCTGCGTCTGCCGGCCAGGCGACGACGCATCGACTGCATTTCCTTTTCTTGAGTCATCCGCGCCGCATGCTCGTTCATCGCAAGCAGAATGGCGGTGAATACGCCCGAACTGCGCACCGGCTTGGGAATGTGACTCGCTGCGCGAAACCGGACAACACGGGCAAGGTGACTGGGCGCTTCGCTTCCGATCACAGCGATCAAGGGAACCGTTGAAGGCAATAGTGCGTCCTTCAACGCGCAGTTCGCCCCATCATCGGCATCGAAAAAAACCAGGTCAAAACGAGCTGCAAGATCCTCGGAACAGGGCGCCGAGCCGGTCACGACAACAACAAGACCAAGCTTGCCCAAGGTCCGCTCCAGTGTATCGCGGCCCGTGCCGGGGTTCATCACCACCAGCGCGCGCAAACCACGAAAGTTCTTGATGATCGTCGGGCTCATCGGATCACCCTCAGGTCAGGGCCGCGCGCTTCGTCGACATCATTCGACCAGGTTAGATAGGGATCAGGACGCACCGCGACGGGGCTCTCCATCACAATATCAAAGGTGCCGTCGGCGCGCGATCTGCCGATCCTCGGGCACATCCAGCAATGCAGGTTCTCAGGATCGACCGTTACCGTTCCCTGCGGTGCATCGAACTGGAGGCCCCTCGCCGCATCGCGTACTGCCTCGAACCGGACACTTCCGGCGCGCGCAGCGGCGCGTGCCAGCAGGTGCACCGCAACATAGGCCGTTTCGGCATCTGCAGACGCGTGCCCGAGATGGCGGTATCGCGCCTCCCAGCGATGCCTGAACTGGGCATTCTGCGGTGTGGATATCGTCGAAAAATAAACCGAAGATGACAGATGCCCCGCTGCAGCCGCTCCGATCAGCGGCAGTTCCGTTTCGGACAGACTGCAGCTGGCGGTCGGCATCTCGCGGGCTTGATCAATACCCGCAGCCTCACAGGCCGCGCGCAGCATGTTGAGAAACGCGATGCCCGACCGGCCGATGAGCGTCGTGAAAACAAAATCCGGGCGATCAGCGACGATCTGATGAACCAAATCCTCTAGATCCGTGTCACCCATAGCAAAATAACGCTCACCAAGAACGGTACCGCCCGCAGCGCACAGAGCCTCGCGCAGAATGCGGTTATTTTCCCATGCCCAGACATAGTTTGAGCCCGCCAGCCAGCCCCGCAACCCGAAATGGGTCAGTAGGTATCGCGTCAACGGAACGATGTGCTGGTTCGGGGCGGCCCCGCTATAGACGATGTTCTCCGAGGTCTCGAATCCCTCGTAATGCGATGGATACCAAAGCAGCGCATCGGTCTTTTCGAACAGCGGCAGTACTTCTTTGCGACTCGATGACGTATAGCAGCCGATGACATGTTCCAGCCGGTGATCCTGCAATAATGTGCGCGCGCCTTCGACATAGCCGACAAGCTGCCCCGCCGGATCGACAGGAACAGATTTGATCAGAACCTGAGCATCCGGATCTTGGTTGATCTCGTCGATTGCCAGAACCGCGCCGGCGCGCATGGCGTTGCTTACCGCCTCATAAGATCCACTTCGTGACAGAAGCAGCCCAGCTGTAAGTTCCAGTCGTTTCATGAACCATCCCCAGAATAGAAAAAGCCCCTGCTGGCGCATCATGCACCAGAGAGGCTTCGTTGCCACGCCGCGATCAGCGGCACGTATTCCAGTAAAACGACGGCGGTCTCTTCGTTGAGCCCATGGCCATCACGACAACGCTAACCCTCACTGCGACGATTCGGCAAGCCATCGTGTCGCAGCCGCCCTGAAATGTCGTGAAATCGCACATGTCGCCCTGCGGGTTTCCTTGACTACGCAGCCTTTGGCGCAGCGAAATGGGTTTGGCCTGATGCTCGACTGGCTCGTGGATCACAAAGTCGCACGGCACATCCCGGCCATCGATAAAGCTGGGTGCACGGATGGCATCTGCGCCGCGCCGATTTTGAATGGTCAGGGGACAAACGCTGAGATCAAAGCGAGCGTCCATATTTTGCTTTTGCCCAATTTCAAAAAAGCGCCGGCCCAGTTGAAGCTAACGACATGGGCTGCAAATGTATGCCTTGTGGCAATTTCCCACAGCTCAAAAGCGCCTTACGACGGCGCCTTTACCAAGATCTTGATCTGGGATTTTTCCGAAGACAACAGATCGCCCCCCTCGGCGGCGATGTCGTCGATCTCGATCCTCTTGGTCACCAGGTTTGCCGCCTGAAAATAGCCACGCGCCATCAGTTCCATCACCGCAGGATAGACGTTGCGATAGGCGATTGTGCCCTTGATTTGTCGTTCGCTCAGCACGATCGTGTTGGGCTGGAACGACGCTTCCTTTTCCCAGATCGACACGATCAGAGTCTGTCCTTCGTAGCGCGTGGAGTCGAACACCTGTGCCAGGACCTGCGGGTACGCCAGTCACCTCAAAAGCAACGTCGACACCGCACCCGGTCGCTGCGCGGATCTCTTCTACGACGTCGGCGGCAGTTGGGTCCAGCGCGCGGGTCGCCCCCAGTTCAAGCGCCTTGGCACGGCGCGTTTGTGACGGTTCGACGACGTATATCTGTGCGGCCCCGGCAGCGCGTAGCGCCTCGACCACAAGCAGCCCGATCGGACCGGCGCACAATGCCCGCAATTATAGATCGGCTCCACCGCGACCCGGTCGCCGACGGCGATGTCATCGACGACTTCGCCCACGTCCACCACCTTTCCGCAGTATTCGTGGCCCATCGTGATCGGGGCCTTGTCATGGCTCAGTCATGGCTCAGCGGGTGGTTTTCGCCCACAGGACCGAAGATCGGCCCGGCCAGGTATTCGTGCAGATCGCTCCCGCAGATGCCCGTTCACGCGACCTTGATCTTGACGTCACCGGGGGTGACCTGCGGTTCGTCGATGTCTTCGACGCGGATGTCCTTGGCAGCGTGCCAGCGTGCAGCTTTCATGTTATTTCACTCCATTTTTCTGTATTGCCTTGGCGCATCGCGCAGGCGGCAGACCGAGGCAGCGCCGGCCCAGATAATGGACCTCTGCGCGTCGTAGGCTCGTGGTTTGCAACCGCTACGCCAGTTGCTTCATCCACAGGGCCGGATGAAGGGAATTGTTTAGCGAATGAAGCGACTTGGTGGTTTGAAACCACGGGTCACACTGTTGCGTCGACAACCACTTCTTGCCCTTTTTCTTGACGGATTCCACAAGGCGATTGCGGACCTTGAGCGCCATTCAACCCCCAAATGGTAGATTGACCAAGCCCGACTTTGATCGGGATTAATGGGGCTCAATGATAAGGCCGTTGTTGCAGCCCGCTGGAGGTTGCATCATCTGAGCCGGATGAAGCGCCATGAGCATGAGAACGAGCAAGTATTACCTGAGTGCCCGATTCAAAATCAGGCGAATGATTTCATGATCCAGCGAGAGTCCTCGTCAGCCTCCTGATATGAACGCTGAGGCCCCACACATCGGCACTTTCGATGGTTCTCTCCCAGTCCTTTGCCAGCGGGCGGCAGCGCCCAAGCTAGGCGAAGGTGCGCACAACACCCCACCTGCGGCGGATCACCTCGAAACTTTCTGCAACGTCGGAACGCTGAACGATCTGAATGACCCATCGCCCGATTCCGGTCAGCGCACCACGCTATGTTGGCCCTGCATACCCATCATCCGCTAGTACGTGGCACAGTTCTGGGGCCTCGTGCTTTAACAGAGCGAACACATCTGGCGCGCCGTCACGGTCCTGGATATTGGCAGCATGGACTCTGATCGCGACCAGATGGGCACAAACATCGGTCATGATGTGGCGCTTGCAACGCTTGATCGGTTTACCCATCGCCCGACGGCACAAGCTTGCATGTGCAAGAGCGGACATCACAGCCGAAAATCCCACCATTCTCAGCGGTTTTCACGCTTTGGCCGTCTATCACACCAGCAGTAGGCGTGTTGTCACGGCCTTCTGCAGAGCGTGCCAGAACAACCAACGCGCGGTTCATTTCCGCAAGCAGCCCATCGTCACGCCGTTGATAGAAATAGCAGCGCACCGTCGATAAAGACGAAAAGCCATGCGTTAAATGCGACCACGTGCAGCACGTCGCCACGATATACTGGATTGCATTGAGGCCGCATGCTGACGCAAACACGTCGGGGCAAGCCGCCCGCGCCACCTTTTTCAGCCCACTTACTTCAGGCCCAAGTCAGAGGCCTTGAGGTGCGTCGCATCAATGCCCTCGACCGCGCG
>RCMY010002045.1_pt1 | contig 19794 bp, 17 predicted proteins | sample 2041341 | NCBI WGS metagenome assembly RCMY01 (sample SAMN09708234, study PRJNA481090) | Marine sediment metagenome, whole genome shotgun sequencing project. | reverse complement strand
TTTAATGAGTTAAACAAACTTAGAAGCCTTTTTTATTCCAAATTTACGTTAATATGTGCACCAGATTTGTCACTTGCGAAAGTTCAGTAAATTAAATGTTTGGAGCCTAGACTTATAGGTGACGATTTGTTTTTTTAATGTTTAGAGAGCTTTCCCTACGTTTTACTTTTTATTTAGCTACGTAGCTACGGAATCTCTTGCAAAGCTTGTAAACATTAGGGTTGACGATACGTAGTTTAGAGGATTTAGCTACGTCAAGCTACGTTCTAGCTACGTAAATTTGTGTCGTTTTAGGATGGAATACTGTTCAATAAGTAAATTCTGTCAAAGAACCGTTGGCTGCATCTGAGGAACTGAGGATGTGTAAATAGACACAGTAAATAGGAACAGAATTTTCAAGCTTGTTTAACTATTCTGCCGAATTCCACTGAATTCCCGGCAAAGATACTGCAAAAATTTTGTCCATGCAATCAGATTTAGCTTAGACTGTTAGCCAAAGTTTTAATTACAGGAAACTTCACATCGTAATACACATGCGCATGCATACGCACACACTCTGGGTTTTTCGTAAAAATAAGTGTCGAAGTGTCTATCCGTTGAGCATCAATTTGTTAGAACACTTTTCAGGTGGCATTAAGTGTCGGTTATTCGTCGGTAAAATCTGGGGGATATTTTTCTTCATTTCGCATTACGTTTTACGAAGAATTATGATGCGTTTTACGATGTTTTGTAGTGCGTTTTACGTTATATTGCATTGCATTTTGCGATAAAATGGAAGGTAAAACATCGTAGAAACGTTTGCGTTTCTATATGGAATCAGATGCATTTCTATATAGAAACGCATGCAAAAATCGATATTTAACCGTCAGTTCACCGTCACTTTATGACGTTTGATTTGTCGATAAAATACTGATATTCATCAAGTTGACACTTCGACACTTGTTTTTAATAAGTCCTTAGTGCGCGCATGCATACACGTACATTAATATAAGCAGAAAAAATAACGTAGCTAGAACGTAGCTTACCGTAGCAAAATCCTCCTAGCTACGTATCGTCAACCCTAATGTTTAAAGGCTTTTCAAGAGATTCCGTAGCTACGTAGCTAAATAAAAAGTAAAACGTAGGGAAGACACTCTGAACATACAAAATTCAAATCATCACCTATAAGTCTAGGCTCCAAACATTTATTTTATCATGCGTTACACAGAAGCTAATCATTTTAAGTAAGCACTAATGCGAATTTTATAAGACGCACACATTTCTATCATAAATTCATATTTATAGGGACACGAATGTAGTTTTTTATAAAATTTGACGTTACTATAATGTCAATAAAATGCATGGACAACGAACATGCATTGCTATAAGAATAATGATATTAAGCAATAAGACGGAGATGCAGATGAAATAATGCATAAAAAATAAGAGTGTTTAAGAGCATTATTAACATATCTTACTCTTTGTGTAATTTTGTGTAATCTTTGTCTGTTTTTTATTTTGATTTGTACTCTGTAAATAGTAATTTTGTCATGCTTTTTAATTTTAAAGACAATGGAAACAAAGCAAAATTCTTTTCATGTTAATGATAGTAAATAAATACAGAATATAATTATGGTTAGAAAAACATTAATTGCAATTATAATGCTTTTGGTTAGCAATGCAGGATTTGCGTTGAACAATAATCGCAACGGACTTGTTGCTAAAGGTGATAGTTGTGTTACCGAGAATGACTATTTTCATGCATTAGACTATTTTCTGCAAGCACAAAAAATACGTGACACAAAAGATCTTCAGATGAAAATTGCAGACTGCTACTATTGTAGATACCAATTAAAGGAATGCGTAATGATACTTGAGAAAATAAAGGAGGATAGCTTGAGTCATGATGCTTTCAAAGAATTATATTATGCCTATGGTGCAATGGAAAAACCTACAACTCAGGAAATTTATGGTTATGCTCTTATTAGGCGTTTCCCTATGGATAGTAGAATCTTAGCTAACCTTATGCATCTGATAATAGATAATGATAAATATGGCACTCGTCAAATCCTTGCCGTAGAATTTGGTGAAAATTATTATAAAAAGGATTCAGATAATGTTGAGGTTAATCGTGCGCTTGCTCAGGCATATTTCTTTTCTCAGAAATATGATAAATCACTTAATATCTACCAAAGATTGTTGCAGGAAAATGATACCACATTCTCAGGGTTATATTATACAGGTTTATGTTATGAGTATCTTCATAACCTCGATTCTGCCAAGGTGTATCTCCAGAAAGCAGTGAACTTGTCTCCAAAAAATCCAGTAGGAATGTATCGTCTTGGGATGGTTGAGAGCCAACTCCATCAGAACTTAGACGCAATATATCATTTAGAAACAGCTGCTCAACTCTATCAGCCCAGTCCAACATTGATGAGACTGATCTATAAAAATTTGGGTCAGTCAGAAGCTGAACTAGGCAATAAATTGAAGGCACTTGAAGCATGGAAGAAGGCTCTTACTTATGAACCTGATGAAGATATAACATCAAGAATAAAACAGATAAGCGGCGGTAAATAATGGATATGATTAATCTTACATAGAAGAGTGGAGAAAAAGAGTTATATTACTTGAAAATAAGTGTTGTTAATTTGTCTTCACTCATTATTTCGGCAGCGACCTTCTGAATGCTTTCCGATGTAATATTATCGATGTTTGCGTATAATGATGTTATATCTTTTTCCCAACCATAATGTAGATAGCTTTTACCAAAATCAAGGGCAAAGTTTTCTTTATTGTCACATGATACTCCTATTTGCCCTTTGATCTGCTTCTTAGCTGCTTTCAACTGAGTTTCAGATAAGGGTTTGTCAATAAGCTTATCCAGTTCTTTTCTCACCAGTTTAATGCATTTCTTTACATCGTGTGGATCACAGCCGAAATATGTACCCCAGATTCCTGTGTCGCCATAGCTAACCATACTGCTTTCAACTGTGTATACCAGCCCATGGTGTTCACGCAGGCTCATGTTTAGTCTTGCGCTCATTCCTGGTCCGCCAAGGATGTTGTTTAGCAGATATAGACTCATTCTCCTGTCGTCATGAATATCGTAACTACGATTGCCTATCATGACGTGAGCTTGATGAGTGCCTTTGTCTACAACAATTGTCTGGCTTTTATATTCTGGTAAAGCTTTACTTATGTCGGGTTCTATCAAAGGTTTGCAAGGACCAAAGTCTGCAGTAGCCTTTATAAGAAGTTTTACTATGCGTTTGAAGTCAACATCTCCGTAAATGAAGAATATACTGTTTTCTGGACGATAGTATTTGCTGGTGAATCTCTTTGCGTCTGCAGTTTTAAAACCTCTCACCAGTTCTGATGTACCCAATATATTGTGTCCAAGCGGATGTCCTTTGAAGAGAACATTCTCAAATTCGTCATATATAAGGTCTGCGGGAGAATCCTTGTAACTGTCTATCTCATCGCAAATCACTTCTACTTCTTTATCTATCTCCTGTTGTGGATAAGTACTGTGGAATACGATGTCTGTAAGAATATCAATAGCTTTTGCCGTATGTTTTTTTAGTATAGCTGAATAGTAGACGGTATCTTCTTTATTTGTAAATGCGTTGAGGTCACCACCAACACTTTCCAAACAATTAATGATTTGCCAAGGGCGTCTGCGCTCAGTTCCCTTGAATGAGACATGTTCGCAGAAGTGTGCTATTCCGTCTTCTGTAGGCAGCTCGTTTCGAGTGCCAGCATTTATTTCATATCCGCAATATACAACATCAGATGTTGAATTCTGATGAATAATGCGCAAACCGTTATCTAACGTAAAAGTATTGTATGTCATATTGTGTGCAAAGTTACTTAAAAATTTGCAGATGCCGCTGATTTCGATTATATTTGCATTCAAAATAAAAAATATACAATATAAAGATCAATGCGTAAGGTAATAGGAATTGGCGAGACAGTACTCGATATTATTTTCAAGGAAGGCCAACCGGTGAGTGCAGTTCCTGGTGGTTCAGCTTTTAATGCCATCATTTCTCTTGGTCGTTGCGGAGTAAATTCAACATTCATTAGTGAGGCTGGTAATGACCGTATTGGTGATTGCGTGATTAAATTCTTAACGGATAATGGTGTTAATGCTGATAATGTGAATATCTTCCCTGATAGCAAATCCCCTATCTCTCTTGCTTTTCTTGATGAGAATAATAATGCCGATTACATATTCTATAAGGATCATCCTCATGATCAGTTAGAGTTTGTTTATCCAGAAGTAAATCCTGATGACATTGTTATTTTTGGTTCATTCTTTGCCATTAATCCTGTTGTACGTCCACAGGTTGCTGGTTTCCTGGAATATGCTCATAACAATGGTGCTATATTATATTATGATGTAAACTTTCGTTCTCAACATAAAGACGAAATAATGAAGATTACTCCAAATCTTATTGAGAATCTTGAGTTTGCTGATATTGTGCGTGGTAGTCATGAAGACTTTGATATACTTTATAAAAAGTCTGATTCTGACAAGGTTTATAATTCAGAGATAAGTTTTTATTGCAAAAAGTTTATATGTACTCGTGGTAGCGAGCCTGTAGCAGTACGTGCAGAGAATGGCTTTGCTAAAGAATATGATGTATTGAAGACTGATACTGTAAGTACTATTGGTGCAGGAGATAATTTCAATGCCGGTTTCATCTTCGGTATGCTAAAATATAATGTTACTCATTATGATATAGAGAATGGACTTAATGAAACACAGTGGGACAATCTCATCTCTTCTGGTTTGTCTTTCTCTGCAGAATGTTGTAAGGATATATACAATTATGTAAGCTGTGAATTTGGCAATAAGATGAAACTTAAAGAATAAGTATCTTCTTCTTTTCACTTCCCTAAAATTAAACTTTATGTAATCTGCGAAATTCAGCAGGAGTGGATCCTGTGGCATGACGAAAGTAGCGGATGAAGAATGATGCGTCGGAGAAGTTGTATTCAGCGGCAATTTGTTTGATAGAGGCGTGTGATGTGCGCAAGTTCAGTTTTAGCTGCATAATCACATATTCGTCAATGACATGTTTTGCTGTAATACCTGTTTTGCGAGAAATTATTATTCCTAAATATTTCCTTGTAATGCATAGTTTTGATGCGTAATAGCTTACATCTCTTGAAAACTTATAGTCTTGTTCAAGTATAGCCATGAATGAATTAAAAAGCTCGTTTGTACGTTGACTTCCAATTTCTTCTATCGTTTTTTGCGGATTTCTATGTGTATGTTCATAAATTCCTAAAAAGAACGATTTCAACATCAACAATACAATATGGTCGGTCTCTTGATAAATAGGATTAGATAGATAAAACGCAATAGAAATGAATAATGATTCGACAACATTTTTCACAATCTTATCATCGCTGCACTTACGGTCTGTGCGTAAAAATGTATAAACAGCATGTTCTAATTGTAGGCTCGCCTCACGTAGCATAGAATTGCTATATTCCAACACATCAACATTAAAATCTGATGTTGCATCATGAAGTTGTATACCTTCACCGGGAAATATAGTCATCACTTCACCTTTCGCCAAATCTCAATGATTAAAATTAATTTGTATACGTGCATTTCCTTTGGGACAAATAATTATGGCTCCTCCGCTTGTTATTGTTGGAGAATCAATGTATTCTTTAAATGAAGTGTTATATATTCTAGCCTGATTCATAATCTTATTCTCGTTTAGACTGCAAATATAGTCTATTTTTCTTTTAAATGGGTAATGCGTTTCCCAAAAAGTCCATAGACGTGGACTTTAAGTTTATTAACATTTGTCTAAATTACAGTAACCCTTGCTTTGCATTTTTTCTTATGCCTGTGGCTATATGAAGCTTATGGCTACATTTGAATGTACATCTAACATACGCTTGTGGATGACTCCGAGACGAGATTTCAGAATATTCTTTCCTTTGCTATATATTGTTGTCCTTGGAGACATGAGTTGGAGCTCATGGATGGCTATACAACTCACATATTACTGTGGCTCATGGATGGCAATGCAATGGTTTGTTATCTTACTGTTAACCTTGGTCTTGTTTATTATCTTTTTCTGTACTCAGCATTACAGATTCATGAACCCAATACCGTTTATCAGCATAGATTGGTTGGGGTGTATATTATGGTCATTGTTTATACTTGAAGGTATATTCATATTCAACTATGGTGAATTTTATAATTGGTGGGATGGTAAAGTTTGGTGCATTGTTGTAATAAGTATTCCTGTAACATTATGGTTTGCAATTCATCGTATGCGCCATATACGCCATCCTTACATATTACCCTCGGCTTTTAAACACAAAACGTTGGTTCCTATATTGGGAATGTTTGCTGTAGCAGAGTTGATGAATTCAACACCGAAAGCATTACAGACGGTATTTATGGGATCCATTTTGCATTATGGAACTATGACAACGTCTAGGTTCGATCTGATAAATATTGTTGGGGCCATGACAGGTTGTCTATTCAGCTTGTGGTGGATGAAAATGGTTCGTTTAAAATATACAACCTTGCTAACAATTGGATTCATGTTTCTTTTGGTATATCAAGTATGGATGTATTTTTATATAACCCCAGACCTAAATATTGAACGATTATATTTCCCTACTTTTATACAGAATTTTGGTTATGCAATATTCTTCGTAACGCTTACCATATATCTTCAGGATCTAATGCCTTATCCTAATTTCTTTTTAGGTATGACTATAGCTGGATTCATTCGTAATGGTCTTGTAGCAACAATGTGCAATGGCGTTTATAGTTATATGTTGAGATATTACGTAACTGACAATATGGTGTCAGGTAGACCTTATGACTATATTCAAAGTCTGATGATGGGTATAAAGCAAATGTATGGTGTGACATGTGTTGGTGGAACATTTTTTTTACTGTTGTTAATGCTGTGGCATGTTCAACCAGTGCGCTCAACATTAAAACATATTCCCTATTGTAACGTGATTCGAAGAGAGATGAAGAAGGAAATGAAACACGAAGAATAACTTCTTGTTGTATGTAGTAAAAAAGAATAAATTCCTTTTGTTTTGTCTGCGATAATCTTTATCTTTGCAGAAAGATAAAGATTATCATGGCAAATCATCCTTTATGGCAAGAAGAATACTGGTTGCCGCTTATGCAGCTGTATCTGAAAAAACCAGTGGGCGTGAAGGCTATTTACTCACGCGCAATGGTAGAACTTGCACTGGAACTGAACATAGAACCACAATTTCTCTATGAACAGATGTTCTGGCTTAGACAACATTCTACGCCTAGTCTTGATTTGTTGTGGAATAAATTTATCAACCATGCAAAGAAACTTAATGCCGAAGTAGACCAGCTACGTCTTATGAAAGGTTTCAACCATGCCGACGAATTTTATCATGGTGTGCAAACCAAAGACACTTGGCAGACTGATTTCAAACCTTTGTCGAACTATTATTCAGAATTTCAGGATGCTAATAACATGCTGATGCCCTTCTATCTGATAATTATTCTAGACCTATATTTTCACCTTACTCCAATAACTATGGTTATTGAAACGTCGGAAATACAGGAATTGGCAAAGCTAATGGATATAACGCCTGAAGTTATAGTTGAAGTTATGGATGCGTTTCAGCAATGTGATCCATATTTCAACAGAGTAACATTAAAAGTAAGTCCTTTGTTTGAAAGCTGTCATGACATTTGGCAAAGATATGGTAATGGTAATCCACAGGAACTTGCCGCTTTAGCGTCACAACTTAAAGAATATTTTAGAAAGTAAGATATGGCTCAAAAATTAGTCCAGACACAAGAACAGAAGCTAGCTCAGGTGATGCGTCTTTCTCAACAGCAGATGTTACAGGTACATCTGTTGGAAATGCCTTTGACGGAATTAGAAGAGAAGATCAATACCGAACTTGATGACAATCCTGCTCTCGAAAGTGATGATAGCGAAATTGGATTGACAGATAGTGATGATAACTTTGGTGATTTAGATAATGACTCTTCGGATTTTGACGTGCAGACAGAAAAAGAAGAACGCCAAGATGCACTTGATGCAGCCCTTGAAAGTATTGGGGGGGATGACGCAATGCCACAGACTCCATTCTCAAACAGTAAGGATAATGCTGACTATGAGGAAATAATTTATGGTGACACAACATCTTTCTATGATAGATTGAAGGAACAGATGGACATGATGTCACTTAATAGTGAGCAACATGAGGTTATGGAATACCTTATAGGAAGTCTTGATGATGACGGACTTCTGAGAAAAGATCTTGATACAATAAGCGATGAACTAGCAATATATCATAATATTGACGTTAGTAAAGATGAAATTGGTGACATACTTAAAATGTTACAGAGTATGGATCCTGCTGGTATCGGTGCACGCTCACTTCAGGAATGCTTATTGCTGCAGGTTGAAAGAATGAGAGAAGATAGCAAGAACTCGGGTAATGCTCGACTTCTTGATGCGATGCAAACCGTTTTCAATGACTATTTCGATGAATTCACAAAGAAGCATTGGGATAAGATTCAAGCTCAGATGCTACTTAACGATACGCAGATTGATACTCTCAGAAAAGAAATAAGAAAATTAAATCCTAAACCAGGAGCTGCTCTCGGTGAGACAGAAGGTATAAATATTCAACAGATAACTCCTGATTTCATTGTTGATACAACAGATGATGGTTCAGTTTCTTTCATTCTTAATCAAGGAAATATTCCTGAGTTGAAAGTCTCTCCTACGTTCTCAGAAATGGTTGATACCTATAAGAATAATAAAGAGGGAATGAATAGACAGACAAAGGAGGCTTTGCTCTATGCCAAAGAGAAAGTAGATAAAGCACAAGGCTTTATTGATGCTATTAAACAACGCCGCCATACGCTCACAGTTACAATGAAGGCAATAATAAATTGGCAGAGAAAGTTCTTTCAGGATGGTGATGAGAGTGATTTGAAACCAATGATACTTAAAGATATTGCTGACAAAACGGGACTGGATATATCAACAATAAGTAGAGTTAGTAATGTGAAATATGCACAGACAAGATGGGGCATATTTCCTTTACGTTTTTTCTTCACGGATTCATATACAACTGATGATGGTGAAGAAATGTCTACTAGAAAAATAAAACTCGTACTAAAGGAGGTTATTGATAATGAAGACAAGAAAAAGCCGCTCAGTGACGGTGCCTTAGCTAAAATAATGAAAGAAAAAGGTTATCCTATTGCACGACGTACAATCGCAAAATATAGAGAACAGATGAATTTGCCAGTTGCTAGATTGAGACGCTATTGACAATTACGTATTGAAATGACTTAAAAAAATGAAAGAAAAAAATATTATATTAACTGCAAGAATCGCCAGTATGGTGTTTACTCCATTCTATTTGCCAATAGTTGGCTTGCTGGCATTATTTATCTTCAGTTATCTGGGGCTTTTACCTTGGTCATACAAGTTTACAGTATTAGCTTTGGTATATGCTTTCACTATACTGTTGCCTACATTGCTGATTCATTTGTATCGAACATATCAGGGGTGGTCGCTTATTGAATTGGGGGTAAAGGAGCGCAGAATGGTGCCATATGTTATTTCAATATTGTGCTATTTTGGTTGCTATTACATAATGAGCATATTTCATATACCTCATTTTATGGGTGGAATACTTGTAGCAGCACTATTGATACAACTGATATGTGCCATAATAAACGTATGGTGGAAAATATCAGTACATGCAGCAGCAATAGGTGGAGTCGCAGGAGCATTATTGGCATTTGCTCTAATATTCGATTTTAATCCAATTTGGTGGCTATGTTTGACCCTTATCATATCCGGTGTTGTAGGAACAAGCCGTATGGTATTGCGCCAACATACTTTGTCGCAGATAACTGTTGCTTGGTTGTTGGGTGTTATTTTGGCATTCATTGCTATTGCAATATTGTGATATAATATATAAGAAATTAAATCAAAATCAAAATAAAATGAAACCAGTAGTAAGCATTATCATGGGCAGTACAAGTGATCTGCCTGTTATGGAAAAAGCATGTAAATGGCTTAATGATAACGAAATTCCATTCGAAGTAAACGCTCTTTCAGCACACCGTACTCCTGATGCGGTTGAAACTTTTGCAAAAGAAGCTAAGGAACGTGGAATCAAGGTTATTATTGCGGCAGCCGGTATGGCAGCAGCATTGCCAGGAGTTATCGCTGCATCTACAACATTGCCTGTTATCGGTGTGCCAATTAAGGGTATGCTTGATGGTCTTGATGCAATGCTTTCTATAATTCAGATGCCTCCAGGCATACCTGTTGCTACAGTTGGTGTGAATGGTGCCCAGAACGCAGCTATACTTGCAGCAGAAATGATCGCACTTTGCGACGAAGAGGTAGCTAAGAAAATTGATGCATGGAAAGCTGGACTTGGTGCAAAGATTGAGAAGGCCAATAAAGACTTAGCAGAAATTAAAGATTATAAATTTAAATGCAATTAAAATATTCCCTCTTCTGTATAAACAGATAGGAATGTTTAATATCTATGGATATATTTAATTATCAGCGCCGTGAGACATCTGTTGTCCATGTAGGCGCTATAGACATGGGTGGTGATAACCCTATCCGTATTCAGTCTATGACTACCACCAATACTAACGATACTGATGCTTGTGTAGAGCAAGCAGAAGATATCATTAAGGCTGGTGGAGAACTAGTGAGACTCACGACGCAAGGTAGCAAAGAGGCCGAGAACTTGAAGAATATTAATTCAAAGTTGCGTGCTGATGGCTACACTACACCACTTGTTGCCGATGTCCACTTTAATCCTAATGTTGCTGATGTAGCAGCATTGTATGCTGAGAAGGTAAGGATTAATCCAGGAAACTATGTTGATCCTGCTCGTAAATTCATCAAGCAGGAATATTCTGATGAAGAATATGCACAGGAACTAAAGAAGATTGAAAATCGTTTTGTTCCATTTCTTGATATCTGCAAGAAAAATCATACAGCCATTCGTATTGGTGTGAACCACGGAAGTCTTAGTGATCGCATACGTAATAGATATGGTGATACTCCTGAAGGTATTGTCGAGAGTTGTATGGAGTTTCTTCGTATATGTAAGCAACAGAATTTTAATGATGTTGTGATATCTATCAAATCATCAAATACTGTTGTAATGGTTCGCTCTGTACGCCTTCTGGTTGATCAGATGCAGAAAGAGGAAATGAAATATCCTTTGCATCTCGGTGTCACAGAAGCTGGTGAGGGTGAGGATGGTCGTATAAAGAGTGCTGTCGGAATAGGTGCTTTGCTTTGTGACGGCATTGGAGATACAGTCCGTGTTAGTCTTAGTGAAGAACCTTCTGCTGAGATACCTGTAGCACGCCATCTTGTGGATTATATATCTAAAAAAACGGGTCATCTTATTGTTCCAGGAACTCAGGCAAAAGAATTTGACTGGTTGTATCCTGAACGTCGTTTTACACGTGCTGTAAATGGGATTGGTGGCAGCAATGTACCAGTAGTTATTGGAACTGGATCTGGAAATGCTGATTCAAGTGATGATAAGCAGAAAGCTGATTATATATATGTTGGATCAAAGCTACCGGAGAGCTTAGAGAAAAACCAGAACTATCTATTAGATTGTAATGTCTACGCAGAACTTCAAACACAAGGAAATCTTCCTGTTGGAAAGAATGGCGCAAATATTATTTATCCAATATTCCCGATTACTGCGATGCCATTTGTTAGTATGATAAAAGCGGATTTAAAGTTTCTTGTTTTACAGTTTGGTGCTCCAACCGAAGAATATCTCGCTTGTCTTAAGACCCATCCTGAGGTTGTTGTGGTTTGCACCAGCAATCATCAGAACAGATTAGCAGATCAGCGTGCTCTTGTTCATGAAATGTGGAATAATGGCGCTTTCAACCCTGTTGTGTTCACCCAGATGTATCGACATTCCAAAGCAGAAAAAAGTGATTTCCAACTAGAGGCTGCCGCAGATATGGGCGCATTAATGATAGATGGACTTACTGATGGAATCTGGCTTATGAATGACGGTGACATTCCGAATGATGAAATTACAGACACTGCTTTTGGAATACTTCAGGCTGCTCGCCTTCGCACTAGCAAAACTGAATATATCAGTTGCCCTGGTTGTGGCCGCACATTGTATGATCTTCGTGAAACTATATCAGAAATCCGTGAGGCTACCAAGCACATGAAAGGTTTGAAGATAGGTATCATGGGTTGTATTGTGAATGGCCCTGGCGAAATGGCTGATGCTGATTACGGATATGTAGGTGCTGGAGTAAACAAAGTTTCATTATATCGCAAGCAGGTGTGTGTAGAGAAAAATATACCACAAGAAGTGGCTGTGGAACATCTCTTGGCACTAATCAATAACGATCAGAAACAAAAATAAATAACTATGGAACTAAAACAAAACTATCTTGCCGATGCACATAGGTATGATGGTTCGGAAACGTTCTATCGCCGTTGTGGCAAAAGTGGGGTGATGTTGCCAAAAATATCACTCGGCTTCTGGCATAACTTCGGTGCTGTAGACCCTTATGAACGCAGCCGAGCTATTACTCACTATGCTTTTGACCATGGAATTACCCATTTTGATTTGGCAAATAATTATGGTCCTCCATACGGAAGTGCCGAGGAGACTATGGGAAGACTCATGGATGACAGTTTCAAACCTTATCGTGATGAATTGTTTATTTCAAGCAAAGCTGGGTATGATATGTGGGAAGGTCCTTATGGTAATTGGGGATCAAGAAAATATCTTTTTGCCAGCATTGAGCAGAGTCTTAAGCGAATGCACCTTGATTATGTAGATTTATTCTACAGTCATCGTTACGATCCAAATACACCTTTGGAGGAAACTCTTCAGGCTCTTGTTGATATTGTAAGACAAGGTAAGGCTTTGTATGTTGGTATAAGCAGATGGCCTTTAGAAGCATTGAAGTTTGCTGACAAGTATCTAAAGGAGCGTGATGTTCCTTTGCTGATATTTCAAGATAAACTCAATTTGCTAAATCGTGGTCCACAGGAAAGTGGAACTCTTGATTATTGCCATGATAATGGAATTGGCTTTATCAGCTTTTCGCCATTAGCTCAGGGCTTGCTTACCGACAGATATATCAATGGTATTCCTGAAGATAGCAGAATGGCTCAAGGGAAATTCCTTAAGAGTGATATGCTTACACCAGAACTTATTGCTCAGTTGAGAGCGTGGAACGTTGAGGCTTCGGCACAAGGTAAGACACTTGCCGAAAAAGCTTTGTCGTGGATTTTAGAACAACGTGGCGTAACAAGCGTTATCGTTGGTGCCAGCTCTGTTGGCCAGCTTGAAAAGAACTTAAAGGCTGCTGAATAGCCAATCCATCATATCACATATGCCATATCTAATATGGCATATGTGTATGTTTACTTTAGATAATCTATACTTATAAAATCTATAATCATGAATATTAAAACTAGAATTATAGCCACGTCGTGTGTAATCGTTTTATGGTTTAATAATCTAAGCATCCTTGCTCAAACGCAGCAGAATCCAAATCTGGATTTTGGAAATCCAACTACTGAAGAAATGAAAATGACTTCTTGTTCTGTTGAACCTAATGCACCTGCTGTAGTGTTGTGCAAATTAGATAATGTAAACTATGAAATTAGAGATAATGACTTTTGTGTTGTTTATGACATAAAAGAGCGTATTAAAATACTGAAACCAGAAGGAAAGGACTATGCCAATGTCAGTATCAATTATGTCGACTTTCAAGAAAATCCTATGAACAGTGAAAAGATAAGTGGATTGAAAGCTGTGGCTTTTAATATGACTGACGGAAAAATAGTAAAGTCAAAGATGGATGACAAACTTGTATTTCGTGAACGTCTTGACAAGGAAGACATGCTGATAAAGTTTACTGTTCCCCAAGTTAAGGTTGGTACAGTCATAGAATATCAATACAAGATAGTAAGTCCTCTTTATTATAATATAAGAAATTGGTATGCACAAACCTCAATCCCAACAATGTATTCCTATTACCATTTGGTTGTTCCAGAGTATTTTCAGTTTAACATGGAAAACACGAGTATATATAAAATGGAGCAAAAATTAAACCCTATTGGATGTGCCTTTAATTATAATGGAGAAAGTTTGAACTGTAACGGATGTGAATATAAGTTCACTGCATGCAACATGCCTTCTATTAAGGAAGATGGCTTTGTTTGGCATGCTAAGGATTATTGTAATAAAGTAACGGCAGAGCTTAACAGTATTCATTTTCCAGGAAATTATTTTCAGAATTATGCCAATGAGTGGAAAGATATTGATAAGTCTTTGCTTGATGATGATGATTTTGGACATCGAATGAAAAAATCTAATCCTTTTAAGAATGAAATGACGGCCGCTAAAATCTATAATCTAAAAGGCAATACAGAAAAGATTGTCGCAATATATCAATTGTTGAAAAAGAAGTTGAAATGGAATGGTGATTATGGCTTTTGGGGACGTTCTTCTCGAAACATTCTTAAAGATGGTAGTGGTGACAATGCTGATATTAATTTTGTATTGATTAACATGCTTAATGATGCTGGTGTCAAGGCTGTGCCTGTCGTTATGAGCACACGTGACAATGGTAGATTACCTCTTACTTATCCTTCGAGGAAATTCCTTAATACTTTTGTTGTAGGTGCATACACCAATGATTCCACGTTGGTATTTATTGATTCGTCAATAGATGATGGATACTTGAATGTCTTACCGGCTAAGTTGCTAACGGATAGGACACGTATAATAGAAAAAAATAATTGTAGATGGGTTAACTTGCAGAATATAGCACAAGCCAAAAGAGATATTAGAATAAGTGCGCAGCTTAATCCTCAGGGGGTATTGACGGGTATGGTTAGATGTACAAGTCTTAATAATCTAGCCGCAAGGGTAAGAGTTGATTTTAAACATGCAAAAGACAGTGCTACTTTTGTAAGCCAAAAGGCTCGGGAAGAAGGTATTGAAATAACCAAATATAGTATTAGTGACAGAACGTCATTCTCGCCTTCTGTTTGCGAAGACTATTCGTTTTCAAAGAATTGTGAAGCAACAGCAGACCATATATATGTCAATCCTCTTGTAATCATTCCTATAAATGATAATCCATTTACTGAAACTGAGCGGAAACTTCCAATTGAATTTCCATACAAACAAACGATATTGTTAAATGTACACATGACAATTCCTGAAGGATATGTTATTGAAGAAAAGTGTAATGGTGCAAGAATTGAAACGCCTAATAAAGAGATATCATGCCATATAAAGTGTTTGGTTGATGATAAAACCTCTTTTGTACAGTATAGACTAGATATAAACGATACTTTTTTTGGTGTAACAGACTATAATATGGTAAAGGATGTTTATGCAAAGATATGTGAGTATAGTAAAAATATGTTGGTATTAAAGAAAATGTAATGAAAAACAATATAGCATTATACATAATTGCAGGATTACTGATGTTTTCGCAATTCTGCAATGCACAGACAAGTGTTATTGTGTTGGAGGACAATACCCAGGTACAAGTCCATGACAAGTCTTCTGCAACATGCAACATGCATAGTATGATCAAGGTTATAAATGAAAAAGGTGCCGATGCTGTTAACTTTGATTGCCAATGCTCCAAGGATGAGCGTATATCAAGCTTTTCAGGAGTGATCACTGACCAGACAGGACGTGTGTTACGTAAGATTAAAAAAGGAGACCTGCTTAAGTCTGAGTATTCTCATGAAATGGCAACAGATGACTATATGATGCATTTTCAATATACGCCACCTGTATATCCAATAATAGTAACTTATGATTGGACTGTTGAATTATCAAATGGCTTTGTGTCGCTTCCTTCTTTTGCTCCACAGACGGGTTATGATGTGGAGGTAAACCATGCATCCTATAAATTGATAACACCAAATGACAATCCATGTAGATACCAATGTATAAATACTAATTGGAAAGTAAACAAAACTACTCTTGGTAATAATACTGTTATTGATGTTTCAATGGATAGTTTGCACGCAATACATAAGGAATCATATTCAAAGCCTATATATCAAATTATGCCACGTATACTTTTTGCGCCTACTGACTTTGTATATAAGGGTACAAAGGGAAGCATGGCTTCATGGCATGATTTGGGATTGTGGTTTAATGAATTGTTGACCGCAAGGAATTTCTTTAACAATACGGCTAAAACCAGAATACATGAACTAACTGATACTTGCAGGAATGCTAAGTCTAAAATAGCTCTTTTATATCAGTTACTTGAAAAGTCTACTAGATACGTGAGTATTCAACTAGGAATTGGTGGAATGCAACCTATTGCCGCCTCTGATGTTTATAATAATGGCTTTGGTGATTGCAAAGGACTGTCAAACTATATGCGTGCCATGCTTAATGAAGCAGGTATTTGTTCTAATTATGCTATAATAAGTACAAAATATAATCGTCAGCTACCGACATTTCCTAGTCTAGACCTATTTGATCATGCTATATTGCAAGTTCCTTTAAAAGGAGATACAATATGGATTGAATGCACTGCTCCTGATTTAGCCCTTGGATATGTTCATTCAGACATAGCCGGGCACGATGCTTTAGTGATGACAGATGATGGTGGAAAATTATGCAGGTTGCCAGAATATGCTGATACAGCTAATATCCAGCATAGTGATATTGACATAACTCTTGGTCCTGGCAGAATGGCGCTGATTAATATGTCTCAGTGTTCATATATGAGACAATATGAGGACAAACTCGCGCTTGTTTCGGCTGGTGACAAAGAACGTAAAGAATACATTAATGATGCGATGAAAGTTCCTGATGCAGAGATATCAAAAATGGATGTCACGTTACATAAGCAGAGTTATTCTGTTCCTTCAATTCAGATTGATGGATGTATTTCAAGTCATGGATATGCCAATCTCACTGGTAGCAGACTCTTCGTACCTTTGAATCCTTCGCATAGAGGCTTTTCTATGCCAGAATCCAACAATGCTAGAAAACGTGATATATACAAAAGTTATGGATATATTGATGAAGAGAATATAACAATACATATCCCTGCAGGCTTTACGCTTGAAGCATGTCCACGTGACACTATATGTCAATCACCTTTTGGTAAATTAACTTTCTCCCTTGCTCATAAAGGTAACGACATAACAGTAAATTATAAACTATTGATGAACAAAGGTCTGTTCAGTGCTGATAAATATTCTCAGCTATATGATTTTATGAAATTATTGGCTTCATTATACAGCCAAAAGATAGTGCTGAAGAAAATATAGCTAATAAAATCATTTCTCCTTTGATTTGATGTTTCGTGGGTGATGCTCAAGAATTTCCTGCCTAAGTGTAGTAATATCAATGTGAGTATATATTTCTGTTGTTCCTATATCTTCGTGTCCAAGCATAGCTTGAATGGCACGAAGATCAGCACCACCTTGTAGTAATGCTGTTGCGAAGCTATGGCGCATGGTATGTGGTGATATTGTCTTTTTAATGCCAGCCTTCTCGGCTTCCTTTTTTATCATTATAAGTATCATCGTACGTGTAAGATGACTGCCTCGACGATTAAGAAATACGTAATCTTCTTCGCCAGTTTTGATATTTAGCTGTTTTCGGTCATAAAACCATAGATTCAGTTCCTTTATTGCGCGCTGAGAGATTGGTACAAGACGTTCTTTGCGCCCCTTGCCTATTACCTGAACGAATCCCTCATCAAGAAATAATTGAGACAGTTTTAAGTTTACAAGTTCTGAAACTCGTAATCCACATGAAAACAAAACTTCTATTATAGCTTTGTTGCGTTGTCCTTCTTTAGCAGTGAGATCTATTACGTTTTCAAGCTTGTCAACTTCTTGAGTAGACAATACCTCTGGTAGATGTTTTCCTAGATTTGGCGACTCTAGTAGTTCTGATGGGTCAGCATCTATATATCCGTCTAAAAGCAGATAACGATAAAAAGATCTTACTCCGCTAAGTATTCTTGCTTGTGATGTCGGACCAATACCCTTTTCGTGAATAGTGGCAGCAAAGTTCTGTAAATCTTCAAGTTGTAACTGCAATACGTTTTTACTTATCTCCAGACAATAGTCAAGCAGACTCTTTATGTCATGTATATAAGCGTCAACTGTATTAGTTGAGTAATTGCGTTCCAATTTAAGATATCTCTGGTATGCCTTAAGAATATTAGTGGAATAATTCTTGTCTGTTTCCATTTATTTTATTATTTTTGCAAAGATAGTGCAAGTCGAACACAATACAAAATAAAAAGTATTTTTATTATTGTTGAGACGTAGCCTATCTTCGGCGCAGGCAGAGTAGTGCAAGTCGAACACAATACAAAATAAAAAGTATTTTTTATTTTTATTGTTGAGACGCTGCTTGTAATCAGTGCAAGAAGGGTTGTGTAAATTTATAGAAAAGCAATTAATAAAACAATATATTCTTAAGATTATGAAGATTCAAATCATTAATGGTCCAAATCTGAATCTGCTTGGTGTGCGTGAACCAGGTATATATGGCAGCAACTCTTTCGAGAGCTACCTTCCCCAGCTTAAGGCAAAATATCCTGATATTGAAATAGAATATTATCAAAGCAATATCGAAGGGGAACTGATAGATAAATTGCAGAAAGTAGGATTTTCTTATGATGGAATAGTCCTTAATGCAGGCGCATATACGCATACTAGTATTGCTTTGCAAGACTGTATCCGTAGTTTGAAATGCCCAGTCGTAGAAGTCCATATTAGCAATGTTCATAAGCGTGAGGAGTTTCGCCATCATTCATATTTAAGTCCGGCATGTCTTGGAGTTATTTGTGGATTTGGACTTGCTGGATATGATATGGCTATACAGGGAATATTAGCAAATATGCCTGACGGGAAATAAAAATGAATAGACACGGAGAAATAAATATCCCTGCACTGCAAAGTGTTGAAGAAGATATTAATAATTATATCGCAAAGCATATTGATCCTGAAAGCGAATATTTGTTTAGGCTTTATAGGGCAACCAATATACATACTGTTCACGGACGTATGGCAAGTGGGCATATTCAAGGTCAGTTGCTAAAGATGCTTGTCGGCATGATACAACCTAAGAATATTCTCGAGGTTGGTACTTTTAGTGGATATAGTGCCATTAGCATGGCTAAGGGATTGGGTGACGATGGAAAAGTCTACACATTTGAAATTAATGATGAAATGGAAGACTTTACACGAAAATGGATTGATGGTTCTGATGTTTCCGATAAGATAATATTTAATATTGGCGATGCAAACATTCTTGCGCCGAAGTTGAGAATAGACTTTGATATGGCTTTTATTGATGGTGATAAACGCACTTATATTGAAACTTATGAGATGGCAATGACAATATTGCGCAAAGGTGGATATATTCTTGCTGATAACACCTTGTGGGATGGACATGTTATTGATCCTGCATATGATCGTGACCGCCAGACTATTGGCATACGGAATTTCAATGATCATGTAGCGGCAGACGATAGAGTTGAAAAAGTAATATTGCCAATCCGTGATGGGTTATCACTAATAAAGAAGATTAAATAACTATACGAGAAATTGGCTCAATACCGAAAAGGTATACATCGTTTTAACAATTAAGTGATGTATACCTTTTCGGCGGAGTCAATTAGCAAGTGCAAATTTACGAAGTTTTTTTGTAAACGACTTCATCTGGAGTGAGGAAATTTAATTTTTCCCTTGGTCT
>RCMY010001809.1_pt1 | contig 19797 bp, 11 predicted proteins | sample 2041341 | NCBI WGS metagenome assembly RCMY01 (sample SAMN09708234, study PRJNA481090) | Marine sediment metagenome, whole genome shotgun sequencing project. | reverse complement strand
CCAAGATATATCGGGCTAAAATTTTATACCACAATTCTTGGCTGGGATGCATTAAACTGCAAGTTAAGAAAGTCTGCAGCCTGCAATAGAATTCATTCGGCAGCAATTTTTATTGGGCCCCACGGGCTTGGAAAATGGCAAAAAGTTGAATTGAGATCACTTATTTCACAATTTGTAGAGAAGGATATACCGGTAATTCCGGTTCTTTTACCATCGGTTGAAACTATTCCAGAGGAACAATTATTTCTTCGGGCCTTTACCCAAATAAAGTTTAATACCCCTACTGATAAAATAGCCTTAAATAGACTAATAAAGGATATTAACAGGTGCAGACCAAATTCCACATCTACTAAAAATTGATACATGGCAGCCATTTTAAAACTGTCTATTTAGAACACAAATAATTATTCGTTATCGCGAGTCATCTCCAAGTGAAGGTTGAATAAGTGGAAAATCTAGCAACTGCTTTTGAAAAAAACTGTTTTAAGGGCGCATTTTATGAAAAAATGGGTGTGTAAACTCTTTCCGGTTCACTTTTCATCCATTCCAAAACTTGTCGGATTTTTTATCCGACAAGTTTTGGAATGCGTCCCCCGCGGCAGCGGCATTCCCTTCGAATCCCGTTTTCAGACCGAACTCAGAGAGCTGGATTAGAGCGGTCTTCTTCGTAATGAACCTGGCATCGTTGGTGAAAATAGCCGATCTTCGCGCTATTTTATGCACCCTGTTAAAAGAAGTGGTCCTTCAAAGGATGTATCCCGGTCTCATGCAGGAACTTTTACCGACAATATTTGCACCGGCCGGCACGGGATGACGGAATAGGCATAAAAATGCTATGACATAGGATTTAGAAACCTTTAGAAAATAAGCAAGCACTACATAATAGATTCTTTCCGATACACAAGAAGTGGACTCCCTAATTGCAAAGTTAATTAAAGAGTCCTATTCTTTTTAAAAGCACTTCTTTAGTATCTCTTTTATTATAGGAAATATTGTAATACTCAAGGTACTTTTTAATGGAACTCAAAGTACTCTTTAAATCGGGTTTCGGCACCTCATTGTATTTTTCGAGATGCGGGGATTCCGGATTCAGCTTTCGTTCGTGCTCGCGGACGATTTCCACGAGGTAAAGGCACAATTTCCGATAGTTTATCCCGTCGGGATTGTTATTCCCATCATGAAAAATCAAATTATCAAGCCCTAACGATTTGGCCTCTTCAGCGATATATCCAATTTCCCAAGCTCCAGGGTCTATCGGTCGGGTATATTTCCTCGGTTGCAACTGCATAATTTTGCCAAAATCATCTTTCAAAGGAACGATGTCACGTTTGTCTATGCGGGTAGAATTGTCCCAACCTATTTCCCCTGTGGTAGCATTGTACTGCACATTTTTCTTGTCACCGATATTCCTTAAGCCTTTGGCGTTAAGCGTGTGGGTTTGAATACTTCCAATATCAATCCTATTGGCCTTTACACTATCACCTACAGTTATGGCAAAGGCGGTCAAAGTCGTCGTTTCTGCCGTAATTGTTTTTATTCGAGTGAATTGTGCCGCCCCTGCTTTAAGATCTCCACAGGTAAGGGAGCCGCCAACATGTAGTTTTGAGGTAGGTGTTTCCGTTCCGATGCCTACATTGCCATTGTTAAGCACCGTCAAACGCCACGCCTCGTTGTTGTAAAACCCAATTTTATCGGGCGCTTTTCCACCCACAAAACGGTCATTTGATATCCAGAGTCCTCCATTGGTGTCTTCCGATTGTAATCTTCCATTTACGATAAAATCAATGTTCATCCCACCATTTCCTTGAATTTGTAATTTTGCCTTCGGGGTATCGGTACCTAGACCCACATTACCATCGAAATATCTTTGGGCATTGTCCAACAAACCATTCCATTGTTCCTTGTCCAATACTTCATTTTCTTTTATCCTTAATTCCTCAAAATTTATCATGACACTTTTTATTATGGTTAATGCTATATTTTTTATTATTTAGACTTCTAAAGCAACCTCGACATTCTGTGGCACGGCGTGCGATATTTGCCATTGGCCCTGTTCTTGCTTAGGCCAATTCGTGATGAGGTGTTCCTTGGCGCTGGAGTAGCTTTGGAAATAGTGATCCCGTAAGTGCGTCGGGGGTGCAAGTGCCTGCTTGGATAAAATTTTGAAGGCTTTTTCCTGTAGCACCGGCACTTCTTCCAGCATTCCGAACACCTCCTCGGGCCGGTTTAAAAGAACGGGGCGTCTGCCACCGGCTAGGTTCATTGCCCTAATGCCTTGCCAGTTGAAGGTGTCCTGTGACGGTTGGTCGATGGGGTTCTCTAAATCAATTTCCTCGAAATCATTGGGGGTAAATCGAACATCGGTCGGCAAATCATAAGTTTGGTCGGGCGCAACTTCGATACCTGCTGCCATCAGGTCAAAATCGGGGGTCGATATTTTTTCATCATCGTGGAGGTCTTCGAATTGCCCGCGTGAAAAATATCCGAGAAGCGACTTTTGCGACGTGGGTTCAATGGGTTCCCCATTGCCGAAGGTATAGTTGGTTATTTCATAAGTGGTCTTTTTATCGACATAACTGTTCCCTAGTTTTTCAATGGTCTTGTTCAAAGGCACTAGGTTTTGGCGCAGCTCCAAGTAACCGGAGGGATGCATGGCGATGAGGTCTTGTTGTTCAGGTTCATCAATGCTGCGCAACGATTCGGCCTTGGAATACTGTTCGGGCAATTTGCTGGACCAATTACTGGTTTGTTGTAATTGTAACTGTAGTTTTTCCAAAAGCTCATCGGTTTTTATCATGGCCGGGGCCACTTTTTGTTCCCCGCCCCAACTGATGTTGAATTTGACCTTTAAGGAGAAGAACAACACCTTGATCTTGGCATAGCCTTGCGCACGCCAGGGTTCGGGGCCGCTCAACAAAAACTCCATGTCGATTCCGAAGAAGGATCGGCCCCTGTAAGAGACCGAAACACTTATCCGGATATCGGTCTCAAAATAGAAGGGATCGAATTGCAATAGGGCATTGAACCCCAAAAACCCGATGGCCTTGGCCTTGCCCTTTACCACCACGACTTCGGCTGTAAGTCCGATCTGAAATGAATTGGAAGTGATCGCCTGATAATATTGGCAGGTCAATCGGATATCGTCCCCTTTTTTGATCTGGGCCGTCAATCTTGGAATTTCAGGAAAACGGGCAGGTTTTTTGTATCGGGGATGATAGCCTCCTGCCGATAACAGGAACTGCGGATTGCTGCTCCAATCCAGCATGAAGGCAAATCCGCCAGTAAGCGGGATTCCCACTATATGCGAATCGCGCAACCTGCCTTCTATCAAGACATAGGATTCCGCGAAATTAAAGTCCCCAAAAATGTCGATATGCAGTTCTGCCAAACGTTTTTCTACCTCCTTATTGGGCAGGTACACGCCCAAGCTTCCCAATAGGATAAACCTTGCCTTAAAAGGTATTTCTGCCAAAATGCCCAGATCCACCTCTAAAATGGTGGGGGTGCCATAGCCGACCTTAAAGAAGGGTGCGACCACATAATGGCTTTTCTGCGGTGGAAAAACGGCTCTAAGGTCACTGATGATCTTTGTCGCATTATCGATGACATTTTCAGGGAACATGATAGATCGGATTGCCCCATTTCGGATCCGTTCCTGCAATATGTCCACTTTCATTGTGCGATGTATGCCCAGAATGCCGCCCACGGCATTGAGCGTAAATTGATAGGGCAATTGAAATGGGGGGTCGAAGAAGGCACTTATACTGATCAGCATGGAGAAACCTTCCTGCCCGTTGGGCAATCGGGTATTAATAAGGCCAATGGCCACCAATTGGATATCCAAATCCTTGAGGGCCAATTTTAGGTCCATAACTCCCGCATATCTGTCATTGTCGAAATCGAGTTCCAGAAAACCGCCTCCGGAGAGTATTTCTGATTCAACACGAAGAGCTACACCTTTGGGAGGGACAAAGCCGTATGAAAAATTAGAATTGCCCAGATCTCCATCTTTGTTCGGCATGGAAACCGATATTCCCAACCCCGTTTTTTCCACTCTTACCATTACTGGTCCCAATTTTGTCGTAAAAGTGGCCAGCACTTTTAAATAGGCGCCCAGTTCGTTTTTTTTGCCAATCGGTCCATAATCCCAATTGATGCTATCAAAATTTATCAGGCCTAAATTTTTATGTAGGGGAATCAGCTTTTCATAGGGCTGTTTCTCCTCTTTCTGGTCTTTGTTCTCTTCGGCCTTGTTTTCCGGTGCGTTCTCCGCAATTGCTCCTCTAGAAAGGGGAGCGACAAGGGACTCCTCTTGATCGCCGTCATCTTTTGTGGCATCTTTTAGTATATCGATATCGTGGTCGAAAAAGAATCCCTTCTTCTTGGAAACTCCCGCGGATAATGAGAACTTTAAGGGGACATCATCGGAGGGCATTATTTCTTTGAGGAAACTATCGCCCTCACCACCAGATATTACGACCGCATTTTCTTTTAATCCTAGTTCTACGCCCCAATCTTCCTTCGAAAAAAAGGCACTTAGCTTTATTTCTCCGACGGCCAACCGGGTACCAGTTTTTTTGGGAAGGGAATATGAGGCACCCGAATCGGCATCGGTCTTTCTTTTGACTTCCAGAGCTATTTTCATGTCACCCAGAACATTCGCATCCGCTTGCCGGCTAAGATAAACGTCGAGGAGATTTCCCGAACTCGTTTTTATTTTGAAATCCCAATTATCATTTATCGGTTTTGAATAGGTGGCTTCTCCGTTCAGGGAAATGAAGAGACCGCCCAAAGAACCTACTTCTACTTGGGGATCCGTATTGAAGTGTTTCGATATTTCCTCGTCGGCAACAAAGAACAGGGTGGCACCCAATCTTTCTTCAAGGGCATCCCCTTCTTCCTGTGGAAATTTAAGATGGAACGAAAATGCCCTCTCGGACACTAGATCTGTCCAATTGCCCCGTTTCCAACGTTCGACGGTTAGGTTATGTTCGGCTATGATTTTATTTTCATTAGCTGTAGGTTCCTCTTTTTTCAGTACAGCTTCTATTTGTTCCCAAGCCCTATCTTTGTCCGGATCGATAGCGAATTCAGCTTTATATTCCTTCCGGATGGTCTGTAGCAGTAGATTTCCAAGGACGGAGTTCTTAAGTTCAACTTTATTGCCGTCTTCAAATTTTCGGGGTAGTGCACTCCATCCGAACAGATAACGGCTATCGGGCAATGCCCCTTCCATAGCAAAGAAAAGGCCGGCCAATATTGTCATCAATTGGGACAGGTTCTCGGCACTTTCGAAGGTCTCCAAGTGACCGGGCCCTTTACTGGGTTGGGTTATTTTATCCCACAGATTTGTGATATATTCAATAGGGTCTGTTATGAATTCCCAAATATTTTCAAGAATTGCTATAGGCAGCTCGATAACGACGTAAGAAACAATCTTAGTTGCAGTTTCGGGAAGGCCTTGTTCCTCAACGGCAGTCTTGACTGTTGCCCTGGACTCTACGATAAAACCCAAGAATTGGGCAAGCCAATAATATTTTGGGTATCGCAGCCGCATATAGTTGGTGGTCATCATTTCAAAAAACAACCATACGACATTATCGACATCCTTGGGGTCATCAATAAACGATCCTATAAACTCCTTGGTGGCCGCAAAGAGTGTTTTTACATCGTGAACCGCACTTTGAAATGCAATATCATCGGGATCAACGGATTCCCGGTATTGTTTTATATTCGAGATCGCTTCATCGGAAAGTTGAGGTTCTACCTCTTTATCGGGGTCTAGACCTAAATCCATGAGAGTATCCCGTCGGACTTCCTTATCCGACATTTTCTTTTTCAGCTCAAGAAATAATTCGCCGATTTCCCCGATAAGGGATTGCAAGAAATTTGGCTTTTCATCCATCGGTTTCTGCTTTTATTTTAGGAAATTCTGGAGCTTTTTCCTCGTCGGAAGCTTCCAATGCAATAGTATGTTTCGAGTAGATTTCAAAACCTTGAAAGCTGCCCGGTTCCCCCTCGTTCGGTACGGCATAAAGAGTGTGATGAACCAAAAGCGGTCGGTCTTCTTTCTTTTCGAAGGTCACCATTCCCAGATTTGATTTGAACAATAGCTGACGGGTATGGTTTACCTTTTGGGCCTGCGCGATATGACGGCGGGCTACTTTCCGGAGGTTTTCCATCATGTCATCACTTTCCCCAAAGGGATCTACACGGGTAATTAGAGGTCTTTCGCCCTCTGGCCGTAGGTCGAGCACATTTTCTATACGCCACGCCCAATCCGGATCTCTTTTGGTTTTCGTACCGGCCGGCCAACCAAGAATCGGTATGATAACGGGAGATTTTTTCAATTTTCCATTTAAAAAGGAGGTCTTTGCGTTTTCGGGAAGTTCAAGGGGATCGCCAACTTTGTGATCCAACCACCCCAACCGTTCGGCCCTTAAATTTTGCCGCACCAATTTCTGCAAATTGAGAAAATGTTGGCTTGCCTTTTGAATCGCGTCGGGCATAATGTTCCGGAGTCCACTTGAGGTAAGTTGGGCAAAACAGGCCGTAGCTCTTTCGCTGCCCTTTATCCAATAGCACAGTCGTTGGCTCGATGAATAATGCACATCGCCAGACAGGAAAATAATTTTTTTAAACGGTGCCAATCGCTTTAACAGCTCTTCTTGTGAAACCGGGTCGAACCCCCATGCTTCGATGGCATCGGGATTGGTGCCCTGCATTCCGGCCTTTATGGCATTTACACTACCGAAATCCTTCGCATCATGTCCTTTATACAACAACGGGGCAAGAAGCTCGTCGAGAACGGACGGCCCCACTACCGGTAAAGGTGCCACTACGATCAAAACCTCATCATCCTTGGGATCCGGATTTAAAGGGATCAAGTCCGTCATACCGTTGAAAGACAGGTTTCCGGGCGCCCCATCGAAATCAACAAATGACCTACGGGTACGATTGTCGATTACAAGTATTTTATGTTTGGCTCCTTCATAGGTGTAATGCCATTTTATCAGCGGGCTTCGGTTGTCGGGCAGTTGTTGCCTCTCCCCAGCCTTGCCTTGTACCCGATGTTGAAAATCAAGACCCAACAAAAAGTCGATATGATCCTCCAATGCATTGATATCCCCGGTGGTGCCTTCCGCGAAAAGCTCGGAGATTTTGCTCAAAAGGTGGGCATGTGGATTCCCCAGAACTATGAGCACCTCTTCGTCACTGTCTGCGCTCTTTTTGTACTTCCGGATGAGAAACTCGTCTTTGTTTTCTTGATTTTCCAACAACCATTCATCAGTATGCAGTGTTTTGATTACAACTTTCTCTGTGCTCAGCTGTATATTTTTATCTGAAAAAGCTGTTTTCAAGGTGTCGCCAAGTTGTCCGGTATTTAGTCCTTCCGCCAGTTTTTTATCCAATTCGAAAAAGTGGCCCTGCCGATTGTATCTGTCCGATCGGTTGCCCCAATCCTGGAATAAGGCATAGGCCATCATGCCGTTCCTGATGATGGCTTTGCCCAAGGGGGAGGTAAAAACGCGGTCGCGCCATGAGGGATTAAGATTCCAGTCGTCCGTTATCTCATGGTCGTCAAAAATCATAAATGTGGAAATATTGGCAAGTGCCCTTCTTACTTTAGGCAGGGTCTGGTGCAGTACTTTTAATTTTTTCCCGTCTTTGTTGGAGTCCTCCTCGTTGGCAGGATAAAGGGAACCAATCCAATCTTTCAAATAGGCGATGAATTCTTCCGATTTTTGTTTTACATCTGCAGAGCCTGCTGTATCCAAGAAATTTTTTAGCTCATTTTTCGCCTGGCTTCTTTGATTTTCGTCCCCTATATTGGTGAGCATGGTTTTAAGAACTGCCTTATCCGCAAGGGTGAAGAGGAATTCCAGACATTTTTCCATGATTCCATCCTCGAATACTTCTTTTTCCCCTGTTCTTTCATCGAATAAATTTCTTCTGAAAATAGCACCATAATTATCGGGTAAGGACGTAATCGCATGAAATACTTCCTCAAAGTTTTTGGCATCATCAATATTTGGCCAGATGACATCGGACCAGACCGACAGGTACATGGCCGCAAATTCCCCGAACGAAATAAGATGATTGGCAGTGTCGGAGCTCGTAAACCTGGCTTCCGAATCGATGAGACGTTTGCGGATAAAAGAAGGAAAATGTTCTTTGTCCGCGTTCCATCTGTTAATGGGACCGCCCTCCGGCCAAGTGGTGGGCAAGGTTTCCTTTTTATCCAACATGAGTTGCCCAAAGTCGGTCAGGTAATTTAAGAGAGGGCCCACTACGCTATCCGCATAAATCTGATCTCCCGAAAAAAGTAGTTGTTGCGGGCGTTCGAGGGGATCGGCCACCTTTTCATTTATAAGATCATCTACAAAAGATAGTGAATCCTCAAATTGATTGTCATTGTTTCGGCAGGAGCCATGTATAATTTTAAGATTTCCCAATTCTTTGGCGGGCAGGGCAAAACTAGGGAGTTGGTCCACTTGGTAGCTCAAGGTAGTATGGCCTTTATCGGTATCGATAACCGTTAGTAGGCCCAAAGATTTAAAATCCCTTGACTGATTATCGGCAGTGGTAAATTTCAGGTTATAAGAATAGAGTAGGCCCATTTCCAAAAGTTTATCGCTGCCCAACACAAGGCGCACTACGGTCATATGAAGCTCCTTTCCAATCTGTACCGTATCTTGTTCTGTGGTGCCCTCAGGTGTCTCATCAATTTCGCCAGCGGAGTCAACTGATACCATCCCCTTCCAAACCGATAGTTCTATCTTGGCAGGGAATTTTAAAGCTACCCAAATGGAAACCTCCGTTGGGGCTACCCTTCGTACAATAGGGCCACTTAAAATGTCTGTTTTGTTCAAGGCCATGGCATGGTCGCTTTTTTGGTTATGTACTACCCCGGTAACAGTGTCTCCAATTTAATGAATGCCCGGATTTGCTTCTGCAGCATCACTTTGCCGATGTAGGAGGAATTGTTCCATTCCTGTGCAAAAATTGTGGGTTGGTTTCCGTCTAGGTACCCTTCCTCGACCAGTGATGGGAAATGTTCCCAGCTAAAATTGTTTTCCGTTGTACCCGGTTCATCGCCCTCCGGTGTTTTATCAAGGCCGAAGCGCAATTCGGTCATCCGTTCTTCAAATATGACATAATAGTCTTCTGCCTTCACCTTTTTAAACCCGAGAAAGACAATATCGGGAGGCAATTCGCCTTCAAATAAAGGAAACAAACGGCTGGCATTTTCACTTAGGTCAGGCTTGCCACCTATGTTTTTCACCAAATAGATCAACGTATTTTTAAATTTTAGAAGCAGCTCCCCTCGGATCAGCAGTACCAGTCGATTCGTATCTTCTTCGGCGTTGGTAGGATTTCCTTTGGCGGGATGGTCTCCCAATCGCTTGTTCTTTATCCAATCGGCAAGTTTATCGATGTCCTTGTCCTCTTCCCTAGTAAGCAGCCATTTCTCTATAACGGTTTCATAGGCATCGGCGATTTCCTTTTCAATATCGCTGGGTTCGCCTTTGGCATAGGCTTCCTCGATTTTTGGAAAGGTCTTAAAGTCATCTCCATACTTTTGGTGTATTTCATCCAATAATTTTATACCGATGGCCGTGGATCTAAACTTTTCTTTTTCAGCATCGTCTACCGAATAAATACTTGTATCCCAAAAACTACGGAAATAGCTGCCCCGCATGTTCGTGGGAAATTCACGCCATCGCAGTTCGGATGCCATTTCATGGTTGAGGCCCATCATAAAGGCTTCGATAAACCGGCGGTTCGTCCGCAATAGGCCTACGGTGTTTTGGGGTACTTTATCCAATCCTGGCAGAATATATTCCTGTGACAAGTCCCTTAAAAACCGGTACATCGGCCGATGAAATTCAGGATGCCATACTACCGGATGTAGTTTATCTTCCGATACATTTGGGGGAGTACCTGTCTTTTCATATTCAATATTTCGAAAACGCCCCACCCGATTTACGATCCTTGATTCTATGGTTTTTTTTGGATCTAGGGAAGAAATGGTGGCATCCACCATTCCTTTGGGCCAGACCGTTATTTTAGCTGCCAAAACCGAGAGTACCTGTGGGTTTATACCTGTTTTGCCCAGTTTATTTTTTAACCCCTTCACCTTAAAACCGGTACCTACCAAATCTGTGGAATCGATGGGGGTAAAGGACGATTTCAATTTGGTGACATTTCCTTTGGAGAAATATTTCTTTGCTTTTAATTGGGTCAGATTATTGGTGACGCTACTGTCCTTTAAAACCGACCCCAATGTTTTATTAGGTTCTATGCTTATTTTATTTTGTACCGGTAAGGCCATTTTGAATACCTGGGTCGGGTCCATTTTGGTAAATCGGTTGTACATCTGCTGCGAAACTTCCCTGCCGAACCTTCCCAGATTGAGTTCTTGGTTTACCTTTTTTATGGTACTCAATTGTTCCCATGCGGCCTTCATGAGCGTTTCCTGATTTTCCTTGATAAACTGCACGCCCAATCCTGCCGCGGCCCTATGACGGAAATCAAGGTTCAGTTCTTCCAGCCAACTGTTCTTGCTTTGGGCAGATAACGTCAAAGGCTCGCCCTGTCTTTCCGCATACCATTCCCCATAAACAGGGGGGGTTACCCTTAATTTTGTTTCCCCATTGATTATTTCCTGTCGTTTGTTGAGTAAGTCTAACAATTCCTTCTGTTTCTTTGTGCTGAGTACATTTGTGCCATCTGGGGTATCCATCCCCCAAGATTGGTATTCGGTGTCCCAGGATTTCAAAGCAGCTTCCATCTGTAATTCTAATCCCTCGGACTCGTCCATGCCATAGCCAGGATCGCTACAGTCGAGGGTTCGCACTCCCATATGCTTAAGATCTCTTGGTTTTAGTTTGCGGACCAGTTGCTCAAACTCCCCTGCTGTGCCGGTGCCGAATTCCCAATCGTAATAGTAGGGTACGATTTCGCCTGCCCCATCGGCGGGGGTCTCCCATGTAAGTACCGTTCTGTCCTCAGTTCCGTTGGTAATATCCATTGCCGCTTCTGCCCCTATCTTAAATGCAGGAATAAGGAAGGCGTGGTACTTGGTCTGTGGTTTTAATCTTCGCGGGCTTAGCAACCGGCACACCACCTTTTCGGGTGCCGATTTAATGCTATTTGCTATTTGTTGTGGGGAAGAGCCCTCGATATCCAACTTGTGAATGTGTGCCCAACGCCACAGTTCCCGTAAATCGGGTACAATGGCATTCGGTTTTATTTGGATCTGTGGTGGTAATGTTTTGCTGGAAGTTTTCACTTTTACAAATTCACTTTCTTCCTGACCATTTTCCGATTTTAGGATAATGAGTGCCAACCAGGGTATCCAGTCTTTTTTGTCCGCTGACTTCCGGCTACTGAACCGCCATAAAAAATCGGGTTCGGAAAACTGGATAAACGGACTTAGCGAGGATTCAAAATTAGTGGTATTTAAAGGAGGCGCAAGACGGGAAATTACATTTCTATTTATTCCCAAGAGATCTCCGGGTCCAAAAATCGTTATTTTTTTTTCTACTAATTTAGCATTCCCCTGGTTGTTGGAAGCCGCAAGAGTGAGTTTGACGGGAATCGTCATTCTTTTACCGGGTACCGAATCATGATCGGCCAAGGTGGTGATACCTTGCCTCATATACGATAGGAAATAATTTACTCTTTGTGCCATTTTACTTTGCCTTAATTTGTTTATCGCCCTTCCACATTAGAAGATCAATTGATCAAACGCCAATCCACTACTGCCTTCCCCTCTTCCCGCCAGTACCTTTCTGCCCAACCATATATAGGTCTTGCCATCGGTTCCGCGAACCCGTTGCCGGGTAAGTTGTACCCGCACCCCGGCGCGGGGAATCGCCTCTTCGCGTATTGTTAATAAATCTTTTTGGGCCAGAATAGAAATGGGCTCGATATCTACCGGTGCAGAATGGGCTTCGTTTCGCATCATCACTGCGCGACGCAATTCTATGTTGCTTTCATCTATATGGAAAGGAAGATAGGGAATCCAGTTTGTGGGCACTGTCGACGCCAAGCGGAAGCGAGGGATACCATTTTCCTGTTCCCCGTCTTGAGTTTTTGTTGGTAGAAAAGGGCCGTTAAGTTCCAAATGCAGATCATATCCGTTGGTAGGTTTTCCCAATGCATTGCAAACGGTTTTTTCAATTCCCCAGACCATATTGGCATACTCGTCCCTAAGGAATAGCAGTTCTTCCAACGGGCGGGATTCTTGACGTGATGCGGTTACCGGGGGCAAATACAGAAACTGTTCCTCTTTTTTATAGAGTTCTTGATTGTTCATGCCTCTTTCCCGTAGTAATTCCGAGGGTCGAATTTTAAAGACATCCCACATCTTTAGGGGATTGACATCCAAAAATTGACCGGTAGCCCTATCATTGTTGATAGTTGTGGTAATTCCGAAAACATCTTTTACAGTGACCTTGTTGACCCAACAGAGTTCCCCCAATTCCATTTCGATGGGGATGGTAAACCAATCATTTTCGGAGACCAGGGAAAAATCAATGACCATCAATTTGACGAGGTCAGAAGTGTCCGCTTCCATTCCCGCCAATTCCAATTTACTATCCTCGAAAGAAAACAATCTTCGGTCCGGCATGGCAGCATACGATACCCGAATAGGCATGCGCATTTCGGAATCTTGGCTCTGTTCCAGGGGATCGATCCTAATTTTGGCCTGATCAAAGGAATACCAATCCAGATGTCCGCTGTTATAATCGGGTGCATTCAGTTCAATAGTTTCACCGCTATGCACGCTAAATTGATGGATTAAATTTCTGGACTCCCACGACGACTGCGTTTCCGAAGTTACATAGAGTTCGCGATACCAATTTTTAAGCCGCTGTGTAACCGGGCCCAAGGGCGTAAAATCTCCCTTCGGAAAATCGTTGTTTTCGATGCGCTCCCATAAGCTGCCCCCGTCCAAAACGCTTCCGGCCATCAGATTAAAAAACCGACGGGACGGTTGATCCGGATTTTTCCCGATTTGCAACGGAAATTCGACCCTTAGTTTAGCCACCCAGGTTGTAGCTTCATTGGAGTTAAATTGCGTTTTGATAAGTGCCTCAAACTTCTGGCCCAAACGGACTTTGCTGCGAAGGTCCAAGGGGCTGACTTCCATCGCTTCCACCCGTGCTTCCAGCGGAACGTTTCCTATTTCTTTTTTCCCTTCTGAGTTTGGAAAGGAATACAACGTGGCCTGCTCCCTTCTATAATTGGCCGTTGCCCCAATGGGGGAGCCATTGTCTTCCCCCCTAAATTCCCCAAACTGCCATTGTCTTCCCAACATCCAAAGCGGATCGGCTATTCTCATTTCAAGCCCTCCCTCATTATCGGCATCCCTTGAACGCCCCTCTAATCGAAATTGGGGAATAAAATTGGGATGCCCCTCTTTTACAGGAAATAGGTTGCGTTTTATTTTATGGTACAGACTCATACATCAATTTTATTTGTTTCCCGGTAGATTGAACCAATACGTCATCGGCAGAAAATAGCCGTATTCCTGTAATGCCTCTAGGTCCACCATTCTTATTTTATACAGATCGATGGTATCATAAAGTATGTCCCGGAGGTCGTCCTCGGACCAAAAGAACTCGCTATCCTGCGCCGCTTTCGGGTGGATGGCCAACAAAATGGCCTGGGGCGGTTCGTTATCGGGGGTGTTGTAATTGAAACTCAAACCCGTGTCCATTTTTTTATCGGGAATGTGCTCCGAAAATTCTTCGATGACCAAGCCATGGACCGCTTTTTCCAAGTTAATCTGTTCCGGGGCATAGAGTATGGTGCTTTCGCTATTCTCCGGGTAATAGGAGCCGTCCGGCAAAGGATAGGTATCACCATTGACATCGGTATAAATGGGATTTGAGGCATACTGCTTATCCAGCACCAAATCGATTTCTTGTTTGGACAGGGCCACCCAAGGGAATTTGGACAATGTTGGCCCCTGAACAATTCTGTAAAAATAGGAATCTGACAATCCTATTTTCTCGTTCCAAGCGGTATTGATCATGCACCAATCTTCAAATAATTCGGTATTTTCATGGACTTGGGCCACTCCTTGTATCCAATCTTCAATCCGTTCTTGGCCCCAAACCTGACCGACCGAGTTATCCGAGGGATTTCCCACTAAAAGTTGGGGGGCATCCTCTTTTACGACCCTTACGAAATTTTCAGAACCCAAGGCAGGGGGCAGGAGAATAAATGTATCCCCGAAAAGGATTTTTGCTGTCTGTTGCAGATGATCAAAAGCATTTTGGAAAGGAAGTTCTACAGTGTATTGGGATAAAAGAGTTTCTGCTAAGGTCAGTTTTTTTCCTATGGCCGATTTCAGCATATCCAAAGCGATCGGCGTACCTTCGAGAAAAAACCTTTTAGCGGATTCAAAATCTAATGTGGATAAGAAAACCAAAGCACTTTTTTGCGTTAGGTCTGATTGTAGCAAACCCTTTAAATGGTCAATAAGTGGCTCGAGGCGATCTTTCTTGATTGCATCGAGAGTATTGCGATCATACCGGATCGTCTCGTTCTCCAAGGTCAAGTCATCCGATTTTAGAGAACGACATTTTTCCAACAACTTTTTGGTATAGCGGGCCAGCTCTATGGCCTGGATTAGGGATGGGCCACTTTCAGGGCCTTGGTCATTAATATTGTAGGTACTATCCTCGGGTAGATCTTGCTTTTTTTCACGGGCGGCATTCCATATTCTTAATTCCAGTTCGCTGGTCCCGTCGGATACCGGTTCTTCACTAACATATAAAAAGTCGAGATAGCCGATTTTCAAATCCGCCAAGGTTAGGGCTATATTTTCTATCAAACTTTTGTCTCCGGGGTTGTGAATTTCTACTTGACAGCCCAAACGTTCCATAGGTCCTATGACTGTTTCGAGCCATTTTTCTAAATGTGGTTCCGCAAAGGCTCGGGAATTTGCCATCGGATAGGATTCCGTGACCATCGGAAAAATCAGGCCTAGTTTATGGCTGATTCCCGTACCCGGGATTTTGGTTTTTAGGGATTCGATTTTAGGAGGTTCGAGTTCGCCTTTGGTAGCGGCCAAGGCTGCAGCGGCCTGGCTGAGATTCCCCTGGGTCACCTGATAGCCGGCTTCGTAAAATAGGGTATCGAGACTGGCATCCATGGTATCTTCCAGTTTTTCGATGTGTTTTTTTACCTGTTTTAAATTGTTTGGAAGGTTCTCTTTGTTCTTGATTGCCTTTAACCCATCAATCACACTGAGGTTGACAAAACCGGTCGTATTTCCGGCAGTATTTTCATACAGAGGGTAGGCCTCCCGTAGGGCATAGATTTCATTATGGAGGCCATTTTCATGCAGTTCACGCTCTAACTGATAACCCAACAAGCCCTCCAATTGCTGTCCCTGACGGATACCTTCCAATACAAATTCACTTTTTTGTAATCTGTCGGAGCTAAGATTTATGGTAAAAGGATTGCTTTGGCCTTCATCTCTATGAGATAAAAATGAGTTCTTAAAAACCGTTGAGGCAACCGTTTGTGCGGCCCCGTAGGTATGGATGATTCCGCCATCCTCCCGATATATGTCCGTTAGGGTAGTTGCGTCCACTGGGGTCTGGTCTTTTTCGAGGCCATTGATCCAACCATATGCCCCAAAGTAGATCCCTTTTTCGTACTTGGGCTTACTGCGTATTTCGTCCAAACGGCTTGCCGCCAAAGAGGTAATCCAGGCATCGAGGCGATAACTGTTCAGGTCGATGGCCTCACCTATCGCTTTTTCTTGTGCCACAATGCGGTCATTGATTTCTACAATACCATTGCTGGCAGTAATCAGTTCTTGGCCCAAGGTAATAAACGCACTTTTTATTTCGTTGTATTTCGTTTCGTCGATAAGCGTGAAGAGCGGAATTCCCGGGGTTATTTTTTCATTTTCGGATACCAGCATTTTTATGATCTTTCCATCAAAAGGGGCTTTTATCTCGATAGGCTTTGTCTTGGAATCCAGAATCAGCACTACAGCGTCTCCTCTTATAACCGCGGAACCTTCTGCCTTAACCAAACTTCCTACTGTATAGGTCGGACCGCTAAGGGAAATCTCCGAAACGGTCAGATCAAATACTATTTCACGGTAATACAATTGGCAGGCATTGGTGTAGCTTCTCAGGAAAAGATCCGTAAATACGCTCAAGTCTCCCCGATATTGAATCAATTCATTCTCCTTTTGATTTTGTAGGGCTGTGATAAAATCCTGAAAATTACCAAGGTCTTCCTGTGTGAATGAAAATTGGGTGTCCTTTTGGTTTTCGGGAGGAATGGTATTGCCTTGATTATCCATAACGACGGACTTACCATCTTGAAAACCGATCAGATTTACATCGCCCTCGGTAAAGCCCAACAGAGGGGCCCGAAGAAATTGATCAAAGGTTTCGGATAGGTTTTTATCGTCCAAATCGAACACATCGGAAAGGGATGCGATGTTCTCATGGACCGTTTCATAGTCACTGCCGAGGCCCTCCAAAAATTTCAACAGCGTTATGCTCTGGGGACGGTTATGGAGCAGGTCATACATTTTGGATTTAAAGAACCGGTATTCCATGGCCCGAATCTGGTACCTGCTGGAACCTTCCTGCATGCCCAGTATTTTTAGAATATCCTCAATACCCTCCTGGCCTTCCAATCTTGGCACCTGATTGTCTTTCCCTTGTGTCATCAAAAGCCATCGTTTCTTCAATTTGGCAAGAATGACCATCATCTTGTCGAACAGGGCATCACTTTCTAGAATGTCCTTGTTTTCGGGTAGGAATACATTGCTGATATTCATTACCGGAAGAATTCCATAGGGCTGTTTGCCGATTTTCAAGGCTGTATAAAGCCCTCTGCATTTCACATACTTGGAATAGTGTTGCCAAAGCGCCTCGAGGGTCTCATTGCCTAGCTGGTTACCAAAAAGCATAAAAAGGGGCTGTGCGCCCAAAGCGAACCAGCTTGCTTTTTGATACAACTCGTTTAGCATAGCCGGTTTCAGATCGGCGTGTCGCACCCCTTTTAATTGATTGGTTTCAAATCCCAAACCTCGGGCGAGGTACTTTCCTGCAGTCATAGAATGAATGTCCAGTACTGTGGTGTCCCTTTCAATCGGCTCCAAGGGCAATCCCTTTACCGCATACTCAAAACTATCGGCTACTTCAAATTCCTCCCTGGCCGAATGTCCGCTTGTGGCGTTTTCTGTATTGTTGGTAGGGGTTCCGTATTTTAGAAATGAAAATCCTTCGGTATATTTATGATTGTCGAACAGATCGGCGAGCCCTTGGGCAGGCACTAAAGGGTCGCTGTCATGTCGGAACCCGCTTACGATGATCCGTTCAAATTTGGTATCCGCTGGATTTATTTTAATTTTTATTCCCATCCCCGCATCCAACGCCTTTTTAAAATCCTGCAGCCATGCATCCCCCTCTTCGAGAACGGTGAGTCCGTCATGATCGATAAGAGATCCATCGCCTTTATAGGTGGGTTGTTGGTCGCCCTCCTTGTAGATATAAAAGACTAAGCGATCCGGTAGCCACTTAAAATAAAATGAGGGCTCTTCCTCCTTTTCTTTCGCAGAGGCGGTGAGAAGTTCCAAATCCTCGTTGCTGATTTGCACCAACCATGAAGACCGGTAGACCCCATATTTGGAGACCAATTCTTCCCACGCCGCTCTCTTTTGTTCCTCGGAGGTGAGCTGCTTAAAGACTAGGGCATCTTTTTTTTCCTCCTGTGTCAGGGTGGGGTCATGGCTTTGTAAAAAAGCCTCATCCGGAAACGCCCGAATCCACAATTCGTCTTTTACGAAACGGGTCTCCAGTTTCAACGGAAACAACAAAATGGGAATATTGGAGATAGGATTTGCCATAGATGTTTGGTAAGTGGTGTTTTCTATAGGGACTATTAAAAGGCTTCAGGATAACTTTATAGGATTTTCAGCAGTTTCAAAACCGTTGTTTGACGGAACGGAATTTACAGATTCCTTATGTTCAAGTAGCTCGGTCAGTACCTGAATGGCGCCACTTATGCGAAGTAGGGTCTTGCTCAGGTCGGCGGTCTGTAGATTCAGGCCAGCAAGTTGTTCTTGACCTTTTTCATATTCCTGCTTTAATTCCTTAAGCCGTGAATCTAATTTTGCTTTCATTTTCGTAGAATTAGTATTGAATTTTGTTGGCCTATATCTAAGCGTTGAATTATGCGACCTTGGTCATTACGAACCAATTTCATAGGTACCGGAGAAACAGCATCACCATGTCCGTTTTCAGGATTAATATCCTTTTAAAACAGATTTAGTCATTTAAAGTTATGCAGGGGGAACCGATAAAAAGTAGTTTGCCGGTCTCAACCTGGAGGAGTTGGTCAAAGACCCGGGAACTAGTAAAATGTGCAAGTAGGGGAATTCTCCTACGAGAAGTTAAATTACAAAATTTTTCTTTAGGAAATATAGGATTTTACACATTAATGCAAGTTTTTTTTAATATTCTTAATTATGGGTGTTTCGATTATTGTTTGGAGGCATATGGAGGTCTATCTTTCCCAATTGTAAGTGAACCAACTCTATCAATATATTGGGCCATTTCTACCTTAATTATGGTCCTTTTCCCATAGATTCTCATTCTTAATTCTTTTTACTCATTCCGTTATTTCATTTTTTGGCGACAATTCAGATTTGCAAGAGCAAAAAGAAAGTATGCCAAAATGAGATAATTCAGTAACCTATATCAATTCCACTGGACCGAACAGCCCGCCCTATCCCCTTCTGTAGACTATTGATAATCTTCATCGTTACCTGATGTTGGTTCAAGGGGATATTCGGGATTTTCATACCTGTACTCCGCAGCAGTTTGAAAGCAGCATCTTTTTCCGTGGTAGGCAATCCGATCAGGCCGACATAAAACTTTCCCGGATTCTTGAAGAAATCCTTTTTTGCGGCATAGGTTTCCACATAATTCCGGTCGTAGCCCGTTACCTGTTCAAAGGTCTTTTCCGAGGCCCCATAAAACTTGTCCCTATCAAATCCACGTTTCGTGGGTTTGCCGTTCAAAATTACTTCCGAGGCCTTATGTTTGGGCAAGGGTGAAAGTTTATAGGTATTGGATAGGTCCTTTCGGCTGATAATGATATGGACATACGTCTGAAAGCCCTCCTTTTGCATTCCCGCTACGATTATTTTACCGTTGTGTTTGTGAGGTGCTTGCTGTTCTAGTTTTTCGATTTTCTTTTCCAATGCTTTGACCTTTCCCTTGATTTCTCCATGCTCGACTTTTCGGATATCGTTTCGGAGTTTGGGGATCTCTTTTCGGTAGGGGGCTTTCATCTGTTTAAAAAGTTCATGAAGAATTTCAAAAAATCTGTTCCTTCTTTCCCGTACAGTTTCTCGAACGGTCAGATTATGGGGATTGAAACGTCTTGTCGTTCCCACTGCATGACAACCCCCCTTTCAATCGATTTGCCCACAACCTTGAATCCTTAAGGCAGATATCAGATTTCTTCAGGCCTATAGCTTCACTAACTCGAAGACCATGCCGATACATCATGGGTAGCAGAAGGTAATTTCTTTTTGGGTATCTTGTTTTTTTTGTATGCTTCCGAAAGAACTTTAATCTCAGAATCACTTAGATAGTCCTTACCCAATTCATGGAAGTTCATGGTCTCTTTTTTAGAACTCTTTACACGATGCCATGCACTACAAGGTCAAAGTGGACGGAAGGATAACACACAAGGCCCTTTACAATATCCTTGGCATCAACAAGGAAGGCCGCA
>RCMY010009538.1_pt1 | contig 19801 bp, 16 predicted proteins | sample 2041341 | NCBI WGS metagenome assembly RCMY01 (sample SAMN09708234, study PRJNA481090) | Marine sediment metagenome, whole genome shotgun sequencing project. | reverse complement strand
TTGTTAACAGGTGAGGTGGCGATAGCGGCATCTATAGCTTCCATTGACTTTGCCACGAAAATGTTCTTGTACTTTTTCCATGAGCGTATATGGAACAATATAAGTTGGGGAAAATAAGTGGGTTAAAATAATAATTTCGATATGGGATTTTCACAAGAATCGATCAAAAGATTGAACGGACAGTTTAAGGGTATTCCGGCAGAAGAGATTATCTCGTGGGCCGTAAAGCATGCTGTTACTCCTGTGGTGACGACGAATTTCCGTCCGTATGAGGTGGCTATTTTGAATGCGGTCTCCGATGTGAACGCCGATATTCCGGTTATTTGGTGCGATACAGGTTACAATACGCCCAATACCTATGCACATGCGGAGGAGCTTATCAAAAGATTGAATCTGAACATTGATTTGTACGTGCCCCGACAGACCACCGCACATCGGGACAGTGTCATGGGGATTCCCCAGATTGATGACCCTAAGCATGCGGAGTTTACCGAACAGGTAAAGTTGGAGCCTTTCCGAAGGGCCATGGCCGCGCACAAACCGGATGTTTGGTTTACCAATCTGAGAAAAGGGCAGACCGCATTACGTGATTCTTTGGATATTTTGAGTCTGAGCAAAGACGGCGTTCTGAAGGTTAGTCCGTTTTACTATTGGAGCGATACCCAATTGGATGCCTATTTGAAACAACGCAAGCTTCCCAACGAACATACCTATTTTGACCCGACCAAGGTTTTGGAGAATCGGGAATGTGGGCTGCACACTTAGAAAACACAAACGCAAAAATCGAATGTAAATACTAAAGGTTGTTTTAGAAACTAATGTTTTCATTTAGCCATTTGTATTTGAGTTTGATATTACAATTTGTATATGAACTTGAGTTTGACATTTGAATTTGAATTATATGAAAGATACTTCCCACATTAACGCCCTTGAGAACGAGGCCATTTATATTTTCCGTGAGGTGGCGGCGCAGTTTGAACGACCTGTGCTTTTGTTTTCAGGAGGAAAAGATTCGATTACATTGGTGCGATTAGCGCAAAAGGCCTTTTGGCCGGCGAAGATTCCCTTCCCGTTGATGCACATCGATACGGGCCATAACTTTCCGGAAACTATTGCGTTTCGGGACAGACTGGTCGCCGAATTAGGGTTGGAGTTGATTGTAAGAAACGTTCAAGATTCCATCGACCAAGGTAAGGTCAAGGAAGAGTCCGGAAGATATTCGAGCCGGAATTCCCTACAGACCACCACTCTGTTGGATGCTATCGATGAATTCAAGTTCGATGCCTGTATCGGTGGTGCAAGACGTGACGAGGAAAAGGCCCGTGCCAAGGAACGTATTTTTTCCGTACGCGATGATTTCGGCCAATGGGACGAACGCAACCAACGCCCTGAACTTTTCGATATGCTGAACGGCCAGATCGAATTGGGACAGAACGTTCGGGTTTTCCCGATTTCAAACTGGACGGAGCTTGACGTCTGGTCGTATATTAAGGAAGAAGATATCGAAATCCCTTCCATTTATTTCGCGCATAAAAGAAAGGTATTTCTGAGGGACGGATTGATCTGGTCGCATTCCGATTATGTTTTTCAAGAGGATGATGAAGAAGTTCTGGAGCGAATGGTGCGATTCCGTACCGTGGGAGACATGAGCTGCACTGCGGCGGTTTTCTCGGAAGCGTCGGATATTGAATCCGTTGTCGCCGAAATCCGCGATTCCACCATTTCCGAACGTGGCGCCCGCATCGACGACAAGCGCTCTGAAGCGGCCATGGAAAAAAGAAAGCAGCAAGGATACTTTTAGTAAGCAGTTGCAGTAGTCCCGAGGCTTCGGGAGCAGTAAAAGAACTAAATATTGAACGGTTGGGAATAACGTTTAGAAAAAATACCAACTACTAATTACTAGTAAACATGGAAGTTTTAAAAATAGCAACGGCAGGCAGCGTAGACGACGGCAAGAGTACCTTGATCGGTAGGCTGCTTTACGACACAAAATCCTTGACCAGCGATAAGCTGGAGGCCATCGAAAAAAGAAGCAAGAAAAACGGATATGATTATTTGGATTTCTCTCTGGCTACCGACGGACTGGTAGCCGAGCGCGAACAGGGCATTACCATCGATGTGGCCCATATCTATTTCTCCACCAAGAAAAAAAGTTACATCATCGCCGATACGCCCGGTCATGTGGAGTATACCCGTAATATGGTTACTGGCGCATCGACATCTCAGACCGCCATTATTTTGATCGACGCCCGAAAAGGGGTTATCGAGCAGACCAATCGGCATTTCTTTATCAATAACCTGCTTCGCGTAAAAGAGGTTATCGTGGCAATCAATAAAATGGACCTGGTCGAATTTTCCGAGAAACGATATGATGAAATCAAAGCCGATTTTGAGCAATTGATGGCGAAACGCGATTATGAAGACCAAAAAATAACCTTTATACCCGTGAGCGCACTAAAGGGCGATAATGTGGTCAACCGATCAAAAAGTATGACTTGGTACAACGGCGAAACCTTGCTAGAACATTTAGAAGGTTTGGATCTGGCGGCGGTATCCAATGTGGGAACACCACGTTTTCCGGTGCAATATGTTATCCGACCAAAAACGGAAGAGCATCACGATTTCAGGGGTTTTGCGGGAAAAGTATACGGTGGTGAGTTGAGCGTTGGTGATGAGGTCGTAGCACTTCCATCCCAAACACGTTCAAAAATTAAGGAAATTTATTTCCACGATAAAAAATATCAGACCGCATCTAGACGCTCATCGGTAACCATAACGTTAGAGGATGAAATTAACCTGAGCCGAGGCGATATGTTGGTCAAGGTCGGCGACCTACCTACTATCGATAAGCAGTTCACCGCAACCATATCTTGGATGGATTCCGATAATCTAATTCCCGGAAAGAAATATGTGGTGCAGCACGGTGTTAATAAGGTCTTGGCCAAGGTCAATACCATTAACCATAAAATTCATCCCGATTATTCTGGGATCGATGAGAAGGCCGAAAGCTTAGGCATGAACGATATCGCAGAGGTCACCTTTAAGTTGAACAAACCGATTTTTTATGATCAGTTCAAGAAACATCGTACCAACGGCTCGTTTATTTTGATCGATACGCAATCGAACAGCACGGTCGGAGCCGGGTTCATCAATTAGTTTTTGTCCTTCCCCATTTCAGCGGAGTTTATACGGAGCGGAATCATAGCGATTAGTAAAGACTTTGGTGGGAATCTCTAAAACTAACAAAGTTATTACCTATAAGCCCCATAGGCAATGTAGAATTAAAAAGATCGAGGTTTTCATTTCTCAAGTCTCAAATTTAATACCTAACATCTAAAAAAAAATGCAAAGCTTTAGAACAGAATTGGAAAACCCGGTAGTCGAAAAGGATATTTTGGACCTCGGTGCTAAAATCCACCTTTTCAACGAAGGCAAGATTACGGACGATATGTTTAGGAGTGTCCGTTTGGCCCGTGGCATATACGGCCAACGTCAACCGGGTGTTCAGATGGTTCGTATCAAGCGGCCGTACGGTAAGGTGAGCGCCGCACAGTTGCGCCGCATTTGTGAGGTTTCCGATGAATATTCCATCGGCAGGCTGCATATAACTACACGTCAAGATATTCAGATTCATTTTGTGGATGTCGAACGCACTCCCGAACTATGGAGCGAATTGGAAAAAGACGATGTAACCATCCGTGAGGCCTGTGGGAATACGGTGCGTAATGTGACCGCCAGCGAAACATCTGGAATCGATGTGAACGAGCCTTTCGATGTTTCGCCCTATGCCCAGGCACTTTTCGAGTATTTTTTGCGAAACGCTCCCAACCAGGAAATGGGAAGGAAGTTTAAGGTATCCTTTTCCGCTAGAGATGAAGACACCGGTCTTTCCTATTTGCACGATCTTGGTTTTATCGCCAAAGAGCAACAGGGCGTTCACGGTTTTAAGGTGCTGTTGGGCGGCGGATTGGGTGCACAGCCCCGGCATGCCGATTTATTGTTCGACTTTTTGGCCGCCGATAAGATTATCCCCTTGATGGAGAGCGTGATACGCGTCTTTGATCGCTACGGAGAGAGGAACAACAGGAATAAGGCCCGTATGAAATTCCTGATTAAGGACATCGGTCTTGACGGATTCAAGGAACTCTTGAGCGAGGAACAAAAGGCCATCCCACACGAATCATATCCTATCGATGCGGCAGCGTATCCAAAGGTAATAGTGGCGAAAGCCGAAACCCCAGATGTGGATATCAAGGATGAAAATGCGTTTGAAAAATGGAAAACAACGAATATCGTTCCTCAAAAACAGAAGGGTTACGTGGCCATTGGCATAAAAGTCCTGCTCGGTGATTTTTATACGAAAGAGGCACGTCTGCTGGCCGATCTCATCGAAACCCATGCTGCCGGGGAACTTCGGTTGACCTTGCGACAGAATATCCTGATTCCTTATGTAAAAAAAGAAAAGCTTCCTTTTTTTTATACGGAACTGGAAAAATTGGGATTTGCGGAAATTGGCTACAACACGGCCGTAGATATTACTGCCTGCCCCGGCACGGACACCTGTAATCTGGGTATTTCGAGTAGCACGGGTATTGCCGAAGCATTGGAGAAGGTCATCAAGGCCGAATATCCACATTACATCGACAATCCCGATGTGACCATCAAGATCAGCGGCTGTATGAACGCCTGTGGCCAGCACAATATGTCTAATATCGGCTTTCAAGGTATGAGCGTCAGAACGAAAGACAAATTGGTCGCCCCGGCCTTGCAAGTATTGCTCGGCGGCGGAAATTTTGGAAACGGCAATGGCCGCTATGCAGATAAGGTCATCAAAGTACCGAGCAAACGCGGCCCTCAAGCATTGCGGGCGGTGCTTGATGATTTTGATGCTAATGGCAACGGACAGTCGTTCGTGGCGTACTATGAAGATAAGGGACAGCGTTATTTCTATGACTTTCTAAAGCCATTGTCCGATACCGACAACCTCGAACCTTCCGATTTTATAGACTGGGGAAACACCGAAAAATATAAAAAGGCAATCGGAGTGGGCGAGTGTGCGGGAGTAATGATCGATCTGGTCGCGACCTTACTTTTCGACAGCGAAGAGAAAATCCAAAATGCCGAACTTGCCTTTGAGGATAAAAAATGGGCCGCCGGTATTTATCATGCCTACTCTTCCATGATCAATACCGCCAAAGCACTGCTCACTATGGAAGACACCAAAACGAACACCCATATCGGCATCATCAAAGATTTTGACGAAAAGTTCGTTGCCTCTGGAAGAATTGAGATCGACGGCGGTTTTGAAAACTTGACCTTACGGATCAAGAAAAACGAACCCACGGAAGCCTTCGCCAAAACCTATTTAGAGGATGCCAAAGGATTTTTGAAATCCATAGAAGAATTTAGGAGCCAAGAATTAGCAGAAGTATAGCCACAGTGAATATGGAACAGCAAAAACTTAGCGCTGATTTTTCAGAGACCGGACACTTTTACGACACTCGGCATAGACTAGGTGGAAATCTGGGTCTTCTCACCGTTATCGGCGCAGGTCCGGGTGATAAGGAACTCATCACTTTAAAAGCCGTCAAGGCTTTGCAAAGTGCCGATGTGGTTTTATACGACGCTTTGGTGAATGCTGAACTTTTAGAATACGCCACAAATGCCGAGCACATCTTTGTTGGCAAGCGCAAAGGTTGCTATGCATATCAACAGGAACAAATCAACGAACTGATTGTAAGCCGCGCAAAATCATATGGCCATGTAGTACGTCTCAAAGGTGGCGACCCTTTTGTCTTCGGCCGCGGAGCCGAAGAAATGGAATACGCCGCCGAACACGGATTACATGTTGCCATGGTGCCGGGCGTATCTTCTTGTTTATCGGTGCCGGCCGCACAGAACATCCCCGTAACCAAGAGAGGTGCGGCAGAAAGTTTTTGGGTCATTACGGGCACCACCAAAGCACATAAATTATCCGACGACGTGGCATTAGCGGCAAAAAGTAGTGCAACCATCGTTATTTTAATGGGGATGTCAAAACTATCCCAAATCGTAGCACTTTTTAAAGAGGAAGGAAAATCGGAAACGCCCATCGCCATTATCCAAAACGGCACCCGGGCAGACGAAAAAGTAGGCATAGGAACAATAGCATCCATAGAAAAAGAAGTCCAACGGCAAGCATTAGCCAATCCCGCGATTATTGTTATCGGGGAGGTAGTTAAGCATCGGGAGCACATCCTCGAAATACAAAATAAATATTGCATGTATACAGCAGTTGGCATTTAGACGGAAACGAATTCGTCGTGGCCCGCTATCTAATGTAGTGTGCTAAATACTCCTGAAGCTTCGGGACCAAATACTTTGAAATAATGATAACAACAGATCTTATAGTAATAGGCGCAGGCCCAACCGGACTTTTCACCGTATTCGAAGCGGGATTGTTGAAATTAGAGTGTCATTTGATCGATGCTTTGCCACAACCTGGGGGGCAATGTTCCGAGATATATCCCAAGAAACCCATTTACGATATTCCGGCCTTTCCGGAAATCTTGGCAGGCGAGCTGGTGACCAATTTAATGGAACAGATAAAACCTTTCGAACCCGGATTTACGTTAGGCGAACGCGCCGAAACCTTGGACAAGCAAGCCGATGGCTCTTTCATTGTTACGACCAACAAAGGCACCAAACATCAGGCTCCCGTTGTTGTCATCGCCGGGGGACTGGGCTCCTTTGAACCCCGAAAGCCGCCCATCGAGAACATTCTCGATTTTGAGGACAAAGGTGTCGCCTATATGGTGAAAGACCCCGAGGTCTATCGCAACAGGAAAGTAGTAATTGCCGGTGGCGGGGATTCCGCTTTGGACTGGGCCATCTTTTTGGCCGATGTAGCTTCGGAAGTATTGTTGGTGCACCGTCGAAAAGAGTTCCGTGGGGCCTTGGATTCCGTCGAAAAAGCCGCCGCGCTGGCCAAATTGGGGAAAATCAAACTTTTCACGGAAGCCGAGGTTAAAAAATTATACGGAGACGAACATCTAGAGGCTGTCGTAATCAAACATAACAATTCCGAAAAGGGCGAAAGTTACGTAGAGGCCGATAATTTTATTCCCTTGTTCGGTCTTTCCCCGAAGCTGGGCCCTATCGGCGATTGGGGACTGGAAATCGAACGCAATGCCATCAAAGTCAACAATGCCAAAGATTACCAGACCAATATTCCCGGTGTTTTCGCTATCGGCGATGTCAATACGTATGAAGGTAAATTAAAATTGATTTTATCCGGTTTTCATGAGGCTGCCGTCATGTGCCAGTTTGCCTATCAGCTAATCAATCCCGGAAAACGATATGTGATGAAATATACCACAGTAGGCGGGGTTACCGGATTCGATGGTTCTAAAAAGGAGGCGAAAAAAGAAGTGGTGCAGAGTATTGCCTAGCAGAGTATTGCCTAAAAATAGAATTAAGAGATTTACGATGGTATTTACCTGCGGTGTATTGCCGACTAAGGAAGCTTTTTTTTTAGATCGAACCTATTAGGAACTCACTTTGATTGTGCCTTTGATAATGCCTTTCCGGTCTTCAATATCCATGAAAAATCATCTGCTTTCCTTGCTTTTCATGAGCCTGTACCGTTACTTTGCAGCCAGTTCATACTTAAAATTGAAACGTTATCAAGAAAGGTGGAGGGACTAGACCCTATGAAACCTTGGCAACCCTTACGCTATCCAAATAACTTTTGGGGGTTTAAGAAGGTGCTACTTTCTATCACGTTTTTGCGTGACAGATAACAAAAATAAAGACTATCGCTCTATTTTTTCTCTTGGTAATTAACACTTTAGATAGACCCATTCATCGCAATGGGTTTTAATATGGTATACCTTTATGATCAAAAAATTACTACAAAAGCGGATTTTGATTCTCGACGGCGCCATGGGTACCATGCTGCAACGCTATAAGTTTACGGAAGAAGATTTTCGTGGCGATCGGTTCAAGGATTGGAAGCATCCCTTGCAGGGCAATAACGACCTGTTATCACTTACCCAGCCAGAGGCCATCGCCGAAATTCACCGTAAATATTTAGCCGCCGGCGCCGACATCGTGGAAACCAATACGTTTTCGGGAACTACAATTGCCATGGCGGATTATTATATGGAAGATCTGGTCTATGAACTCAATTACGAGTCCGCCCGAATCGCCAAAAAAGTGGCCGATGAATTTACGGCGAAGGAACCCAACAAACCCAGATTCGTAGCCGGCAGTATCGGCCCGACCAACAAAACGGCCAGTATGTCCCCCGATGTCAACGATCCAGGATTCCGCGCCATCTCTTTCGACGAACTGCGTATCGCCTACAAACAGCAGGTAGAAGCTTTGTTAGACGGTGGGGTCGATTTGCTTTTGGTGGAGACTATTTTTGACACACTCAACGCAAAGGCCGCCCTTTTTGCCATTGAGGAGGTTAAGGAGGAACGGAACATCGATCCCCCGATTATGGTCAGTGGCACGATTACCGATGCTTCCGGCCGAACTTTGTCCGGCCAAACGGCAGAGGCATTTTTGATTTCCATATCCCACATTCCAATATTGTCCGTCGGCTTCAATTGTGCCTTAGGTGCCGATCAATTGGTGCCACATTTGGAAGTATTGGCCAAAAAATCAGATCATTTTGTTTCGGCACACCCCAATGCGGGATTGCCCAATGCCTTCGGCGAATATGACCAGACGCCCCAGCAAATGGCCGAGCAAATCAAGGAATATGTGGAAAAAGGATTGGTTAATATCGTTGGAGGATGTTGCGGCACAACGCCTGATCATATTACGGCTATAGCCAATACTGTTAAGCATTATGATCCAAGGCCTATTTTGATTGAAAGTATATAGATGGAAAAAAAACGACCGAAATATCTGAAATTAAGCGGTTTGGAGCCGCTCATAGTTACCCCTGAAAGCAATTTCGTAAACGTTGGGGAACGCACCAATGTGGCTGGTTCCAAAAAATTCTTGCGCCTTATAAAGGAGGAAAAGTTCGAAGAGGCTCTTGATGTTGCCCGCGAACAGGTAGAGGGCGGTGCCCAAGTCATCGATATTAATATGGATGATGGCCTGATCGATGGTAAGGAAGCCATGGTCAAGTTTCTCAACCTTGTCATTGCCGAACCCGATATTGCCCGGGTTCCGATTATGATCGATAGCTCAAAATGGGAGATTATCGAAGCAGGATTGCAGGTGGTACAGGGAAAGTGCGTAGTGAATTCCATCAGCTTGAAAGAAGGTGAAGAAGAGTTCATCCATCACGCCAAACTCATTAAGAGATACGGGGCTGCCGTCATCGTCATGGCCTTTGACGAGGTTGGTCAGGCCGATAATTACGACCGTCGCATAGAAATTGCAAAACGATCTTACGATGTTCTGGTAAACCAAGTTGGTTTTGCCCCTGAGGATATTATTTTTGACCTCAATATTTTTCCGGTAGCCACCGGAATGGACGAGCATAAGCTCAATGCCCTCGATTTTATCGAAGCCACGAAATGGGTAAAGGCAAATCTGCCGTATTGCCATGTGAGCGGTGGGGTGAGCAATGTATCCTTTAGCTTTCGGGGGAATAACCCGGTTCGTGAAGCCATGCATTCCGTGTTTCTCTACCATGCCATCAAAGCGGGTATGAACATGGGAATCGTAAATCCGTCGATGTTGGGGGTGTATGACGATATCCCAAAAGATCTATTGGAACGCGTTGAAGACGTAGTACTGAACCGAAGGGACGACGCCACCGAACGCTTGTTGGATTTTGCCGAAACCGTTGTCGGAAAGGCCAAAGAAAGTACCGTGGATCTTTCATGGCGCGAAGAGCCCTTGCAGACGAGAATTACCAGGGCCTTGGTCAAAGGTATCGATCAATATATCGTCGAAGATGTCGAAGAAGCCCGGCAAGTTGCCGACAAGCCCATCGAGGTCATCGAAGGGAACTTAATGACCGGCATGAACGTGGTCGGTGATCTTTTCGGCAGCGGAAAGATGTTTTTACCACAGGTGGTTAAATCCGCCCGCGTAATGAAAAAGGCTGTTGCGTATTTGCTTCCTTACATTGAAGAAGAAAAATTGCTAAACCCACAAGAGGGTGACAAAGAGGGCAATGGTAAGATTCTAATGGCGACCGTCAAAGGTGATGTGCACGATATCGGAAAAAACATTGTCAGCGTCGTTCTAGCCTGTAATAATTATGAAATCGTCGATTTGGGCGTTATGGTACCGCCGGAAAAAATAATTGCCCAAGCCATCGAACACAACGTCGATGTAATCGGTCTCAGCGGATTGATCACGCCTTCGCTAGACGAAATGGTACATCTGGCGAAGGAAATGGAACGCAAGAATTTTAAGCTTCCCCTCTTGATCGGTGGGGCCACGACTAGCAAGGCGCATACGGCGGTAAAGATAGATCCACAGTATGGCCAGTCCGTTGTACATGTCAACGATGCTTCCCGTGCGGTGACCGTCGTGGGTGATCTATTGAAAAAAGAATCCTCTGAAGCCTATAAAAAATCCATAAAGGACGATTATGAGGTTTTTCGTGAAAAGTTCAAGAACCGATCAAAGCACAAGGAGTACAAACCTTTGGAGACGGCACGCGCCAATAGGTTTAAAATCGATTGGGATACTTCCGAAATCGTAACGCCCAAAGAACTCGGTATTCAGGTTATCGAAGATATGGATCTGGAAGAACTCATCCCTTTTATTGATTGGACGCCCTTTTTCCGAAGTTGGGAACTGCACGGCAAATACCCCGAAATTTTAGAGGATGATATCGTTGGTAAACAGGCCACGGAACTCTTCGCCGACGCCCAGGCCATGTTAAAGGATGTTCTAAAAGATAAAAAATTAACGGGCAAGGGCATATTCGGGTTATTTCCCGCCAATACCTTGGAGAATCACGATGATATCGAAGTCCAATGTCACCCCGAGCGGGGTCGAGTTGCCGGCCAGCCGGGCACTCAAATGGAGGTCGAGATAGATGTCAGTTCGAGTGCGATCGAGAAGGAGGTCAGTTCGAGCGCAGTCGAGAACGGTGCCGAAAAAAGCAAGTACATATTCCGAACCCTTCGTCAACAATTACAACGCCGGGAAGGTGTACCGGATTACGCCCTAGCGGATTTTATCGCTCCCAAAGACACCGGTAAACAAGATTATATCGGTTGTTTCTGCGTCACCACCGGTTTCGGAACGGAGGAACTGTCGGAAAAGTATCGAAAAGATCTCGACGATTACAATTCGATACTAATAAAGGCTTTATCGGACCGCTTGGCCGAAGCCTTCGCGGAGTATTTGCATAAGGAAATCCGAGTAAAACATTGGGGGTACGCGGCCAACGAAGGTTTGGACAATGAAGCCTTGATCGGCGAAATGTATAAGGGCATCCGCCCCGCCCCGGGCTATCCCGCCTGTCCCGATCATTTAGAAAAGCTAAGCATTTGGGATATGCTGCACGTCGAAGAGCGCATCGGCGTAAAACTGACGGAGAGCCTCGCCATGTGGCCCGCCTCATCGGTGAGCGGCTATTACTTCGCCAACCCCGAAGCTAAATATTTCGGACTCGGAAAAATAAAGGAAGACCAAGTAGCCGATTTCGCCGAACGAAAAGGGATGTCCTTAGAGAAAGCTACGAAATGGCTGGCGCCGAATATTGCGGACGATTAATACAAGCGGAAACCAAAAAGGCTTCTCAAATAATGTAAGTTGATCAAAAATGAAATTTCGCGTCAGGGATTGCAGCGGCATCTTTTTTTGCTTTTCCGCAAAAAAAATACAGTGGAAAGCCCGCCCGGACGCTCAAATAGCAAATGAACTACGAATTTTGAAATCCCCCGAAAGAGCGGGTCAGCAGACATATTAAAACAAGTTCAGCATATATGAAAATAACCGACCACATAAAAAACGCCAAAGGTGAAACCCTGTTTTCCTTCGAGATTATTCCGCCATTAAAGGGCCATCGAATTCAGGAACTCTACGATAATATCGATCCCCTGATGGAATTTAAACCACCTTTCATCGATGTGACTACCTCCCGCGAAGAATATGTTTATATCGATCGCGACGGACTTCTTGACAAAAAGTTGACCCGTATGCGCCCAGGTACTGTCGGTATCTGCGCATCCATAAAGCATAAATATGATGTCGATACCGTGCCACACTTGCTCTGCGGCGGTTTTTCAAAAGAGGAAACCGAATATGTGCTGGTCGATTGCCATTATTTGGGTATCGATAACGTGATGGCCTTGCGGGGCGATGCCATGAAAGACGAAAAATATTTTTCACCGACCAAGGGCGGTCATGATTATGCGGTGGGCCTCGTAAGGCAGTTGAACGACCTGAACTGTGGTTATTATCTGCATGATGCCGTCGAAACAGACCATTGTGCCGATTTCTGCATTGGAGTGGCCGGTTATCCGGAAAAGCATCTGGAAGCGCCATCCTTAAAATCAGATCTAAAACGCTTAAAAGAAAAAGTCGACGCCGGGGCACATTATGTGGTCACCCAAATGTTTTTCGACAACCAAAAGTATTTCGAGTTTGTCGATGCCGCCAAGAATATGGGAATCAATGTTCCCATCATTCCCGGTATCAAACCCATTGCCGTAAAACGCCATTTACAGTTGCTGCCGCAGGTATTCCGTATCGATTTACCGCAAGATTTAATCGATGCTGTTGATGCTTGTGAAAATAATAAGGCCGTTCGTCAAGTAGGGGTGGAGTGGTGCATCGAGCAATCCAAAGAACTAAAAGCGGCGGGAGTGCCTGTTTTGCATTATTATTCCATGGGCAAATCGGATAACATCAAGGCGATAGCGGAAAAGGTATTTTAAAAACGGATTAGAAGTTTAGATTTTACTTCGTATCTCGCACTTCGTACTTATATTTGCCACCCATGAGCCCAAGGGTATTTCTCTTCTTTTTATTTGCCGTGGGATGTTGTTTCGCCCAAGAGGAGGCACCGAAAACAAACTACAGTTTCGATGCCAATGCCTTTTATGGTTCGATATTGTTGCACAACCCCGATATTTCGCATTTGATTACCGAGCATCCGGCCGGACTTATAGTAGGATACAGCCGAAAAACCTACGGCCAAGAAGATTGGCAACAGGGCTACAATTATCCTGATTTAGGGGCATCCTATGTATATCAAGACATGGTCAACCCCACTTTGGGTAAGAACTACGGTCTATATGCCCATTTCAATTTTTATTTTTTTAAAAGGAACCTTCAATTCCGCATAGCGCAGGGAATCGCCTATACAACGAATCCGTATGACCGCGACGATAATTTTCGCAACAATGCGTATGGATCACGGTTCTTGAGCTCCACGTATTTGATGTTCAATTACCACAAAGAAAATATCTATAGAAGTCTAGGTTTTAAAGCTTTAAAGCGGGTATTTCTATCATACATTATTCCAACGCTAACGTGAAGGCCCCCAATACCTCTACCAATACGATAGCTTTCAATGCGGGCTTGGTCTATACCTTGTCGCAGTCCGAAACGGAATACATTCGAAGGGATAAAGTCAAGATTAGGGAACCCATTAAATATAACGCGGTTTTTAGGGGCGGTGTCAATGCCAGCGATAATATTGGCCATGGGCAGTATCCGTTTTATATATTTTCAGGATATGCCGACAAACGTCTGGGAAGAAAAAGTGCCGTTCAAGCAGGTGCCGACGTGTTTTTCAGTAATTTTCTTAAGGAATTGATCGAATTTCAGTCCGTCTCGTTTCCGGAAAATAATATCGCTGCCGATACCGATTTTAAAAGAGTCGGCGTTTTCGTTGGCCATGAGTTGTTCATCAATAAATTATCCATAGTCACCCAACTTGGCTATTATGTGTATTATCCGTTCGATTTTGAGGGGCGGGTGTACAATCGGCTTGGTATTAAGCGCTATTTTGGTGGAAAGGTGTTCGGCGTCATCAGTCTTAAATCGCACGGTGCCGCTGCGGAAGCCGTGGAGTTCGGAATTGGTGTAAGGTTATAAGGTTATAAAGTTCAATGGTTAATCTTCAAGATCAAAACGTGAAAAATTTAAAATTCGGGATTATGGACCTACCAGTTCCTGGCTCACCGAGTAGGGAGCGGGGGCCGGCTGGTTTTGGATTTCCTTATATTTTAAAACACGTAATAAAATTTTCAGCATTGCTTTTTGTTGTCTTATTTTTCTTTGGATGCAATGGGGAAAGCGCCCCCGACTGCCTGCAAAATTCTGGAGACCTTATCCGCAAGGAGGTATCCCTCCCCAATTTTGACAAAATCACGGTCTTCGAAAATGTAGCGTTAGTGCTGAAGCAGGGGGATGTGCAAAAGGTAGAGATAGCTACGGGAGAATATTTGCACGACGAAATATCCACCACCGTAGAAGGTAATCGTTTGTTGTTAAAGGATACCAATGACTGTAATTACTTCCGAGAATATGGTCTGACCACTGTTTATGTGACATCGCCGGATATTACGGAAATACGTAGCAGTACAGGTTGGCCGATTAAGAGCGATGGGATTTTGGGTTATGAGAGTTTGACACTGTTGTCCGAGAGTTTTAACAACCCAGATTCCGAAACTACCGATGGGGAGTTTGATTTGGAGGTTGATACCCAAAATCTTGGAGTCGTGGTCAACGGTATTGCTTATTTTAAGTTGAAAGGAGATACCGAGAACCTCCGTTTGACCATTGCCGCTGGTGATTCACGGATCGAAGCCGAGAATTTAACGGCTCAAAACGTGAGCCTGAACCACCGGGGGTCGAACGATATGTTCGTAAATCCGAAACTTTCCATTAGCGGCACGATCCGAGGTACTGGCGATGTAATCAGTTCGAACCGGCCGGATACCGTGGCAGTCGAAGAACTTTACAAAGGGCGGCTGGTGTTCAATTAGCCGTATTAGCGAGAAGCTGACGGAAAATCTCAATATTGCGAAATGTTGACAGCGACGAAGTGATCTGTATCTTTGAAACACGAGGGTCTTCTGTAATCGATAGCCTTCGTAGAAAATTCAACGGATTTTTGCGCCGAACCTTACCTACGGAAGGTTTGGCTCGCAATGACGAAGCACATGAGGCCTAATTCAAAACACCTTAAAAACCTTTTTGCCAAACAGCGGATCGTAGGCGATGATCCAGCATTGAAGGGATTAGTCAAAGCAGACACAATTCTAAACAACTTAATAAACGGGAAAAATGTCCCTGGACTTTCGATAACGGTTTTAAAGGAAGGAAAAACCATCCTCCAAAAAGGCTACGGCTATGCTGATTTAGAAAACCAAACTCCTGTTGACCCGACCAAAACGATATTCCGTATTGCCAGTGTATCCAAACCCATCGCCGCCACCGCCTTGGCGCACATGGTTGCAGATGGCGCGATTGACCTCGACGCTTCCTTCTACGAATATGTGCCGTACTATCCCAAGAAAGAATGGGATTTTACCATCCGGCAATTGGCGAGTCATACTGCAGGGATTCGCAGTTATCAAGGTATTGAATATGGACTCAACAAACCCTACACCATCAAAGAGGGTATTGATATTTTTAAGGATGATGACCTGATTTTTGAACCCGGTCAGGGCTATCTCTACAACACCTTTGATTGGGTTCTTGTTTCGTTGGCGATGCAAGAGACAAGCGGTATTCCGTTCGAAGACTATGTGCAGCAAAAAGTTCTGGGACCATTGGGAATGGAAAACACATTTCCTGAGTGTCATCCTGAGCGCCAATGTGAACGACCTGGTTCCAATGAGCATAGAGGTTCTGAGGAAACCGAGCAACAAGCCGATCTGATAGCGGATGATGAAAACGGTCATTTGGCGAAATTCTACTCAAAAAACCGTTTGGGATTCCGAACTGCAATCCCAGTACACAATTTCTATAAACTGGCGGGCGGCGGTTTTCTGTCTACATCCAAGGATATTGCCAAATTCGGTCAATCTTATTTAGAAGGGGCAGTCTTTTCAGAGGCGATACGCTCCCAGTTTTTGACCTCGCAGACCTTAAAGGGCAATCCAACCTATTATGGCCTCGGTTGGCAAGTCAGCGAAGATGCTGCGGCCCGAAAATTTTATGGGCATGTCGGGAATGGCGTAGGGGGCTATTCCAATTTCTTTGTATATCCTGACGCTGGGATGGTTTTTGCTATTTTGGTGAATTGTACGGACCCGAAGGTGCAGGTGGAATTGGATGGGGCGGTCGATGCATTGTTCGGTGACATTCAATAATTCCGGGTTGCCAATACATACACTAGAATTTTTTAAGGCTGAGGCTCCTTGTACCATTAAGATTTGAATATCTTTAGATATGTTATATTAAAATATCCAAAACGCTATGAAACAACTTCTATTTTCTTTGATCGGTCTTACGCTTCTATCAGCATGTCGTTCTGGTTCCGATGAAAAATCGGCGGCTAAGGTTGCCGAAGTTACTTTGCAAATGGAAACTTTACAAAAAGTTGACGTACATGCGCATTTCCGCTATTCACGGGATTATTTTCCTTCTTTTTTCAAGAAATGGAATATGCAGGCGGTGTTGGTCGACGTCCCCAAAGCTGATTCTAACGGAATAAATCGAAGTTGGGATGCCTATGTGGAAAATTCGAAGTCCAATCCCGAGTTATTTTTGCTTTGTTCATCTTTGATAGGCGTAGGCATAGATGATCCGGATTTTGCAAAGGATACGATAGAACGTTTGCAATCCGAAATCGATTCGGGTGCCAGAATGGTCAAAGTCTGGAAGAACTTTGGCCTAGTTACCAAAGACGCTTCTGGAAAATTCATACAGATCGATGACCGGCGATTACAGCCGATATGGGATTTTCTGAAGGAAAAGGAAATCCCTGTTATGGCACATATCGGCGAACCCGTGCAAGCTTGGCGCCCTTTAGACGACCCTAATAACCCACATTATGGGTACTATACCGAGCATCCTGAATATCATGCTTATAATTTCCCGGAGATACCATCCTACGAAACTATAATTGCCGCACGTGACCGATGGATTGAAAAAAATCCTGACCTAAAGATATTATGCGCCCATTTCGGAAGCATGTCCCACGACGTCACTATGATTGCCGAGCGATTGGATAAATTCCCGAACATGTACGTCGAGAGTGCGGCCCGTTTCGGAGATCTGGCCGGACAGGATTCAAAAAAGGTAAAAGACTTTTTTGAAAAATACCAAGACCGGATATTGTTCGGTACCGACTTTGGCAACAATACTCCGCAAAAGGAGATGTCAACTACAGCTATCGAACAGGAAATGGAGGAACTGGACACAAGTTATCAAACGTTGTGGAACTACCTCAGCACTGCCGACTCCGTTAAGATCAGGGGTCAGCAAAATGTTGGTTTGAAACTTTCGGATAGCCTTCTTAAAAAAGTGTATTACCAAAATGCGGTTGACTTTTTGGAATTGTAGGGATCAAATTATTTTTCTTCGATCAAAGCATTTTACATGGTTCTTGATTTTATGTACATTGTATGCAAATAAATATAGTGAAACCTCGATAAGCAGTTAACAAAGCTTTTTTAAAGGTAAAGCCGAACCGGGCCGAAATAGAAAACTTCAAGGCAAATCTCATTCAGCTTCTTGATCGTACCAATCACAGCGAGTCAGAAGAATTCCATAAAAACCTTGTCTCCGATTTCCAGAAGAAAACCTATTACGAACCTGACCAATTTATCAATACCAAGGGGAGAAACGATTTGGTCATTCATAACGGATAGAAGGCAAAGAGTGCGGTCGGTGTTATTATTGAGACAAAACGACCTCAAGCTTAAAAAGCTACATACATTAAAAAGCGAACTTTTCTGATGACCGAGCAGCCGAAAATGTTCGAACTATTTACACATTGTTCGACCTTTCTGAAGACCAAGTTGCATTAGTCGAAAACCATCTGAAATAAAATACGTTCCGAAACAGTCAAAATTGTCTAAGGGTTTTAGTACTTTCGTTAAACGTAAATAAAAATTCACTATGAAAACACTAAAAACTATAATTGCCGTAGGTATCATCTCCCTAATTTCTACAAACCTTTCTGCACAGGAAATCACTGCCTTTCCCGGCTCATGGGGCGAGCAGTTTTATCAAGATAAGGAAAAATTGACTTGGAAAGAAGTCAACAAGATTATGATGGAAAGTTCGGTAGCCGAGGCGGAATGGAAAAAATCGAAAAAATTGGCCTTAGGTGGACTCGGCTTCGGATTGGCCAACCTAGGTTCCACAATCTGGTTGGTAACCAGCTTAGATCAAAACAAGCCATTGACCGGCCCTATTATCGCCGCTGTCGGTACCGGTCTTGTCGGAATGATTTTCTTTAAGGCATCTGCAGATAACAAACGCAAGGCCATTTTGAACTACAATGATAGCTTAGGAGGCGGGACTTCGTTTCGTCTAGTACCCGTTAGCAATCAAAATGGAACGGGATTGGCATTGAAGTTTTAATTAGGCAAATCAAAAGAGAGAAAATAGTAAAAGGTGAGCATTTTTTAAAATGTTCGCCTTTTTTTGGTTTTCTGTCTCAAGCCTCCGATTTCCCTTCGGCCTTCCTTTTCACCCTGTCAACTCCGCAAATAAACTTTCCAAATTCTTGTTCTTTCGACTGAGCTGTAGTGTCTTGAGCTTATTATCATGGGCAAAGTCGAAAACTGCAGGTCGCATGTCTTTTGAAGTGTTGAAAGTAATCTCATATAAGAAACCGGCCGTGTTTTTCACATGCTTTACATGGGGTAGCCGGTTCAAAAAGGCTTCCTCAACCCGGTAGTCAAATTCTACTTCTATAATTTGCTCGTCTTCATTGCGTAAATCGGATAGTTTTTTGTCCGCCACCAAAATCCCTTTGTTAATGATCAGTACTCGGTCGCATACAGCTTCCACTTCTTTCATGACATGGGTCGAAAGCAGAATGGTCTTTTCTTTTCCAATCTCCCGGATCAATTTTCTGATTTCCAGTAATTGATTGGGATCTAGACCTGTTGTAGGTTCGTCAAGGATTAAGACCTCGGGGTCGTGCAAAAGTGCTGCCGCCAATCCCACCCGTTGGCGATAGCCTTTGGAAAGTTGGCCTATTTTTTTATGGACTTCAGGGGTGAGTCCCGTTTGCTCGATGACCTCTGCTACACGGCTTTTGTCGGTTTTATAGATTTCTGCGTTGAAAGCCAAATATTCTTTTACGTACATATCTAAATACAAAGGATTGTGCTCTGCTAGGTATCCGATACTTTTTTGAACGTTCTTTTTTTCTGTGGCCACATCGAACGAATTGACATGGGCTTCACCTTCATCCGCGGGATAGTAGGTGGTCAGAATTTTCATCATAGTGGACTTGCCCGCCCCGTTCGGGCCCAAAAAACCTACGATTTCTCCTTTGTCGAGTTCAAAAGAGATACCGTCAAGCACTTTTTGATTGCCGAAAGATTTGGTGATGTTGTTGACGGTTATGGACATAATTTAGTGGACGTGACTTTTAATTTTACGTATTAAAAATCACGCTCTTGAATTTAAATTTCAAATAGCGGTTTTTCTCTCAATAGTAGTATGGTGGTCTCGGTCGTATCAATTTCAGGTTGTTTTCGAAGTTAAGCTATTTGTTTCAATCCAAATATATCCCTAAAAATCAAAAAAATAGTTCTAAACAATTTGATTTTTAATTAAAATTATTACTTTAGCAAAAGTTTAAGTGTACCATGTCAAAGCAATATTTCTATAACGGTTTCTTTTTTTACTTCTTTTTTAAAAGAGAAGCGGGACTGTTGTGATATATTTGAACATATAGACAAATGAA
>RCMY010006253.1_pt1 | contig 19802 bp, 16 predicted proteins | sample 2041341 | NCBI WGS metagenome assembly RCMY01 (sample SAMN09708234, study PRJNA481090) | Marine sediment metagenome, whole genome shotgun sequencing project. | reverse complement strand
AAAAACTGGAAAAAACAATAGCACCTTTTTTTATCCATATTAGTTCTTTTATTTCTGAACTAAGAAAAAACAACAAACTAAAAGAAATGAAATATATCCTGATGATATTAACGCTGCTCTCCGCAATTACTATCCAAGCACAAGAAGAGCCGTTGCAATTAACTGTAAACGAGGCCGTACAATATGCCTTGGAACACAATATTACGCTCTCAAAATCAAAAATCGACCAAGAGATCGTCGCTGCCCAAATTGCAGAGGTCAAAGGGAGGGCCTTTCCACAAATAACCGCAACGGGCGGGTTTTCGGATAACTTCTCCCTGGCCGAGCAACAATTGCCCGCCGAAGTATTTGGTGGGGAGCCGGGTACGACCATAGGGGTCGCCTTTGGAAATCGCTACAGCTTCACCGGAGGTACTCGGGTCGAACAACAACTACTCAATTTCCAGTTGTTCAATTCCATCAAGTCGGCCAAAGCCTTGGAAGAGATTCGAATTACCAGGGATTTTGATTTTTAAGAATGGATATACGCTTCAAGGTTCAAGGTTCAAGGTTCAAGAAAAATACTACTTTATGACAAGCTTTGAATAAACTGCTGTTTACGCTATCTTCTTTTTCGTAGTTTTATCGGGATAATTTAACACGAGAGCACTAAAAATGAAAACGATGAAAAAAACAGGAATCAAAAACTGGGTCAAAACCACAGCTATTGTCTTTTTGGCCATGGCGAGTTTCACCACGTACGCCCAAGAGAAATTCGGAGGATTAGCTTTGTACACCGTACGCGACGATATGGGCAAGGATGCCAAGGCGACCCTACAGGCCGTAGCCGATGCGGGATACAAGAACATTGAAGCCGCAGGGTACGAAGATGGAAAGTTTTACAACATGTCCCCCGCTGAATTTAAATCCCTCTTGCAGGAATTAGACCTTACCCCCATCAGTACGCATCAAGGTAGCGTCACCCTCGAAAATGCCTACGCCCAGATGGCTGATGTCAAGGCCGCCGGTTTTGAATATTTTGTAGTGCCGGTACCGCCTATGGGACTTTTCAAGTTCGATCCCGAAACTAGAGAGTTGAGTATGACGGGAGGCGCCAAAAACCTAGCGGAAATTTTGGATACCTTGGGAGAGAAAGCGAGCGCCGCCGGACTCCAATTGCTCTACCACAACCACGATTTTGAATTTATAAAGGACGCCGATGGCATCGTGACCATCGATTATCTATTGGAAAACTGCAATCCCGATCACGTCAACTTTCAGATGGACCTCTATTGGGTCACCAAAGCGGGAGCGGATCCCCTAGCCTATTTCGAAAAATACCCCGGCCGTTTTAAAATCTGGCACGTAAAGGACATGGATGAGCAAGGCCGCTTCGCCCCCGTCGGAAACGGCACCATAAATTTCGCGCCTATTTTGGACAAAAAAGAGCAATCGGGCATGGAATACTATATGGTGGAACAGGATCAGACCTTCGACGGCATGAAGCCTCTCGAGGTTATTAAAATAAGCCACGAGGGGCTTAAGAAGTTTGGCTTTGAATGATAGGGATTTTCTTTGTGGAAAATAAGTTAGGAGTTCAGAGTTAGGAGTTATGAAATGGCATCAGCCAGCCTTCAAGCTTGTTACGCATTGCTATAAATTGGCGATCTCTCCCTTTGCGCTCTCAAACTCTGCCATCATATCCGCTACAATATCCGCGGCGGGCTTGATATCATGGATCAGGGCGGAGACCTGCCCGATTTCCAATTCGCCTTCTTCCATATCGCCCTCGAACATACCCCGTTTGGCGCGGGCACGGCCTAGAAGGGTTTTCAATTCTTCGGTGGTCGCTCCATCGGCGTAGGCTTGCTGTACGTCGTTGTAAAACTTATTTTTTAATAAACGGACGGGCGCCAGTTCCTTCAAGGTCAGATGCGTATCGCCTTCCCCGGCTTCCACTACTTTTTGTTTGAAAAGGTCGTGCGACGAAGCTTCATGGCTGGCCACAAATCGACTGCCCACCTGTACCCCGTCTGCGCCCAAGACCATAACGGCCAACATGGCGCGACCCGTTGCAATTCCTCCCGCGGCAATGAGGGGGAGATGGATCTTTTCCTTTACTGCGGGAATCAAGGTCAAGGTAGTCGTCTCGTCCCGACCATTGTGCCCCCCAGCCTCAAAACCTTCGGCGACTATGGCGTCGACACCGGCGTCATGTGCTTTCAGGGCAAATTTTACACTACTCACCACATGCACTACGGTAATTCCATTTTTCTTTAAAAAGGATGTATAGGTTTTAGGATTTCCAGCGGAAGAAAACACAATTTTCACACCGAGTTCGACGATGATATCCATTAGCTTGTCGACATCGGGATACATAAGAGGCACGTTCACACCAAAGGGTCTGTCTGTCGCCTTTTGGCATTTTTGAATATGCTCCCGCAGCACTTGCGGATACATAGACCCCGCTCCGATGAGTCCCAATCCGCCGGCATTGGAAACCGCCGATGCCAAGCGCCACCCACTCGCCCAGACCATACCGGCCTGGATGATAGGGTGTTCTATGTCAAAAAGTTCCGTGATTCTATTCTGCATAGGACTACTTGATTTTAACAGGATTATTGGATTAAAGAATTATCAGGGTAAACTTCCCATAGGGCCAAAAGTTCTCCCTATAAACCGAATTTGGGGCTACACTTTTTACGAAATAACTCCCGAGCCAATCAACTCGTCCCCCACATACCAAGCCACGAACTGCCCTTCGGTAATGGCGGACTGTTGCTCTTCGAAATCGACATATAATCCCCCGTCAATCTTGTAGAGGGTTGCCTTTTGCAAAGGCTGACGATAGCGAATACGGGCCATCACTGACATGTTTTCATCCACTTTCAAAGCCAGATCGGTACGCACCCAATGCAGCTCGCCATCCGTTACGAATAACGTTCTCCGATATAATCCTGGGTGCGATTTGCCCTGCCCGGTATAAATAACATTTTCATCCACATCGGTATCGATCACAAAAAGCGGCTCTTTGGTGCCACCGACATCCAATCCCTTGCGTTGACCCTTTGTAAAATAATGGGCACCTTGATGCTCGCCCACTACCCTACCGTCCTTAATTTGATAATGTGGCTTTTGGGAATAGTACGCCAATTCGTCCGTTTTGTCGTTAAACTCCGGAACGATTCTTTGATACTGGACAACATCCGAAGGCACCTCGACAATAACTCCTTTTTTAGGCTTTAGTTTTTGTTGCAGGAAATCGGGCAACCTGACCTTCCCGATAAAACAAAGACCTTGGGAATCCTTTTTATCCGCGGTGATCAAATTGTTATTCGCAGCAATTTGTCGGACTTCCGGTTTGGTCAGTTCACCGATGGGAAATAGCGTTTTGGCCAACTGTTCCTGGGAAAGCTGGCATAAAAAATAGGATTGATCTTTATTGACGTCTTTGCCGGCCAGCAATTGATAGGTTTCGCTACCGTCGGTATTTGCTAAGACCCCCTTGCGACAGTAATGCCCCGTTGCCACAAAATCCGCTCCGAGCTGTAGCGCAATTTTCAGGAAGACATCGAACTTGATTTCCCGATTGCACAATACATCGGGATTGGGCGTACGTCCCCTTTCGTATTCCGCGAACATGTAATCGACGATACGCTCCTTATACTCGACGCTCAAATCAACCGTCTGAAAAGGAATCCCCAACTTTTCGGCCACAATAAGCGCATCGTTGCTGTCTTCCAACCAAGGGCATTCCTCCGAAATCGTCACGGAATCGTCGTGCCAATTCTTCATAAAAAGACCGATGACGTCATAGCCCTGCTTTTTAAGAAGGTACGCCGCTACGCTTGAATCTACGCCGCCTGAAAGTCCAATTACTACTTTTTGCATTCCCAAAAATATTAGGTTACAAATTTACGAAAAACATTAGGGTGAATTCACCAAAAGGAAATTGGTGAATTGTATACATCACTATATGATAGATTAACATACAATTACCGACACTTGACAACTCCATTTTTTATAAACGGATTTTAGGTCGCATCTTTATAGTCCCAAATCTTACCAAACCAATCTAACTTGATGCTTGAGACCCTGACCTAACAGTCAGGGTTTTTTGATTTTCCTCTACTACGCCCTAGCTGACAATTCAATAGAAGTAGTCGCTTCAGGTGACACCTTTGTCATTGGCGACGCTTCTGGAATCGATGCGAATATTACCGCTACCGATATTATGGCGTCCAACGGGGTTGCCCATACTATCGACAAGGTGCTCTTGCCACAGGCCGCCCTAGATTTTGTAGCTTCCTTAAGCCTTAAGACCATTGTCGAACTAGCTGTCGAAAATGATGATTTGAGTCTGTTGGTTGACGCTTTACAACAAGCGGATGCAGGTTTGGTAGAGACTTTGAGCGGTAAAGGCCCCTTTACAGTTTTTGCCCCTACCAATGATGCATTTGTAGCTCTTTTAGACTTCTTGGGCGATGACTACAACAGCCTTGCTGATTTTGACACCGAAGAAGAAAAAGCTCTGTTGGTAAAGGTACTGACGTATCATGTTGTTGCCGATACGGCCGCCTTTTCTACGGCACTTACCGATGATCAAATGATAAAGACGTTACAGGGTGAGAACGTTGAGATTAGTCTTGAGGATGGCAAAGTTGAAATCGAAGATGCTACTGATGTTGACGCCAAGGTTGTGATTGCCGATGTTAAGGCCAACAATGGTGTTGTTCATATTATCGATTAGGTATTATTGCCGAAAGAAGTGTTAGATCTTTTGAATCCGCCTTCGCATTAATAGGATGACAGATTCGATATAACAACAACCTCCCTAGAAAACATTTAGGGAGGTTTTTTATTGAAATAAAAGCTAATATCCTAGGGTCGGAAAAATGCAAACATCAACAATGTCATCCTTGGCATACAAGAACAGGTGGCTTGACAACTTCCTTTTTTTGCAATGAGATGTAATCCGCATCTTTACAGTCCCAAATCTTACCAAACCAATCTAGCTTGATGCTGGAGACCCTGACAGGAATGTCGGGGTTTTTTGTTTATCGCAACTATCCGATTTGATGCTTGAGGCCTTGAAAAGAATATCTTGGTTTTTAGTTTACCGCACCTATTTCACTTGATGCTGGAGAACCTATCCGCTGCATGGCAAAAAGGTTTTGCTTACCGCTTTCCACCAACTTTCTTCTGCTCCTCGGCCTGCTCCATCATCTCGCGCATTTTGCGTTGGAACTTGTTTTCCTTCTTCGGTTTCTTCTTGTTCTCCTGTATCTGGGCATGGATTCGGTCATTATCGAGAATAAAGTTCTTGATGACCAGCATAATCCCGATAGTAATTAGGTTCGATACGAAATAGTACAAACTAAGACCACTAGCGTAGTTGTTGAAAAAGAACAACATCATCACGGGCATGAGGTACATAATAAACTTCATGTTCGGCATACCCGGTTGGGTAGGCATATTCTGCCCTGTAGTCATCATCATATAAAAGAAAATGGCCACCGACGCCAAAATCGGGAAAAGGCTCACATGATCCCCATAAAACGGAATCTCGAAAGGCAGGTTTGCCACCACATCGTAAGAAGAGAGATCATCTGCCCATAAAAACGGCTTTTGCCGTAGGGCGAACGAGGTCGGGAAGAACATGAACAGCGCATAGAAAATCGGCATCTGCAACACGGCCGGAACACAGCCGCTCATAGGGCTGACACCCGCTTTGCCGTAGAGCTTCATGGTCTCCTGTTGCTTTTTCATGGCATTGTCCTTATACTTCTCCCCAAGCTCGGTGATTTCCGGTTTCAGCACCTTCATCTTAGCCTGTGAAAGGTATGATTTATAGGTAGCGGGAGACATGGCCAAACGCACCAAAATGGTCATGACCACAATGGCGATTCCATAGGGTAAAAACGAGCTTAAGAAACCGTAGAAGGGCGTAAACACATAACGGTTGATCCATCCGAAGATGCCCCATCCGAAGGGAATGGAATCTACAAGTCCCAGTTCTTCGTATTGGTCGAGCACGGTAACATCGGTCGGGCCATAATACCAATACAGCTGTTGCGAAATTTCGCCACCTTCCATTTTCAACGGAACGATCGAAGCATATTCTTTGGTAAATCCTTGGGTTTTACTGTCATCTTCCACAAAATTCTTGGAAGTAAGTTCCGCCTTCTCAAAATTGTTCTTGGTCGCCAAAATGGAGCTGAAAAAATGCTGACGGTACGAGAGCCACTTTACATCTACCTCGGTGTCTTCATCATCACCGCCTTCCGAAAGCTTACCTATGCTGCCACCATCATGGTTGTAGGTAAGACGTGTATAGCGGTTTTCGTATTGGATACTTTTGGAATGACGGATGCCTTTGAGTTTCCATTTCAGCTCAAGAGGTTGGTTTCCGCTGATTACTCCGTTCAATCCTTGCGAGCGAACCGTAAAATCGACCAGATAATCATCCGGTTTCATTTCGTAGCGGTACTCGAGAAATTTATCGGGGCCTGCTTTTGCTTTCATCGTGAGCACTTGATTTCCGTTGCTTTCGCTCAAGGACGGCTCAAAATACAAATCTTCGGTGTTCAGCACACGATTGTCAGAAGTGGAAAAATGCAATCCAAAAGACGCGTTACCATCCCTGATAAGATATACGGGAATGGAATCGTAGGTGTGGTATTGTTTCATACGCGCTTCGATGATCTGGCCGCCCTTGTTGCTGATTTCCAAATACACCAAATCATTCTGCAACTTGGTAGTTGCATCTGAAGGCTGCGTGAAACCAAAGGCACCTATCTTGTCCTTATAATCGGCAACGGCAGAGGAATCTTGAAGATTGATCGGTACAGATTTTGGGGTAACCGTATCTACTGGCACTTGCTGCTCGGTCTCTTCGACAATTTGTTCCTGTTTCGCCTTTTCAGCCTCCACCTCTTCGGGCGTGGGCTGATTTTGGTAAAACATCCAGATGAGAATACCAAATATCAGTACAAAACCAATAATAGAATTTATATCTACTTTCTTCTCTTCCATGTAAAATTATAATTTGGTTTGGCGACAACATACTTCGGTCGCGCTCGGCACGTCGCCTTAAAGGTCAATCAACAAATATATGTCCAATTGTCGAGATTATGCCAAACTGGCATGGCATTTAGCTAGTTACAATACGCGTTCGTTTCAGCTTATGGGTCAAGGCCGCCTTGACGAATCCGACAAATAGGGGATGGGGATTGGCAACCGTACTTTTATATTCCGGATGATATTGCACTCCTATAAACCAAGGGTGGTCTTGCAGTTCGATAATCTCTACCAGCCCCGTTTCCCTATTTATTCCCGATGCCATTAAACCGGCCTCTTCCAGCTCTGCCTTATAGGCATTATTAAATTCATAGCGGTGACGGTGTCTTTCAGAAATGGAACTTACATCACCATAGACTTTTTTAACCAAGCTTCCTTCCTTTAGTTCGCAATCCCAAGCCCCTAAACGCATCGTGCCGCCTTTGTTGACGATATCTTTTTGTTCTTCCATCAAGCTTATGACCGGATCGGATGTAGAGGCATCCATTTCTGTCGAATTAGCGTCTTTCAATCCTAATACATTCCGGGCGTATTCGATCACCGCCATTTGCATCCCTAAACAAATGCCCAAAAAGGGAATACCATTTTCACGGGAATATTGAACGGCCCTGATTTTTCCAATAATGCCCCGTTTTCCAAAGCCAGGGGCGACAATCACACCGTCGAGCAAGTTCATCTTTTTTTCCAAATTCTTTTCCGAAAGATGTTCGGAATGAATCGATCGGATATTGACCCGCACCTCGTTGGTCGCACCCGCATGAATCAACGATTCCAATATGGATTTGTAGGAATCCTGCAACTCCACATACTTTCCGATAAGCCCGATAGTGACCTCATGCTTCGGGTTTTTATGTCGGTTCAAGAATTCGTTCCATTGGGTCAGGTCGGGCTCGGTGTTGTTCGGAAGCCCTAGTTTTTGGAGTACAACCGCATCCAAGCCTTCCTCTTGCATCAAAATCGGCACGTCATAAATTGTGGATGCATCGATGGACTGTATGACCGCCTCACGTTTTACATTGCAGAAAAGCGCCAATTTTTCCTTGAGCTCATCAGGAATTTCATGTTCCGTACGGCAGACCAGGATATCGGCCTTGATTCCGCTTTCCATCAAGGTCTTTACGGAATGCTGCGTCGGTTTCGTTTTTAATTCCCCGGCTGCGGACAGAAAAGGCACTAGAGTAAGGTGAATTACAATACCATTACTTTCGCCCAACTCCCACAACAATTGACGCACGGCCTCTATATAAGGTAATGATTCGATATCGCCCACGGTACCGCCGATTTCGGTGATGACCATATCGTACTCGCCGCTATTGCCCAGTAGCTGAACCCTATGTTTTATTTCGTTGGTAATATGTGGCACCACCTGTACGGTCTTGCCCAAAAATTCACCGCGACGTTCTTTTTCAATAACACTTTGGTAGATTCGCCCAGTCGTCACATTGTTGGCCTGCGAGGTACGAACGTTCAAAAAGCGTTCGTAATGGCCTAGGTCGAGGTCGGTTTCCGCACCATCGTCGGTCACATAACATTCACCGTGTTCATATGGGTTCAATGTACCGGGATCTACGTTGATGTAGGGATCCAATTTCTGTATGGTAGTCCTGTATCCCCTTGCTTGCAGTAGTTTGGCAAGTGAGGCGGCAATAATTCCTTTTCCTAAGGACGAAGTTACTCCTCCCGTAACGAAAATGTATTTTGTATCTGACATGGTGGCTTCCTTGTTACGGGATGCAAAAGTACAAAAGGTAGAGACAAATCAACGTAAACGCCTTGGAAAATCTTTTTGAATTTTCCGGATGAGCGGTTCGAGTCCGTTTACTTTGATTTCTAGGATGGATGCCATCAATTTTCCTAATTTGCCATCTGGAAAGCCTTTTTGCCTGAACCAGATGAGATAGGCTTCCGGAAGGTCTACCAAGTAACGGTCCTTAAACCTTCCGAACGGCATGCGGTAGTGGGCCAGTTCGATAAGCTTTTCTTTGTCGGGGGTAACGTCCATATGTAAAGTAAAATTAATATATTTAACGGGGAAATAAAATAAACTACCATAGAATGAAACGAAGAACCTTTATCGGCACATCGGCCGCCGCATCGGTGGGAATTTTGGCCGCCCAAACCGGAAACGCCATGGCATCCAAAGCAAACATATCCTTGGAACTTAAGAACAATATCAACCATAGTGCCTGCTTTTGGTGCTACAACCCCATTCCTTTGGATGAATTCCTGGGAAACCTAAAAGACCTTGGCGTCAAGGCTATCGATCTGGTCGGGCCGGAAGACTGGCCACTGTTAAAAAAACACGGCATTCATGCGTCGATGTGCTGGGGAGCGGGCCTTGGTATTGAAAAGGGATGGAACGACCCTAAACTGCATGAAGAATTGATCGAAGATTACACTCGGGTCATTCCCCTGGTCGCCGAAGCGGGCTATACCAACCTCATCTGTTTCAGCGGAAACCGCAACGGCATGGATGATAAAACCGGACTGCAAAACTGCGTAGACGGATTAAAAAAAGTGTTGCCATTGGCCGAAAAGCACGGCGTCGTACTACAGATGGAACTGCTGAATTCGAAGGTGGATCATAAAGATTATATGTGCGACCACTCACAATGGGGCATCGAACTGTGCAAACAATTGGGTTCCGAAAACTTCAAATTGCTCTATGACATTTATCACATGCAGATTATGGAGGGTGACGTCATCCGCAATATTCAAGATTACCACCAATATTTCGGACACTATCATACCGGAGGCAACCCCGGCCGTCACGAAATCGACGAGACCCAAGAACTTTTCTATCCTGCAATCATGAAGGCTATAATTGCCACAGGGTATAATAAAGGCCATGTGGCTCAGGAGTTCGTGCCTTCTTGGGACGATAAGATTGCCGCCTTAAAGCAGGGAGTTTCGATCTGTGATGTGTAGATGCCGGTACTTATGTAGTACAGGTAGCACAGGCCACAGGCAGAAAATTTTCGACCTGCTCAATTTCATAGAAAAACCGGATCGATTATTAGTGAACAATTATTACATTTGAGGTCAACTTTAAATCAAAAAAATGAAATCAACAATCAACTTTATAGCACTTGCGTTTATCGCTCTCTTAACTGCCCACTCCGTTTCCGCCCAAGAATTCGCGAAAGGCACCAACGTAATAAACGCCGGTATTGGTCTTGGAGGAAATTTTTACTATGGCAGTTTCACAAGTCCTTCCCAGGGCTTGGGCGTCAATGCCAGCTATGAACGGGGTATTTGGGAAACGGGTGACTTTGGCATAGTCAGTCTTGGGGGTTATCTTGGGTACAAACCGTACAAATCGGAAAGTTGGAATGGTACAAAATTCAATTTGAACTATACTATTATTGGTGTTCGTGGAGCATTTCACTACATAAAACTGGATGTAGAAAATCTTGACGTTTACGGTGGTGCGATGGTATCTTATAACTTAGTGTCAGCATCATTAGATGATGATGCAATCTCCAACTTAGACAGCCGACCAAGTGCAACCGTCTTCGTAGGTGGCCGTTGGTATTTTGGGGATCATTTCGGGGTGTTTGCCGAAGCCGGTTATGGGGTTTCTATTTTATCCCTTGGAGCCGCTTTTAGATTCTAGTCACATATTTATTTCAAAACAGTCTCCAAATTCAATCCTTAAAATTTCGAACCTCTTCAAAACAACTTTTGGAGAGGTTTTTTATTGGTCGACGATCAACTCCTTGGCGATGCTTCGATTCCACAACAATTGTTGTTGCAGATCTTTTGAGAAATCTGTTTCCCGATCGTATTTGTTCTGGAAAATGCTGAGTTCTTTGAGAATCTGTTTGTAGATATCCCTCACTTCTTCCTTGACATTGTCGGTGAAGCTGAATTCCGCCAGGCTTTTTCGGAATTTGCGGGCATGGAGCTCGGCGATATCGAAATGCAATTGCTCGTGGCTTAAAATTACTGCATCGCTTAGTTCGGGACGGTACCATGATCTTTGGGGAAAGAACACACACTGCACTTCGATTTCCAAAAATTGTTGTCCGTTTTGTTCCGTTGCCGAAAAGGCATAGCTGATACCTGTAGCCGTAGTTGCCGCAGCCCATTCGGTCTTGAAATAGCTTCCCTTGAAATCGGACCATTGCAGTTTGCGATCCGCACTCCACGGGATAATTTCTTCTTCCTGAGAAAAACTGAATACCGAAATACAGACGAAAAGCGTGAAAAATAAAAACCTCAACGTTCCCACAAAAACGTAATTACCTTTTCGATATCGGGGTGTAGGCTGTAGATAACGGGGCAGGTATTAGCGGTGTTCTCCAATATTTTGCGATGTTTATCGGAAACAGCTGCTGGTAAATTCAGTTTGGCTTCGATTTTGGCAATTCTTCTTGGATTAGAGACCATGTGCTTTGTAATCTCTACGCTAGCATCGGTCAAATCTACGCCCAAACCTTCGGCCTTCATGCCCATAACGGTAATCATGCAACTGCCTAACCCCGTGGCCACGGTATCCGTTGGGGAAAATGCTTGTCCCAATCCGTTGTTATCCACCGGAGCATCAGTCACAAAAGTATCGCCTGATCGAATATGTTCGCAGGTGGTTCGCAATTCGCCGTTGTAGGTAATTTTTGAGGTTATCATATTGAATGGATAGGGGTTACAGGTTAAAAACGAAGGTTGGCTCAGGATTCAATGCTGCCTATCGATTACTGTACCTGCTTGATTCGCAGGTCCTCGAAAGTCATAATATATGAGGATTGGTTAAAATAGCCCATGGCCGGGTCTCTCTCATAATCGAACTTGTTACCTGAATATTCCGTTTCACCGATATATTTCGAAACCTCCATCAAGTTGTTTTTGTAGGCCAGTTTCAGCAGCAAATCCAACGTGACATCGAAACCTCGTACGGCATAGCGATCCGGCAGGCTACCGAAGCGTTTCTCGTAGCGCCTTGAAAAAGCACTACTTTCCGGCATTTTATAAACCGAGGGATATGTAAAATGTAGATTCGAAAGATGCGTGCTCGAAATGACATCGTTCTCGAACGCCGTGGTTTTATTGGTAGTGAACATCCTCATTTTCAAACGGTCACGATCTGGTTGCTCGATATCCAGTAATGCGTTCTGAAATGAATTTAGGATGGAGGTTACGCTCGCTACCAGTTTGAAGTTATCGGTCTCTACGAACACCCAGTTTTCTACCTCGTCGGAAAGATGGGATTTCAAACTATCAATCTTGATACCGATGTTCTTCTCTTCCTCGATAACCTCGGTTACTTTGGCATCGGGAAATCGCGCCAGAATCGAATCCTTCGCCACAACACGTGTGGAATCGGCGATGATGACTACGTTCTGGCCTTCGTACTTTTCTTGGGCAAAATCGAGCATACGATCGCGTAAAATCTCATTAGGAGTGTAGGAGTAAAACACGTTCGAGAGACTTACATCGGTTTTTATTGAGATCGGTGTAACCAAAGGTACTTGCTCCCGGCCGGCCCGTACGGCGGTCTCTTTAAATGAGGCCGCATCAAGTGGACCAATAATCGCGCTGTACTCCTTGACATTTTCACGCTGCAATATTTCCCGGGTCTTTGCCAGATCGAATTGGTTGTCAAACGTATTCACGTCGACCGAAACACCTAGATCAGCAATTGAATCAAGAGCAACCAAAGCCCCGGAATACAGCCCCATACTCAGTTCCAGACTTTTTCTGTTCACCATGAGATCGGCAACTTCGGTCTGATCTGATAAATTCAACTTGTTCAGCCGAAAGGGCAAGAGAATGAGTAGTTTTGGCCGATTCGCTACATTGATACTGTCTACCAGGTTTATCCTATCAAGAACCAGTGCATTACGCACATCAAAATCCCCTTTTTGATCTTTGGGCAATTTCAAGACCATCCCCGCTTTAAGACCATCGCTCAAATCGGGATTCAACTCCAACAAATCTTTGTAGGTAAGGCCTAGTTTACGAGTCAACGAGAATACGGTCTGTTTGGGTTTTACCTCGTAAAAATTATAATTGTCCGTGTTGACTTCCCCGGCATCTAGTTTGACCTGGGGAATACGGATGACCATGTTCTCCTTTAGCCCACCTTTTTCGGTTATTTCGGGATTCAGGCGGACAATCTCATCGGACTTCACTCCGAATTTCTGCTCCAATTGATAAAAATTCATTTTCGGAGGAACGGTGTAGGAAAGATAGAGCTGTGTTGTTTGGTTTTCAACGCTGCTTCCTGCCGGTCGTGGCAATTTCAGCTCCTGTCCCACCGCCAGGTAATCGGTAACTTTCGATAGCTCGGGATTCAAGGCCAACATACTATCTACGGTAATACCGTATTTGTTTGCAATACTCCATCGGGTCTCCTTGGGCGCTACGGCATAGGTTTCAAAATCATCTTCGTTAATGCCGAACTGCTCCGTTTTTGTTCTTCTGTACTGCGGAATTTTAAGAGTCATATTCCTTTTCAACTGTGAAGAATAAAGCTCGGTATTGTACTTTTTGATTTCTTCTTCGGTAATACGAAAACGTTGGGCGATACCGTACAGCGTTTCCCGTTTTCTGACCCGATGCGAGGTAAACCCGATCGGTTCATCACTTTGGGTAACGGTATCCTTGGATTGATCCGAAGTGCTAGGCCGGGTTGTCGAAGGAGTTTTCGCCCCTCTGGGAATGACCAATACCGTATTGGCCTTGAGCTGATCACCCTGCTTAATTTCCTTATTGTACCGCAATATCGTCGCCGTATCTACATTATACTGTTTTGAAATAGCGGTCAAGGTCTCCCCCTTTTTTACGGCGTGTGTCGTAAATTTCTGGGCCTTACAGCTTGCTAAGGCTATGATCAGTAGGGATAAGATTACTATGTGCTTAAAAAATCGATTCATTGAATCCAATTGTTAATTGTTGTTTTAATAGGATAATCAGGTTGCTTGTGACTCATTTTACTCCCACTCAATCGTCGCCGGCGGTTTCGAGCTTATATCGTAAACGACCCTATTCACTCCCGGAACCTTGTTGATAATATCATTGGATACCTTCTGCAAAAATTCATAAGGCAAATTCACCCAATCCGCAGTCATACCATCGGTGCTCTCTACAGCACGCAAAGCTACGCATTTTTCATATGTACGTTCATCGCCCATGACCCCTACGCTATTTACGGGCAAAAGTATGGCTCCGGCCTGCCACACCTTGTCATAGAGTCCCCAATCGCGCAAGCCTTTGATGAAAATATGGTCGACTTCTTGCAGGATGGCCACTTTTTCTCGGGTAATGTCGCCTAGGATGCGGATGGCCAGTCCCGGTCCCGGAAACGGATGCCTTCCTAAACGTTCGTCACCTACGGCCATGCTCTTCCCTACCCGACGCACTTCATCCTTAAACAACATTTTCAGTGGCTCTACTACCTTTAATTTCATAAAATCGGGCAATCCACCGACATTGTGATGGCTTTTTATGGTTGCGGACGGACCGCCGGTAGCGGAAACGGATTCTATAACATCGGGATAAATAGTGCCCTGCGCCAACCATTTGGCATCTTCGACCAAATGTGCCTCGTCATCAAAAACCTCGATAAATACCCGACCGATAATCTTTCGCTTCTTTTCGGGATCGCTCTCGCCTTTCAAGGCATCCAAAAAACGTGCCGAAGCATTCACGCCTTTGACATTAAGGCCCATATGCTCATATTGGTCAAGTACTTCTTCAAACTCGTTTTTACGTAATAACCCATTATTGACGAAGATACAATGCAGGTGCTTTCCTATAGCCTTGTGCAAAAGAACGGCGGCCACGGTGGAATCAACACCGCCGGACAAACCAAGGATGACCTTATCTGTCCCGATTTTCTGTTTCAGTTCGGCAACGGTGACATCGACAAAGGCATCCGGTGTCCATGTTTGTTCGAGTCCGGCTATCTTGACCAAAAAATTTTCGAGTAGCTTTTTGCCGTCCTTTGTATGATAAACCTCTGGATGAAATTGAATGCCGTAAGTATCCTCTCCTTCAATTTTGTAAGCTGCATATTCCACATCATGTGTACTGGCTAGTACGGTCGCGTTTTCCGGCAGATTTTTGATGGTATCGCTATGGCTCATCCATACCTGGCTACCTTCCGAAATGGACTCAAAAAAAGGTTCTTCGGATTTTATATAGGATAGATTGGCCCGCCCATATTCCCTAGTATTCGATTTTTCGACACTGCCCCCGTTAAAATGCACCAAATATTGTGCGCCGTAACACACGGCGAGCAACGCCTTTTTACCCTTGATTTTTGACAAATCCGGATGGGGCGCATCATCGGCCCGCACCGAAAAGGGAGAGCCGGATAGAATCACGGCCTTATAGCTTGACAGGTCTTCAGGCAGCTTGTTATAGGGCTTTATTTCGCAGAAAATGTTGAGTTCGCGTACGCGCCGGGCGATAAGTTGGGTGTACTGCGAGCCGAAATCAAGAATCAGGACGTTATTTTGCATGCGCAAAAATAGGGAATTACGGATTTTGCGAAAGGGTCTTTGCACATATTTATGATGAGGTTTTTAACAAACCGATGAAAACGGAATAGACCTGCCTCTCCGGCAACAACGGAATGAAGAAAAAAGGGAGAAGAAGAAGACAAGATAAATATGTCATTGTAGAGCCAAACAATTTTCTTCGCGCCTACCATTTTAGCGGAAATTTCATTCGGGAATTGTCCAATTATGTCTAAAAATTCCAAATTTTATAAAATTGTAATAATAGGTTTACATAGATACTTATAAAATACTGGTCTTTAAATTTTTATATCGATTCCTACAAAGTGTTAAAAATTGTTAAAACTGTCTAATTTTGGCCATTATGAGCCATTCTAATCCGGAAATCATCCTACCACATAAAAAAGATAATTTCCTTCATAAGACTTCCCCTATCCCAAAAAATATGTATCGTTCCGTTGATATCGGTCTATCAATAATAGGCATTTGCCGCAGGGTCAATTGATCAGAATCTACCCCATAAATCTCTTGAAAGAAATCTTCTCTTGCATTCTATTTTTGGTCGAACTTAATTCCGGAAGCGTAAAAAGCATTCCGTTTCCTTTTGTAAAGTAGAGGACAACTTTTTTCGGTCCCAAGTAAGATATTTCATCAGTGGGTATGTAAACGATAGCGGTAGAATTGCGATGCCGAAGGCAAGCCTATCGTTGAAGACGGCATAACTCCTAAAAAAATCGAGGGCGAGGGAGCCTTTGGGGTATTTGCGGAATAAACGCTAAGGGAGAAAAAAAATGTAGTCGCTGCGATGGAGAATCATCAATCGGAAAGTCATTAAAAAATAAAAGTCCGGGCTACCAAACCCGGACTTTTCATCAAAATCAAAAAACCAACCTAAACACATGAACTTAATAAAACTTTTTCACAGCAATTTTTATATATAACAACCTACTTTTGGATTACCCTACCTGTTTTTAAAAAAAAGTTTAGCAGCACACCTCGAGCGGGCCGGTTTATCGGTTTATGGTCGATAATGAATCAAGAATTGGGGAAATCAACAGCGGGAATTCGAGTATTCGAGCCTAAAACGTCTTGGACATATGCTCTTATTTTCTGTACCTTTATATAAATCGTTATGAAAAATGACCGATACTTTTTTTAAGGAAATAGAAGAAGAACTGCAAAAAGGAATCTCAAAAAAGGGCCACCCGTTTCGGTATTGCACTTTAGGCACCGTCGGGGTGGGTGCTATTGCTAGACTTCGCACCATAGCACTGAGGAGGGTTTCCGCAAGTTTACAACTGAAATTTTATACCGACAAGCGTTCCAGAAAAATCGACCATATAAGAGAGAACAACACCGTCAGTCTATTGCTATACCATCCAGAAAAATTATTACAGCTAAAAATCACGGGCAGGGCGAAGGTCGTTAGCGACCCCGAAGAGCTGAAAGAATGTTGGAGCAGGGTACGGCCAGCAAGCAAAAAAGAGTATACCACCACCTCAGCACCCGGAAGCTCTATATTGAACCCTGATGCCATCGAATATTTAAAAGATGAGAATCACTTTACCATCGTAGAAATAGAACCCTTTAGAATAGAATATCTGAAATTGAAGCGTCCGAACCACTTGCGGATACGGTTTTCTAAGAAAAATGGGGCATGGGATGGGGAGTTTTTGGTGCCGTAACAGACCTGACGCCAAAAAAAAGGCCGAAGAGACTGTTTTAAAGGAGAGTCCCTACTCCATCGTCTTTAAAATTGCGGCAATATCCTCTTCCGTAGTATCGGGATTGATAAAACAAAACCTCGACACGGTCTCAACAGTATTGCCCTGCTTCCATTTGGTCGGGGTGACCAGGGCGAAACCATCCCGTTGATTTTTATACGTCCAATCCCGATAATCGTCTGGAGTCCAACCTTTTCGCCTGAACAGCACGCAAGAAAGACTAGGTTCACGAACCAGTTCTACCACAGGGTTTTCGACAATGAGCCTACCCGCCAGATTCGCCAACGAAATACCCTGCTCTACCGCCCATTTGTATTTGTCCGTACCATGCATGGCCAGCGAAAACCACAAGGGCATGCCCCGTAGCCGTCGAGTTAACTGAATCTGATAGTCCGATGGATTAAAACCATGGGCACCTTCATCTTTAAAAATATCGAGATAGGAGCCTTCCTGGGCGTGGGCTTCTTTGGCCAGTTCGGGATTTTTGTAGATGACCGCCCCGCAATCATAGGGCGAAAATAGCCATTTGTGGGGGTCTATGGTGACACTGTCCGCTCTTTCAATACCGTTAAAAAGATGTCGTACGGAATCGGCGGCCAAGGCACCGCCTCCATAGGCCGCGTCTACATGGAACCATAGCTTTTCAGTTTCGCATACTTCGGCAATTCCCGAAAGGTCGTCAATGATGCCCGCATTGGTAGTACCGCCCGTAGCAACCACGGCGAACAGTCGTTTTCTTTGATCGTCATTCAAAGTTTTAATTTTTTCTTTTAGCGCTTCACCGGACATCGCATCCTCGGTTTCGACCAAAAGCAGGTCGACATCGATGACCTTGGCCATTGCCTTGATGGAGGAATGGGCACCTGTAGAAGTGATGATTAGGCCTTTTACATTTTGGTTTTGGGGTTGCTTTCGCCAGTGCTCCCTTGCCGTGACCATGGTCGATAGATTGGCTGCAGTGCCCCCACTGGTAAAGACGCCGAAAGCAGGTTCGGGAAGTCCTGTTAGCGATACCAACCACTTCATGGCCTCGTTCTCGCAAAAAATGCCCCCTGCTCCTTCCATCCAATAGGCGCCATGAATGCTTGATGCGGAAGTTACCAAGTCAAACATAATGGCCGCCCTGGTAGGCGCGGCCGGCACAAAGGCCAAATGCCGCGGATGATCAATAGGCACCGTTGCCTTGACAAGCACATCACGAAACAACCGAAAGGCGTTCTCGCCGCCTATACCTTTTGAGGTGATGGTCTCCCCAACCAACTCCCGAAGTTCCTCTTCCTTCTTGGGGCGGCCCATTTGAGGTGAAGTGCGGGTAATACGTTCGATGGCGTATTTCATGACGTCCAAGGTCATTTCTATGGATGCAATGTCTATGTTGTGCATGGTAAGTTGTATCTGGATTGTATTTTTTTGTGCATGTTTATCCGATTTGAAATTGGAACTAGTCTTAGGCGTTAAGTGCTTTAAACGATAACCTTTCTTAAAAAAGCGCTTTGGTGTAAAACCCCTACAGCTCCAAAACCACGAACTCCAATCGCAAAGGCTCCAAGGCATTCATCAATTTCGGAATCAAATCCACCCCCAACTCGAGATAAAGCTCGGAGAAATTGAGGTTGCGCTCTTGCAACGATTGACGGGGAAAGAGGGCGTTCTGAATTTCGGTCATGCGCTGTACCTGGTCTTCGAGTTTTCGTTTTTGAGCCCGTAGCAGCCGTTTTTCGAGATTGTCGAGTCCCTTTTTCTGTTTGATCTCTTGCGCTTTTACGGCGCCCAAGAAGGACTTGTCCGTTTGTTCGGCCAGATCGTAGAGCGCTTTGAACTGTTCTTCCAAAAGCGCTTTTTGTGGGGTGAAATCAATATCGACGTTGGAGATTTCCCGGATTTTTTTGTTGATGAAAGGGCTTTGTTTTAGAAAAAGGTCTGCTACCGAAAGGTTCATCTTTTGCAGTTTCTGGCTTTGTTTTTCGGTGATGACCAAAACGGAATTTCGGAGCAACAGTACTGGAAAAGGTACTTCCATGGTCTGGAACATGGATTTCAGTTCAAGCCAATATGCAATTTCGCCGCCGCCGCCGATATAGCAGAGATTGGGCAAAATAACTTCCTGATAGAGCGGACGGGTGATGACATTGGGCGAAAATCGTTCGGGATGTTGCTTTAGTTCCGCTGATAATTCATCCCTAGAGAAACGCAGTTCGGTATTGTCAATAAAGTAGGTGCCGTCCTGCTCTATGATGCGTTCCCGTAAGCTGTTCTTTAGATAAAAATAGTTGATTTCCCTGGGGTTGACCTGAATTCCATATTTTTCGGGCAATTGCTCTATTTTAGAAACGGTTTCCGAAACTTTTTCATAGGATGTATTCTCGAAGATATCTTTTTGGGCGTAGGGAATCAAAAGCTTTTTCAATCCGGCATGGTCCCCATCGAGAATAACCAATCCGTATGAACCAAAGAGTTCATTGGCCAAATATCGGGTAGCATCCGTTAGGGTATCGTGCTCGAGATAGGCATTCCGGAAAAGTGCTTTGAGCTGTTCGGCATTGCTACTACTTCCCAG
>RCMY010001807.1_pt1 | contig 19804 bp, 19 predicted proteins | sample 2041341 | NCBI WGS metagenome assembly RCMY01 (sample SAMN09708234, study PRJNA481090) | Marine sediment metagenome, whole genome shotgun sequencing project. | reverse complement strand
CGGCAAACAAAGGCATAAGTGAACGCAAAGACGAACTAGGTCAACTGCACAATGATATTTATGACATGGCAACAAATTTAGCCAAGAGTTTAGCCCAGCAAAAGACCCTAATGGCGAATATTTCGCATGAATTAAGAACACCTTTAACACGTTTGCAACTTGCAATTGCGATGCTGCAACCTAAAGATGAAAATCAAACTCGTTATACCCAGCGCATAGAAAAAGATATCGGCATTATGGACTCACTTATTGGGCAATCATTAGAATTAGCGCGTATGAACGATGAACGCCAAGCGCAGTGGTTGCAATCAGAAGTGGTGCAGTTGGCTGAAGTGCTTAGTCCTATTATTGAAGACTTAGCGTTTGAGGCACAGGCAAAAGAAGTCGATTTAAGCATTAACCGCTATCCTGATGTAAAGCTGCCGTTAATACCACATAGTTTTACCAGTGCATTGGAAAACGTCACGCGAAATGCAATAAAGTTTTGTAATAAACAAGTTAAGCTCGAAGTAACCACGAGTACGCATATAACAAGTGGTAAGGATTCACCGGAGGATTGCACAGCGTCATTTTTAATTATTAGTATTGAAGATGATGGTGATGGTTTGTCTGATAAGGAAATTGCGCATATTTTTGAACCGTTTTATCGCGTTTCTAACAATCGCCAATTTGAGGGCTTTGGGCTTGGTTTAGCGATTGCGAAGGCTGCTGTAGAGTTGCACGATGGTTTCATAGATTCTTCAACATCCGCATTAGGTGGCCTAAAACTAACTTTATATTTTCCTATGCTAACAGAAACGGTGTCTAACCAGAATGATGAGCTTTTATGACACATTATATTAGCAAGCAAAGTGACGTGGATTTATATCCAAATAATGAGCACTATCAATTTTTTGATGATCAAGTAGAAAAAGGCGTATGGAAACAAGCTAAGGGAATTGACCTTTTTTATGCTTTTGCATTCAATCCGCAGGCTAAAGCCTGCGTGGTTATTTCGGTAGGTCGTGCAGAAGCGGTAACTAAATATGCAGAGTTTATCTATGAGCTGTATCAAAACAATTATACTGTATTTATTTTCGATCATCAGGGCCAAGGTGGTTCTAGCAGAGCGCTGCAAAATCGTCAAATAGGGTATGTGGCAAATTTTACCGATTACGTAGACGATTTAGATGATTTACTGCAAAAAGTACTGGCACCTTTGTTAAATCAGCATCAACAGCAAAATTTACCTAAATACCTAATAGGCCACTCAATGGGCGGTGCCATTGGCACTTTATATGTGCAACGTTATCCTAAAGTGTTTCATAAATTGGTGTTAAGTTCGCCCATGTTTGGCATTGCTACACCGCTCCCAGAATGGATAATTCAAATAATCGTAGCTTGGGCGGTTAAGCTTAGAAAATTTTTTGGTGTGTCCGCAGGATATGTTTGGGGACAAGGCGATTATCAAGCCTATCCTTTTGCAGGGAATCGCCTTACAAACAGTGAAATACGCTATAGAGTGTTTCGTGAAGTAATGGCGAACTATCCTGATGACCAACTTGGTGGTATAAGCTTTGACTGGCTGCTACAAGCCATTATTGCTATGCAAGAATTGCGAGCGCAAGCAAAAAATATACTGCTGCCGTGCCTGATATTACAGGCGCAGCGAGAACAAGTTGTTGATAATAAACTCATGCACCAAGTCGCACAAATCATTCCCGATTGCGAGTTTGTAAAGGTTGCCAACGCACAACACGAAATTCTATTTGAAGAAGACCCAGCAAGAACATTTGCAATGACAAAAATTCTAGACTTTTTAAAAGCTAATTAAACGCATTTAATTCAGCAATGCTATACTCAAGCATCTTATTTACGCTGCCTTACACTCATTTTGCTTAAGGAAACATCATGTTAGATGTTGTTTTATATGAACCAGAAATACCGCCCAATACCGGAAACATTATTAGACTTTGCGCCAATACAGGTTACCGCTTACATTTAATTGAACCCTTAGGCTTTGATTGGGATGAAAAGAAAGTACGACGTGCAGGCCTAGATTATCATGAGTTTGCTGATACCAAGCGTTACCCCAATCTACAGGCTTATTTAAGTGCTCAACAGCCCAAACGAGTATTTGCGTGCACCACAAAAGGTAAGGCTTTTCACCATCAAGCGGCTTATGAGAAGGGTGACGCACTTTTGTTTGGCCCTGAAACGCGAGGACTTCCGCAAAATGTCATTGCGTCAATACCTGAAAAGCGTCGTTTGCGAATTCCTATGGCGGCGAACAGTCGCAGCATGAATTTATCGAACGCGGTAGCGGTTTTTGTGTATGAGTCATGGCGTCAATTAGGCTTTGAAAATGCCTGTTAATTTTACAAAAAGTTGTATTAAGCAAGACTTAAAAATCGTTTACTCTGTGGTTTGGTCTCGTCCAAGCAGGGCAACCGCGGCCTCTTTAGCCGATTTACCTTGATACAGCACTTTATAAATTTGCTCACATATTGGCATTTCAATCTGTTGTTTGGCGGCCAAAATGTGAACTTCGTCTGTATTGCGATAACCTTCAACCACCTGACCAATACTTTCAATCGCCGCTTCAACCGTTAAGCCCTGGCCTAAAGCAAGCCCAAATCGACGGTTACGCGACTGATTATCCGTACAGGTTAGCACTAGGTCGCCTAAACACGCCATACCCATAAACGTCTCACTTTGCGCGCCTAACGACATGCCTAAGCGTTTCATCTCGGCAAGTCCGCGGGTGATCAGTGCCGTTCGCGCATTAGCACCAAAGCCTAAGCCGTCAGCTAACCCCGCGCCAATGGCAATCACGTTTTTGACCGCGCCACCAAGCTGAACACCAATCAAGTCATCGTTTTGATAGACTCTGAAGCGTTTCGGGTCGTGCAGTAAATTAGCAAACTCTTGACTTAACACCTTGTCTTTACTCGATAATGTGATTGCGGTGGGTAATCCCGCTGCCATTTCGGCAGCAAAGGTAGGCCCTGATAAGACAGCCAAGGAAATGTTCGGCGGTAAAATATCGGCGGCCACTTCTTGTAACAAACGACCTGTACCAGGCTCTAAGCCTTTACTGGCCCAAATAACCTTATGTTGCGCAGTGACAAGTGGCGCAATGTGATGAAGGGTATCGGCAAAAGCGTGACTAGGCACAACAACTAAAATATACTTGCTTTGTTTTAATGCCGCGGATAAGTCAGATACGGGATGTAAATCTTCGGGGAAAATAAATTTATCTAGATACTGCTGATTACAGCGCTGTTGCTGCATCTTTTTTATGGCATCAGTATTACGACCCCATAAATAAGTGTTGTGTAAATTACGCGATAAACAAAATGCTAAGGCGGTCCCGTACGAGCCAGCGCCAACTACCGTGATACTTGCTTGTTTTGACATTCGGCTACCTTGGCATTTGTTGTTATGAGTTGATCGTGTAACGCACAGCTATTGCGCGTTACCGTTATCTATTTTTGCGCTTTATGCGTCTAATTTAGGTGGCGTAGAATCACCATTTTGTGCCGCGGCTTGCTCTGCTTGACGCTTTTGCACGTATTGAGCAAAAATAGCATCAAAATTAACCGGCGCTAGATTAAGCACAGGAAAGGTTCCGCGGTTAACTAAATTAGAGATCGTCTCACGTGCATATGGGAATAATAAATTAGGGCAGTACGAACCTAGCATATGCGCTTTGTTGTTATCAGGCATTTCGCCAATCGCGAAAATACCGGCCTGCTGGACTTCACACAAAAACGCAGTATCGCCTTCATTCTTAGCCGTTACCGTTACCGATAACACAACTTCATACAAATTGGCTGTTATTTCGTTGGTGCGCGTGTCAATGTCGAGTTTAATTTCTGGCTTCCATTCTTTTTGAAAAACGGCAGGTGAATTTGGCGTTTCAAAAGAAATATCTTTGGTATAAATACGCTGCAAATTAAATTGCACTTCTTGTTGTTGTGGTGATGCTGCAGCTTGTGGTTGTTCGTCAGCCATTTTGTTGTCCTGTTAGTTATGTCTTAAATATTACGTTGCAATATGTTTTTTAACAACGTGTAAAAATAGTATTTTTTATAGTGCAAAGGACACCTTTTTCTTCGTCCTTCGCTAGCCTATCAAATACACTTAGCCTTTCAGCAGTGCATCTAATTTACCGGCCGACTCCAACGCTAATAATTCATCGCAGCCGCCAACATGAGTGCTACCTATAAAAATTTGCGGTACCGTAGAACTGCCATTCGCGCGATCAATCATAACGCTGCGAAGCTCAGGTTGTTTGTCAATTTCAAAATTAGTAAACTTAACGTCTTTCGCTTCAAGCAAGGCTTTTGCACGAGCGCAATATCCGCAATACTTCTTAGTGTATATTTCAACTTGTTGCATAAAACTCTCTTACTTTGTGTTCAAATACTGCATTGAACTATTTATTCTAGGTCAAGCCAGTGTATCAACATATGTGTTACTTACTCAACTTGGTGACAGGTAAGCTAGCACCTTGCCAGGCGTTTATGCCACCAGACAAAATATACACGTTAGAAAAACCTTGTTTGACCATTTTTGTCGCGGTGCCAACCGCTAAGTTGCCCATTGCGCATACTATAATAATGGGTTTGTCTTTATACTTTTCAAGCTTTGCAAAGTTACCTTCACGAACTTCTTCCGGTTTAAGTTGTTTAGAGCCAATAATATGACCCGCTTTAAAATCTTTTTGCGACCTAATATCAACAACAACCGCGTCTTCTTTATTCATGAGTAAAGTTGCCTGATGATTATCTACACGTTTTGTTTTAGATAGCATAGGCGACACAAATGAATATACCAACATAATCACCAAGGCTACCCATACGCCCGACAGTATCAATTGGTCTTTTGCAAACTCGATGAGTTGTTCCATGTAGCGTTATCTCACTTATACGGTTTTAAATACGACTAAAGCCAAGAATTATATATAAACCTAATGCAAATAACACCCAATTAAGATGTATTAGTTGCGTTTAGTTTTACTTTATATCTATTGATTTATTTAATGCTTAGCAAATAACTGGTAAATTATGCAAGGTTACCTATTTGCGCTGATTATTTATCGAGCGTTGTAGATATTAATTTCAAGTGTTACGAGGTATATTGCTAGCTGCAAATATCAATATAAACAACATTAATGGTTTAATTCGTTATCGTGCTAAAAGGATATGTATGACCGCTAAGAAAAAAACACTCGCCCTTTTTATTTTAGATGGTTGGGGATATCGCGAAGATACCACCAACAACGCAGTTGCCGCTGCAAACACACCTAATTTGGATAAATTAAGCCGTGAATTTGCCAGTACGCTAATTTCCGGTTCTGGACTAGATGTTGGCTTGCCACCTGGACAAATGGGCAATTCTGAAGTGGGTCACGTGAACCTAGGCGCAGGTAGAGTGGTTTATCAAGATTTTACAAAAATTACTAAAGCCATTGACGATGGTAGCTTTAATGACAACAAAGTGATTGTTGATGCAATAAATGGCGCAGTAGTAAATGATAAAGCCGTGCATATAATGGGCTTGTTGTCTGATGGCGGCGTGCATTCACATTTAGATCATCTAATTGCTGCGGTTCATTTAGCAAAAGCGCAAGGTGCCAAGAAAATATATGTGCATGGTTTTCTGGACGGTCGTGATACCCCTCCACAAAGTGCCGCAGGATTTGTTAAAACCATGCAAGATGTATGTACTAAGGCCAGCGAAAGCGGTGAAAGTAGAGCACAGATCGGCAGTTTAATAGGGCGCTATTATGCAATGGATCGCGACAACCGTTGGGATCGTGTTGAACTAGCCTATAACATGTTAGTTAGCGGCGACGCTCAGTATAAAGCCCATAGCGCGGTAGAAGCTGTCGAACAGTCATATGCTAGAGAACAAACCGACGAGTTTGTAAAGCCTACTATTATTGGTGACTATTCAGGCATGCAAAGCGGCGACACTTTATTATTCATGAATTTTAGAGCCGACCGCGCGCGCGAGCTTTCACATGCACTTATCACAAAAGACTTTTCTGGGTTTATGCGCAAAAAGCGGGCCGATATTAACTTTGTAATGCTAACTGAATTTGAATCTACTTTAGCGGCTCCAGTCGCTTTTCCAAGCACCAATTTGGTGAACGTGCTAGGCGAATGGTTAGAGAAACATGAAAAAACTCAGTTGCGTATTTCAGAAACTGAAAAATTTGCGCACGTCACGTTTTTCTTCAGTGGTGGCAAAGAAGATGAATACATAGGTGAAACCCGCATACTCATACCTTCTCCAGATGTGGCAACGTACGATTTACAACCGGAAATGAATTCTGAAAAATTAACCGATGCGCTGGTACTAGCTATTGACGAAGGAAAGTATGACGTTATTATTTGCAACTTCCCGAATGGCGACATGGTTGGTCATACAGGTAATTTTGCGGCGGCGGTAAAAGCTTGTGAAGCCGTTGATGGTTGTATTGGACGTCTTGTTGAGGCTTTAACGCGAAATCAAGGTGAATGTTTAATTACCGCGGATCATGGCAATGCCGAACAAATGCAAGATCCTAATACAGGCGTTGCACATACTGCGCATACCAGTGAGCCAGTACCCTTTATATATTTTGGCCGACCCGCCAATGTGCGAAGTGGTGGTACGTTAAGTGACGTAGCGCCAACTATGTTATATTTAATGGGCATGCAGCAACCTAAAGAAATGACAGGTAAACCCATAGTGACTCTAAAATAGCGTGAAAAATATAATCAATTACGGGACTAGGATAGCGCTCGCCGTTATCCTGTCATTTTTGTTTCACTCTACACTATATGCACAGCAAGATGATGATTCGGATAGTCAAGAGCTTGCCACTATTAAAAAACTGATAGCCCAAACACAAACTCAGCTTAAGCAAAAAATGGCTGATTCTGAGCGTTTACAGCAAGAATTAAAGCTAGCTGAACTACAAATAGCGCAAACCGCAACAAAATTGAATAATACCGACCAGCGCCTTGAAAGCACGAAATTAAGGCTGGTAAAACTGAATAAAGAAAAAGCCACCATTAAGCAGCAAATTGCTAACCAACAACGCGCGTTAGAAAGCCAGTTAAAAAGTGCGTATATGGCTGGAGATTATGATTTTGCAAAGATGATTTTCAATCAAGATGAAGCTGCAAAATTTGAGCGCATACTTACCTACTATCAATATTTAAATAATGCGCGCCAAACACAAATACAAGACTTCCGAAGCTTAATTAGCGAACTTGAAACCGTGCAAGTTAAGCTTGATCAAGAACAAGCCGAGCTAAGTAATCTATTAGTTAAACAGTCGAGCCAGTCGAGTCAACTTAGGAATCAACAACAAGAGCGATTTGAAACATTGCGTGCATTAGAACGTCAAATTAAGAATGATCAAACTAAAGTGTCGCAACTGCAACAACAAGAAAATGATTTAGTTAGTGCCATAGAACAAGCCGAGTTAGCGGCTAAGCGAGCGCGTGAACGAGCCAACAAAGCGGACATTGAATTGCGCGGATTAACCAATCAAGAACGAAAGTTATTAGTCCCAGTTAGCGGAACAATACAACATCTATTTGGTAAGCGTCGGCAAGGGCAAGTTCGCTGGAAGGGAATCATTATTAATGCTAACGCGGGCTCGCCTGTAGGTGCGGTAGCCGACGGGGTGGTTCTATATGCCGATTGGTTGAAAGGTTTTGGTTTGGTCACGATTGTTGATCATGGCAAAGGGTATATGTCGGTCTATGGTCGCAACCAAGCCCTACTTAAAAATGTTGGTGACTTAGTTAATGCCGGTGAGAATATTAGTTTAGTGGGAAATAGTGGTGGACAGGCTAATGCAGGCTTGTATTTTGAGATTAGGCACAAAGGAAAAGCGCTAAATCCGAGTAATTGGTTGGTTCGTTAATGATCGCTAGTGAAAAAATTCATTAAATATGCCAGTTGCAAAAACAAGTAAACTCTGATTATTCAGGGTTTACTTGTTTTTGCAACTGGCTTGCTTACATAAATGTTAACTTATTTATTAGACAATATATGTCACCTTTAATGTCCCGAATCTTCTTTCGCTAGCGGAACTTCGTCATATTCGTCATTGTACAATTTACCGTTAATGAAGCGGTCTCCGTTTTGTAAAAAATAAAGGTCTCTTTGTCTTACTGTTCTGTCCTGACTGGCAACAAAGACACTGCTTCCCGGTTTTGTTTTTTTCGTCCAATGATTAAACATCAAGTTTAATAATATTGCCATGATAGCTGCCGAGCTTATTCCTGAATGGAAAATCGTTTCAAACCAAGACGGAAAGTGATGATAGAAGCTAGGAGCTGCGATTGGGATCATGCCAAAGCCTATTGAGGTTGCCACGATAATAAGATTCATATTTCCTTCATACGTAACCTTAGCTAATGTGCGAATACCGCTAGCCGCCACTGTGCCAAATAAGACCACACCCGCGCCGCCTAAAACAGCCATGGGAACTTGAGCAACTATTCTACCCATTACTGGAAGTAAACCTAGCGTAACTAAAATAATACCGCTGAAAGCAACTACATATCGACTTTTAACGCCGGTAACGGCTACTAAGCCAACGTTTTGTGCAAATGCACTTTGTGAGAAAGAACCAAATATGGGCGCAATCGCACTTGAGAGCATGTCTGCACGTAGGCCATCAGCTATACGCTTTGAGTCAACTTTTGTATCAACAATTTCGCCCACGGCAATTACGTCGGCAGTGGTTTCAGTGAGTATTACTAATACCACGATGACCATAGAAATAATAGCCGCGATATCGAATATAGGTGCGCCTAAATGAAATGGTGAAGGGATGGCAAAAATAGCGCCATTGCCTATTTGGGAAAAGTCAGCCATACCCACAAAAACAGCAAACACGGTACCTATAAGCATGGCTAACAATATAGATAATCGTGAAATTGCAACAATGTTGCTTTTGGTGAAAATTAATACTAGTGCAAGTGTAAAGGCGGCTAAGCCTATATTTTCCAAACTCCCAAAGCTTTCTGCTTTCGGATTTCCACCCATTGCCCAACGCGCAGCAACTGGCATAAGCGTTAAACCAATAGTCGTAATTATAGTACCGGTAACCACTGGCGGCAGAAACTTCAATACCCTTGAAAATATAGGCGCAATTAAAATACCAATAACCGCCGAGGCCATAACTGCCCCAAACACTGCGGGTAATCCTCCATCACCATTTACAATGGCTATCATGGTCGCAACACTGGCAAAAGACACACCTTGTACTAAGGGTAGTTTACAACCAAAAAATGGTAGACCTAATGTTTGTAACAAGGTGGCGGCACCACCCATAAAAAGTGCCGCTGCAATGAGTACACCAATTGCATCAGGTGCTAAACCTGCGGCTTGCCCGATAATTAAAGGTACCGCTACAATGCCGCCATACATAGTCAACACGTGCTGCATACCATAAGCAAGGCTGGGACCTACGCCTAACCATTTATCCTCGGGTCTATGTATACTCGAACTTTGAGCAGAGTTATCTGCGTTTTTTATTTCCTGTGTCATAGTAGGGCTCGCTTATTTTGTTAGATTTTAAAAACCGTGGAGCATGGCACGTGTAGCACATAGAAGATTGCGCTAAAGTATTGAATTAACGTGTCATTGTAAGAATTTCTAGTGCGCTGAGAATATCACTTTCGGTTAGCAAGGCAAGAGGCTGTTAACGTTTGAATAACAAAATAAACCTGCTTTTAGGGTAATTATTTACAAGATTTACAATCGCTTTTATGATCAACTACCTGATACACATAGAATTGTTGACAATAAAGTTGACAATTTGAAAGGGCAAAAAAGGTTAAGATTATTTTATAAGACTTTAGTCTTATATGTAATAAAGGGTATGCATGTTGATAATTAATTTTATCCTCAACTTCAGGCAAAAGAAGTTACTGTAGGCAAATATGTTATTTACCTACAGCCATAAACTTAGCGTTTTACTGTGGTAATTTACTGTTGAACATTGCCTAAATAAGCGCGTTTAATCTCTTTCCATTGATCACTTTCAATGACTTTTAATAATTGTTCATTAAATGACTCACGATCAGGACTGTTCGTAGGAAGGCCAATCGCATAATCTTGACGCTCAATTTCACCAGGTAATATGTGAATATCGTTGTTAAACTGAGTGTTGGCAAGGTACTGTAAAATAGGCTTATCATATACAACCGCGTCAATCCTATCTTGTTTTAAATCTTCCAAAGCCTGCATCAAGTCAGAGACGGTTTGGTGTTTTATTTTAACTGATGACAAAAATGTTGAACTTGCAGAGTTTGATAATGTGACCACGCGAGCACCGTATAAATCGTCAACATTCTTTATGGAAGAGCTTAATTGACTGACCGTTAAGCTGGTAGCAATAGCGGCAGTAAAACTACTGATAATGATAATTGCGGCGAACATCCAAACTAATCCCACGATTCTGCCGCCTAGCGTAGTGGGTGCTTTATCGCCGTATCCAACTGTTGTCATAGTTACCGCTGCCCACCAAAAACTGGCTCCTAAGCCTTGAGCTGGCGTACCACCAAACATTTCATGGTTTTTCTTGCGTTCAAATATCCATAATAGTAAACCTACCGCGAGTAAGACAACACAAAGGCCAGTTAAAGCAACCAAAAACTCCCATGAGAAAAAGCGGCTAATGGCACTTGTCCAAGTACCTTCAGTTTTAGATGTGGCTATGGCTAGGCCTGTGGTGAAAAAAGGATGCGTAAAATCAATTTCCTTTTCTCTATCAGAGGTAACCGTAATAGCGGCAATTGATGCTTGGTAGCGTCCATTTTTGAGACCTTCTATTAATTGCGGAAGCTCGGCTTCTTCAAATCGATAGCTAAGATTCAACGCTTTTGCCATTTGAGTCCAAAGGTCAATAGAGATCCCTTCTAATTCCCCATTACTGTTTTTCATCACAAAGGGCGGAGCCACTTTTGTGCCAATGACGAGTTCTTCTGGATTGGGTTGTTGCGCTAATGAGGTGAATGAAAAAAGCAAAGCGAGGATTAAAAATGGTGTTTTCAGTATTGTCATAGTTTTCCTTCTTCATAAATTGGTCGATAATAATGGTTACACACCGGAAGTTTACCTTTGTCAGATGTAGATTGACAATAAAGCATGATATTTATAGCGTTTTTTATAGATGCATATTTGCACTTACCGTTTTAGGGCACGGGCAACCCATTCTCCAGATTTTGTAATAATAAGAAATTGAACTGAAAAACTGTTGTTACGAATGTTAAGACGATCGAATTACACGACTAGGTTTACTTTGCAAAATTATCGCTGCGCTTCTATCACTGCGCCCTAGTAACCAAAGCATCAGTGCCGACCCCATTGCGCTCGCGCCTAATATCATGGTCATTATCATTATTTGATAACGCACCGCAACTAATGGTGAAACTCCGGATAAAATTTGGCCCGTCATCATTCCCGGCAAAGCGACTAGCCCCACTGCCAATAATCCGTTAAGCTGCGGAATCATAGATGCATGAAAGGCACTAAGTCGTGCGGACTTCTCATCTTTACCTTGGTGAAGCTCTGCAATATAACGCTCTGCCGCTAAGCTAATAGTGTTCATGGTATTAGCAAAGTACATCCCTGCCAGTGGAATAATCACGCGTGGTTCATACCAAACATCTACCGCCAAAACCAACTTCAAAGTAATTAACAGATGTAAGGTAACAGACAATCCTAAAGCAATAAAAGCGGGTTTTAAAAAGCCCTTATGATGATTCACAGGACGTATCGAAATCCAGGCAGCGGCGCTAATCATAACCAATAATACCAACAGTGTCAGCCAAATCGACGGATTACCGAACAACGCAACCAGCACATAACCAACACCTACCAACTGCAGCGTCATTCTGGCACTTGAATACAATATTTCAGATAGTTTTCCATGCCAGCTAAAATAAATTCCGCACACAAACACAATGGGTAATGCGCACCATGACAATGATAACCAAGAGATTGTGGGCATAAATTTCAACTCCTTATAATATTAATAAAAGCCGATGGTTCCGTCATTGCACTTTTTACTGACAATTAGATTAATCCGAAAACAGGACTGTACGTGGTATACGCTATTAGGCTATTTAAATTATCTACACTTATTGTATAATTCGTATAAGTTATCTATTCTCCTCACATCGTTTTATTTGTCAAATTAGTCACATTATGCGCAGTAAAAAAGTCTTCGAGCTATTTCGTACATTCATTTCTAAGATATTTACCTTAATGTTTTTAGGACTGGCGCTGGCAATCTTGTTTACACTAGGCCAATCCGTTATTGAAGGCTTGTCGGCAGGTACTGATGTAATGCAGATTTTTTTAAGCAGTATCAATACTGGCATTATTGCTTTAGCCGTTTTTGAATTAGCCCTTGTTATCAACAAGGAATATTCAGGCCAAGAAGATGAAAAGGAAACTACGGTAACCAGTTTAAGAAGAACAATCCCGCGATTTATCGGCACAGTCTGTGTGGCACTTTCTCTTGAAGGTCTAATTATGGTCATCAAATATAGCCAATTAGAGCTGGCGGGTAACTTAGTTTACCCTGTGGCTATCATTTGCAGCACGGCCTTATTACTCACGGCCTTAGGTTTATTCTTATTTCTTACTCGCAAAGATTTGTGAGAGTAGGATTTGTTATCCCCAACAACTCTTTACTTGGGGAATGCTCTCGTTTTAAACTCAGATAAACGTTTTCTTGCAGAATCGCTCATTTCTTCATTGGTTTTTAACTCAGCATTATTATCTGAAATTTTATCAGCGATTAAATGATTAACTTCTCTGTGCATCATTTCGTCAGCGCGAATAACAAGCAGCACGTCTCGTAGTTTAGCGTTTTCGTTTAGCTTCCAGTAGTCAATGGCAATGTCAGGTGCGCTTACGTTCTCAACATCTCCTGCATCAATCATTTTTATATACTCACTGTAGCTAATTACGGCCTCTTCCTCTAGGTATCCAACCACGCGATGCGCTGTTTTTGGCGATACAATATAAAGGATTAAATAGCTAATATAAAAAATAACCTGAGCAAAAATCACTAAAAAACGTTCAATGTTTGTAGGCTTGGCGATTTCAATAAACGTCATTAAGTGCATTCTTTCGTTTTCTGCTTCATCTAATAAAGTGCGGATCCATCCTTCGTCATTTCGCATACGCCGTAAACTTTTCAAGTGCAGCATGGCACCCCCAACCATTCCTGGTACTGCGGCAACGGTTTCTAACACAACCGCTCTGTTTCCGTATCTTTGGGCAAAGAAAGCGTCGGCGAAAAATCGCAAAAACTTTACGAATTTGTAGGCAACTTTATCAGAAAAAGAATGAGGTTCATGATGTGCTATGGTATCTTCAGCATGTTTTTCTTGCTTCTCTAGAGGATGTTCGTTGTCTTTTTGTTCAAGTGCCATTGGTGTCTTCCCGTTTGTAGAATTATAAGAAGAATAATTATAATTTGAGATAGCAATAACTATGCCGTCTATCAAATACTAAGTGTTAGCGCGGTATTCATTGCTTTGCTCGCTTTTTATAACGATATTGAGATGATTAGCGTAACGAATAAGTGTAAATAACGCAGTCTCATGAGAAATATTTTCATAATATTTTTAACCTGCAGAATTACTTTTTAACGTAATTCTTTGTTTTGAGCACAAGTGAGAAGACGTCTCAAAGTGTAACAATTCATCCGAACAACTTGAAACCTGCCAAAATTATCACCAAGACAATGACTACGCCTCCTCCTGCGTTAGCAAACGCACTGTTTTTATGCTCGCCAAGCAGTGCGCGTCGATTACACACCCACACCAATAAAATGGCTGAAATAGGTAATAGCAGTGCATTTGAAGTTTGTGCAAGCAGAATTAAAGCAATAGGTTTTAGCCCAATACTCGCGGCTATTGTGCCAACAATAACAATAGTGAGCGCGCACATTTTAAATCGTTTATCGCTTAAGTTTGCGTGCCAGCCAAATAAACCACTCATGGCATAAGCTGCCGCTAAAGGCGCGGTAATAGCCGATGTTAATCCTGCTGCAAATAATCCTACACCAAAAAATAAGCCTGCTTTATCGCCCAGCAAAGGCGTTAATTGATTTGCAATATTGGATGTATCAACGGCTATTTGGGTGACATAGTAGGCGGTTACCGAGCTTGATAACACTGCAAATGTGACTAAGCCACCTATGCTAATACTGCCAAGTAACTGTTGGTTTTGTTGTGTAAGTTGTTGTTTACTTATTGCATTGGCATGAGTTTGCTGAGCGTCTTGGGCGCTTAGCCCAGCATGTAAAAATAAATTATAGGGCACTATAGTAGTGCCTATAATAGCCAGCGCAAGTGCGGGATTGGATAACAAAGAACTTTCAATGGTCAAGCCTTTTGTTAGTAACTCTGTATCCATACCCACCAGTACCATTAAACTAATAAACACCACACTCATGATAAGCACCAAGCCAATTAAGCACTTTTCAACAAGATTGTAGTAACCTGATAACAATAATAATGCGGCGATCGAGCCTAGGGTAAGGGCCCATGTCTTTAGTTCACCACCAAAGCTTGCATTTAAGCCTATTGCCGCGCCTGTGATGTTGCCTCCTTCGTATGCCGCATTACCTACGCCAATAGCGACAACAACCAGCGCGCCAATTAAGGTTTTACCGAGTTTATTTGGCAGGCTTTGCATTATGGCTTCAGATAAACCCATTTTACTAACGGTACCCAGTCTAGATGCCATTTCTTGCAATAAGTAAGTGGCAAATATGGCAAAAACCAACAGCCATATTAAGGTATACCCAGTTTCGGCGCCCACAATGGTAGCCGTGGTTATCGTGCCGGGGCCAATAAAGGCGGCGGTAATGATAAGCCCTCTAATTCCTGCACGCATGGTAAATCCCTTATGCTTATTATTGTCGATTTTTGGTTGCAGATAAAAAATAACTATTTTAAGTTGAAAGCCAATGCCGAACTTGTATCATGGCATGCTATTGATGTAGTGAAAACCCTTAATCGTTAGCGATAATTAAACGGCAGCGGGTCAATAAACAAGGGTTCGGCGGTATGACTGATTTATCAATGCTTTATAATGGTTCCTTACAAGCCAACTTTTTACATAGCCAATATTATGTAGAAGGGTGTTTGTTAGGCGCGTGTGCATGTCCTGAAATTCCATTGCCTGATGTGTGGTTGCCGTGGGTAATTAAACAGCATAATCAAATTCAAAATGCGCAACAAGCCGATAAAATTACCGATTTGCTGTTTCTTTATTTTAAACATTGCTTAGCGCAAATGCAAAATGATTCACTCCATATACCCTTGTACGCAAGCTATACTCAAAATCAGCATTACGCGCTAAGTCAGTGGTGTGAAGGGCTTTTAATTGCACACAGTGCGCGCGAGTCATATTGGCAGGGTGCTTGGAATAAAATGCAAAAACAGGTACCTGAGAAAGCACCAGAGTTGGCAAAAAACTTAAAGCATTGCTTGATGATGTTTACGACATTTGCAGACCCAACTAAAGCCATAGAGCAAGCCGCTCAAAAAGGCGATATGGAATTAGCGAATAACTTGCCGCTAATAGCCAAAAGCTTGCCGCAAACGTTATCGACTTATATCGCTATTTCAGGAGCCTTAGCGGCGTATCTACCTAATCAGTTTGAAACGTTTACGGAAGATAAAAAATCTTAGATTCAAAAAGGTTTAACAATTACTAGAATAACAATCGCTAACAAGGCTAATACTGGCACTTCATTTAAAAAGCGGTAAAACTTAGGACTATGCTGGTTTTTGCCCGCTAAAAACCGTTTCATTAATACGTATAAATAAGCATGGTAAATATAATACAAAGTAACCAGCACGAGTTTTACGTGCAGCCACATGCTTAAGCGAAACCATTGCCTTCCATACAAGTATATTATTAACAGGCCAAAAATTAACGTAAGTAGGGCAAAAGGCGTTACAAACAGCCATAGTCTGCGCTGCATTATATTAAGCTGTGCTTTGACTTGCGCATTACTTGACTCAGCGTTATACACAAACAGGCGCGGTAAATAAAAAATACCTGCCATCCACGCTACCATAAAAAACACATGAAGTGCTCTGTACCAAGGCAGCATTGTCATTTCTAAAAGCATATCATCCTCGACTAGATTAAAGATTGGGAAAATGGATTATATTAGTGTTGCTGCCGCAATAAATAGTTATTGAGCATATTCCACGTAATGAGACCACATAATTCAGGCGCTTTCACTCTATTTGAGGGCGCCTTAAGGTTGTCGGCCTCAGTAAGCTCAACTTTCTCGAGGCTACCCGACTGCGTAGCCGTTGGCGCACTAAGTTCACTTGCAATTTTAATTTCTTGTGATGCCAAAATAGCCACGCCGCCTTGGCGTTTTTTATATAATAACTCGTAAACTTCTGCTAAGGAGTTTTGGTCGCTAATTGCAGTAAGCGTATGTTGTGCTATAGGGTAAGCATTTACTTGTAAACTGACGTCTAAACTGACTAATTCCCAATTAGCAGGTTCATCGTCGCTCACAGCGGCTTTGTAATTTACCACTAAGGCCTCTGGAGTTTCTTGCAGATACCCATATAACTGTGCATCACTGCCATTATCGAATGCTTTAACATCGGTTCGCATAATGGCCATAACGCCAGTATTTTGCAACTGGTCACGAATAAGCGTTGTTGTGTAGGGTAGGTCTTGATATTCAAGCTGCTGAATAAAAATCGACTGGTTATTACACAGCTGTTTTGACGTAACGTAAGCACTTACTATTGTAATTAGGGCTGGTAACACAACCTGTTGCGTTGAACTTAACTCCATCACTGCTGATAGCGCTGCTAAAGGCGCATGCAAAACAGCGGTTAACATACCGGCAAGGCCTAATAAGGCATAGTTAGTCGTGAGTTGTTCGGGCGTAGAGAGCATTTGCGCATCAATTATTTGAACAAATAACAGTTGTAATGGCTGTAAAAAGATTACCCCTGCAAGCATGCCTATGACCATAACAGCCCCTATAATGCCGCCCGGTACGCCTAAGGCGATGGCAACAATGGCTAAGGCAAACTTTGCCGCAAACAGTAATAAAATACTTTGTACTGCAGGAGAGCCTTCAATGAAAACCTGGATGTTGACAAATTCGGCACCTAGGGCGTTCGGCATAAAATAGCCAACACTTCCTGTGATTACTGCTGCCAGTAATAATCGTGTAATCATACTTAAGGGTCGGCAAACTCGCATCACCAACATAAGTTGCTGATTGAACAAACTACCTAATAAGCCAAGCCCAACTCCCAATATTATGAGAAAAGGGAGCTGCCAATATTGCATGTCATGAAATGTCAGAAAACTGAGCTCGGTAATATCGCCAAACACTAAACGGGTAAGCACAGAGCCACAAGCAGCCGCTAACATAATGGGGATAAAAATATGCACTTTATAGTCGCGAATTACCACTTCCATGACAAAAATAACCGCTGCAAATGGTGTATTGAAAGCGGCGGCAATACCTGCAGCAATGCCGCATCCGGCGAGGATCCTAAGGCTATTAAATGGCAGTTTACACCAGCGCCCAACATAGTGACTGGCAGCAGCCGCTAAATGCACCGTGGGGCCTTCCTTGCCAACTACAAAGCCACTGGCAAGCGCCAATATGCCACCAAAAAACTGATTAATACTAGTGGCCAGTGGAATATGACCATAATGTAATTTAAAGCGATGGATGACAAAAGGGATGCCCAAGCGATAGTGTTTAAAACCGGTTAATTTGGCAATAAAGATAACAATCAAGATTGCAATTATGGGCAATAACAATAGTTGCCAGTTCGGCAATGCGCTATAATCGCCCACACTACCTAATAGCTTTATTTGTATAAATTCAAAACTCAGTCTAAATATTATTACGACGACAGCGGCTACTAGGCCAGCAGCTAAGCCTACTAAACATAGCTGAATAGATGTCGCCGGCTTGGATAACGCGATTCTGAGTGAACGAATAGACAAAATGACTTTCTTATTTAACATCATGTTAGGTAAATAATAACACAAATCAAATTCGCCGGAGACAGTTTGAACTTACAAAAATATCGTGAAAAAGTAGGTTTTGTGCATTTTTATGCAATGTTAGTGCTGGCGCTTGGTTTGAGTTTTTGGGCAGGCTATGAGCTTGCACATGTGCAAAAAGAAGAAATACAAGCAAGCAATAGCTTGCAGAAAAGAAGTCTTGCTAACTTAATTCTGGAGCACGAAAAGCTCCAGTCTGACTTTAACATGCTTAAAGTTGAGCTTGATATTAACGAATTGGCGAACGAGCGCACGCAAGCTGAGCGAAAAAGTAGTATGAATAAGAAACAAGCGTTAAAAGAGCAGGTTGCTTTCTATCAACGCGTATTAGCACCTGAAATCACGCAAGACGGTTTTGTTTTAGAGCGCATCGAAATTACGCCAACTGTTAGTAAAAATAATTACGCGATAAAAATGATGTTATTGCAGCATGAAAACATTAAGGCCGTTATAAAAGGAAAGTTACAAGTAAGAATTTTTGGTAGCGAAGAGGGCAAAGTAGTCAGTTATGCCATGTCTGATTTTCAAGATGAACCTAAAACTGCGTTTGAATTTGCGTTTAAATATTTTCAAGTAATAGAAACGAGTATAACATTACCCAATAGCTTTACGCCTGAACGCCTTGAAATTTCAACGGATATTTTTAAATACAAGCGTAAGCGAGGCGATTATAATACCAGCATTAAATGGACGGATGCCTTTATTGAAGCAGATAACCAAAGCCAGTAATCGACTATATGAATACTTGACTAAAACACTCAAGTATTAGATAATTTAGTTTGTTAAAACATTTATAATGACTTGCATTGGTGCTTTTCATACCCATTGTAAGTTGCTAGCTCATGAGCAGTTAATGTAACTACACTAGCAGTAAGAGCAAGTTAAGCGGAGCATGAAATGTCAGTAGAAACAGCAATGCCCATCGAGTTTTCAGATGCGGCTGCAAATAAAGTAAAAAACTTAATTGCGGAAGAAGAAAACCCCGAATTGAAGCTTCGTGTGTATGTAACGGGCGGCGGTTGTTCTGGTTTCCAATATGGGTTTACTTTTGATGAGAAAATTAACGAAGGTGATATGACTATTGAAAATCAAACCGTTACCTTAGTGGTTGATCCAATGAGCCTGCAATATTTAGTGGGTGGCGTGGTAGACTATACAGAAGGGTTAGAAGGTTCGCGCTTTTTTGTGAATAATCCAAATGCGTCTACGACATGCGGATGTGGCGCGAGTTTTAGTATTTAAGTAAGTTAAAGTACAGGAATTTAGTGATGCAAAGTTTGCAGTTAGTCGGCTCAACTAGTTCGCCCTATGTAAGGCGTTTACGTATTTTTATGCAAGATATTGAGCATGAATTTGTGTTGGTTGAAATTTTCAACAGCCGAGTTAGAAGTGAATTAAAAATTGAGAATCCAACTTTAAAGATTCCAATGCTCAAAGATGGCGAACAAATAATCTTAGATTCAGGCAACATATTTAGATATTTGTCAGAAAAGAGAGGGCTTGAGCGACTTACTTGGGATCAGCAAAATTTACTCACAAGTATAGATTCAGTTAATGAATCATTGGTGCAAATGTTGATTTTATCGCGATCGGAAATTGACGTTAGCGCTGACAAATTGTATTTTCGAATTCAACGTGAACGTATGGAAGTGGTATTTACGCATTTGGAGCAGCAGGCTAAACTAGGTGCATTCAAGCATTGGAATTA
>RCMY010001844.1_pt1 | contig 19809 bp, 21 predicted proteins | sample 2041341 | NCBI WGS metagenome assembly RCMY01 (sample SAMN09708234, study PRJNA481090) | Marine sediment metagenome, whole genome shotgun sequencing project. | reverse complement strand
AAGTATCGGATTCCGAGACCTGGTTGAGGAAACCTGCGGCAGCAAAATCAAGCAGGACATCGTTGGTGATGGTGAAACTTCCGGCCGAAATGCCGCGACCAAAGTTCGTGACCGTCGCGCCGTCGGAAATCGCGCCCACAGCGGTTTGGTCATCGATATGACCGGCGAATGTGTCGCCCGTATTCCGGCCGGCATAACGACCGCTGCCGTCATCTTCGTCGACCGCCACCAGCGGGCCGCCAAAGTCGATTCGCGCCTGCGCAGATGGCACTGCATAGACCGCGACCAACGCGACAAACGCCGCAGCCGTGAACACGTGCTTCATTCCGCCCCCTTTATTCCGACAGGGCGCAGCGCCGGCCCATTGCGGTGACTGTAGTCCACGCCCGCCATGCCTGCAAGGTTAATGTCCCCCAAAGCGCCCCACACATCGAAACACGTGGTCGGTCAGGTTGAAGTGACGCACAAGGCGTGCCGACGCAGCCGGGGCGGTCCCCCGGCGAGGCGGTGCAACGCGCCTTACCTGGATCGCCGCCACAGACCAACCACCGCACGCGTTTTCACTCTTTTCAGGCGCTCTCCCCAGCTGCTCGCCCCCGGTGTCGCTCAGTCGCTGTTGAAGCCGTTTTTTGAATGCGTACCGTCACAGAACGGTTTGTTGCTCGAACCGCCACAGCGACACAAGGCGACGGTGGTGCCATGCCATGCGAGACGCCCCGCGCCCGTGTACATGCTCAGATTGCCCTTGACGATGAGCGGGCCATTCTTGAGCGGCTCGATTTCCAGCACGCCGTCGAGGGTATCGATTGGCGTGCCGCTTTCGCCAATCGAGCCGTAGTCGAAAAAGTCCGCGCTCTCATGGCTGTTGTCGCAAAACGGTTTGTTCTTGGACGCGCCGCAGCGGCACAGCGCGGCGCGGAACTTCACGCCCGGCATGTCCGCCGGCGCATTCTTGATATTCAGTTCGCCGCGAAAGAACAGCGGCCCGTTGGTTGCCACATGCAGCGAATTGGCGGTCGGCGCAGATTCGGCGGTGCCACCGCTTTTGTCCGCGTAGCTCAATGCGCCGCTCGGGCAGCGCTCGACCACGTCCACCACTTCCGTCGAGCTGCTCAGGTCGGGCTGGCACCAGGGCTTGCGTCCGCCGACGAACAAGTCGCCTGTCGCCTTGCCACACTCCGCCACATGAATGCACAGACGTGTGTCCCAGGTGACATCCATCTGCTTTCCTGCAAATGCAACCTGCTTTTCATTGCTCATGATCCATCGCCTCCCTATTGGTGCGTGTTGATATTTCCTTCGTTGTAGTCCATGGCCACGCCGCCGCAAACCCCGCCGTCTCGTTGGCTTCGCCAAGCATACGACGAATTCGCGGTGGCGTTTTCTCCGACCCGATCGGCTGGCGGCATTCAAGAAACCGCCTCAGCGCTCGATATAAATCAACAAAGCGCCACCAAGCGCGCGTGCGTCGCGTGACCACCCTGCAGCGCCCGCAACCATCATACCGACGCCCCCCGGCAGCGGCCCCATGGAGAAAGCCCTCATGCAGCTTGACCGCCCTGAACACCGCAAGGCGTCACGCGGTGCCAACACCGACCTCGACGCAATCATGTCGCGCATGCGCAAGAGGGTGGATCAGTTCGCCGTTTAGGCGCTCATGAACGATCCTCGCGACGTTGATCATTTCAGTGTGAACACGACAACCGAGCCGCTGCCTGGGCGGCTCTCGCAGCCCCTTGTGTTGGCGGTATGCGTGTTCGCGGTCGTCGCGCTCGCCTGTGCCGGCGTCATCTCGCTGCTCGAACAGCGACGCATGCAGAACGTTCAGTCACAGGCACGTCTGGTTGTGGCCGACAAGGCGGATGAAATCCAGCGCTTGATCGGTCAAACGCTCAGCGCTACCTACGTGCTTGGTGCGCTGGTATCTCAGGGCGGTGGCGAGTTCACCGATTTCCAGAAAGTGGGCACGCAAATGCTCATCAACTACCCCGGTGCCGCATCGCTGCAACTGGTGCCGGACGGCGTGCTCGGCGACGTGGTACCACTGACCGGCAATGAATCGTCGATTGGCCACAACATGCTCGCCAACCCGAAACGCAACAAGGAAGCCCTGATCGCACGCAAAACCGGCCGGCTCACGCTGTCCGGTCCGTTCGAACTCCTCCAGGGCGGCATGGGTGCAGTCGGCCGTTTGCCGATCTACTTGCCACGTGCGTCTGACGGTGAAAGGGTCTTCTGGGGATTCACGGCCGTGCTGATGCGTTTTCCCGACGTGCTCATCGCCGCCGATTTGCCGCAACTGCACGAGCGCGGCTTTCACTATGAACTGACGCGTACGCATCCATACACTGGCGCCAGGCAGATCATCATGGCGTCGCCCGGCGCGGCGTTGGTCGACCCGGTGCACGACGACCTGATGGTGCCTGACAGCAAATGGAGGTTGTCGGCATCACCGGTTGGCGGTTGGCGTCACCCGGGCACTTTGCTGGTGCATGGCGCGCTCGGCCTGCTGTTCAGTCTGCTGCTCGCCTGGCTCGCCAAACAGATGGTGGAGTTGCGCCACAATCGCCGCGGCTTGCGCGCCTTGGTGGCACGGCGCACTAGCCAACTCGCTGACCGCGAGGCCGATCTGCAGCGTGCCCAGGCGGTGGCCGGCATCGGTAGCTGGGTACTCGATCGCGACAGCGACACGCGCCGCCTGTCGCCGCAGGCAAGCCAGGTGTTTGCGACCGGCGAGGCTGTGCAACTGGATCACGCAACGCTGATCGCCCGCGTCCATCCGCAGGACCGCGAAGCGGTCAGCCAAGTCTGGCAACTAACACGGCAGGGGATGCCGAGCGAAATCGAATATCGACTGTGCGTCGGCGAAGGCCATCGCTGGTTGCGTGAGCTGGCCGAGTGCAGGCGTAACGCGGGCAGCGACGACCAGAGCATCGTCGGCACGGTGCAAGACATCACCGAGCAAAAGACCCGCGAAGACGTGATCTGGCGGCAGGCCAATTTCGACCCGCTCACCGGCCTGGCCAATCGCCACATGTTGCATGATCGCCTCGAGCGCGCACTTCGCCGCGCAAAGCGCAACGAGAGCTGCGTCGGACTGATCTTTCTCGATCTCGACGGCTTCAAATGGGTCAACGACACACTCGGTCATGACGTCGGAGACCAGTTGCTAGTGCAGGTCGCCGACCGTCTGCGCCAGTGCGTTCGCCAGCAGGACACGGTGGCGCGCCTGGGCGGTGACGAGTTCACCGTGATCGTCGACGACATCGAGCACACCAAGGACGTGCTGCGGATCGCCGAGAAAATGCTGGAGGTGCTGCGCGTGCCCTACGCGCTTGGCGGCACCACACGTCATCTCTCCGGCAGCGCCGGCCTGACGCTCTACCCCGACGACGGCAGCGATGTGCAAACGCTGTTGCGCAACGCCGACATCGCCATGTACCAGGCAAAACAACTGGGCAAGGATCGCGCGCAGTTCTATGCGCCGCACATGCAGACGCGCGCCCACGAACGCATGGATATCGAGAGCCAGTTGCGCCAGGCGATCGCGCGTCAGGAGTTCGAGTTGCACTACCAGCCGATCGTGCTTACGAGCAGCGGCGAACTGGTTGGCGCCGAAGCGCTGATCCGCTGGCGCCACCCCGAGCGCGGGCTGGTGTTACCGCAGGTGTTCATTCCCGTGGCCGAAGAGACCGGCATGATTCTGCCGATCGGCGAGTGGGCACTCAACGAGGCGATGCGTCAGCTCGCCCAGTGGAACGCCGACGGCCTGCCCCCATTGCGCATGGCCGTCAATATTTCGTCTGTGCAGTTTCGCAATGCCGATCTTTGCGCCAGTGTCGAACGCATCCGAGGCGCTCACGCGATCGGTATCAACACGCTGACGCTCGAAATCACTGAGTCGACCCTGATGGACGACAGCAGCATCACCGAAACACGCATGCACGAGATCAAGGCACTCGGCGTGAACTACTCGCTCGACGACTTCGGCACCGGCTATTCATCGCTGTCGTGCCTCAAGCGCTTTCCGGTGGACATGGTCAAGATCGATCGCAGCTTCGTGCACGAGTGCGCCGAAGGTCAAAGCGACGCACCGCTGGTGGCGGCAATCATCCAAATGGCCCACAGCCTCAACCTGAAAGTCACCGCCGAAGGTGTCGAAACCGACGCACAGCGCGAATTCCTGCGTGATCTGGGCTGCGACTGTCTGCAGGGCTATCTGATCAGCCGACCGGTAACGGCCGAGGTCTTTGAACGCTTTGCCCGCAGCGCGGCTGCCGCAACGGCGAAGGTCGACGTCCACTGAAGCACCGGCGTCAGGCTGTCAGCGCTTGCCAGACGAGGCGCAAGGCCAGCAGCGTCAGCACCAGGTTGAAGAGCCGCGCGAAATGCGCATCGTTGATTCGCTTGAGCAGGTGCAGGCCAATCCATGTGCCCAGCGCACCGCTTGCAATCATGGCGGCCATGAGCGGCAGCCACGGCGCAAGATCAAACCCCGCACCTTGAAAAACCGCCGCCTTGAGCGCGTGTTGCAAGCTCATGGCGAGCGCAAAAGTGGCCACCGTGCGAAAGCGGTCCGCATGCACCTGCTTGATAAACGCAGCAACCAGCGGGCCCGAGGCGCCGGCAAACAGGCTGACAAAGGTCGTCACCGCCCCGGCGATGGCCGTGCCTGCAGGGCCGAGCACAAGTCGCGGCAGTTTGGGCCCCCAGCACAGGTAGAGAATGAAGCCGGCGATACACAGGTAAAGCGCGGCAGGCGGCAAGCGCACCAACACCAGGCTCCCGAGCAGTGCGCCGAGGATGGCGCCAGGCAGAAAGGCGCCGATCAGCTTCCAGTCGATGTGCTGCCAGGCCAATGCCACGCGGCCGACGTTGGAACCCATTTGCACGATGCCGTGCACCGGAATGATCACCGCCGCCGGCAACACCTGCGCCATCACCGCCAGCAACATCACGCCGCCGCCCGCGCCGAGGCTGGCCGTCATCAGCGATGTCAGCGAGGCGATCGCCACCAGCGCAAAGAACATGCTGGCGGATAAATCGCCGGGAAGGAGGTCGAGCGTCAGCATCGCGAGGCGGGATGGTGAGCAGCAAAAAGCTGGATTTTACGCGCACGCTCGGACGCCACCGGTGTGTCTGGCAAACGTCAGGCGTCGCAAGCGCGAGAACGGCGGCAAAACACCGTCGGCTGGCATGTCATACGGGTTGAAACGACCATGCTCCGGCGGCCTCCGATGGCGTGGCGTTGCTTTCCTTCACGTTAAAATGCCGATTTGAACCGCAACCTTCACCGTGCCTTTCGTCCACAGTTTCGCGCCAATCGCTGCGCCCGACGCCACCCGCCTGATTCTCGGCAGCATGCCGGGCAAGCGCTCGCTCGCCGAAGGGCAGTATTACGCCCACCCGCAGAACAGCTTCTGGAAGATTCTGGGCCACCTGCTCGGTTTCGATCCCGCGCTGCCCTACGCCGCCCGCTGCGCCGCGCTCACGGCCGGCGGCGTCGCGCTGTGGGACGTTCTCGCCACGTGCACACGCTCATCCAGCCTGGATTCGGACATCGTCGAATCGTCCATCGTCGCCAACGATTTCGCCGGCTTCCTGGCCGCGCACCCGAAGATCCGGGCGATCTATTTCAACGGCGCCAAGGCAGAAGCAAGCTTCATGCGACACGTCGTGCCGACGCTGTCTCCGCCCCTGAAAACCCTCCCGTGCCGCCGTCTGCCCTCGACGAGTCCCGCCCACGCAGCGATGCGCTTCGAGACCAAACTTGTTGCATGGCGCGGTGTCATTGACGACACCGCTCACTGAGCGGAGGCTCGCCACGGCGCTTGTTTGGTCATCACCGCTTCGAATAGCGGCGAGACGAGCCAGGCGTCCAGCCAGTCACGCAAACGCGGCAAGGGCAAGCGCGCAAAGGCCTCGGTGTCGACACCCGCAAACTGCCGCACGAACGGAAAAATCGCCGCATCGGCGAGCGACGGCGTATCGCCAAAAAAATAGTGATGATGCGTCAGCAGGCTATCGAGCGGCGCCAGACAGTCCGCCGCCGCCGCGCGCCACTCCGCCGCCGATTTCTGCGGGAAGCGCTCGCTGTATTTGTAGCGATCGAGCAAGGGCTTGAAATCGGTATCGATCAGCGCGATCAGTGCCGCCTGTTCCTCGGCTTCGCCCTGCGCCAACCAGCCATCAGGGTCGTTCTGGCCAAGTGCCCAGTGCATGATGTCTATACTTTCGTCGATCACCCGTCCATCCGGCAGCTGTAGCACCGGCACCGTGGCTTTGGACGAAATCGCGAGCATTTCGGCGGGCTTGTCGCGCAACACCACTTCGCGCAGTTCGACCGCGATGCCGGCCTGTCGCAGCGCCAGCCGCGCGCGAATCGCGTAGGGGCAGCGGCGGAAGGAATACAGCACCGGTAGCGTCACGGCTTGAGGCGATAACCGGTCTTGAAAATCCACGCGACGATGACGATGCAGGCGACGAGGAAAAACAGCGTCATCCCCAGGCTGACCGCCGGGCTGACATCGGCAATACCGTAAAAGCTCCAGCGAAAACCGCTCACCAGATAGACCACCGGATTAAACAGCGTGACCTTCTGCCACAATGGCGGCAGCATGTCGATCGAATAGAAACTGCCGCCGAGAAAGGTCAGCGGCGTGACAATCAGCATCGGCACCAGTTGGAGCTTTTCGAAACCGTCAGCCCAGATACCGATAATGAAACCGAGCAGACTGAAAGTGACTGCCGTGAGCACCAGAAAGAGCACCATCCACACCGGATGGTCGATGGAGAACGGCACGAACAGCCTCGCCGTGGCAAGAATGATGAAGCCGAGAATGATCGACTTGGTTGCCGCCGCGCCAACATAGCTGATGACGATTTCCAGATACGACACCGGCGCCGACAACACTTCGTAGATCGTACCCGTGAAGCGCGGAAAGTAGATGCCGAACGAGGCGTTGGAAATGCTCTGCGTCAGCAGCGAGAGCATGATCAGCCCGGGCACGATGAAGCTGCCGTAGCTCACACCGTCCACTTCCTGAATGCGCGCGCCGATGGCGGCACCGAAAACAACGAAATACAGCGAAGTGGAAATGACCGGCGAGATGATGCTCTGCGTCAGCGTGCGCCAGGCACGGGCCATTTCAAAACGGTAGATGGCGCGGATTGCGTGGACGTTCATCGTTTGACCAGACTCACAAAAATGTCTTCGAGCGAGCTTTGCGAAGTGTGCACATCCTTGTACACGATGCCGGCCGCGTTGATGTCGTTGAGCAGCCCGGCAATGCCCGACTGCTCGTGCTTGGCGTCATAGGTGTAGATCAACGCATGACCGTCATCGGCGCGCTCCAGACCATAGCTAGACAGTGCCTCGGGCACCGTATCGATCGCTTCTTGCAGGTACACCGTGAGTTGTTTTTTACCCAGCTTGCGCATCAGTTTTGCCTTCTCTTCGACCAGAATGATCTCGCCGTTGCTGATCACGCCGATGCGATCGGCCATCTCTTCGGCCTCCTCGATGTAGTGCGTGGTCAGAATGACCGTCACCCCGCTTTCCCGCAGATCGCTGACCAGCTTCCACAAACCGCGGCGTAATTCCACATCCACGCCTGCCGTCGGCTCATCGAGAAACAGCACCTGCGGTTCATGCGACAAGGCCTTGGCGATCAGCAGCCGGCGCTTCATGCCGCCGGACAAGGTCATGATGCGGTTGTTGCGCTTGTCCCACAGCGAGAGCGAGCGCAGCACCTTTTCGATATGCGCCGGGTCCGGCGGCTTGCCGAACAGGCCGCGGCTGAACGACACCGCTGAAAACACCGCTTCGAAGGCATCAGTGGTCAGTTCCTGCGGCACCAGGCCGATCAGCTCGCGCGCCGCGCGATAGTTCGCGACGATGTCGTGACCGCCCACCGTCACCGTTCCCGCTGTGGCATTGGCGAGTCCGCACACCACACTGATCAGTGTCGTCTTGCCGGCCCCGTTCGGCCCCAGCAACGCGAAAATCTCGCCACGGCGGATGTCGAGATTGATGTTCTTGAGCGCCTGAAATCCGCCCTCGTAGGTCTTGTCGAGGCCGGTAATGGAAATCATGGTTTGCATTCGCTCGAAGATACCAGAGGGGCGAGGAGAACGCGCAGCGCCTTCGCTTGACCTGCCCTGCGCGGGCGTTCACGATGGATTTTCAACTTCACGAGGAGCAAACCATGGATCCGTTCAAGACCCGGGGTGCCTTCAGTTGGTCGGAACTGATGACCGACGACCCGGCAGCGGCGGTGGACTTCTACAGCAAGCTGTTCGGTTGGAAATCCGCAACGATGGACGTGGGCACCGGTCCGTATCACGTCCTCAAGATCGGCGACGTCGCAATCGGCGGCATCAGCGGGAAGATGCCCGGCACGGAGAACATGCCGTCGATGTGGGGCTGCTACGTCACCGTCGATGATATCGACACAACGGCTAGAGCGTGCGAACAGCTTGGCGGCAAAGTCCTGATGGGGCCGAGGGATATTCCAACCATCGGCCGCATGGCGGTGCTGCAGGATCCACAAGGCGCCGTCATCACCGCCATTGCGTACTCGATGGAATCGTGCGAGGAGAACAGCGGCACGCCGCAGGCCGCGTAGCCGGGATGCAGGCCAAAGGCCGGAATCCGGGGACTAGGCCACCCATGATCCCGGATTCCGCTTCGCTGTATCCGGGCGACGCCGTGGCAGGCGCATCTCGTCGGCTTCGCCGAGACACGATCTAACCCTCAAACGATAGCCAAAACATGAATCGCCGATGGCGCACGTGAGAAAAAACACACTCCAGATACTTCATTCGGTCAGCGTACGCCCGCGATGGCCGTTAACAAGGACATCGGGAGATTGATTTCCGACTTACGGAGCGCATCATGAAGAGAAGCCAACTCGCCCTTGTAGAAGGACATCGCCGGGACCATACGACCGTCCGTTGGGAAGGCCGCGCCAAACGCGCCGTAAGTCGCGCAATTCTGGCCGGCTATCGCATCGGCCAGCACGTGCTCATTGGTCGCGTTTCCGGTGAGGTGATCGGCTACAACATTGGAGCCTTCGGTGGCTTCGCCGGCGCCCTGTTTCCGCTGCTGGTGAGCACCGATTTGGGCGTCGTCAAGTGCAACGAGAGTGAACTGACCGCGGCGTGAGCACGCGTTCGCGCGGCCCGCACAGGGCAGAAAAGCGCAGCGCCACCGTCCCATCCGCCGGGCGAGCGCTTATCGACAACCTTGCGATGAGCCGCTTTGACCACGATGATGCGGTAGACGCCCAAGCACACGCGGTAGCGCTCCCGAGCACAAAGTTTGAACCAGCCATCGGGTCGTGGGTCCCCGCTTTCGCGGGGATGACCCGTTTGGGGAACGAATTACACGGGTCGTACCGCCCAATCTACGCGGAATCGCAATTCATGCGATTGCCCTGACCGCAATCATTCAAGCAGAGCCCGTCGAACCGTTTGGTTCATTGAGGAGATCGGCGGTTGAAAGCGATCGTCACCGGATGCCGTCGTGGCTTGCGAGCTGCAATCACCCAAAACCTGCTCGCGCGGGGCATCGCCCTACTTGGTATCGCACGTCAGCCCGACGCGGGAGTGGCGGCACGCAGCGCCTGCCCTTCCGAATGTGGCGGCAGAACTGATTGACGTGGCCGAGGCGCTGTCGATCGCCCTCCGCGTACAGGCCGCGGGGACGGTAACGGTGCATTGAAAACAAGAACGCCCCGACGAATCGGGGCGTTCGATGACTGTGTATCTGTATCGCGGGCCAGATCAGCGCGTCATTTGCACCGCAGGAAGAACTCGAACACGCCGTCTTCCACGGTGTCGCTTTGCAGCAGCTCGTTACCGGTCTGGCGGGCGAAGGCTTCGAAGTCCTGCACCGAACCGGGGTCGGTGGCGATCACACGCAGCACCTGGCCGGTGTTGATCTCGGACAGCGCCTTTTTGGCACGCAGGATGGGCAGGGGGCAGGCCAAGCCGCTGGCGTCTACTTCGCGGTCGAAATTCATGTGCGTCGTACCTTGTCGATCGATGCGGGCGTGCGGGCATCCCGCGCAGCGTCATTCTAGCAGGGCGTCGAAAACCGTAGGGCGGTCAACTGCCGCTACGCTGCAGTTCGCGCTCTTCATCGGCGCGCAGGCGAAACTCTCGCAATCGGGCATCGATCGCAGACTGCGTGTAGAAGTCCTTTGCGCCGCCCCGCCGCGCGATTTCGAGCTGCTCGATTGCCGGCATCCACAGGCCCTGCAAGGCGTACACCTCGGCCTGCGCACGGTGGCTCTCCACCACGTTGCCGGCACTCTCATAGGCCTTGGCGAGGCGCATCCACAGATGGAAATCGTCCCGGTGCGCGCTGGTCGACGGGCGCAGGGTATCGATCGCCTGTTGCGTCCGACCGGCCGCGAGATAGGCGTCGGCCAGCCGGTACAGCAGGAAACGTGCTCCCGCAAAGCGTTTTACCGCCGGTTCGAGCATCGCTACGGCCGCCGCCGGATCGCGCCGTTCCATGGCAATTTCGGCGCCCAGCGAAACCATCAGCGCATTGCGCGAGGCGACCGGAAACTCTGCGTAGATGCGTTGAGCCGCATCCAGCTTACCGGCGCGCATGAGCGCATAGGCGTAACCATAGCGTTGCGCATCGTCATGCAATTTCGCTTGCTTCCAGCGCGCCTGCTCGCTCTGAAGCGTATCGCCGGGGCTGCCGCGACGCGCCGCGAGCCGGGCCTGGATGAGCGCAAAATCGTCCGATCCGACAACCTGCCGGTAGCGCATCTGCGCCACCCGATTCTCAAGATCGGCGATCCGCTCGGCATTGAGCGGGTGAGTACGCAGATACGACGGCGCGTTGTTTTCATACAGTCGGGTTTCGCGTTGCAGCCGCTCGAAAAATCCCGGCATTCCGCGCACGTCAAAACCGGCCGCTTCGAGCGTCTGCAGCCCCATACGATCGGCTTCGCGCTCGAACTCGCGGGTGTAACCGAGTTGCGACTGAATGGCCGCCGCCTGGCCGCCGACGACCGCCGCCTGCGCGAGCTGGTCACTGCCCCGAGCGGCCAGCACGGCCACCAGCAGCGAGGCAAGCAGCGCCAGGTTCGTCTGCCCCTGCTTGCTGATCATGCGCGCGATATGACGCTGTTCGACGTGCGCAATCTCGTGCGCCAATACCGAGGCCAGTTCAGACTCGCTTTGGGTGGTCAGGATCAGCGCGGTGTGCACGCCAATGTAGCCCCCCGGCATGGCGAAGGCGTTGATCATCGGATCGCTGATCGCGAAGAATTGGTAAGCACCCTCGGTTTGGGTCGCAGAGACGAGCTGTCCGCCGAGCGCGTTGAGGTAGCCCTCGGTTTCCGGATCGTCCAGGTAGGAAGGTTCGTGCCGGCGGATGTCGCGCATGATGCGCTCACCGATGCGGCTCTCTTGCGACGGCGAAAGATCGGCCGCCGAGGATTCGCCCAGATCGGGCAGTCCGGCAGCCATGCTTTGTATCGCCATCACGGCGCCGAAGAGGAAGGCAAGGGGTCGTTTGAACATCACGATGCTATGATACCTGCACCCTGTTTCGGTTCCCTTTGTGTGCACCCGATGACCGACAGGGCGCCTACCAGACGGCCATTCAGTGGCGGCGCACGTGACACAAGACACCGGCAAATGAGCAACGGTTTCACCCATTTCGATTCCGACGGTCAGGCCCACATGGTGGACGTCGGCGCGAAGGACGAAACACGCCGCGTCGCCGTCGCGCAGGGGCGCATCGAGATGGCGCCGGCCACCTTCGAGATGATCCGCGCCGGCAGCGCAAAAAAAGGCGATGTCATCGGTATCGCGCGCATCGCCGCCATCCAGGGCGCCAAGCGCACCGCCGATCTGGTCCCGCTGTGCCACCCCATTCCGCTCACGCGTGTGACCGTCGATTTCACGCTCGACGCCGCGGCGCATCACGTGCTGTGCACGGCCACCACCGAAACGGTCGGCCGCACCGGCGTCGAAATGGAAGCGCTTACCGCGGTGCAGGTCGGCTTGCTGACCATTTACGACATGTGCAAAGCGGTCGATCGCGGTATGCGCATGGAAGGCATCCGCCTGCTCGAAAAGCGCGGCGGCAAGTCCGGCCACTGGCGCGCCGACGCCGCCTGAGCACACCCGACCCGCGTGCCGCCCACCGTTGGCCGGATGCAGATCGTCTGTCGGGATGCAATAGACTGCAGCTCATGAGCCAGGAAATCGAACTCAAACTCGCACTGTCCAAGACCGCCGTGGCCGCGCTACGCCGGCACCCCATACTCGCTTCCGCCGAAAAGTGCGGCAACGCACGAACCCTCGTCAATACCTACTTCGACACCGCAGACCTCACGCTGCATGCGCGCAAAGTCGCGCTGCGCACGCGCAAGCAGGGCCGCAAGATGCTGCAGACGGTGAAGTGCGACGCGGGCTCGAGCGGCGGCCTGTCGTCGCGCCCCGAATGGGAACAGCCGTTCGTCGACCGCTTCGATTTCTCGGCCATCGACGACGCCGCTCTGGCGGACCGGCTGCGCACGCTCGCCGACGACCTGGTGCCGGTATTCACCACCCGCTTTCGCCGCGAAACCTGGCGCGTCACGCCCACCGATGAGGTCGAAATCCTGCTGGTCATTGATAGCGGAACGATCGAGGCGGGTACGCGCGAGGCGCCAATTTGCGAGGTCGAACTCGAACTGGTGCGTGGCGACCCGGCGTCACTGTTCGACCTGGCCTGTAAGCTCGCCGCCGATGTGCCGCTGATTCCCGCCGATCGCAGCAAGGCCGAGCGCGGCTATCGCCTGTTTACCGACACCGCCGAAACTCCGGTGCGCGCCGTCAAGTCACCGCTGAACGCGCGGCACACGCCGCTCGAGGCCTTTCTCGCACTGGCTGATGACGGTCTGCATCAATGGCAGGCCAACGCCCTCGCGGCGTGTGAGCACGACGACCCGGAATACATTCACCAATTGCGCATCGCGCTGCGCCGCCTGCGTTCACTCTTCCGCCTGTTCGCGCCGGCGTTGCCCGCCCCGCTGGTCGCACGCTGGCGGGAAATTCTGCGCGACATCGCCACCGGGATGCGCGAGGCGCACGATTTCGATGTCATCGTGGACGACATGCTCCCTCCGGCGACGCCCGCGCCGCTCATGCGCACCGGCCTGCTTGACGATCTGCAAGTGCTGGCCATCGCCCGGCGTGACGCCGCGCGCAAACACGTGCGTGCGCTCCTGACCGAACCCGATATGGGCTGGCATATGCTCTCGCTGGCGCGCGACCTGCATGCCCTCGGCGGTGAATCGCTCGGCGCGTCCGTCAACCTGACCGCGTTCGCCCGCCAACAGCTGCGTAAACTGCGCAAGCGGGCGCGCAAACGCTTTGCTGCGGCGCGCGAACTGACGCCCGTCGATCTGCATGATCTACGCGTCAGCCTCAAGCAACTCCGCTACACGGCTGAATTCTTCGCACCCTTGCTCGACGACAAGCTCGCCAAGCACTATGTTTCCAGTCTGCATCAGGTGCAGGATCAGCTCGGTTACCTGGACGATGTGCTCACGGCACGCACGCTCATGCTCGACTGGGCTGATGCCACACTTGGATTGACGGGCGCCGCGCATTTCGTGATCGGCTGGCACGCATCGCATTGCGCCCGCGTGCGTCGGCGTGTGCTGAGCGAGATTGAAGCGACGCTGTGGGGCAAGGCGCCGTGGAAGGCCCGCCGCAGCAATCCGACTGGACATTGAGAGGTCAAACCATGCACATCCTGCTCTGGCGCCACGCCGAGGCCGTTGACGGCTCACCCGATCACGCCCGCGAATTGAGCGAACGGGGTCGCACCCAGGCGCGCGACATCGCTCGCTGGCTTGGCACCCACGGTCCGCAGCAGCTTCGTGTGATGAGCAGTCCAGCGGTCCGCACACGGCAAACCGCCAACGCCTTCAGCCGCGATGTGGAGATCGTCGACGCGCTGGGCACCGCGCGTGGCGCCGAAGACGCACTCGCCGTCATCGGCGGAGTGGACGAAACCGGCGCAGTGCTCGTGGTCGGCCACCAGCCGACGCTCGGCGAGCTGGCGGCGCTGCTGCTCACCGGTCACGCAACACCGTGGACGGTCAAGAAAGGCGCGCTGTGGTGGTTCACTCGCCGGGTACGTTTCGGCACGCCCGAAACGGTGCTGCGTGCAGTAGTGCCGCCCGATCTGGCCTGACGGCGCACGGGCGCTGCGCCGGGTATCGATGGCGCGTGAGTCGCCGCCAATCTATTTCACATGACAACAGGCCCTACTATGCTTTTAGTGATAGTGGCATTTTGTTTTGCGGCCGCTGTCGGGCCGGTTTTCGGCTACTATCCTGCTTCCAGCGCGGCCCCATTGCCGCCGGCAGAGGCGCTCCTCGCCGCGTAAAACGCCATGCTTGTACGCGTTTTACACACTTGAATTCTCATCGAGCACACGCCATATTTGGATTGAGCATCCGGCGCAACGGAGCGTTTCCGTTGCGCTTTGGTGAGGCCGTAGAATATTGATGATAGAACGCTTTATCCCCACTCGTGAGAGCATCAAGGAGCATCGTCTGTTGCGCTGGCTCGGGCCGCGCCTGCACGATCCTTCGCTGTGGCGGCTCAATCGCCACACGGTTGCCAAGGCAGTGGCGATTGGGACCTTCTTCGGCGTGATGATCCCGGTGGCGCAAATTCCGGCGGCCGTCATCGTCTCACTCACGCTCCGCGCCAACTTGTGGGTCGCGTCGCTCAGCACCTTGATCAGCAACCCGTTTACCTACGCCCCGATGTATTACTTTGCCTACCGGCTCGGCACCCGCTTACTTGGCGTTCGGCCCACGCTGGACGCAGCGCAGCCGCCGGTGGTTGAAGGCTCAGCCTCGTGGTTACACCAACTGATGCAGTGGTTTGATGGCATCGGGCAGCCGCTGCTGCTGGGCATGACGCTGATGGCGGTGAGCACCGCCATTCTGAGCTATGGGCTCACGCTGGGCATCTGGCGCCTGAACGTAATGCGCAAACGCTATCGACGCGGTCAAGTCCGCCCCGCGAAATGAAGCGCAGATACAACTTATGAACTACACTCATATGCAATTTCAAAATTGTCTTTTCCGCCCCCGTGCGGCCCGGTGACCGGTATGGATGAAAAACCTGCTGAAGGCGCGCGGCGCATCATCGAAGGGCGCCTGCGTGTGCATTACGACGGCTACTGGATCAAGGTCTACGATCCGCCTGAAGACACCCTGAGAGCAAAGAAAAACCTGATCGGGGCGCTGACCCGGCGGCTCTTCAACCACGTCGAACACGGTATCAACATTCCCGGCTGGCGCCTGGAAGGGGCACGTGCGGCCTACGAGGCGGAATCCGACGCCGGCCTGCGTCGAATCAAGGGCTGTATGCTGGCCGGCGCGTTGTTCAACCGCGCGGCCGATATCTTCACCAAGGTGGTCGAGCTACAGGCCGTCGGCGTCGAGATCGATCAAGACAACCCACTCATGCGCGAATGCGGCCATTGCCTGCAACAAGCGCTTGAACTCGGTAAATTCGTCAACCACCTGAGCGGCGAGGAGGGCATTGACGAGTTATGGGGTGAGCCGTTTCGTGCGTTTTCGATCCCCGTCGACCAGTTTTACGAAAGCCGCTACATCAAGATTGCGCAGACCATGCGCGACATCAATCTGATCTCCCACGCCATCGTGGGTGCCTTCGCCGGCAATTCAGCGTTCGAGGGCCTCGAACCGCTGGTACGTGGCTACGCGCAGGCCGCGCGCGAGAAGTGCGAGACCTTGCGCACCGACTCTGCCATTTTCGACGTCTGGCCGGCTTTCGTTTTTGCCGGCGAACGGCTTGACCATTTCGAACCGCACCTGCCCCCGCGCGCCGCGCGCACACAGGTGCGCATGGCCGAGGCGGGACTCGAACTGCTCTCGCGCGGCACCGATCTGGTGACTTACATCGTGCGCGCGCGCGTGCCCATGCCATCGAGCACCGAGACCTTCATTGCACGCTGCGATGCCTTCCGTTTGCGCTGGAGCAGCATGGACAGCCGGTCACCGTCGGCAAAAATTCGCGCGGCCTGAACGGCCAACGCGGCGGCGACATCACACGATGATGCCGCCGCCCAGGCATACCTTCGATTCGTACACCACAACGCTCTGCCCCGACGTAATCGCCCATTGTGGCTGGGCAAATGCAATGTGCGCTCGGCCCTCGGCAATGCGATCGATTTCGCACGGCTGATCGGGCGTGCGGTAGCGGGGTTTGGCGGTGTACACCCAATTGGTGTGCGGATCACGCCCGGCAATCCAGTTCAGATCGACTGCTTCGAGCCGGTCGCGCAGCAGCGCCGGGTGTTCGTGCCCCTGCACGACATAAAGCACGTTGGCCGCCACGTCCTTGCCCGCCACGTACCAGGCGTCATGCTCGCCAGCCTCGTCCTGATTTCCCTTGATGCCACCGATCATCAGCCCCTTGCGCTGGCCGATGGTGTGATACATCAACCCTTGATGCGCACCCAACATGCGGTTGTCGTCGAGCGCACGAATCTCGCCCGGCCGGGCCGGTAGATAGCGACTGAGAAACTCACGGAACGGTCGCTCGCCAATGAAGCAAATCCCCGTCGAATCCTTTTTGTCGTGGACATGCAGCCTGGCCGCTTCGGCCATTTTTCGCACGTCGCGCTTGTACAGCTCGCCGAGCGGAAACAGCGTCTGCGCGAGCTGTGCCTGATCCAGCCGATAGAGAAAGTAGCTCTGATCCTTGGTGCCGTCCTCGGCCTTGAGCAACTGGAATTCGCTGCGCCCGTCGCTGTGCCACTCACGCACCCGCGCGTAGTGACCGGTGGCGATCCGTTCCGCACCCAGCGTCATCGCATGGTCCAGAAAACAGCGAAACTTGATCTCGGAGTTGCACAGCACGTCGGGATTGGGCGTGCGGCCCGCTTCATATTCCTTGAGGAAATCGGCGAAGACGCGATCCTTGTATTGGGCAGAAAAGTTGACTACCTCCAGGTCGATGCCGAGTACATCGCACACCGAGGCGACATCGACCAGATCCTGCCGCGTCGAGCAGTATTCGTCGTCGTCATCATCTTCCCAGTTCTTCATGAACAGCCCGACCACATCGTAGCCCTGCTGTTTGAGCACCATGGCCGCGACCGACGAATCGACGCCGCCCGACATGCCCACCACCACTTTCATCCCGTTCGGGTCCTGCTTACTGGACATTAGGTCCGTCTCCATCCAACCAATCGGCCAACGGCAACACCACCGCCGGCTCTCCGTGTTCGCCAAACCAGCTATCGATGACGTACTGCGCACCGGGCGCGCTGGCATCGTCGGCGGCGCGCTCTTCAACCACCGCGGAAAAATGCTGAAAAATGATCAGCGTAGTGCGCCGCTGCGGTTCCTTGACGGTGTGGAATCGGAGCGCACCGCGCGCTTCGAGTACCTTGAGCAATCGCGTTGTCGACGTTGCATGATCGATGCAATCCATCTTGCCGAACACGCCGTCGTCCAGATAGTCGCCCGCGCGGTCCGCATCGATCGGCGACTGACGTCCGGCTTCAAGGTACAACCATCCCACCGCCTGTGCGAGGCGCGACCGCTCACCCGCCGCGTCGCTTGCGTCGGCAAGCTGATCGGCTACGTAATCGAGCAGCATGCCGGTAAAACGCACCCGTGCTTCGGACAGACAGCCGTAGTTGTAGCAGATCGGCACCTCGCTGAACTGTCCGGCGCTCGCCTGCACTGACAGGCACAGCCCGGAAAGTAAGAGCACATTCAAGAGGCGGGCCATCAGCGGGCGAAGGCTGTAGAAGGAAAAATATTCAATACCCACAATAACTTACCAATACCGACAAGCGGTGAACTGCCGTTTTCAGGATCACGTGTCGTAGTGCCGCAGCAAATCGAGCGGCGCGCGCCGACCGCTCAGGTAGTCATCTACGCACTGCAACACCAACGGACTGCGATGGCGCGACCGACAGGCGACGATCTCGTCGCGAGTCATCCATACGGCGCGTACGATTCCGGCATCGAGAGGCTGACCGGCGATACACTCGCCCGCCACGCCGCCAAAGCAAAAGCGCAGGTAGGTAATCTCGCCGTCGGGCCGAGACCACTGATAAATGCCAATCAGCCAGCCAGGTGAAAACGGATGCGCCGTCTCTTCGAGCGTCTCACGCGCCGCCGCCTCGACCAGCGATTCGGAGGGTTCGAGATGACCTGCCGGCTGGTTGAAACGCAGGCCGTCCAAGGTCTCTTCTTCCACCAGCAGAAAGCGGTCATCGCGCGCCACCACGGCGGCCACGGTCACATTGGGTTTCCAGGGGCGTCCCATTGGCACCTGATTCCATCAAATATACGATTCTAGCCTGCCCGGACGCTGTACCACCGCGTTCTTGTCGTCGGCACGACACGCCTGCTGAAGCATCGATCGAGCCGTCAAGCGCATTATACTTGCGCTAGAATTGAGCGATTTGGCGCACCGGGCTGTCGAGGGCGCGAAACACAACGATTATTTGCGGGAGTTCTTATTTATGTCCATGGCGGATCGCGACGGATTCATCTGGTACGACGGAAAAATGGTGCCGTGGCGCGACGCCACCACGCACGTGCTCACCCACTCGCTGCATTACGGCTTGTCGGTTTTCGAGGGCGTACGCGCTTACAACACGGTCAAAGGCACGGCCATTTTCCGTCTGCGCGAACACACCCAACGGCTGATCAACTCCGGCAAGATCTATCACATGACGCTGCCGTATTCGATCGATCAACTGATGGAAGCGCAGCTCGAGGTGGTGCGCGCCAACAAGCTCGAATCCTGTTATCTGCGCCCGATCGCCTTCTATGGTTCGGAAAAAATGGGCATTTCCACCAAGGGCATGAACGTGCACGTGGCCGTTGCGGCGTGGCCGTGGGGCGCCTACCTGGGGGAAGAAGGGCTTGAGAAGGGCATCCGCGTCAAGACATCGTCCTACGTGCGCGCTCACGTGAACGCCACCATGCCACGCGCCAAGGTCGCCAGCACCTACGCCAACTCGATTCTTGCCAATCGCGAAGCAATCGACGAGGGCTACGATGAAGCGCTGCTGCTCGACGTAAGCGGCTTTGTCGCGGAGGGCGCCGGGGAAAACCTGTTCGTTATCAAGGACGGAAAAATCTACGAGCCGGAGATCGCCTCCGCACTCACCGGCATCACGCGCGACTCGGTCATCCAGATCGCACGCGAATTCGGTCTTGAAGTCCAGTCGCGCCGCCTGACGCGTGACGATATCTACATCTGCGACGAAGCCTTCTTCACCGGCACGGCGGCGGAAGTAACACCGATCCGCGAACTCGACCGGCGCGTCATCGGCGAAGGCAAACGTGGCCCGATCACCGAAAAAATCCAGTCGCGCTTCTTCGACGTCGTCAACGGACGCGCGGATCAGTACGACCACTGGCTTGCTTACATCTGACACGCGAGATCACCTCATGGCCGAAAATCAGGACAAGACGCAACCCATCGAAATCACCGCCAAGGACCTGCCCTTGCACTGCCCGCAACCCGGCGCGCCGCTGTGGGCACGCCACCCACGTGTGTTCCTCGACGTACTGACCGAAGGCAAGGTGATGTGTCCCTATTGCGGCGCGCATTACGTATTCTCGGGCGAGCGTCCCAGCGGTCATCATTGATGCGCCCCGTCGCCGACCTGTAATGGCACTCGCGCGCATCGTGACTCCGCTGACCTTCACCACGCCGCAAGAGGCGGAAGACGCCTTCTATGACGCCCTCGTGCGCGCCGATCTCGACGCC
>RCMY010005767.1_pt1 | contig 19820 bp, 21 predicted proteins | sample 2041341 | NCBI WGS metagenome assembly RCMY01 (sample SAMN09708234, study PRJNA481090) | Marine sediment metagenome, whole genome shotgun sequencing project. | reverse complement strand
GGCTTTCAGAAATTATACTCCAGCAAACAAGGGTAGCTCAAGGTCTGCCTTATTATTTGAAATTTACGGAACAATTTCCTACAGTGGATGATTTGGCCAGTGCATCTGAGGAAAGGGTCTTGAAACTATGGCAAGGATTAGGGTATTATTCACGAGCCAGAAATTTACATGCAACGGCGAAAATGGTGGTTTCTGAGTATGGCAGCAATTTTCCCAAGACCTATAATGAACTTTTAAAGCTTAAAGGAGTTGGTGATTATACCGCGAGTGCCATTGCCTCAATCTGTTTTGATAAGCCAGAACCTGTAGTAGATGGTAATGTTTATAGGGTTCTTTCCCGATTCTATGGAGTGGAATTCCCGATCAATAGTACCAAGGGGATTGGATTTTTTAAGGAATTGGCGCGAGAAGTAATGGACGTTGGGAATGTAAGGGACTATAATCAAGGCATTATGGAATTCGGCGCTATGCAATGTGCTCCGAAAAATCCAGATTGTTCTATTTGTCCATTGAATGATGGCTGCATTGCGCTTCAAAGGAATAAAGTAGGTGAGCTACCTGTTAAAATAAATAAGACTAAGGTTAAAAACAGATATTTCAATTATTTAGTTTTCATTGATCCAAACAATAGAACATTACTACAGCAAAGAAAGGGTAAAGGTATTTGGCAAAATCTATGGGAATTTCCATTATTGGAAACCAATGATAAAACCAATCTGAATGAATTGGAAATTAAATATGATAGGGTTGTAACAGTTGGTGATGTGCCCGAGATTTATCAATTCAACCAAAATGATATTATTCATAAACTTTCGCATCAACACTTACATACCAAGTTTTGGGTGTTGAAAACCGAAAATGAATTAAAAGATGGGATTGATTTCGATACTCTGGATAAATTTCCTGTTCCTGTTTTAATTGCCGATTTTATAAAAACATTTAAAATTTAGTACTTTTGACCATTAGAAATAAATTATGAGTGGAACATTGAATAAAGTAATGCTCATTGGGCATTTGGGAGACGAGGTAAAAATGCACTATTTTGAAGGTGGAGGTAGTATAGGTAGATTTTCTATTGCTACCAATGAGACCTATACTAGTAAGCAAACAGGTGAACGGGTAACTAATACGGATTGGCATAATATTGTCGTACGAAATAAAGCAGCTGAGATTTGTGAAAAATATCTTAGTAAAGGCGATAAGGTTTATGTTGAAGGCCGTTTAAAAAATAGACAGTGGCAAGGTGAAGATGGGAATACAAGGTATACCACTGAAGTACATGTACAGGATTTCACTTTCTTATCGACTAAAAAGGAAAGCATGGCCAATGCGCAAACTAGTGGACAAGCACATCAACCGGTTCAGACTCCGGTGCCCAAGAAGGCAGCCGAACCAACTACTGTTGCAAATGAGCCTGAGCAGGATGATGATTTACCATTTTAATCAAATCAAAGTATTAGCTATTGAATCTTGACCCCCTTAGTTTTTTTCTCAATTTTATAGCTTTTGAAGGTGCCTTTGTACTCAAAATTTGTATCCTAGCGCTATTATTGCTTTGTTCGGCAATGATTTCTGGTGCTGAGGTGGCATTTTTTGGTCTGTCCCTTACAGATATCAATGAAATTGGACAAAAAAAGACATCCAAAGGGAATATCATTGTAAAATTGTTGAATCGGCCTAAAAAATTACTGGCTACCATATTAATTGCAAATAATGCCATTAATATTGCTGTGGTTCTTCTTTTTAGTGTTATTGGGGATACCTTATTCTCAAATATCAACTACTTACTGTTCAATTTTATCTCTGTGCGTTTTTTGCTGGAAGTGGTTGTTGCCACTTTTCTAATTTTAATGTTTGGTGAGATTTTACCAAAAGTATACGCCAATAGAAATCGGTTGAGTTTTACCCATTTTATGGCCTACCCTTTGAAAGTGCTCGATTTTCTTTTTTCACCCTTGAGTTTGCCAATGCGTTCGGCAACTATTTATTTGAATAACAAACTTGGAAAATATAAGTCGAACCTAAGTGTCGATCACTTATCACATGCTTTGGAACTTACCTCTGAAGGCGATACTACCAAGGAAGAACAAAAACTTTTGGAGGGTATTGTTTCCTTCGGAAATACTGATACCAAGCAAGTGATGCGCCCGAGGATTGACTTATTTGCTTTAAGCGAAGACATGAAATTCCTAGATGTGTTGCACGAAATAAAAACTCAGGGATATTCCAGGATTCCCGTATTTTCAGAGAATATGGATAATGTTTTGGGTGTTCTCTATGTGAAAGACCTCTTGCCTTATATTGATCGTAAGACCTTTAATTGGCTTTCGTTAATTCGTGAACCCTATTTTGTGCCTGAAAATAAGAAACTGGATGATCTTTTATTGGAGTTCCAAGAAAAGAAGAACCATTTAGCGATTGTTGTTGATGAATATGGGGGGACTTCTGGAATTGTTACACTTGAAGATATCATTGAGGAAATTGTCGGTGATATTAGTGATGAATTCGATGATGAGGATTTGGTATATTCTAAACTGGATGATTTTACTTACGTTTTTGAAGGGAAGACAGCCTTGAAGGATTTTTACCGTGTTGTCAAGATTGAGGATGATGAAGATTTCGATGAGCAAAAAGGAGAATCAGAAACTATTGCCGGTTTTGTGTTGGAAATTGCAGGAAGCTTTCCTAAGAAAGGTGATAAAATAGTGTTTAAAGATTATGCATTTATTGTAGAGAGTCTCGATAAAAAGAGATTAAAGCAAATAAAAGTAACCTTACCCCATGAAAATTAAGTGTGTTTTACTTTTACTGGCGGCATTATTGCTCTTCATTGGATGTAATGAAAAAGCACTTCCCAAACCTAAAGCGATGTTACGGTTGGAATATCCCAATACGGAATATAGTTTATTTGATACCAAGTACTTCCAATTCAAAAAGAACCAATTGAGCGAATTCGAGCAAAAGAACAACAACGCCCTTACCTTGGATTATCCTACAATAAAAGGGTCCTTGTTCATTACATATAAGGAGGTCGACAACAATATTGATAAATTATTGATGGATGCCCAAAAGTTGTCTATTGAACATTCTGCTAAAGCAGATGGAATATTGCCACATCCATTCGTGAATGAAGACGACAAGGTATACGGAATGTATTTTGAGGTTATTGGAGATGCCGCTTCACAGGCACAATTCTACGTTACCGATAGTACCAAACATTTTGTAACAGGTTCTCTTTATTTTTACACCAAACCTAACTATGACTCCATTTATCCTGCAGCTTCCTATCTACAGAACGATATTAAAAAATTGATGGAAAGTTTAAGGTGGAAAGAATAAACTTACCCAGATATTATTGTTCTTTACCCAATTTTTTTTTGTTCAGTTAATTCTTTTTCATTTAAGATTTCATCAGAATCAAATTGACTGCCAAAGCTTTGCATCCAATCCATGATATATTTTAAAGGATTGGAATACATAACCGTATTCCTGTTTTGCCATTTGGCAATAATAGGATATCCCCTTAAAGCGATATATTATTTTAACTGAAATTCTGCTGAATCCAGCAATCTTTTATCCTCAAAGACATTGAGGATATAATTTCCCTTTTTCAAAGACCCTTTAGGAATGGTGATAAAGTCACAGATTTGGTTTTCTTTACCCATAAAGACAAGTTCGACCTTTTTACTATATACATTGCCCTGTACGGTGATTGTATTGCCATTATCCTCAATAACACCCATATTTGGTCCTAAAAACTGAAAATAAAGTACTTTCTCCTTATTGATCATTTTCGGGTCCGCAATAATGGTAACACAAGCTCGAAGTTTTTCTATGGTAGAGGCTTTATTGGTACTGATCGGTTTTCCCCCGTCTAATCTAAAACTAGAACCCTCTGCTCCCTGAAGTTTCAGGTAACTTTTGGTTTTAAGCTCTTTATTAAGTTCCAATATTTTTTCTGCATTCTCGATGCTACTATATATTTGTTCGCGCAATGCCTTGACTTTTTCTTCTTCCTCGTCTAACCAAATTTGTTTTTGTTCAGATAGTTCTTTTCCATTTAGGATTTCATCAGAATCAAACCGATTGCCAAAGCCTTGCATCCAATCCATCATGGCTTTATGGGCATCTTGCAAATCCCTTCTTGCAGATTTGTATTGCAATCCAATCTCAGTGCTATCTTCCTTGCTGCTTAGTTCTCCAACAATGCTGCCCATAGTACTCATCTTGGGCATTACTTCGTCATGAATGTCCATGACTTTTTTCATTTGCTCGTTAGAGGCCTTTGCAGCTTCTTTTTTTTCATCTTTACATGAGATACTGGTAATCAATAATACTACGGCCAAAATGCTAAAAATTTTTTTCATTCCGATGATTTTGTGTTAATGTTTATATGCTTTATGGTATAGACATAGTCCTTCACCTTAGTGTTTGTGATTGTTTTTCGAATTTTATCTGTATTGGTCCTTACTGGAAAAAATTCGACTACCGCTTCACCCTTATCATAACTAACTTCAGCAGATCGTATTCCTTCTAAATCAACTAAATTCTTTTGTATTGTGTCAGCACAACCCTCTTGGCACGCCATTCCATCTATAGTAATGGTAGCGATAGCGATATCTGATATTGCCCATGATCCCTTTTGTGCTAATTGTTGGTTTTTGGTACTTGTACAACTCACAAATAACAAAAAAATCAGTAAAGAAAAATAGTTTCGCATTAGAATGATTTCCAATGTAAAAGTACGGATTACCAATCTTTTTTATTGACTAATTGCTTCTGAAATTTCACAGAAACCATTTTTTTGATGTTAAACAAGTAAGGGTGAAGCCAGAGATAGCGATAACCCATGCAAAGATTAAAAATGCTCGAAGTAAGCAATTCTTAAACTGTCCCATTCTTGGTAATACAAGGTGTATTTTGGTCAACCTAAAGAAAGGCCATTATTTTAAAATAATGGCCTTCAATAGGTATAAATCATGCTTTAGCTATTCAAAATCGACATCGGACACACCTTCGTTTACCTTGATTTCTTTAACTATAAAATCAAATTTTTGGGCTCCCATAGTTTGTATGAATAAAAACGGAAACTTAATGCCGGAAACTTCCTTGTAATCAGTATAATCGAAAGTGGTATTTACCTGTTGCCCTTGGGCTTCAACGCTTACAGCATCTTGGACCTTTAATCCAGTTTCAATATCATAGAAAGAAGTTTTTTCATCTGATATTTTGATTTTATAGGCTTTTTTACCATCAATGACTTCAACGCCCTCTAAGACAACATCAGTGTTTAACAGGTTCAATTCTGGGAAAGGTGCAGATTCTTCCTTTACCTTCTTTAATTCGTCTTCACCTAGATCTTTACGTTGGCCTTGCATTACCATATACCCTTTGTCGCCATCAACAACTTGTTTGCTCATGGAATTGCCCATGACCTTTACATCTTGCATATACTGATTCTTAGACGTTTTCTTAACTTCTAGGTTTAATATCATGCCTTGCATTTCGGCTTCTGCTATCAAAGAATATGACTCAACTCCCATTAATTTCTCTTTGCCCCCAATGGCTTTAATGTACTTTTCCAAAACATTTTGAGCGGTCATGCCTTCTGGAATGGCTGCCTCATAATTTGGTTTTTCGGTGTCCTTGGCAAATTTGTCGTAATACTTGATAGGGACTTTTTTACCATTGAAAATTACTTTTTCTAAATTGTCGATAACCTCACTTCCTTTACCTGTGACCACAACTCTGGCGTTTTCTGTTGTCATGTATTTTTGTGCGGCTTTTTGTACGTCATCTTTGGTAATAGCGTTAATGCGTTCTAAATAAGTCTTGTAATAGTCTTTGGACAGTCCTTCAGTTTCAATGTTCAGTGCATATCTGGCAATGGTTTCGGGCTTTTCCAATGCTAAGACAAAATTGCCAACATATTTGGCCTTTGCATCGATAAGTTCTTCATCTGTAATAGGTTCTTTGATGATCTTGTCCATCTCCTTCAATATTTCTACCACAGAACTATCGGTTACCATATTACGCACCTGTGCCGATGCGCTAAAGGTTGCTGGGGCATATTTATCATTACCTAAACTCGAATAAGAACCATACGTATAAGCCTTGTCTTCTCTTAGGTTTAAAAAGAGCCGTGCTTGGGCACCTCCGCCTAAAATCCTATTGGCCATAAGGGCATGCAAGTAATCGTCATTGCTCATTTTAAGGTCAACCAAACTTTCAACAGCTATTTCTGATTGCACCGCATTGGGTACTAAAGTTTATTTGCGTGTATTGTGCATTTGATGGTCTTGAAAATTGAAAAGAGGGAGGAACGGCTTTTACCCATGGCGTGAAGTTTTCCACTACCAGTGTTCTGACTTCGTCATATTCAATATCACCAATAACCACCAAATATGCATTTGCTGGCACAAAATAATCTTCATAAAATTGAACCACATCAACCAGTGATACATTATTCACGGATTCTTTGGTTACAAATTCACCATACGGGTGGTCAGTGCCATAGGCCAAGGCATTTTGAACCCTATTTGAAATCGCGGAAACATCTTTTTCCTGAGCTTTTAGCCCTGTTAGTAATTTTTGCTTCTCCTTGTTAAATTCCTCTTCGGTGAAATTTGGATTTATTGCAGCATCTGCCATTAGCTCCAAAATCCGTGGAAAATATTTGGATAATGAACTTGCAAAGGCACTTTGAGAGCCAAAACTGATACGTGCCCCAAGAAAATCGACTTCTTCATTATAATCATCTTTTGGGATGGTTTTGGACCCATTGCCCAATAGACTTGCCGTCAAACTTGAAACACCGGCTTTATCACCTTCTAAAATGGGCGGATTGTCAATACGCATTTGAATTGAAACTCGTGGGAGTTTATGATTTTCAACGACCAATACCTTAAGTCCGTTCTGCATTTCAAAACTCATGGGTTCCTGTAAGTTTATCTCAGGAGCAGGCCCTGGTTTTGGCATTTTACTTCTATCGACTTGTGCCTGCAAGTTCAGTGCAACAAAGCCCAGGATTAAGGTTATGTATAATTTTTTCATGTTCTTAGTTTTCAGTTGCTTCTTGTGGTAAATAGTTTAGTTCTACGCGTTGGCTTGGTTTTAAATATTTGGTGGCCACTTCTGTAATCTCTTCTCTGGTAACAGAACGATATATATCAATTTCATTATTGATTAGGCTTGTGTCATCATACAACATATAATACCGGGCCAAAGAGTTGGCAATTCCTGAAATGCTACTGTTTGAATTCACAAAGTTGTTTTCAAACTTATTCTGTAATTTTTGATAATCTTTCTCAGAAATAAGTTCAGATTGAAGTTTTACGATTTCCTCGTCAATCTCTTTCTTCAAATCTTCCAACGATGTTTCGCCAACAGGTAAGGCACCTACAACATAAGCTCCGTAGTCTTCCTGAGAACCGTTAAAGGCAAAAACTTGTAAGGCTTTCTTCTTCTCATCTACTAGCTTTTTATATAATTTAGAACTCTTTCCATCACTCAGATAGGTCGAAACCATATCCAGAATATAAGCATCCCTATCCGTTTGGGCAGGAGTTCTATAGCCCATTAATATTGCTGGAATTTGTATGTTAGGATCATGGTATTTGGCTTTAATGGTAGAAACGATAGGGTCTTCTACAAAGGTGTTTCTTTGAATCTCATCACCTTTCGGGATGGGCCCAAAATAATCCTGGATCATTTTTTTTGCCTTGTCAATCTCGATATCACCTGCAACTACTAAAACAGCGTTATTGGGCACATAATATTTTTTATTGAACTCTTTAAAGTCATCCAATGAGGCACTTGCCAAATGCTCCAATGAACCTATGGTTTGCCAGCGATAAGGGTGTTTTTTGAAAAGGTTAATGAACATTTGTTCGCGCCACCTACCATAGGGCGCATTATCATAGCTCAATCTTCGTTCTTCTTGGACAACTTCACTCTGCGTATCAACCCCTATTTTATTGATTATGGGGTGCATTAAACGCTCAGATTCTAACCAAAGACCCAATTCTAGATTGTTTGAAGGGAAGACCTCGTAATAATAAGTACGGTCCTGCGTGGTGTTTGCATTGTTTTGTCCTCCGTTGGAAGATACGATCTTAAACCACTCTCCTCTCTCAATATGCTTTGTGCCTTCAAACAATAGATGTTCAAAAAAATGGGCGAAACCTGTTTTTTCTGGATTTTCATCCTTGGCACCCACGTGGTACATGACCGAAGTGGTAACCACAGGGGCATTGTTGTCTTGATGTAAAATTACATGGAGGCCGTTATCGAGGCCATATTCCTCAAAGGAGACCTCTTGGGCAGTTGTGGATGACACTATAAGTAGTGCCAAAAGAGTAAATGGAAGTCGTAGTCTCATTCTTATAAGTGTTAGGATTATTTAATAGATTATGAGTGCTTTCAAAGTTAAAAATGTTACACGAATATAATTTTTAAATTATATTCGCAGGAAAAGTCTTTGGTCTTTAACAAGAAATTAAGCCAAATAAAATATTTATTGTTTACTTTAAGTTTTTTCAATAATAAGATTAGCAAAATGAAGAATTTTACATTACCAATCCGATTTGGAATAGCCGCTAGTGGATCCCTCATTGCGTATTTCTTGATACTTTCACTTTTCAACCTTCATACCAATGTATTTTATAGCCTTTTTAATGGGGTTATTACAGGTTTTGCCATCTATGAGGCAATAAAATATGAGCGTATTCAGAACAAAGAGGGGTTTAGTTATGGACAGGGTTTTAAAATCGGATTGATTACCGGATTTGTCGCCACCTTAATTTTTACCGTCTTTTTTGCACTTTATTCAACAGAAATTAACCCGGATTTTCTCGAGGAATTATCAGAAGCATGGTTTAGCGATTTCAAAGATTTCGAAGCCATAGTATTCTTCACGGCTGCCATCATGGGTTTATCAACTACTTTGGTACTTACCCTAACATTTATGCAGCTATTCAAGTCTGGTAACGACATAAAGAAAAAATCTTCCTAAAAACCATCGAAAAGTCTTGTGAATTTGGCATTTAGCAGTATATTTGCAGCCGCCTATTTAAAAAAAATAGGGAGTAAATTAAACTAATATATACGCTATGTATGCAATTGTAGAGATGGCAGGGCAGCAATTTAAGGTTGCGAAAGACCAGAAAGTATATGTTCACCGTTTGCAGACAGAAGAAGGTAAAAAGGTAACTTTTGACAATGTACTTCTTTTGGATGATGGTAAGAACGTTACTGTTGGCGCCCCGGCTATAGACGGAGCCGCTGTTGAGGCTAAAGTCATAAAGCACCTAAGAGGTGACAAAGTTATCGTCTTTAAAAAGAAAAGACGTAAAGGTTATGCAGTTAAGAATGGTCACCGCCAGTCTTTGACTGAAATTGTTGTTGAAAGTATTGTTGCCGAAGGCGCCAAGAAAGCTGCAGCACCTAAAGCAAAAGCAGCGCCAAAAGCTGCTGCCCCAAAAAAGGCAACTCCTAAAGCCACTGCCCCAAAAGCAGAAACTCCTAAAGCAGCCCCAAAGAAGGCAGCCCCAAAGAAGGCAGCTCCTAAAAAAGCCACGGCTAAAGCTGATGATTTAAAAAAGATTGAGGGTATTGGACCAAAAGCTGCTGAGGCTCTGACCAATGCTGGTATTGGAACTTTCGCTAAATTAGCAAAAGCAAATCCAGATAAAATCAAAGAGATTTTAACCGAAGCAAGTTCAAGAATGGCTCATTTAGAACCTGCAACCTGGCCACAGCAAGCGAAATTAGCTGCTGATGGTAATTGGGACAAGTTAAAAGCATTACAAGATAAATTGGACGGAGGTAAATAATACTTCCTTAGTATAAAACATTAAAACCGATACAAAATGGCTCACAAGAAAGGTGTAGGTAGTTCAAAAAACGGTAGGGAATCAGAATCGAAACGCTTAGGGGTTAAGATTTTTGGTGGCCAAGCTGCCATAGCAGGAAATATTATCGTTAGACAACGTGGTACTGTACATAATCCAGGAAATAATGTATACGCAGGTAAGGATCATACTTTACACGCAAAAGTAGACGGACTAGTAAAATTCGATAAGAAAGCAGGAGGTAAGTCCTATGTTTCTATTGAGCCTTTCGAGGCTTAATAACTGCTATTAAAAATAATGAAGGCCCTATCCAATTAAATTGGATAGGGCCTTTTTATTGTGTATACAGAAGTGAAATTCAAAATTGTTATTGGGCATCCTTCACAATCTTTTTTATCGAGACCTTTATGGCAAAGACCAATAAAAAGATACTATTTTATGTGACAGGGAAGTTGGGAATTACCGTATGATATAGTATCTTTCATATACTTTGCAAAGCGATGGGATTTGAATAAATTTCACCAATTACTCTTTTTAAATAGGTTACAAATGGATTTAGTATTAGGAATTGATATAGGTGGGACCAAAACAAAAATTGGTCTGGTAAACAAGGAAGGGCATTGTTTGGAAGATACATTCTTCAGGACAAGAGAATATCCGGATTTGGAGGAGTATTTAGATAAGATTAAAAGTACAGTAGATGAAATTAAGAGCAAGTTCCCCGAAGATGTCAATATATTAGGATGTGGGATTGGAGCTCCGAATGCCTCAAGCAAAAATGGCACTATTGTAAATGCCTCTAATCTAATTTGGAAAGACACCGTGCCTATTCTTGACAAGCTAAATGAACGGATGCCCATGCCCATGAAGATTATGAATGATGCAAGTGCTGCTGCTTTGGGCGAAATGCTGTTCGGAAATGCCAAAGGAATGCAAGATTTTATCATCATTACCTTGGGTACTGGTTTTGGAGCCGGAATAGTTGCCAATGGCAAATTGGTAGATGGTTATGATGGTTTTGCCGGAGAATTGGGGCATGTAGATATGACCATAGGAGACGGCAGGTTAACAGGTCAGAATGTTAGGGGAGGTTTGGAGGCCTACGTTTCGGCCACCGGATTAAAGCGGACTATTTTGTATATGATGTGTAAGTACATGGATGAAAGCAGGTTCAGGGACATCGCTTATAACGATTTACACGGTGAGGAGATTACAAAGGCAGCTGAGGAAGGTGACCCTATTGCCTTGAAAGCATTTGATTTTACAGCCGATATTTTAGGAATGGCCCTGGCTAATTTTACCGCTTTCACCCAACCTGAGGCATTCTTTTTGATGGGAGGCCTGGTCAATAGTGGCAAATGGCTATTTGACCCCCTACATAGGTATTTTGAAGACTACTTGCTCGAGTTCTATAAAGGGAAAGTCAAATTGTTGCGATCTGGCCTACCTGGAAAGACCACTGCTATTTGTGGGGCAGCAGCTTTAATCTGGGAAGATTATTCTGCTTAAACTTAACTTAATAAAGATTGACTTTAAGCTTTCAATCAAATGGGTTAGAGTAATTTATTTGCTATTTCGAACCAAGTATTTGCTCTTTCATAACCATTGCTATTGATATTATGGGGTGAGGTAAATAGAATAGACCTACCACAGAAATGCTCCAGATTATAACTTCGGTCATCAATTAGTACATCGCCGGATAAAATATGCTTATCTCCACAAAGGATTCTTTTTTTCCAAGGGATGAAGGGAAAATGCTCATCCAACCAATTACTTTTCTCTTTCAAAGAGTTTGGGAATTGCATGGCAGCCGATGCAATGTAGACTTCGTGTTTTTCGGATAATTCTTTTAAAACATCTTGACTATCCTTAATGGGATTCAGGTCTCGGAAGAAACCTTTTCTCGTGGCATGTTGGCGAACACTTTTCTGATGCTCTTCAGGAACCTTTTGCCATACTTCACTACCCAAACATATTTGTGTATTAAGTTGTTGGTTGAATTCTGCATTGTAAATCTCTATATGTGCACCGTAGGTATCTGCAATAACCTCGTCCATATCTACAAATATTATCATATTGTAAAGTTTGTACGAAGTACTGAAAAAACGATTTAAGTCCCAAAAAAACAGGAAGAAGTCCCCCTGTACTTATTAACATATTCTTATATGTCTTAAGACCCCGATTTAGCATATTGCGTTTTATCTTTGAACAGATAATTCAATTAGTTTATAATATGAAAATGTTCAAGTTAATGACAGTACTGGTTATGATGCTGATCGTCTCTATAGCAACAGCACAAACACAAAATGATAAAAAGCTAATGCAGGACGCTACAAAAGCAAAAAAAACATTATTAAAAACAGATTCGAGCCTCGAAAAGTTTTTTAATAAATCTGCAGGGTATGTAATCTTTCCTAACGTGGGTAAAGGCGGGTTTATAATCGGCGGTGCCTCCGGAAATGGTGTGGTTTACCAAGAAGGACAGATCATCGGAATGGCTGCCCTTAAAAAATTGAATATAGGATTGCAGGCCGGCGGCCAAGCGATTATTGAAGTCATTTTTTTTGAAACTTCTGTAGATCTTGATAGGTTTAAGGAAGGGAAGTTTCAATTTGCCGCTGAAGCCTCTGCAGTAGCTTTAAAATCTGGAATTGCATTCAATGCCAAATACAAGGACGGAGTGGCCGTTTTTGCGCTGCCTAAAGCAGGTTTGATGGCCGATGCCTCTGTTGGAGGACAAAAATTCAGCTATGATCCATTTGAGTGAATCAAAAGGAATTGCCAAATGTAAAACCCTTGTTCAGATACTGAACAAGGGTTTTTTTATGGTATCATAAGTTGTTTTTAGCTTTTTCAAATTTATACTTTTTATAAAGTTGAAGTATTGAATCGCCTATTTTCTTTGTGTAATGGTGGTTGTCTCTCCAATAACAAGAATTATTTATTATGAGTTTCTGTTCAAAGGGCTCAAATAATTCTATTCTAGAATTCTTTATTTCGTTGATTAGAACATTTAATTGTGTCCTTTTTTCTGTTGAGGAATGATAGTTGTCATATGAACTAGGATGCACCATAAAGGTGAGGTCAATATTGTGCTTATTGCAAAGGCTTTTAATCTTTTTAAAGGTTTCTATTTTAGATGAAAAATTGAGTTTTACCCGGGAGGACTCTTTGGCATAGGAAACCATTTCCAATTTTTCAACAGAATCACAATTAAAGGCGTAGGCGTTTTTTTCATAATAATTGCCGTCATTGAAAAAATCATAGGCAATATATTTTTTACTTAGATCTTTGTTCAGATTTTTATTAATGGAAATTGGCAGAAACAAATATTCCCAATTAATTTCACTATCCTTTATGGATATAAACTTACGGGACGCCTGGTTCTTATGGGTGCTTGCTCTTTCATATATGGTTGATTCGTCTAAACCAATGACGATGTTTTTGATCTTAATGTTATTTTCCAAGAACAATAGTATATCAGCTAAGAATTCTTCTGGAGTTCCTAATGAATAGGTCATATTATACCAAGAATCCCGATCATTGTTCAATTGGTTAAAATGTAATATGCCTCCCTTTGAATTTGAAAATAGAAAACTATTGAATTTTGCCCCAGATTTTAAAACATGATTTACTTTTAGGCTATGGCTGTTAGGTCGAACGCCATTAAACTCCTTTCGGGTGCCAATAATCCCATAAGGGTCTAAAGAATAATTATAACTTGCCGTCACAATAAAGTAAAGACTGATAATTACACTAAAGAACAATATTTTTTTCAGAAATGGTTTCATCTAAAATTGAAAATAAATGAATTGGTTCGAATTTGAATTTAGACTAATAAGATAGACTACAACTATGACAGCAACTGCTTCGATCATGTACGCATATCTTTTGTTCACATTTATTAACAAACCTACTTTGAGGCGTTCATCTTTCCTTAAAATCCAGTCAATAAGAATTAGCACACCAACACTATAAAGGCCGTTTTTGTATATTGGGGGAAAGTCTATTTTCATAAACATATAGGTTAAATATGTGATGGCCTGGGTTATACTATCACTTCTGAAAAACACCCAAGCTAAAACCACCAAAAAGAAAGTTCTAAAGACAAGAAATGCCTCTTTTAATGATGGAAAAATTGAATTTTCAGCAATAATGGAATGGCTGTATTTTCTGTTTTTAGCCAATAAATATCCGGGAATAAATAGAGATGCATGTATGAGACCCCAAACAATAAAGGTCCAATTGGCGCCATGCCAAAACCCACTGACCAAGAATATAATGAAGATGTTTTTTAGCGAATTTAGTCTTGAGCCCTTTGAGCCCCCGATAGGGATATATAAATAATCCCTGAACCATGTGGATAGTGAAATATGCCATCTTCGCCAGAACTCTCCAATATTCCTCGAAAAATATGGGAATTTAAAGTTCGATTTTAATTCAAACCCGAATAACTTTGAAGTTCCGATAGCAATGTCAGAATAACCGCTAAAATCACAATATATCTGTATCGCGAAATAAATTGCCCCCAACCATAGAACACCACCACCAAAGTCTTCATAATTATCAAAAATATCATTCACTTTAGGAGCAAGGGAGTCTGCAATGACAACCTTTTTGAACATTCCCCAAAAGATTAACCGTAACCCTTGAATTCCTAGCTCATAATTGAACTTTCTTTTTTTAAGTATCTGGGGCAACAGATTTGAAGCCCTTTCTATAGGTCCTGCCACCAACTGGGGGAAAAAGGATACAAACGAAGCAAACGAGATGAAATCTTTGGTTGGGTTTATTTTACCTTTATAAATATCTATTGTATATGACATTGTTTGAAAGGTATAAAATGAAATGCCTACCGGGAGTATAATCTGTAATGTCCATGTGCTTTCAATGGGGTAATCTATTGAAGCGAAAAGATCTATCCAAGAATCTACAAAGAAATTGTAGTATTTAAAGAAGCCTAGAACCCCAAGGTTAAAAAGAATACTGATCCACAAGAATAATTTTCTCTTGTTGTTTTCATTGGTTTGATGAACCGCTATACCTATGAAATAATCTACGATTGTAGAAAGAAATATAAGTGACAGAAACCTATAATCCCACCAACCATAAAATACATAAGAACTAATAAGTATCAGGAGGTTCTGGTATCTTAATTTTTTATTGAATACAAACCAATAAAGCGTGAATACAATTATTATGAAAACAAGAAATTCAATAGAATTGAAAAGCAAATTTGATTGGTTTTAGGATTTCAAAAATAGGTTTTTAATTTATGTTTGGTATAAACCTAAAAACCCTCACATTTCTGCAAGGGTTTTGTTTCTAACTACTAGAGTCTAATATCTATAATACTCTGGTTTGAAAGGGCCTTTAACCGTTACACCTATGTACTCCGCTTGGTCTTTGCGAAGCTCAGTAAGTTCAGCACCTAGTCTGGAGAGGTGCAATTTGGCTACTTTTTCATCTAAATGTTTAGGAAGCATGTAAACCTCATTCTTATAGGAATCACTATTCTTCCAAAGTTCTATTTGGGCCAAAGTTTGGTTCGTAAAGGAATTACTCATCACAAAACTTGGGTGCCCTGTAGCGCATCCTAAATTTACCAAACGCCCCTCAGCTAAAATGATGATGTCCTTACCATCTATGGTATATTTATCAACCTGTGGTTTTATTTCATCTTTTGTATTGCCATAATTTTCATTCAACCAAGCCATATCAATCTCATTGTCAAAATGCCCAATATTACAAACAATGACTTTATCACGCATTGCCTTAAAATGTTCGGGCCGAATGATGTCTTTATTCCCAGTGGTCGTAATTACGATATCGGCATTGCCTACAACCGTTTCCAATTGTTTTACTTCAAAACCATCCATACAAGCTTGTAGGGCACAAATTGGGTCGATTTCAGTGACCGTGACAATAGAACCAGCACCTTTAAATGAAGCAGCAGTACCTTTACCAACATCGCCATAACCAGCAACGACTACACGCTTACCGGCCAACATGGTGTCAGTAGCTCTGCGGATAGCATCAACGGCACTCTCTCGACATCCGTATTTATTATCAAATTTTGATTTAGTGACAGAATCATTCACATTGATAACCGGCATTGGTAAAGTGTCGTTTTTCACCCTTTCATACAATCGGTGAACTCCGGTTGTGGTCTCTTCAGAAATTCCTTTTATCCCAGCAGAAAGTTCAGGATACTGGTCCAAAACCATATTGGTAAGGTCACCCCCATCATCCAATATCATATTCAAGGGTTTGCGATCTTCTCCAAAGAACAAAGTCTGTTCTATACACCAATCAAATTCCTCTTCGTTCATTCCTTTCCAAGCATAAACAGGAATACCTGTGGCCGCTATAGCTGCTGCTGCATGGTCTTGGGTTGAGAATATATTACATGAACTCCACGTGACATCAGCGCCAAGAGCCACTAAGGTTTCAATCAAAACAGCCGTTTGTATGGTCATATGCAGACAACCTGCTATTCGGGCCCCTTTAAGTGGTTGTTCATTTTTATATTCTTCGCGAAGTGACATTAGTCCTGGCATTTCCGCCTCGGCCAATTCAATCTCTTTTCTTCCCCAATCCGCAAGGGAAATATCTTTTACCTTGTAAGGCACATATGATACGGTTTTGGTAGACATATCCTTTTTTCTTTATACTTTCGTTATTGACTATAGCTCTTCTTTTTAAAGAGTTGCAAAGTTACGAATATCCTAAATAACACCATGCCTCTTTACAATACAATACGAGAAACTCCAACAATAACGGTTTATTTATATTTGGAAGATTGAAGAGTCTGAAAATGACCTTGCCGAAGGAATAGCGCTGACAACGCATTGTCAAAACCGATTGGATGGCATGAAGTCAGAAATGCACCGAAGGGGTTTTTTGAGCATACGGCATTTAATGGCCGAAGCCGGTTATGAAGATAAGGATTTGTTCTACGACAATGCGGGAAAACCCCATCTGCATGACGGTAAGTATATTAGTATCACGCATTCCCATCAATTTACAGGCATAATAATTAGCGATAAGGACGAAGTGGGCATTGACATTGAAATGCAAAGGAAGATTATTGCCCGTATAGCCCATAAATTTACTCCGATTGAAGCATACAGCCACATTACGGATATCAATGATTTGGTGCGTAAATACACCATAGTCTGGGGCTGTAAAGAATCTTTATATAAGATTTATGCCACTATTGGGCTTAGCTTTTTAAACCATATTCATATAAAGGATTTTGAGTTTTCCGATAAAAAAATTGAAGGACAGATAAATTATAAAAACGATACTTCTTATTATGAACTGAGGTATTTGGAATTTGAAAAATTTACCTGTGTTTACGCTGTTAAAAATTAATATTCTAATATATACTAAGCATGGAAATCTCGGTTGAACTTACTTTTTCTCCTTTACAAGATGATTTTGAACAACATATTATCGACTTTATCAAAAAATTAAGGGCATCGGGTCTTACTGTTATGGAGAATCCATTAAGCAGCCAAGTTTACGGTAATTATAATGAGGTAATGCAAGTTTTGAACTCTGAAATAAAAGAAGCGTTTGAACTTATGGATAAAGGCTTATTGTATATGAAAATTGTCAAAACCGACCGAAGCGATTATGAGCCACATTTTTGAGTTTTTGTTCGGTCAATATGCCGAATATGAAACGTATTACATAGTTCTTGAGATTGTTGCGGTAATTTTTGGACTATTGTCTGTATGGTTTTCTAAACAGAATAATATTCTGGTCTATCCCATGGGGATGATCAGCACTTCTATTTATGTTTATCTTCTTTTTCAATGGGGACTTATTGGGGATATGATGATAAACGGGTATTACTTCATCATGAGTGTTTATGGATGGTATGTCTGGACCCGAAAAGTAGATGCCACTCATTTTACGCCTATTACAAGAACAACAAAGAAAGAGCACAGGATATCTGTTATAATATTCATTACCACTTTGATATTTGTTTATATAGTTTACCAAGCCTTTGATAAATGGACCAGCTGGACAGCCTATGTAGACACCATTACAACGGCCGTGTTCTTTGTGGGAATGTGGCTCATGGCAAAACGAAAGATTGAAAACTGGATTTATTGGATCGTGGGTGATATAATTTCAGTTCCTCTATATTTTTATAAAGGATTTACGTTTACAAGCCTTCAGTATCTTATATTTACAGTCATCGCCGTATATGGTTATCTTGCATGGAAGAAAAATTTAAGCAGCAGCCCACAGACATTATTAAAGTAGTAATGTTTGGGCCCGAATCTACCGGAAAAACCACTTTGTCAGAACAATTAGCAAGACACTATAATACGGTTTGGGTGCCAGAGTATGCCAGGGAATATCTTCAGGATAAATGGAATAACGAACGAAAAACCTGTGAGCCTAAAGATTTATTACCGATTGCTGAGGGGCAAATGCTTCTGGAAAACGACTTGGCGACTAAAGCTACTGATTTACTTATTTGCGATACCGATTTGTTGGAGACAAAAGTATATTCCGAGGCTTATTATCTTGGTTATTGTGACCCAAAGCTAGAAAAACATGCCCTGGAAAATCAGTATGACCTCTATTTCTTGACTTATATTGATATACCTTGGGAGGCAGATGATCTGCGTGATAAACCTAATGAGCGTGAACGTATGTTTTTATATTTTCAGGACACGCTTGAGAAATATAATAGGAATTTTGTTATCTTAAAAGGCGATAAAAAAACACGTTTAAAAACTGCAGTGGAACACATTGATAATCTATTGAAAAAATGATCCAACTAACCGATGACGATTTAAAACAAATAGCTACAAAAGGCATTGCAAAAGAAAAAGTTAGAAACCAAATCGAGATTTTCGAAGATGGTATTCCTTTTGTAAATCTTGTAAACGCTGCCGTTGTGGGCGAGGGCATTAGCAAGTTTACAGTACGCGAACAAAAATCACTGATTAATATATTTGAAGGGTCAAAGGACGATTTATCACTTCTCAAATTTGTTCCTGCCTCTGGGGCCGCATCAAGAATGTTCAAGGCACTCTTTAATTTTTTGGATGCCTATGATCCATCAAAAGAAAGTCTAGAGAAATACTTTGAGCGTACTAAGGATACTGATTTACAGGTTTTTAATACTGGATTGAAAGATTTCCCCTTCTACGATATTGTTCAAAAGAGAATTAAAGGCAAAGCTTCTAACAAGGATGAAGAGCTATATCTTTTTGTTAAGGAAATGATGTCTGAAGATGCTTTGAACTACGGTTTTTTCCCAAAAGGATTACTGCCCTTTCATAATTATGGAGACCATTCGGCCACTCCTTTTGAAGAGCATTTAAAAGAAGCTTCCAATTATGCCAAAGTAGGAGAAGAGGCTAATTTACATTTTACCATTTCTGAGCAGCACATTCGCATGTTTACCAAGGAATATAGTGCAATTAATAAAAGACTATCCAAAGAAACTAAAACGAATTTCAACATTGGTTACTCATACCAAAAGGCATCAACAGATACTATTGCCGTTGATATGGATAATAATCCATTCCGAAATTCAGACGGTTCTTTGCTTTTTAGACCAGGAGGTCATGGTGCTCTTATTGAGAATTTGAATGAAGAGGAAGCTGATGTTATTTTTATAAAAAACATTGATAATGTAGTTGTGCCCAATGCGCAAGATGCACTTACCAATAGCAAGAAAATGTTGGCAGGCCTGCTTTTAAAGGTCCAGGAGAAGGCTTTCAAATATGCCCAAATACTTGATGATAATAACTTGTCTGCCGATGTAATGTTAGAGATAAAGGAATTTCTCGAAAACGAGCTTAATGTTCGATATGTAGACAAATATTCCAGTTTTAGTCTTGGAGACCAGATTGAAATTTTAAAGGATAAAGTTAATAGACCAATTCGTATTTGCGGAATGGTCAAAAATGAAGGAGAACCTGGTGGTGGGCCTTT
>RCMY010001806.1_pt1 | contig 19821 bp, 4 predicted proteins | sample 2041341 | NCBI WGS metagenome assembly RCMY01 (sample SAMN09708234, study PRJNA481090) | Marine sediment metagenome, whole genome shotgun sequencing project. | reverse complement strand
TGTCAAATATACAATCGCCCAAAAATAGGCTGGCGCCCTCGAGAAGAAGTGAGAATGCCAGCCCCGATAATAACGGGCTAGGGGAGGACGGACCGTTAAGGTTCCGCACCAGGTTAATTCTGGGAGGGGCGAGGTCTGTTACCTGTCGATGCCGATCTATTCGGAGCTACAAATGATTCCGTGTTAGCCAGCGGACGCTGCGCTCTCGAAGCTATGTTCAAGGACGGTCATACTCGAGCACCACTGGTAACGCTGTCGAGGCGGTTGAAAGAAATGAAAGATTGAGCAATGCGGCCGCCGCCCCATAATCTGGGTGTGGATGCTAGTGTGCAACAATTGCGCAGGTTGCGGCGGCGCGATCGAAATCTCTTGTGCTGTTTGAACGGAAAAAAAGACGCCCTAGCCGCGCTCGTGCGCCTGCAATTCAAACTTTTGGGAATGCCGCGTTTCTTCGATAGGACAGAGAATTCAATGCGGGCGTTTCGGTTAGTTCCAGCGCGGTGCTCATGCAGCTAAGTTGAGACACACAAGTTCGAGAGAAAAGGGGGCGTCCGATTGGATGCCCCCCTTATTTGGTTGATCGCCAATAACTTAGGCTTCAACCATCATCTCTTCTGCCATTGCGAAGTAGTCTTCGTAACGCGAACGTGCCTTGCCGCGTTGGCGGACTTCTTTGGCAGTATCGATCTGTTCCTGAGTTACGTCACCTACAAGCACAAGACCAACCATGCCAGCAGACTGGTGCGGTGTGCAGTAGTAGCCGTATACGCCGGGCACATCGAATGTGACTTCAAGGTCGCTATTGATGTCGCCTTTCCAATCGGCCGCGCCTTCAGGGAGCATGTCCTTGTTGGACGCCGAGTTGTGGCCACGGTCGGTGGACACGAAGGTCACAACATCACCTTCGGCGACTTTGATCACTGGCGGATTGAACACTTGGCGCTCCTTGCCATCAGGTTCCTTGTTGAGCATCTCGACGACATGCGTGGCATGAGCGCCAGCGAACGCTTTGAGCGGGACGGTCGCAAGCGCTGTTGCAGCCATCAATTTTAGGCCGTCACGGCGAGTAATTTTCATAGAACTTTCCTTTAAGTTAAAATCGGGGCCTGCGCACACACGCTATGCCCGTCCTCGTTCGACCTAGGCTTCGATTGCGCTTAGGCAACTGCCCGTGAAGTCGCATATCGCTGCCATAAGGAACTAGGCGCGTCGACAAAACATGCGGTATCGTCCCTTCCGTCGCGCGCTTTGTCGCACGGTCCTACGAGGACGCGACCAGAAGCCTATATACCCAATAACGTTATGAACTTTAACCTTTCCCAGGGAGCGTCCGGTGGACACACTTCTTTTGTCGCGCATACAATTCGGTGCAAACATCTCATTTCACATTCTGTTCCCGACGATCACAATCGCGCTGGGATGGATGCTTTTGTTCTTCAAGCTTCGCTTCAGCGCAACTGGCGATAGCAAGTGGATGGACGCCTACATGTTCTGGGTAAAGGTCTTTGCGCTGTCGTTCGCGATGGGTGTGGTATCGGGCATCACCATGTCATTCCAATTCGGCACAAACTGGCCCGGGTTTATGGAAACGGTCGGAAATGTCGCCGGCCCACTGCTTGCATATGAAATCATGACAGCCTTCTTCCTTGAGGCCGTGTTTCTTGGAATTATGCTGTTCGGGGCATCGCGTGTGAAGCCTTGGGTTCATACGCTGGCGACATTTCTGGTCGCGTTTGGCACCACAATGTCGACGTTTTGGATCATCGTGCTGAACTCATGGATGCACACCCCGCAAGGGTATGAACTGCGCGAAGGCGTTGTTTTCGCGACGGACTGGTTCGACATCATTTTCAATCCATCGATGCCTTATCGCTTTGTGCACATGATGCTGGCGTCCGGTCTGACAGTTGCCTTCTTGATCGCAGGGATTTCAGCGTTGCGGATGCTTTGGGGCGACCGCAGCGAAGCGGTCAAATCGGCGCTGCGTGTGGGCATTTTTACTGGCGCGGGACTTATCCCACTGCAAATCTATGCAGGCGATATGCACGGGCTGAACACGCTTGAATATCAGCCCGCCAAGGTTGCCGCGATGGAGGGCAACTGGGAGACAGGGCCAAATGTGCCTCTCCTTCTATTTGCGATCCCGGATGAAGAGGCCCGCGAAAACCGGTTCGAAGTCGCGATCCCGAATGGCGCATCCCTGATTTTGACCCATAAACCCGATGGTGTCGTGCCGGGATTGAATGATTTTATCTCTGATGAAGGAGAGATCCTTCATCCGCGTGTCGCGCCAGTGTTCTTCAGTTTCCGGATCATGGTCGGCACCGGCATGGCGATGCTTATGTTGTCGTGGACTGGTCTTGTGCTGCTGCGCAAATATGGTGCGGGTGACATGCCGAAAATGCCACTTTATGCCTTTTGCGCGATGAGTTTCAGCGGCTGGATCGCGACGCTGGCCGGATGGTACACGACAGAAATTGGCCGCCAGCCTTGGTTGGTGAACGGGGTCTTGGCGACAAAGGACGCTGTCAGCGATGTGCCCGCGGCAATGGTTTTAAGCACATTGATTGGCTATCTGGTGATCTACGCGGTGCTGATTTTCGCCTACATTTTTGTCATCACATACCTCGCGCGCAAAGCCACCGACGGCGTGCCATATTCAATCCGCAGCTATCCCCGAAGTGGCGAAGCTGAAGTTGTCGCCTTGCAGCCGGGAGAATAGCAATGGAGCTTTTTGGTGATCCATCCGTTTGGCTGCCTTGGACGTTCGCCGCCCTCATGGGAGTCTCGATCCTAATTTATGTGGTGTTGGATGGTTTCGATCTGGGTGTTGGGCTTTTAATGCCCTTGGCAGACGACACCGAGAAAGACTGGCTGGTCGCATCGATCGGCCCGTTCTGGGACGCGAATGAGACTTGGCTGGTCTTGGCCATAGGGCTGCTGCTTGTTGCTTTTCCGCCGGCACATGGGGTCATATTAACATCGCTTTATCTGCCAGTGTTCATCATGCTCGTAGGTCTGATCCTGCGGGGTGTTTCCTTTGAGTTGCGGGCCAAAGCCTCCCTGCGCCAAAAGCCGTTGTGGAACGCTGCATTTTTCGCAGGGTCACTTATGGCCTCCATGAGCCAGGGCTTCATGCTTGGGATGTACATCATGGGTCTGACTTGGACCTTGCCGCACGTGGCGTTCGCCACTCTGACAGCTATTTTCCTCACGGTGGGGTACAGCTTTATCGGTGCGGCGTGGCTTATCGTAAAGACTAACGGTCACTTACAATTGCAAGCGATTGGCTGGGCAAAAGGCGGAATGTGGGGGCTCGTACTAGGGATCGTGGCGATCTCATTGGCCACTCCGTTCGTAAGTGCGCGCATTTTCGACAAATGGTTCAGCTTGCCCAGCTTCTTTTATCTATCCCCGATTCCAATAATATCTGGCGCACTGATCGTTGGGCTTTGGTGGCAACTTAGGCGGCTACCGTTGAAAAACGACCGTTGGTCCTGGACACCATTTGCCGCTGCAATCGCGCTCTTTACTTTGGCATATGGCGGTATTGCATACTCGTTTTATCCATATATCGTGCCTGAAAAGATCACGATTTATGAAGCAGCGTCTGCACCTGAAAGCCTGTTCATCATATTGATTGGGACAGTTTTTGTTCTTCCTGCCATCGTTGGATACACCATTCTTTCCTATTATATATTTCGAGGCAAGGCGACGGAGCTTCGGTATGACTGATGAGCGTCAGAGCGGGCCTTGGTCAAAATGAAAATCGGTCAGTGGGGTGCGGTTGCCGACACTTCACGCTAGTTTCAGTTGCAAGCGGAATTTGCTTCTTCGTTGGGTCGGAATGGCCGCTGTTTCCGGCCACGCAGACCACTTTACAAAGCGCGGAGAATGGCAGCTCAGAGTCCATAGTAATAAATCATGGCAACGCCGCGTATATCGGCTTCGCAGATGGTGGTGCCAGAGAATACTGGCTTGAGGCACGGACAGGGTGGTGGCCTAGCCTCCTAGGATGACAAAACGCACCACTTCAGATGTGGAAATATTGGCGGATAAGTGTGATTTTTCGCTAAGAATCGTTCGCAGCTTTGAGGCGCACTTTTTGGCAGATACTCGAGGTATCTCCCCTTCATGTTGCCGTGGGGGCAGTTGTGCTGTGTAAGTTCAAAAAATAGTTCCGATCCTGTTTGAGTGATTTTTCGCTTACGTCACGGCTACATAGGGCGCTCTCGCATTCGAGCTAAGGCCGCGTTTGCAAAAGGATTTGTTGATTGGTTGCTGTGTTTATGGTCACATAAAAGTGTAGTGCCACGTGGTTGGGCAATATTTCACTCAACTTTGTGGCAATAGTTTTAAGTGTTTTTCGCCAGTGACTTTATTTTTTTTCGTGGCGCGCAAGCCGACATAGATTGAGCAGCACCACATTTGCGGGGGGGTTCGCAAAATGCGGACAGATCGCGGTGTTTTTTGGGATTTTCGTGAACCACAGGGTCGGTCGACTGACCCTTCGAAACCTAATAATCTTCTTGGATCCACCAGCCTTATAGCGCCTTCCGCGCATCGGCTACTTTCTCCTAAAAAACGACGACCTGTCAGCACGAAGATGGAAGTCGAACCGATTGAACCCCGGATTTTGCTATCGGCGGATTTATCCCCCTTTGCCGTAGCTATGCTGGCCGATCAGAACGACCTTACTCTTTCCTACGATGCCACCGGCGACATTATGCAAGTTCATGAAACTCTGACAGGCGAGCTTGTCGCAGAGCAATTGCGCGCCGAAACATCGTCTGTCGAAATCACGGGCACAGATGGCGACGACCGTCTGGTTATGGATATGGCCGGGAGCTATATCCTGCCGGGCGGCATGTATTTCGAGGGCGGCGACGGAGCGGACACTCTTGTTGGCCCGAGTTTCGACGCCACGTGGATTGTCGATGGTGTCGACTCAGGTTCTTTGGAAGGGTTGGATTTTACCGGCGTTGAGAATTTAGAGGGCGCGGCTGGGAACGAGGATGTATTCCGTCTGCTTTCTGGCGGTCAATCTACTGGAGGTTTGGAAGGCGGTGACGGAGGATTTGATACCGTCGTCATCGACGCGAGCGGCACAATAAGCTCTGCACCCACCGGACCATCGTCAGGAAGTCTGACGATAGGTAGTTTGACAACCGAGTACGACGGATTTGAGCCGGTTTCCTTTACCGGTGCTCCGAATGTGGTTCTGGATTTTGGAATGGATCCTGACACGGTTGCCGTTAGCTTCAATTCCATAACGAATGAGTTCACGGTTTCGGGTCCGGAATTGGAAACGCATGTCATCGCAAATATCGCAGGCACATCGCTGGAAATAAACCTTGGCAACGGGGCGGATATTATCTCTGTCACTGGCATTGAGGGCACGGAGCTTGAGGGCAACTTCACCATAAACGGCGGTGGGGGTGAGGATACTTTCAATCTTGGTCTGGGTCACGGCGACCTGACGATTTCAGGCGGCGCTGGCGCAGATACAATCGACATCACCGGAGCGATCTCGACGACGATACTTGGCTCAACCGTTGCTACGCTTGACGCCGAAGGTCTGAACGTTGTCACCGTGACGGACATCGGGGATTTCACGGTTTCAAGCGATGGGGTCACGGCGGACGGGAACACCTTGATTGCGCGCGTTGATAGCGTTTTTGCGACTCTCAAAAGCATTCTCGGTGATGTGGCAGGGATCACTGAATTGGCGACCTCGCTACCGCTGATTGGCGGTTCAACTTTGTCCGACCAAGCAGAAGTCACTTTGGCCCGTGCCTTTGATCTTGTGGAAGCGGCTGAAAACGCGCGCGCGAACGTCATTGCTGCCTTGAAAGAGGCGATCAGTGACAGCAACGCCACTGTCTCTGACCTGCAAGACGCCATTGAGGGTATTAGTGCTACTATTGCGGGTCTTGGCCCGGCGATCATCTCGGATGCAATTCCGCAAGCATCCGACATCGCTGGTTTAGGTCCGGGCGCGTTCTCGGTTGCACTGTCATTTGACATTGAAACTACCAATGGCGACTTCTCGGTCACGACCTCAACCAAGAATCTAAACGTCACGGTAAACGTATTGAGTTTCAGCGATCTTGATCAATTGGTTGAGCAAATAAACGCTCAACTTGGTGTGGATGAAGATTTCGGCGGCGTTATTCAGGCCGTGACAACAAATGGTCGCCTTGCGTTCGAGGTCGGCAGCGGTGATCTGTCGGCATTCTCTGTTGTTAAGGGCGCAGGCGATACCGTTGCTGACGCGCTGTTTGGGTTCGGTGCCGCCGCGAAGGAAATCACTGGCGAAATCGCAGAGCGTTTGCGTGATCTGGGCGACATGGCGCTTGAATTTGAGAACGTTCTCATTGGCGTTGCAGAAAATGGCGCGATTGAGTTGGACTTTGATTTGATCGCGACACGATCGACCGGGTTCTCCTTTGATTTCGGCGCACAGGCGGACGGCCTCGGGCTATCCATTGACGGCGCTGGACGGTTGACGGTGGACACCGGCTTTTACCTTTCTGCTGAATTGGACCTCGGCGTGTCTGGCGGATTTACCGGCGCAATAACCGGTCTTGGTGCCGGTTTGCAGATCTCCGAAGGGACGGTGAGTGTTGAGGCAAGTGTCGGGATAATCTCGGGTACAGCTGTAGGGACCGTCGCTTTGGATGGCTCGATCTTTAGTGATGCATCCTTCGCGATTGACCAGACCACAACCTCTATTGCCTTTGCGCCGCAAATTCGCGGCTTTGATTTCAGTCAGATCAACAATGGGGCTTTGGCCTTTACGGGGAATGACGAGTTTGCTGTGACGCTGACTTTCTCGGTAGGGGATGGCCTGATCGAGAGTGGCGGATCGCCGCTTGAGGCTGTTATTACGATTATGGGCAGCAACGTCTTTGACGGAGTTGATCCAACGATAACTGTCGATACGAATTTCACGGATTTCCTGAGCGATTTTAACAACTTCTCGCCAACTGATATTGTGGCGACCCTTGCTGACTTCATCCTGTGGATCGAGGATGCGACGGAGAGCACGCTCCTTTCGGACATTGAATTGCCGTTTGTCGGGGGAAGCCTGAGCGATTTGGCGCGTCTTGGTGAGATGCTGTCCAGCCAGTTTCTTTACGACTACGGCGCCGATGGAACCAAAGACCGCGAGGACAAACTGGCCGTCGATCTGAATGTCGCCTTCCAGCAAGCCGGGCTTGATGGCTTCCTGCTTGCGGTCGGGACGGGCGATAGTATCGAGATTTCAATTATCGACGACAATGTTGCTCAGATCCAATTTGCCGAGAATAACCTTTCTGAGATTAATTGGACCGGACCACTTCTCGCTGGGGCGTCTCCGCTTACGCTGTCTGCGGCCACCTTCCTTGCAGGTCAGGTTGCGGCGATGGCAGCTAAATTCCGCGTTGTCTTCAAGAACGGTTCGGTGGAGTTGCGCGATTTCGAGGTGGCGATTGAAACGCTGGAGGACAATGTTGGTGTCGGCGATGACGCCCCGAGGCTGATTGATGCCTACAACGCACCAACATTCGATTCCGTGCAGGAGTTTCTTTATCGTTTGTCCGATTTAGGCCTTCTGCCCGGCGCGCTTGGGGATCTCAGCCAGTATTACAACACCGTCGAAGATCAGCTGACGTTTGAAATTAGTATCGATGAAACGCTTTTTGCCACAGAGCTGCCGGTAGATTTTGAACTCGACCTTGGTGAGATCCTTGATGTTCGTAGCGATACTCGCATCGTACTTTCCGGCGATGGCAAACTGAGCCTGACGCTGGGCTTTGATTTTTCTGAGGATGCGGCAGACCTTCCCGGAACTTCGGGTGACATTGAGACGACAACCAAACTGGTAGATTTAGGCGTGCGCTTAAAAACGGATCTGGCCGTAACAGCCGCCAGCGTGCCAAATGCTAACTTTGCATCGCAAACGGATTTGACCATCAATTTGACCGGAGGCACTAGCCCCGTCAGTTATACCGTCACTCTGCCAGCAAGAGACGGAGTTACTGTCGTTGATCTGGCTGCGGAATTGCGACAGCAGTTTGGCGATAAGGACGTTGGAAGCGGTTCCCTGTCTGACATCCTGCATGCGGGTTTCCAGTCAGGGAAACTGGTCATTACGCTGATTGATGACAGTTATTCGGGTTTCAGTGTGGATGCCGAGGCGGACCTTGGCTTTACGTCTGCGGCTACCGCCAACCTTGACGACTTCATTGCCGTTTTGGACGATGTCGCTGGCACGCGCATCTATGTGAATCTGAGTGGCCAGATATCGGGCGGCGAGACATTCGCTGACCTCGATCTGGCGGATTTGTTTGCTGCGCTTCAAGTTGCAGATACCAATTTGGTCGGGGCGATTGCCGGGAATGATCCCAACACGGCCATTGATGAGTCCGGCAAGAGCATCAACATCAGTTACAACACTGGGGCGGTAAAGCTTAAGGCAATTTTGGCCACCAATGGCTCGACTGTTGCCACAGATCTTGGGATTGTTGGTGTCGACCTGCCTTTTGCAGCCGCCAACTCTGGTTCTTTTGACGCGGAAACTGCTGACGGCGTCGTCGAGGGCTTGCCCATCGGAGGTGTCAGCTTCGCAGATCGCTTCTTTGTAACCAGCGATGATCTGACGGAAATTGCAGAGTTTGATTTCACTGCTCAGGCGGGGCGACTGCTGACCGATTTGCAATTGGTGGGTGCAAACAACGTCCTGTATTCCGTGTCTAACGATTTGCGAAGCTTTATCGATGAAGTAATCGAGCTGCGCGACGTGAACGGCTTCAACGACGGCAATTACAAGTTTGGTGAAGCGGTTTCTGTAATCGTGAACGATGTCGAGACGTTTGGCGTTCGAATGGTCGAAACAGACAACAGCCCGGCGATCCTTGGCCAAGCCGGACAGGCGGGTGGCGTGGGTATCGTTAAGACTGGCGTAGACGCCTCGGCATCCCTAGGCTTCATCGGAGTGGAGTTGAACGGCTCTGCAGACTTTGGAGCGCAAGCCTCTATCGGCTTTGCCGCTGGCTTTGATGGCGGTGACGGCATCATTACGCTTAGCGAAGTCTTGGCCTTGTTTGAACCGGGCAGCGACGTCGATATTCTGGATGTGTTTGGCTTGCCGGAGCTGACTCTGACTGATGATGGCAGCCCGGAAGTGAACTTGTCCCTGACCGTGGCCGAAGGGTCTGATGGGTTCAACGCGATCGCGAGCCAGCTTGGTCTCAACGGGGGGGTTGGCGTTAAAATCGACATCCTTGCCCTTGGCGATCCGCTTTTGCTGGCCCGCGTTGGTACATTCACCGGAACGACCGCCGATAGCTTTAGCGTCACTGGCGACTTCACAGACCTGCTGGCCGCGGGTCAGACCCTGCGCTTTACCGTGCCCGGCGATGACATGGGCGAAAACGGCGTGTTTGAGATCAAAATCGCCTCTGTCGCCGTTTCCAGCGGAGTGACAACCGTCACTATTGAAGACCTTTCCGACAATGCGACGCTGATATCTGGTCTGGCGGCAGCGCCAGTCGATCTGAGCGTTTTAACCATTGATAACATGATCCTGATGCCATCCGCATCGGTGAATGTGGATAGTTCGCTGCCGATCTTTGACGAAGGCTTTGGCGAGTTTGGTATTGATGAAATTCTGTCCGCGCTGCGCTTGCTGGTTGATTTTCTGAGTGAGTTTGAATCGTTCGAATTCATGGATCAGGACATCCCGGTTATTGACCGGTCGCTGAAAGACCTACTTGGACTTGCTGACGATCTGAGTGACTTCATTGACGAACTGCAAGCCAATCCGGCGGGCAGCCTTCAATTCCTTGAGGATGCGGTAAACGACGCCATCGGTTTGTCGTCTTCCACGCTGCAGCGCATTGACGCTGCCGTGAATGGTGGGCTCGGCGATGCGTCGATCCAAGCTTTTGAAATTGGGTACGACGAAGACGAGAACATGCTGACGTTCGCGTTGAACCTTGGCGCTGAATTTTCGGAGGCGATCAACGTCGGATTTTCCGATATCGGGCTTGATGGGGTGCTAGGCGAACTTGGCATTGACGGATTGGTCAGCTTTACGGGTTCTGCCGGTCTTGAAGCGTCAGGCGGTATCCTGATGACGCTGGGCTTGGGGATCGATATTGATCTTGCGGTGTCCGCGCTAAACGGAGACGGCGGTTCCTTCGATGACGCGATTTTCGTTCTGGACGACACCAATCTAGAGGCTGTCCTGACTGTTGCTGGGCGCGATCTGGCATTTAATGCCGGGCTTGGGCCGCTTGCGCTGGCAATTCAGAATAATGGTGATCAAGTTGCCGAAATTGCGCTGAACGCGGGGGCCGAAGTTTCGACGACATTTGGAGTTGGAGTAGATCGGCTGTCGATCTCAGCATTGATCACGACCGGGCTCGGGGGAAACTTCTCAATTGATCCGGCAAACGCTTCAGGCAGCTTTGGCGAAGTTTCCGGCCTTCTTCCAATCTTCTTCCCAACAGACGCCAACTACATCGGCGCAATTAAGATCGGAGAAACCGCTCTTGGGGGTCGTGGTGGGCTTGAGGCCTTCATTGATGGCAGCGGCATTGTTTTTAGCACCCAAACACCAGTAGCTAGTGCGGCAGGCGATGGCCAAGTGGTGATCGCGGCCGATGCGTTCCTTGTCGATGTCTCTGAGATTGTTGATTTCTTCGAGAATGGCTTTGATTTCTCGGAGTTTTCAATATTCGACAGTATTAGCCTTGCGGTAGATGGATTTGACGGCTTCCTCGGCCTGCTAGAGGAGAATATTTTCGGCGCGCTCTCTGATCTGTCGATCCCACTTGTCGGACCGACATTTGCGGATGCGGCGGACTTTATCGGAGACTTCCGCGATGGCTTTATTGGCGATTTGCGTGTCGCGATTGATGCCATTGAAGATGCGGCGCGCGACTTCACTGATGCCGATGCCAACATCATTTCCAACCTGTTGTTCGATCTTCTTGGCCCGGACGGATTAGACTTGCTCCTTGCGATTGATCCGGTTGAACAGGGAACTCGTGTGGTTAGCAACTACATCGACCTGAATTCCAGTGCTTTGGCGTTGGTTCTGTTTGAAGGCGCTGCTCTTGAGACAGCCGACATTGGGTGGAACTTCACCCTTGGTCAGACTCTTGCCGACATCGACGCTAATTTTGATTTCGACATCGGCATTCCCGGCCTTGGCCTGAAGAGCGAAGGCGAAGTCGATTTCGATCTCGACTGGACGCTGAACCTTGGCTTTGGCTTGTCGACCAAGGAAGGCTTCTACCTCGACGTCAGCGATGACCGCGAGCTAGAATTCAATGCAACCGTCACGCCAATGGGCGACATCACCGGTACGCTTGGCTTTCTTGGCCTGACTGCGGAAACAGGAGCGCACACGGTTAGCATCGATGGTGAAGATGTTGCGCTTGGCACGGCGATCACAGCTTCATTTTACATGGATGTTTTTGACAACGTTGAGGGCACCGCAGACAGGCTAGATCGCCTATCGCTTACGGAATTTGCAGAAATTGGCCTGACTTTTGGTGCTGATATTCGGGCAGAGGCGGCTTTGGATCTGACGCTGGGACTGAGTGAAGAAGTGGTTGGCGATGCCGTTGCAAAGGGCTTTCCATCCTTGGATGCCGACTTTGACTTCCTCTGGCAGCTAAATCTGGCGTTTGACCTCGTTGGTGACAATGGCAATGGCGATAACGACATTGGCGAAGCCCTAGCGGACAGCTTGCAGTATCTGGCGTTCAACAACGTCGGTCTGGACGTAGGCGAGTTCCTGACAGACGTCCTCGGTCCGATTGTTGATGCAGTGGCTCAATATACGGAACCGCTTCGCCCGCTGATTGACTTCCTGACTGCGCCTGTGCCGCTTGTGGATGTCTTCGGTATCGAGCTGACGATGTTGGACCTTGCGGCGCAGCTTGGCGACTTCAACCCCGGCATTATCGAAGCGATCATCGAAGTGCTTAACCTGATCGACACAGTTGCAGAATTGCGAGCGGGTGACGGACTTGAATCACTCATCATTCCGTTTGGCGACTTCGTCATTTTCGGTGAAGGCATGAGCGACAATCCCTTTGGTGGCGCAACCAGTGGCGCAATCGCTGCTTCGCGTGATCTGAACGCACTGGCCGGTGATATCGACGGAAAGCTTCAAAGCCTCATCGAAGGCGATTTAAGCGATAAGCAGCGTGATGCTGGGAAAACCGTGCAGAAGCTGAAGAAACCCGGTGGTGCCTTTGACTTCCCGATCTTAAACGACCCGGGCCAGATTTTTGGTTTGCTTATGGGAGAGCCTGCGGTGCTGGTAACGTACGATCTTGAGCCGCTGGTCGTCGGATTTGAACAGAATTTCTTCTTCCCGATCCTCGGCCCGCTTGGTGTATCGCTTGGCCTTGTCATTGAATTCACAGCTGATTTTGCCTTTGGTTATGATACCTTCGGCATTTCCCAATTCGTCGAGACAGATTTTAAGAACCCGCTTTTGATCCTGAATGGTCTCTATATCTCTGATACCGAAAATCCAGACGGGTCGGGCGCGGACGTGCCTGAATTGACGTTCCTTGGTGGCATTACGGCTGCGGCTGAATTGAACCTCGGTATCGCCCGTGCCGGTGTGGCAGGCGGGCTCTTTATCGAAATTATGTTCGATCTCTTCGACCCAGACAACGACGGGCGCGTTCGGATTACCGAACTGGTAAACAATTTCGTCAATCAGACGCGCGCTCCCAGCGATCCCGAAAAACTGCTAGCGCCACTGGCAATATTTGATGTGACCGGGGAAATTTTCGCGCGGCTTTTCGCTTTCCTTAAGATCGACTTGGGTCTGTTTGAGATCGACAAAGAATGGGATTTCGTTGATCCCATCACCCTGTTTGAGTTCGAGATAGACTTCTTCCGTCCACCGACCGTAGCTTCGGAAACTGGTGGTGGTGATCTGATCATAAACATTGGCGAATTCGCCGAGCAACGCCTGCTTGGTGATGCCTTTGACTTTGGCGAGACGATCTACATCGAAAAGGGCGCTCTTTCTGGTGGTCAGTACGATGTGAACATCTGGACTGATCTCAACGGCTTTGGCGCAGACAGCCCAACTGCAGGAAACAAGTTCACCTTCAAGATTGATGAAGGTGGCGAGTTGATTATTCGGGCGGGTGAAGGCGACGACACGATCAATCTGATCGGATGGCGTGGCGACGAAGTTTTGTTTGATATCGAAGGTGGAATTGGCAACGACAAGATCATTTTCTCTGGCGGCACAGGAACCGGTACCAATACAACGTCGAACCGCCTGATCGGTGGCGTCGGCGATGATGTGATCCTGGGTTCGGGTGGACGTGATCTGATCATCGGTGGTGCGGGCAACGATATTGTTTCAGGTGCGGGCGGCGAAGACCTTGTGGTCGGCGATCAGGTCGACGTTTTCGGTTCAATCTTGGTTGCCAACCCACTTGGCAATGACGGAGACGACACCATCGTCGGTGGCGCAGGAGATGATATCGTTATTGCTGGCGGAGGTCAGGACGAAGTGCTTGGCGACGGCAGCGTCGACATGATGGGCGTCACCAACGACGCAGATACCGGGGCTGATGGCGATGATCTGATTCTGGGCGACGGCGGCGACGTGACCTTCCTTGATATCGGGCAGAAAATTCTCAGCAACGTTCTTTCATTGCATCAAGGTGGCGTAATTGGCACGGACGGCGCTGGCGAAGGCGAAGGCGACGATATTTTCGGCGGCGGCGGCAATGATGTGATCTTCGCATCCGGAGGTAATGACCGGGTTGAAGGCAATGACGGCACCGACCTGATCTTCGGCGGTCAAGGCTTTGATACGCTGATTGGTAATCTTGGATCGGACATTATCTTCGGTGACGCCGGTGAATTGATTGCACGTCTAAGCGATGGAGTTATGGCAGCCGATCCCCAAGTCGCACTGAAGTCGACCATGGCGCTCGATCTTAGCGATACTTCGAAATTCTCTAATCTTGTCAAGAGTTTGGCTATTGGTCCTGATGGGGCTGGTGATACTATCTGGGGCGATAACGAAGAACCTGCACTGGGTGTCGATGCGGACTCCACAGTTCCAGAGCGTCGCACTGACATTTCCACAGGCGACAACGATTTCATCTTTGGCGGTATGGGCAATGATGAGGTGCATGGCGGCGGTGGCAACGACTACATTACAGGCGGTGGCGGCGCGGACGGGCTGTTCGGCGACTATGGTGATGATTTTATCTTCGGCGAAGGGCAAGGCGACCACATTGATGGCGGCACGGGCGACGATTTGTTGGACGGCGGCACAGGTCCTGATGTGGTCTTCGGACGCGCCGGGGACGATGGAATTATCGCCTCAAAAGGCTCTGATGAGCTGAATGGCGGCGACGGCAATGATGTCTACAGAGTCAATTTCTCGGGCGGCAACACAACGTCGTTCATTTCGATCGTCGACAGTGACAACGACGGAGCTCTGCTTGGCGATCCCGTTCCAGACGGCGACATCGACATTCTGGAAATAAACGGAACTGACCTAGCCGATCGCTTCTTAATCCGGTCGGATACGTCCGGCGACAACGCGTTTATCGCGGGCCTGAATGGCGCGTTTAACGTAGAGCGTGTTAACTACGGCAAGACGCTCGAGCGGATTATCGTGAACGGTGGCGCGGGTGATGATATCTTTGCCTCAGACGACACCGCAGCAGAGATGACGCTGAATGGGGAAGCCGGGAACGACCAGTTCCAGATAGGTCAACTTTTCAGGACTGAGCGAAACGTAAACGCCGAAGAAGGCGGTATTGATACCGGTATCGATGCCGAAGATTTCTTCCTGACGATTGAAGTGACCCGCGGCTGGCTATCCAACGGGATCAGCTTCCCGATGACCGTTAACGGCGGCATCGGTGACGACCTGTTTGTGGTTTACCACAACAAAGCAGTGCTGACGTTGAACGGTGAATCGGGTGACGATATCTTTGAAGTCCGCGCCTTCGCTCTGGCCGGAAGCCAAGAACCCCAGCGTGAACGCACAGACCTTTCGGGTGGGTCCGGCGCGGATACGGTGCGCTATTCTGTCAATGCACCAGTCAACATCAATGGCGGCGATGGTTTTGACACGTTGATCGTGATCGGTACCGAATTTGGCGACGATTTTGTGATCACTGAAGACGGCGTTTTCGGTGCTGGCCTGAACGTGAATTTCGTCAACATTGAAAGCCTGCGGGTTGATGGTGCTGAAGGCGACGACCGCTTCTTTATTCAATCGACCAAGGAAACGGTGTTCACCGAACTCTTTGGTGGACTTGGCGATGATACGTTCAATGCTTCGGGCGATATGCCGCCAGTGGTCTCCAATGACCTGCGTGGCCACTCTGGTCTCATCACGCACGATATCGAAAGCGGTGATTTGCGCTATGATGGGCAATCGCTCTTCGGCGTTTCCGCCAATGTTGGCGATGATGAAATTCCATTCGCAATCATTACCGAAAGCCAAGGCACAACCATCGTGACCGAAGGCGACATGATCGGCGATTTCTATGATATTGTGCTGACCCGCGCACCCTTGCGGACTGTTTTCGTTACGGTGAATGCGCCTTTACCTTCGCCGGGGGATAAAGAGCTTGGGGCCTTCTTCTTTCAAGTAGATCGCGCCGACGCAGCGGCGTTCTCGCGCAACGACAGCGGGTCGACTGTCGTGCTGGAGTTCACTGCGGCGAACTGGAACGACGCTCAGACTGTTAAGGTCTTCGCCGCAGGCACGGCGAAGGACAATGTCGCGCGTCTGTTTACGCGTGGTGATGTGGATCCCGAAGCATCCCTGACGTTTGACTACGACGACGCTGCCTTTGAGGGACAGCGCAACGGCGTCATCACGCACACATTCCAAGCGAGTGAGGATCAAACGTTTACGAAGGACGACTTTACGGCAATCGAGACCGAAGACGGCGCGGTTGTATCGATGACCTTCGACACGACGCTTGACGCCGACGAAGTACTTGGACGCGTCGTCACGATTGCAGAAGGCGGAGGCTTTGGCGATTTCCGCTTTATTACGGGCGCGGAAGTAGTCGCTGGCGGCTTGAAAGTCACATTCCAAAAGCCTTGGGATGAGACCAACAACCCCGACCCAACCGACACGTCTTTCTTCATCCGTCTGGATGATGCGCTGGTTGGCCTTGTCGATAAGGCCGTCGAAACAAAAGCTGAAGAAATTTTCAATGATCGCTCTACCCTAACTGCAATCGAGGCGGACGGTTCGGGCGCTTTCGACTTTGGTGTCGAGAACACCCTAGTCGGCGCAACTATTGAAATCATCGGTGGGACCGGAGCCGGGCAACAATTGCTGATCCTTGAGAATACGTCAGATACTTTGACACTGAACGGTATTTGGAACGTTGATCCGGACGCCGACAGCATCTTCCGCATTCAGCAATATGACGGGTTGGCCAGCCAGGTTGTTGAAGTTCTTGTTCATGACAATGATCGTCCCGGCCTGATCATCGACGAAACGATCGCGGTGGATGGCAGCGGCGCGATCGAAGCCGGACAAGACACCATAACAGCTGTTATTGAAGGGTCAGACGGCGACCAGAGTGGCGAGCGGGATGCAATGCGCTTGAAGCTGACGACGGATTTGGCCGTAGGTCAGACGGTAGACGTGGCTCTCAGCTACAATGGCGAACAGATCATTGTCTCAGCCACTGAGGGAGGGGACGCTATCACCGAGGTGATGTTCACCGCCGCGACGAATGCTGGTATTGACCTCTTCGTACGCGCTGTTGAAGACACTGATCGTGAAGGCGCTCACACTGCTAAGATTGATTTTGCTTTCGCGCCTACCTTTGGCAACGCGAGTGAGCCACCGGTTAATGATACAACGATGCTCGATATCGCCGGAACGGCACCGGTTTCTTCGGTTGGGACGGAATTCTTGCCTGCTGGGTCGGATGACTATCCATCTGGCATAATTGACGTTTTCGATGATGGAGAAGTACTGACACAAGGTGATGATTACATCTTGATCGAGGGCTCGAACACAATCCTCTTTGTTAAAGATGGAGATGTGAACTCGCCCGCGGAACGCTCGGGTCTGATCCAGATCGAATATCAATATGTTGAACCGACTTATTACTCTGCATTTGCGCAAAGTGTCTTGGTCCGGATCGCAGATGACGATGCACCGACCGTGATTGTCCGAGAAAGCGATGGGTCAACAAATGTCGTCGAAGGGGCGGGTGTGTCCAGCGGTGTCGCGACTGATACCTATGAGTTAGTTTTAACCGGTGAGCCGGAAGCTGGCGAAACTGTTGAGCTTGATCTGACAGAGATCATCACCAAGACGACCCAGACCGGAGGCATTCGTCACGACCTTAGCCAAGTAGAAATCACTCGCATCGTGCGTACAATCGTGCGTCCAGACGGCTTTGGCGGAGAGACCGTTCTTTACGACGGTTCAGTGCTGAACTTGGCTATTTCGGTTACGGATGCCAGCGGTAATCCCGTGATCGACGGTGGCGGAAATCAGGTTACTAAGATCGGGATCACCTTTGACGGCACGAACTGGGATCAGATCGTTACTGTCACCGTTGAAGCCGTGGACGACGACGTGACCGACGGAGGCGACACAAAAGTCTTTGCGCCCGGCCCTGACACTCTGGCTCAGATCCTTGGTCCTGTCCTCACCGACGGGGCAGGCGGCAATGGGTCTCTCTTCGGTCTTGCCAGCCCGTTCATGCTGCCCGGTGAAACCAATGTGAAGCCTGCAAACGGAGACTTTGGCGAACTCGGCATCGACAATGATGACAGCGGTGCGGTTTTGACGGTAGATCGTTCGGATTTCACGGGCTCGGTCATGGAAGAACTGCGCATATACGTTGACGGCGACGTTCCGGGTGAGATCAATCCTTTACGTGTGGTATCAACCGACGAGCTCGACGCTCTTGTCGGCAAGACGATTGAAATCGTCGGTGCGCCTGCTGCGCCGGGTGTCGTAGATCAGTTCCGTTTGATTGTCGGTGTTGCGTACGACGCCCAGACGGTGACCTTCACACTGAACTCGCCATATGATCTGGCGGACAACGAGTCCTTTGACCCTGAGCAGGCCAACCTTGAAAGCAACGCAGGCTACCCAGCGGACGACGATGTGCCGCTTATCAACCGTTATGCACTGACTTCTGAAAGCCTGAACTTCTTCGTTAATGAAGAAGAAAGCGTCGATGTTCTGTTTGTCCATGATGGCGACAGCCCGGCGGACAGCACGGGGCTTTTGAGTTCCAACCGCCTGTCCGGCTTCAACATGGGACCTAACATCGTGATCGGAGAGCGCGCGCGTCCGGGCGGTATCACCTTTGGCAATCTAGAGGTTCTCGATATCACCCTTGGCACGGGCTACAACACGCTCGACATTATTGGCACGCCTACCAATTCCACAGGTGGGCAGACGTGGACAATTGTGCGCACGGGCGACGACGTGGCTTATCAGCTGCTGAACGACGGCGGCGTCTTTGGCGATACTGTGAACGTCCAATTGAACGAAACCGAAGTTGAGCTTTTTGCGGGCTCTGGTTACTCGGCTGTGAACCCCGAAATCAGCACCGGCTATAAGACCGAGGTGACGCTTGCGGGAGCGATAGTCACGGGCGATATGATCGGCCAATTGCTGCGCATTTCTTATGGCGACATGGTGGTCGCGGAACGCTGGATCATTGGAAACACCGGTGCTGTTCTGGCTTTAGATGCGCCGCTGGAAACACTTGATGGCACGGGGCTGAGCTGGGCCATTGTTGATCCGGCGGACGGAGCTTTGTCCGTCGATCTGCAAGGCGGCGACGATACGCTTGTCGGTGGTGGCTCGACCAAGGGCATCGTTGCCTTTGGCGGTGCAGGGTCTGACACGATCACTACCGGATTTGGCGAAGATATCGTCTTTGGCGATGATGGTCGCGTCGACTACCGCAACAGCGAAGGTGCGGTTGTCACCCGGCTTGGCGTTACGCCCGAAATTATCACTGGCAGCGCCACCAATCCGTTTGGTGATCCGTCTTTGCTTTATACCGATCAGACAATTTTCCCGGTTGCCGACATGTCCACCGGACTTGTTGATGACCCGTTTGAAACGGGGGATACGGGCCTAATCGGGTTGTTCGTCGATATCAACAACGGCACTGGAGCACTGCAAGAACCGCGGCTTATCACTGGCAACACTACCAGCCTTCTGCAGATTGCCCCTGATTTCTCGGAAGAGCTTGATATCACGTCCGATTTCCGTATTTCGACCTTGCCCGAAGATCAGACCGACGCAGCTGTTTGGGGGCCGTCGATTATTTTGGCTGTAGCGAATGCCCAAGGCGGGAATGATGTCCTTTCGACGGGTGAGGGTGATGACATAGCACTTGGCGGTGAAGGTGCTGACGACATTACGCTTGGCACAGCGGGGGCCAGCAGTGACGATGATATCGGCTTCGGCGATCTTGGAATGTTGCTGAATGTATTCCCGGCCGGAAGCAACGAAAACCCTGTTGCAGGTGAATTCGTTCCGACTGTCCGCGATGGCATTTATTCAATCCAGCTTGGCATCGGGGGCAACGACACAGTGCGCGGAAACGCGGGAAGTGACGTGATCCTCGGCGGTGCCGGATTGGATATGCTCTTTGGTGACGACGAAACCGCAACCGCTGGCGCAAATGACGGCAAAGACGTGATCCTCGGTGACACCGGATATCTGGATTACGATCAAGGTGTGTTGAACCGTGTCGAGACCTACTCCACTGGCGGTGGCGCTGACACCATCGAAGGTGGTGCGGACGC
>RCMY010002190.1_pt1 | contig 19824 bp, 6 predicted proteins | sample 2041341 | NCBI WGS metagenome assembly RCMY01 (sample SAMN09708234, study PRJNA481090) | Marine sediment metagenome, whole genome shotgun sequencing project. | reverse complement strand
AGCACACACCCAACTTCACAAAACGCGAAACAAATCCCAACTCAGCGCAACGCCAGAAAAAAGCGCCCTATCGCGGAGCGATTTAGTGCCTGAGCCCTTTTACGACATTCTCGTAATGTGGCGAATGTCCGTTAAACGAATGGCGACTACCAACTTCGCGCGTAGAAGCGATCAGCTCCTACCCAAAGCCATCGTGCGCAAAAATACGTAGAGGTCTGAAAGACGATCCATCCCCGTGCGGTTGTGGAGTGGATACCGAGTTGGCACAAACGTCGCGGACTACTTCTTGCCATGTTCTCCTGGTGGGCCACGGTGCGGACCGCCACGTTCACCCGGTTCGCCGCGGCCTGGCTCCCCGTGCTTGCCATGCGAACCTCCCACCTTGTTCTCGTCACGAGGAAAATCTCTTCGGAAACTGTCGGACAGCAGCACACCTTCGCTGTTCGTTACCTCATAGATTTGCGCGAGTCCGACAACCGCAATCGAATGCGCTGTATCTCGCAGCTCAGTATGTAAATTCACCTTAATAGTTCGCCCGCTCGAAACGTCGCGCTTCTCGGCACGAATCGCGTCTATTCCTTGGGGGAAGGCAGCAGACTCGTCAAATATCTGAAATCCTTGGCTGCGCAGCTCATCCTTAATCTTTTCAAATGGAACCGTTCTCATCTCACATCCTCCTCTTCATCAAGGCCAGTCAACGGAACCGTAAATCGGCGGACCCACCGAAGGTCTCCTGCATCAATCCCGCTTGTTGTTGAAATACCATGCACATAAATAACAGATTCGACGTCGACTTGTACTTCAAAGGTTGCGCTTTCGCCTTGCGCAACCGGCAGGAACCAAAGTCCGGAAAAATTCAACTCGCGATCTTCGAACGCGGTCGGGGGCGCGCCGTAGGAGGCCAATTGCTCCGATCTATATGCTCCCGACCACGTCGGGTCGTATTTATGGCCGCCTTCAAGCATCCGGAGTGATACGACATGTTCCGTGTGGCTTCTGGTAGAATGCGAGGAGAGGAGATAGTCTGTCAACTGCATGGAGTTGGTCTTGCTCCACGAGAAGCTGGCATTCAGAGTTGGGTCTTTGCCAAAGAACCCCGCACCAAAGTCGAACCCAACGGTTTCAGACTCGCTGCCAAAAATCTGGTCACCCTGCGGATTGCGTTTTTTGAGCTCCGCATTGGCATCGACAAAACCCATTTTTAGCGTGGCCTGTTCAAGAGGTGCCAGCAGCGATGCCCCTAACTGTTGGCTCTTATCTCCGGCGACTCGTATCGCCTCGTCGCTGCGCGGCACTATTACCCGTGTTCCTTCGGTGTCGCAGGAGAACACGAAGTAAGGGTCACCCCTGGAGCCATCGGCGGTAGCCGGGTACCATTTCCATACCTCGCACGTCAGTGTGAAATCGACAGTAACCGGCCCCCATACAAACTCGGCTAAAGAGGTTTTAAACGGCTTCTCCGGCGTCCCATACCAAGATTCCGAGGGTGGATTATTTGGTGTATTGCCTGCCGAAAATGGACGTATTGTCATATAAATTATCTCCCCCCGGAATTTAATTCTATTTAAGGGTAGCAGCGTTCGTGCCACCGCTCAAGCAGCATGACATTAGTCAACCCTCGCAATTACCTCAGAGCTCTGAAAGCTGTCTTTGACGCAGCCCGCAGCGAAGGTAAATTTTGTCCCGCAGTCTGTGAATTCACCTGCCACCTGTTTTTTGCGGTTGCGACGAATGTCGGCAATGCGGGCTGCGAACGCAGCATGGCCGAGAGTTGGTGAATGTCCGGTAAGGGCCGATTGTAACACCTTGATATATCTCGAAGAAAGGGCGGGAAGCGGTCTTTCGCTGCGTTTGCGAAGCCTCCTAATGGCATGCGCAAAGCAGACCTTCAACCGGGTCACTTCTGCATGGAAATTAACACTAAGTGTTACGAATGCGGTGGTCCCTCACTTGAATATTAGGCCGCTGACGTCTTTATCCTGCGAAATATCAAGTTTTGCTTTGAACCGGGAAAGATAAAATGAAGCGTTACCGTAACGCCATTGCCGTTGAGCGCACAATCCGCCCCATCGCGCTGCAACGCAAAAACGCGCTCTTCGCGGGCCATGATGCAGGCGCTCAAAACTGGGCCATGCTCGCGTCACTCATCGAGACCTGCAAGTTGAACAAAATCGAACCGCATAGCTACATAACCGGAGTCCTCACGGCCATCGTCAGCGGCCACAAACAGAAGGACATCGGTCAGCTACTGCCGTGGAATTTTAGAGGCTGAAGCAACGCTTACATTAGACATCTACCCTGAACCCAACAAGAATATCAGTTCTGGTATCGCGCACACGGGGCCTTGCAATCAGATCGCGATTGGGCGATGGCTCGGCGCGCGATGAGCATTGCACCGAGCCCTATGTCGCGCTGTATCTAAGGGACAAGCGACCAAGATTGCGTAAACCCACGTAATTCAAACGAGATCCGAATAGACTCTTTGGCTTGGCTTTCCACGGTCAACACAAATTCTGCGCCGTCTTTCATTGCGGTGATTTGGCCCGCCGCCAGTGGGCTGATGGCGTAGCACCCTTGCGCGTCGCAAGATTGGAATGGGATATTCATCAACTCTGTTTCATCCACGCTCAGTGTCAGGCCAGCGGGTAAATTAAGCCCGATCGGCAACGTAAACACTCCCGACGCTGCATCATCACCAACCGACCGCAACAGCGATACCGTCGCAAGGCGCTGGTTTTGTGGTCCTGTGACAATGCTTTGAGAGGCCTCGCATTGCAAAACGGCAGCGTCCATCTGGTTGGAGCAACTTAGCAACCAAGGTGGGCGCGGCTCTGACGAGGACGCCGCCGCTTCCGAGACCTCCTCAGTCGTGTTCGCCTCTGCCGTCGCACTTTCCTGCGCAGATAAAGGCCCTGCTAAGGTTATCAAAATTGCCAGTGCCACGGGCAAACCTGCGGCGCGCATTTGTAGTTTCAAATCCAAAATCATTTTCCTTTAGCTGCTCGTTAAAAGTTGATCCCAAGTGTAACACCAAACGTGGAAGACCGTGAACGGTCACCTTTTTGGCGCTCGTAGGTCACATCCGCAAACGTGTTGTTGCGCGTGTTGTTAAAGGTCGCACCAACAGTCAGGCGTGTCGATCTGGAATCAACATCCGCATAGTTGCGGAACGATCCGTCACTGGCGCTCGTGCCAGGCAAACGGGCATCGACGTACAGATTATCCGTATCGCCAAAGATCGCCTCGCCGCGCAAAAAGCCGCGCATTTTGACGTCTTGTCCAAGGTCCGTATCAGCACCCATTTCCAGCGAAGCCGTCACGGTTGTTGCCCACTGTGTGGTGTCTTGCAAACTTACGCCGTAACGGTTTCCAAGTTCCTGCGCAGACCATGACCGCAAGCGCGTCGCGTCAACGTCGATACCCGGACGGATATAGAACTGATCGCCAGCAAGGACATGACGATACCCGGCCCCGAACCGCAGATTAGTGTGCGAAACGACTTGGGTTGTGCTTGCCATGCTTGTGGCATCCAGTTGCGTGCCGTCAGGCAAGTTGCCCTCGATGTTGATCAGGCGGTTCGCATTATAGGTGCTGCGACCTGTAGATAGGCTGCCGCTAAACTCCCAAGGACCGCGCGATGTCTGAAAGGCAACACCGAACTGGTTGCGATTGCCTTTGGCCGAGAACGTGGTCCCGTTGTTCACCGTAATCGTCTCGTGGCTGCCGCCAAAGGTGACGAACGTCTGACCATCCAGTGGGAAGCGGAACCCTCCGTTCAAACCGTCATCATACGACGAAAAGTTCAGCGCATTGTCAGTCGCATCACGGGTGTATTTCGTGCCCGAGATTTGCAACCAGTGACACCGTGTATCCTCGAGTGTGGACAGCGCTGTCGTCGGACGGTCGCAGGTTTGCAACGCTTGCGCAAAGCCAAGCGCCCCGCGTTGTGCGCTAATTTGAGTGGACGCATAATCGCCCGTGGTCAGCTGACTCATCAACTGGATCACTTCTTCTTCAGTCTCGAAATTCGCCATGACCGCAAACAAATCACCCAATTCTGCGGAGCCTTCGCCGTTCAAAACATCGTTGATATATAGCCCGACATTGGTTTCGTTTAGGTTCATGTTTGCAGTTGCAAAGTTAACGTCAGCGACCAGATCAATGCTGCTGCCGTCACCTGTGCTGCCGTTCAACCCAATGCTGTAATCGATAAGCGCTGTGTCGATCACATAGCCGCCAGCGTCGAATCCAAGACCGTCCACATCGACGATCACCAGCGGCAATGCGCGTTCCAACTTGTGCAGAACCGGACGGATCGTGCCATTCAAAGTGCCGTTGCCAGTGACGTCAATCAGATCGCTGCCAACCCCCGCTTGACCGTCCTGCCTAAACGACACGTCAACGATGTAATCAGCAGTCGCGCCCAGCGTCAGATTACCGTTCACTTTCGTGGTTTGGTAAACCAAAGGTGCAACACTAAATGCGCCTGCGCTCACGTCGGATGTCAGCGAAGGTAGCGCACCTGTTGCGGGATCTGCGTTCATGCTGACCTCGCCACCCAGCACCAAGAACCCATTCACATCCATCTCGCCAGTCGCACCCAGATCAACAGTATCCTGCGCATAGAACGTCGCACCACGTTCAATCGCAAAGCTATTCTGACCCGCGCCCAGATCGATATTCCCCAAGGCCTGCCCTTGCAAAGTGACAACTTCATCACCCGTTCCGGTGCGGAAAATCTGGTTATTTGCAGCCATCAGGAAACTGTCAGTCGATAGATCGACGCGGTTAGCATCGCCACCGTCAATCATAATCGCAGCGCTATCGTCACTTGGCCCGCTGCCGCCCATGATCACGCCGTCTAGCGCAATGGCAACATCACCTGCGCCGTCTTTGCCTTCGGATTGTGCCAACAACGCAATGCCGCCCGCACCTGTGGCAAGGATATTTCCCTGCACAGTCAGATCGATAGCACCGCCAGCACCCGCGCCGCCAGCCGCGCCAAAGAACATGGCATCAACCGCACCGCCGCCGCCGCCAAGGCTTTGCGCCAGAACACCGACTGACCCGTCACCGGACACGACAATATTACCAGCACTAGATAGCGCGATTACACCACCGTCACCGCTATTGGCCGTGGACAGCGTCAACGCGATATCGGCAGCGTCCAGATCAGTGCTGACCAGACCGCCGCCGCCGCCGATGGCTTGCAATACAAAGCCGTGCGACACGTCGCCAGATGTCAAAATATCGCCAGCGCTAACGATCGCAAGGTCGCCACTGTCGCCAGTAGAGCCATCTTGTCCGCCCAGCAAAATAGTCGCGCGGTCCAAACCGATCAAACTTGCGCTTCCGCCGCCGGCACCGATTGATTGCACAACCTGCGCGCTAGCATTGTTGCCGACCGTCATAACTTCGCCGGACAGCGTTAAGGCAATATCACCCCCATCGTTTCGGAAACTCGGATCAGAGCCAAGGATCAAATTTGCAATTGCACTGCCTTCGCCCGCAGCCGTCAACGCCATGCGCCCACCACCACCACCGATAGATTGCACCTGATTGGCAATAGACGCATCGCCCAGCGTGACCATGTTGCCATCACGCGTTGCAGTCACCTGACCACCCGACGCGTCCGACGTATTTGTCGCACCAATCCGCACGTCCAAGACCGCCGCAGCGCCTGCCGCGATGTCCAATGTCGATGCATTTTGACCGCCACCGCCGCCGATGCTTTGCAAAACAACTCCCAGCGAGCGGTCTTGCATCGTTACAATATCGCCACCGTGACTTTGCGCGACATCTGCCGCAACAGTTCCCGACACATCATCGCCACCTAGCGAAATCGTACCCGAAATCGATTGCGCTACACGCAGTGACGCTGTCCTAGCGGCAAAGGCTGTTTCTGCAGTGACCTGGCCAAGCGCGATCGCGGTGACGGTAGACCCACCACCCCCTGCAACCGATTGGCTCAGGATGGCTTGGCTGTTCACACCGTTCAAGATAATGTCGCCCGTGCTGTTAACTGTGACCGTGCCGACATTCCCTGTGGCGCCGTCACGCGCACCCAGTGCCGTCGAGAACACCAGATCCGCAATCGTTGCCGAAGGCGCCGCAATTGTCAGGACTGCGTTGCCGCCGCCGCCACTGACGGATTGCGCAAAGATGCCGTAGCCATTAGCGCTATTGACGATAATCGTGCCCGTGTGATTGACCAAAATGTCACCACTGTCGTTACCACTCCCGCCGCTGCCGCCAAGCGCCATTTGCGTCAATGTCTGTGTGCCGGACGTTGCCGTCGACGATGACAAGTCAACAACCATGCCACCATTGCCGCCGCCGCCACCGATAGACTGTGCAAAGATACCGTATGCACCTTCACCACTGACAGAAATCGTGCCTGAATTTGTCACTGTCACAGCACCACCAATACCGCCAGTGCCGCCCGAGCCACCAAGACTAATCGCCAATGACGGCGCACTGTTGCTGCCCTGCGCTAACGCCAGATCGCCTCGCGTCACGCTGCCACCGATCCCGCCACCGCCGCCAACAGATTGCGCAATGATACCGTGGGCGTTGTCACCAAATGTCGTGACCGTGCCCGCGTTTGTGACAGTCACAGCGCCAGCGCTGCCACCCGTCCCGCCAGAACCGCCCAAACCAAGGTTAAAGCCTTCGGTCGATGACCCACCGCTCGCGCCTGTGTCGGCCACAACGTTTTTCGTTGATCCGCCGGTGCCGCCACCGCCGCCAATCGATTGTGCCAGAATACCGTAGCCGTCGACGCCCAAGGTTGCGATGGCGCCATTCACACCATTCGTCACCGCAACGTCTGCGCCTTTGGCCCCGTCACCACCCGAACCACCGATCAAGATGCTGTTGTTCGCCGCTTCCTTGGCAGCCTTGCCCAGAACGACATTCGACACGTTCTGCGCATCACCGCCACCGCCACCCACGCTTTGCGCAAAGATGCCTACGGCCCGTTCGCCCAAAATCGTGATACTATTCTCGTTGGCCACCGTGACCTCGCCAGACACAGCACCCGTGCCGCCAGAGCCACCAATCGATAGCGTGTTCTGGCTAGCAATTTCCGCACGCAGGTTCATCACGCCCGTGGTCACAAGACCGCCCATGCCGCCGCCGCCGCCAACAGATTGCGCAAAGACACCGTGCGCCGCGACACCGTCAGTCAAAATGGTGCCCGCCGTCGTCACACTTACCGTGCCCGACGCCATGCCAACACCACCGTCGCCACCAAGGCTCAGGTTATAGGATTCACCAATATCTTTTGTGTTTTTCAAACCAGTCACAGCACTAAACGCCGTTGGGCCACCCTTCACAAGACCGCCCGTCCCGCCCGAGCCACCAATAGACTGCGCCATGATCCCTATAGCGCCATCGCCAAGGGTCTGAATAAGCGCGTCCGAAGTCACTGTCACAGCGTCACCGGTGCCGCCAGTGCCGCCAGTGCCGCCCAGACTGATCGCAACCGCCAGCCCTTCACCTGTTGAACTGGAAACACCACCACCCGTGCCACCGCCGCCACCGACGGACTGTGCAAAGATACCGTGCGCCGCCGTACCGTCGGTCGTCACTTGACCGCTGGCGTCAACACCGACTGTGCCAGCCTTGCCGCCAACACCACCCTCAAGACCCATGCTCATTTGATAGCTGTTGCCGGGCTCGTCTCCTTCACCGGGCGTCGATAGGCTGATCGATGTGCTGGACGAGTTACCACCGCCGTTCCCAATGGACTGCGCGAAAATACCGTGAGACCCGTCACCTAGCGTGGCCACGGTCCCGTCAGAGCTGGCAAACACATTGCCGCCCGTACCACCCGTGCCACCGGTCCGGCCGATATTGACCGAGATATTGCCGTTTTCCGTCTTGTTCGAAACCGATTGGTAGCCCACATTACCGCCGCCGCCGCCGACAGACTGCGCAAAGATGCCGTAAGACCCGTCACCAAGCGTGGTCACGTCACCAGTGTTGCGCACATCGACGCCAGCACCGTTTCCGCCGTCACCTGTGCCGCCACCAATGCCCACAGCAAACCCGCGCACTTTGGACGCGGACCCTTTGTTAAACATCTGCCCGACATTCAGCGCGGCATTACCGCCACCACCACCGATGGATTGACCCATGATACCGTGGCTTGCATCGCCCTGCGTCAAAATCAGGCCGAAATGATCCACATCAACGTCACCCGCATTGCCAGCGCTACCCGCACTACCGCCCACCGCGATCACGCCAGAATAGGTTGTCTGCTGTGCAGATGCAGGGACGGCCTCAGGGGTTTTGGATTTCCCTTCTAACTCGTCAAGGACAGCGTTGTAATTGGGAATGACCGACGCATCGACGCCCGTATGCTCTGGCACTTTGCGATCAGGGTCGCCCGCAGTGCCACTATCGCTTTCTTGTCCAGTGGTTTTGCTAAAGCCCAGAACCGCGTTAATGCCAGCGTCACCGCCACCACCGCCGATACTTGACGCCTCGATACCGTGTCCGCCCGTGCCATTTGTGATGATCATCGCCTCTGCAGAAACCGTACTACCGCGCTGAACGGTCACGCTCCCAGCATGGCCACCACCAGACCCGAACCCACCAATACCCATCGCAAGAGGTTGGCTATTCTGCGTCGCAACCGCCGAGATATTCATCCCACCCGTGCCGCCACCACCGCCAATTGATTGCGCGAAAATACCGCGCGCATGATAGCCCGTAGCCGAGATCTTGCCGTCCGCAACGACAAGCACATTGCCCGCATCCGCGCCCTCGCCACCATGGCCGCCAAGACCACCAACAACACTAAAATCAGTCGCGCCGCGATCCTGTTCTGACTTGGCATAACTCACCTGACCCGTCACGTTCATCGCGCCGTTGCCGCCGCCGCCAGCAATCGACTGCGCGAAAATACCGTGCTTCCAATTACCCTCGACTGTGATGGTGCCCGTGTGATCCGCAGACACATCGCCCGACACGTTACCCGCGCCACCAAAACCACCAACACCAAACGTCACCGATGGAATTTTCTCATCCTTGGATAGCGCAATACCGCCAGACACATTCAGGCCGCCATTGCCGCCGCCGCCGCCAATAGACTGCGCTAGCAGACCGGCAGACCCTTCGGTCTCATTCGACTCTTCCTTGAACAGACCCACATCAATGAACAAACGGCGCAAACCCTTGCTGTCGATCTGAGCTTCAATTGTTTCAACAACATCTGCGCCAACAATATCCGTCAACCCGCTAAGGAAATCTTCATCTGAAGGCTCGGCCAAATCGGTCGGATTCGTCGTCACAGCAATATCTGCAACCGACACCACATTAACATCGCCACCCGTGCCCGCATTACCGCCAAAGCCACCGACCCCAACAATCAACGACGTATCAGACACAATCCCCGCAGAAACATTCAGCCCGCCATTACCGCCACCGCCGCCAACAGATTGCGCCAGCAAACCAGATTTTCCAGTGCCATGCGCCACAATCTCGCTACCTGCCGCGACATTCACCGCGACATTGCCCGCGTTGCCACCCGTGCCACCAAAACCGCCAACGCCTACTAACAGGCCATATGATTTGCTGCGATCCGATTGACCCGCACCTGGCTTGCTGGAAATCGCCAGACCAGCAGACACATTTGTCCCGCCGTTGCCACCACCGCCGCCGATGGATTGCGCCACCAGACCGTTGGCACCCGACGTCAAATCACGCACGAAACTCCCGTCTGGCAGTTCGGTCAAAGGCACAGCCGTCAGCAAACCATCGTATGAAACGGACACATCGCCCGCGTCACCGCCGCCGCCGCCAAACCCGCCAACACCAGCAGAAATCGACAGAATAGTATCGCTACCTGAAGGTTTCGTCAGCGCCAAAGAGCCCGAAATATTCGTGCCGCCAACACCGCCACCACCGCCAAGCGACTGCGCAAAAATACCGTCCGCGCCATTGCCGCGCGTGGTGATCGTGCTGATCGCATCAAGCGTCACATCACCCGCATCGCCGCCGCCGCCGCCGAAGCCGCCAAGGCCCAGGCTGATCGCCGCACCGGACTTGCCCGACAGACTTACGCTTGCGCTGACGTTCAAACCTCCAGCACCGCCGCCGCCGCCAACCGATTGCGCCAACATCCCGATAGAATCCGCGCCAACCGTGTCGATCACCGACTGCTCACCGCTCGCAAGCGTCGACGACCGCAGTGTGCTGACAACAACCTTGCCGTCGCCAGCGCTGGCGCCAAACCCGCCAAGCCCAAGCCCGATCGCACCGCCATTGTTCTGTGTCAGGTTCACCGCTGCCGAAATATTCGTGCCACCTGCCCCGCCACCGCCGCCAATGCTTTGCGTCAAAATCGCCGTGCTTCTTGCACCCAATGTAGTCACGCCGCCGATAACGTTCGATTGTGTCAAATCACCCGCATCCTGACCGCCGCCACCAAACCCGCCAACACCGATGCCAATCGCACCGCCCGTGTCGCGACTAATGTTCAGTGCCGCAGTGATGTTCGTGCCACCAGAGCCACCGCCGCCACCAAGCGACTGGGTAAAGATGCCCGTTGAATCGTCACCGCGCGTCACGAACTGACCTGTGGCCGCTTGCCGCACGCTGCCCGCTTGACCGCCACCGCCGCCAAAGCCACCAACACCGATGCCGATTGCGCCGCCTTTGTCCTTTGCCACGGAGATCGCGCCCGACACATTCGTCGCACCGTTACCGCCGCCGCCGCCAAGCGACTGCGCAATCAACGCGGCCGCATTGTTACCCGTCGTCTGCGCGTCGCCCGTGAAATCGCTATTCACCTCATCGGCCATACCGCCGCCGCCGCCAAAACCACCAACACCCAAGGACACAGCGCCACCAGTCGCACCGGATATATTAACAGCACCGGCAATATTCAAACCGCCATTACCGCCGCCGCCGCCAAGGGACTGAACCGTCAGACCGGCGGCATTATTCCCCAGCGTTGTGATGTCGCCAACAACAATACTTGTCGTAGTTTCACCGTCGCCACCAAAGCCACCAGAGCCACCAAGACCGACAGCAATCGCGCCGCCAGCATCAGCAGACAAATTCACCGCCGCACTTACATTCACACCGCCAGAACCCCCACCGCCACCCGCAGACTGCACAAAGATACCTCCTGCGTTTTCGCCGCGAGTGACGACATTACCTGTCAACTGGTTGAACGCCGTTCCAGCCGCACCACCCTCGCCGCCGCTACCGCCCAAGCCAACAGCCGCACTGCCGCCAAACTTGCCAGAGGCCGTGATACTTGCCGAAATGTTCAAGCCACCATTGCCACCGCCGCCGCCCAGCGACTGCACGATCACACCGCTCGAATCCGTGCCTGTTGTGTCGACGTCACCCGTCAATGTGGACCGCACGTTCCCCGCAAAACCACCAACACCCGCAGAGCCGCCAAGCCCAACCGCCGCGCCGCCGCCGGCCTTGCCAGCCACCGTAATATTGGCCGATACATTCAGGCCGCCATTACCGCCACCGCCACCAACAGATTGCACCAGCAATCCTGTCGACGTATCGCCCGCGGTCAGAATATTGCTCTGCGCGACGTTGGTCACATGGGCCGCATTGCCGCCACCTGCGCCAGAGCCACCCAGACCAACAGCCGCCGAAATCGCACCCTTGCCACCACCGGCCAAAGTCGCGGTGACGTTAAAGCCACCGTTGCCGCCACCGCCGCCGATAGACTGGGCAATCGCCCCCGCAGAATTGTTACCGCGCGTCTTAATGTCATCGGTCATGGTCAGGCTAACAATCCCGCCGTCGCCGCCACCGGCACCAGATCCACCCAAACCAACACCAACAGCCGCAACACCCGTGCCACCACCAGCCAGGGTGGCCGTGACGTTAAATCCGCCATTACCACCGCCGCCGCCAACAGACTGCGCAAGCACAGCCGTCGATTGATCTTGCAGCGTCAAAACAGTTGCATTCACAGCCGCATCAACACGCGCACCATTGCCGCCGCCAGCACCTTGACCGCCCAAGCCGACGCCAACACCTGCCGCACCCGTGCCGCCAGCCGCCAGTCCTGCGGTGACGTTAAAGCCACCATTGCCGCCACCGCCGCCGATGGACTGTGCAACAAAACCAGACGACGCAACGCCGTCTGTGAAAATCCGACCATTCGAGGTTGCATCAACGTCGCCCGCCTGACCACCGCCAGCACCATTGCCGCCAAGACCCACACCAATCGCAGCCGCACCAGTTCCCGCAGCGCCAAGATTGGCCGTCACGTTAAATCCGCCAGCACCACCACCGCCGCCAATCGACTGCGCCACAATACCGGACGCACTGTGGCCCTGGGTCATCACCGTTTCATCACTGCGCAAAGTGACCTTTGCCGCATTTGCCGCAACGCCACCTTCGCCGCCAAGACCAACACCCACAGCCACAGCGCCCGTGCCTGCACCAGAAAGCGACGCCGTGACGTTAAAGCCACCACTGCCGCCAGAACCGCCAATCGACTGCGCCAGAATACCGGTTGCCGCGTCACCACGCGTGGTCACTGTGCCCGTTACAAGCGCGTCGACAGTGTTACCATCACCCGCGCCACCACCTTGACCGCCCAGACCAACACCGATGGCCGCCGCACCCGTGCCAGCGCCCGCCGCATTGGCGGTCACATTGAACCCGCCGTTACCACCACCGCCACCAAGCGATTGCGCAATAAATCCAGACGAACTAAAGCCCTGTGTGTTAATCGCACCATTCGCTTCTGCAATGACCGCACCCGCTTGGCCGCCACCAGCACCAGACCCGCCAAGGCCCACACCAATCGCACCCGCACCCGTGCCTGCCGCCGTCAAACTGGCCGATACGTTAAAACCACCGTTACCGCCGCCGCCGCCAATCGACTGGGCCACAACGCCAGAGGAATCGTCGTTACGTGTGGTCACTGTCTCATCAACGCGCAAATTCACGGAACCAGCCGCCGCCGCCGTGCCGCCTTTGCCGCCCAGACCAACAGTAATGCCACCCGCAGCCGTGCCAGCACCCGTTAGCGTTCCGCTGACGTTGAAACCGCCATTACCACCCCCGCCGCCAATAGATTGCGCTAGCACACCAGTCGAGGCTTTCCCAAAGGTATCAACTTGGCCCGTCACAACTGCGACCACATTCGCGCCTTCGCTACCAGTCCCACCAGCACCGCCAAGACCCACCGCAATGGCCCCCGCACCTGTGCCCGCACCCGCGGCACCCGCAGTGATATTGAATCCGCCGTTACCGCCACCGCCGCCAAGCGATTGCGCGACCAAGCCGCCAGAACTATCCTGCAATGTCACAATCGGCCCGTTGACCGTCACGTTCACATTGCCAGCCTCGCCACCCGCAGCGCCTTTGCCACCCAGACCAACACCAATCGTGCCAGACGCGGTGCCCGCGCCAGCCAAACTGGCCGTGACGTTAAAGCCGCCATTTCCGCCACCGCCACCAATAGATTGCGCCACAATAGCGGTCGAATTTTGTCCATCCGTGAAAACCATCTGCTGGGACGTCATCGTCACCGACGCCGCATTGGCCGCCGTGCCGCCATTGCCGCCAAGACCTACATCAATAGAGCCCGCCGCCGTGCCGCCGCCCACAATACCCGCCGACACATTAAAGCCGCCGTTACCACCGGAGCCACCGACCGACTGCGCCAAAACGCCCGTCGACGACTGACCGCTTGTGGTCACCGTGGCATCAAGTGCAAGGTCCACAATTCCGCCATTGCCCGCGCCGCCACCCTGACCACCAAGGCCAACATTGATCGCGCCCGCTGCCGTGCCCGCACCCGATGCCGTTGCGCTGACGTTAAAGCCACCGTTACCACCACCACCACCGATCGATTGCGCAACCAAGCCAGTTGAACTGTCGCCATCGGTCGCAATGTTGCCCGACGTGATAACCGTCACATTTGCAGCGCTCCCGCCACCTGCGCCCGACCCGCCAAGGCCCACGCTGATACCACCAGACGCCACACCCGCACCGCTTGCATTTGCACTCACATTAAAGCCGCCGTTCCCGCCGCCACCGCCAACCGATTGCGCGACAAGTCCCGATGAGCGCACGCCGCTCGTTGTGATCGTATCCGTCGTCACGACAAATACATCACCCGCCGTCGCCGCCAAACCGCCACTCCCGCCCAGACCAACCGAAACGGCACCCGCAGCCGTGCCAGCGCCGGACAACGTGCCAGACACATTAAAGCCACCGTTACCACCAGAGCCGCCAACCGATTGCGCCAAAACACCTGTCGAATCCGCGCCTGCGGTCAATACGGCACCCGTCACACTTGTGGTCACATTTGAAGCATGCGCACCCGTGCCACCGTTGCCGCCCAGGCCCACAGCAATTGATCCGCTGCCGATCCCTGCACCCGATGCGCCAGCCGTGATATTAAATCCACCATTGCCGCCACCGCCACCAATCGACTGCGTCACAACCCCTGCGGACTGCGCGCCGCTGGTCGTCACATTGCCGTTGATATCAGCATTGACCGCACCACCTGCACCGCCCGCACCACCGCGACCACCAAGGCCGACACCAATTGTGCCAGCCGCAGCACCAGCGCCCGCAACCGTTGCACTGACATTAAATCCGCCGTTACCGCCACCGCCGCCAATGGACTGCACCAGCACACCGCCCGAGCGATCACCCAGCGTCATGACACTGCCATTCACTTCGGCACGGCTAATCAAACCACCGCTACCACCTGATCCGCCAGATCCGCCAAGACCCACATTTACGCCACCTGCAGCCCCGCCAGCACCCGAAATACCTGCCGAAACAGAGAATCCGCCCGTGCCACCACCACCGCCGATGGACTGAACCACAACACCCGTCGAATCAGTCGATGTGGCATCAGTACCCGTCGAAACATCCGCACCAATCAGCGCGGACACCGTGCCACCAACACCGCCACCACCAGCTTTACCGCCTAGCCCGACAGTCACCGTCGCCGCAGCACCCGCCGCAAAATTAGCACCCGCCGCAATCGCATAACCACCGTTACCGCCGCCGCCGCCGATCGACTGAACCACAACGCCCTGCGACCCTTGCGCCGCCGTGCGGATCAAATCACCAGTTGTCTCCAACGTGACCGCGCCACCAGCACTCGCCGCGCCGCCATTGCCGCCGACGCCCACATTGATCCCAGCAGACGCGCCACCGCTAAACCCGATAGAAGCCGAAATCGCGCCACCACCGTTACCGCCACCGCCACCAATCGACTGCACAACCATCGCGTCTGAAAACGTGCCAAAGGTTTCGACATCCGCTGTATTCGTCGCGCGCACCGTGCCACCAGCACCACCGCTTGCGCCGCTACCACCAACACCGACCGTGACACTGCCAGAAGCTCCAAGGCTCAAGACCGCCGCCGCCGCGACGGACGTGCCGCCATTACCGCCGCCCCCGCCAACAGACTGAATGATCATCCCACTGGACCGCGTGCCGCGCGTTATAATTTTACCGTCGTAACTACTATTTGTGACCGCACCACCTGCACCGCCCGCACCACCGTCACCACCTAAACCAACTGAAATGCCACCCGCCACAGGGCCAGCCGCCGCCGCAACAGAAATCGCGAAACCACCGTTGCCGCCGCCGCCGCCGACCGATTGCAATAATACACCAGTTGAATCCGCGCCGCGTGTCTCAACATCCGCAGAGCCAGAACCGTTTAAAGATACCGTGCCACCATCACCAGCAACACCGGCGTCACCACCAATACTGACAGCCAAAGCACCGCCAAAGCCAACGGCGACAGACGTGGCGCCACCACCATTGCCGCCGCCACCACCAACAGACTGGGCCAACACACCAAACGACCGGTCGCCTTGCGTAAATATCCGCGACGGCGTTGCTGTATCGGTGTCTGATAGCGTCAAATTGACCACTCCACCTGCACCGCCTTTGCCACCATCCCCACCAATACCAACTGCGGCAAAGAGGCCAACCGACGTGGCCGATCCACCGTTACCACCACCACCGCCAATGGATTGAGCCATCAGTGCGGTCGAATCTGCCTGCCGTGTCGTGATTTCTCCGTCGTTGCGGACAGTTACGTTGCCGCCAGCGCCACCAACAGACCCACTCCCGCCAACAGAAACCATGCCGCCAGTTGAGCCACCATTGCCGCCACCGCCGCCAATAGATTGCGCCAAGATGCCGAAAGACGTCACACCATTCGTGTCGATGGAGCCCAAATTCGTCACTGTTACTTTGCCACCAGTGCCGCCTCCTTTACCGCCGCCGCCGATGGAAACCAATCCACCGCTAGATCCGCCGTCACCGCCGCCGCCGCCAATAGATTGCGCCACAATCCCGCGTGCGCCAACGTTCCTTGTTGTGATGCTCCCGCTGTTCGTCGCAGAAACCTCATTACCGTTGCCGCCCTCATCGCCGCTGCCGCCAACCGCCACTAAACCGCCGCTGCCACCGCCAGCGCCGCCAGACCCCGCAATGGATTGCACCATGATCCCGTCAGACCCGATACCAAAGGTGCTGATAGTGCCCGAATTCGTTGCAGTTGCCGTGCCAGCCGACCCGCCACCAGCACCCGTGCCACCCAAGGCAAAGATACCGCCACTATCGCCGCCAGAACCGCCACCGCCGCCAATAGACTGTACAAAAATCCCGCGCGAAAAATCGGCATTGGTTTGAATAATACCACTGTTGGACCCGCTTGCATTGCTGCCCGATCCACCCGCATCACCCACGTTAGCAAAGGCGACAAGGCCGCCCGCCGTGCCCGCATCACCGCCACCGCCGCCAATCGACTGGACCAAAATACCATGAGAGCCAACGCCATTGGTCACGATACCACCGTTGTTCGTCACCGACACGACACCGCCCTTGCCGCCAACACCGCCGCTGCCGCCATTGCCGACGATACCAAAGCTTGATCCACCCGTGCCGCCATTCGCGCCGACACTTAAGCCGTAAATACCATGCGCCCCGATGCCATTGGTCTCTATGTTGGTTGTGCCACTTGTCGAGACAGTGACCGAGCCGCCGTCAGATCCCGCACCACCGTTGCCAGACCCCGCGCCTAACGACAGATACCCCGTACCCGCGTTACCGCCCTCTCCAGAGCGGCTTAGGGCAAAAATGCCGTGCTTTGCGTTTCCCGTCGTCGTGACGTTCCCGCTAAACGACAGGTCCACCACGCCACCTGCGCCGCTATTGCCGCCGTTCGCGCCGCCCGCGCCAAGATAGCCATTACCACCATTGCCGCCCTTGCCGCCGATACTGGCAACTTCGACGCCGATGTTTGTTGTGTTATAATTTCCTATAACTGTCGCAACGTTTGGCGCTGCTGGGCCAGTCTGCCCGCCGCCACCTGATACGGCCGACACAAATAATGCGCCAGCGCGACCATTGCTGCCACCGTCACCCGTCACGACATAGCGGTAGCCCGTGCTCGACGAATTTGCGGTCGATGGGGCGGTGACAAATGGGTCGTCTGGCAAAGGAGGCGTCGTTGAAGCAGCCCATTCCGTCGCATCTTGCACCCCGTCAAGATTAGTGACCACGTTAGTGCCCGTATTTCGGACCGAAAATCCCATGCTGCCAGAGAACGGATAATTCGTCGATGCGACGACGAGATTAGGGTTCGCTGTTGTGTCGGTGTAATAGGTGCCATCCGCATAATAGATGTCCCCCACACTTTTAACAAAGAAATGATAGCCGTCAGCCGTCTCGACCCACGCATTTTCGCCAGCTGTCGGCGCGCCTGTGGGATCTTGCAGTCTGGACGCGACAGTCGTGGCTAACGTTGTCGAAGGATTACAAACTGTGGCCCCGTTCGCCGTCGTATTTGTTGGGTAAACATAATTAACCGCAGCAGTGGTCACGTCGCCGTCAGAATTGCGAACCTCGGCTATGTCGCAAACCGTCTGGGCAAATACGGCAGTGGGAAGGATCAGGGTGAGCAAATAAAATACTGCCACCAATCCGCGCCTTGACGTGGTGGCCTGCGATGTACGAATTGACATAATTCCCCCTGACCGTAGCGGGGCATCCCGCTCGTTAAAATTAGTTGGCAACTGCGTCATCAGGCCTGCATTGGAGGTCGAAACGCTAAACTCGAAAGCTAAAAAATCTTAAATTACGCTTAACCCTAGCGATTTCTCGCTCATGGATCAAAAATATTTTTCGGAATTGCGCGTTTCTGTTGAATTTCTTTGATAACGAAAGGTAAAACTATTGGATCGCGGTATTTACCGCGGTTTGATTTTCATTTGCTATTTTGGCGACCTAACCCTAACGTCATGCGAATCGGCCCCACCTCAGCACAGCCGACCAGCGTGTATCAAAAGTGTAACCACCGACCTTTGACTAACTGGTAGATGACTGGTTGGACAATCCTTTGGTTTTACGAAAATCATCTTAAATAAGCGGGCTTATGCGATGGGAAAGTAGTCCTGACGTATTTGCCGTTTTTTTGAGAGACCGTGGCTCCAAAGTAGCCGTGTGAAAAATAAACGGCTCCATCTGCCGCAATATCAACGTCATCGGCATAAAAAATAGGGCTGCCATCTACGACTTGATTGCTGAGAAAACTGACCTGACCCGCGCGGCCAACAGCGAGCAACCCGCGGTAGGCATCCGCCACATAGAGCGTTCCGTTCGCAGCAAATTCAAGTCCGAGAGGGCAACCCTGTGTCTGTGCATACAATGTGACCGCACCATTTTTCTCGATGCGCAGAATCTCTCCGTCGTGTGTCGCGACATAGATAAGGCCATCTGGCCCAACACCGGCATCTTCGGGACCAATCCGGCCATTCAGCTCAATCGACTCAAGGGCTGCCAGGCGACTATTCTGCGTGAAATCTCCAGTATATCCGGCATTTTCTGGCGCTTCCCAGGACACGGGGCGCACCGATACGGGCCACAAAGCGAGATAAACGAGCAGGCAGGGGGATCACTGCTCTCAAAACCCAAAAAATGTTTCTCACTCCTACGCCTCCTCGATGCGGCTGCCCACAAGTGTCAAGACCAGATCACAGGGTTGCCGATACGCGCCCACAGATCAAGCAGTTCGCCATTCTGAATGCTGCATTTGGGTTGGTGGTGAGGGGGGCTACCTAAGTCATAAGCTACGCAATGGACATCTTTTAGTAAAATGCTAACGATCCAATACTTGCAGGAAAATGCGCAGTTGATAGCATACCCTCGGTCATCCACGCTTTGGAGTATGCTATGCTTGGTAAAAATACATTACCTGTCTATTTGTTTTAGGGGTAGTGGCGACGCTCGCGGTGGGGTCAACTTTCACACCTGTTATTGCCAGAGGCAGTTGGATCGATCCCGCTTCTAAGGATAATCAAAATGCGGCCCAAGAATACTCCTATTGTCAATCGAAGCTGAATGACGTGAATTGCTCCTGTTTTGCAAATATTGCGGGTCATATCCTGTCAGACAAAGCCTCCGATTTTAGGGGCTCAGTGTCTATCGATAAGTCTGAACTTGCACGTTATCAAGCGTCCCAATCTTGCTGAAATCGACAGATAGGTGGCTGAAGGGCTAACCTTCAGATTCTAGTGTTCCGCTGTAAACACGATCGTTTGGCCAATTTCACAAAAGCAGTCATTGAACCTTCCGAAGCCAATGGCAGCGTCATTCCGCTGACCGGCGTTTGGCCCTCCAAAATGCTTCAACATGCATGAATGACCGCTCTGACGGGCTGCACCGCAGCGTCACGTAAGTGAGGCGAACGGCAGGTATGGGCCGTGTTCGGCGACCTTCAAACTGTAGAGCAGGTTAAAAATGCAAGAAGCTCTCCAAAGTCTAAATACAGCTAGAACTGGATCA
>RCMY010001805.1_pt1 | contig 19835 bp, 21 predicted proteins | sample 2041341 | NCBI WGS metagenome assembly RCMY01 (sample SAMN09708234, study PRJNA481090) | Marine sediment metagenome, whole genome shotgun sequencing project. | reverse complement strand
CAAATAAAGGCGGCCGCTAAAATCGAAAATTGATTTTAGCAGCCGCCTGTTTTTGATGAGGTCTTGGTTGGAGAAGTCCCATCAAAGAATCTTAGTTTGTCCTTTTGTGTAGGAGAACGTGGTCCAAACTGTATTTTCCCGGACCGACACCTAAGGCAGCGATAAACGAAAAACCGTCCTCAAGTGATTGAGATGCTTTAGACAAACCTGTACCAGATATAAGCTGGGTAGAAAAAGCCATCATCATATTGCAGAAGAGAAATAGAGCTGCAAAACGATAGCCGAGGCCGAGTAAAAGGAAAAGTCCGCCAAAAAATTCGATTATGGCTGGCATGAATCCCCAAAGGACTGGCATCGCTGTGATGCCGAAGACCTTCATCGTCGAGCCGAGATGAATCCAAACTTCAGGACCTCCCGTGATTTTAGGAAATCCATGCCACATGAACATGGCGCCGACGACAACCCGAAAACAAAGCAAAGCAAAATCTTGCTTTTGTGAAAAAAAGTCATTGAAGGAACTAAAAAAAGTCCGCATGAAAACACCTCACAAATTGCTATTATTTTATGAATCTACACCTAAATTTTATTATACATAAAAAATGTGAAGTTCTTATGAAGTTTTTTATGTATAATCGAATTTTAAAGATCTAGATTGGGAAAGGCAATGAAATCTTTTGGGGGAATGGAGTGTTTTCCAATGATTTTTTCCATCCAGATCATATCATACCACGCACCGTCTTTGTAACCGCATTTTGTAAAATGTGCGGTCTTTTTATAACCAAGGCGTTCGTGAAAGAGGATGCTTTTAGGATTAGGATAGGCAATGCAGGCATTTAGGTTGCAAATATTTTGTTTTTGCAGGGTTTCCTCTAGTGCTGTATATAATTTGCGCCCAAGACCATTGCCGTGATAATTTTGGCTGACATAGACCGATGTTTCTGCTGCCCAGCTGTAAGCAGCTCGTTCTTTGAACATGGAAGCGTAGGCATAGCCTAATAGCGTACCATTTTCTTCAGCGACGAAATAAGGATATTTCAACAGAGTGGATTTGATTCTTGCTTGAAATTCACTAAGGGGAGGAACGATGTATTCAAACGTTATCGCAGTATCTCTAACGTAAGGTGCATAGATGGCGAGGAGCTCGAGAGCATCTTCTTGCTTTGCCAAGCGAATTGTAGGCGTTGTTGACATGGAGAAGCATCCTTTCTTATGGTGTTTTTGAGTCTATTATACACCAGAAAGACCGTGAAATAGAAATTTTCGAAATATCATGTTTTTGGCGAGGTGATGTATATAAATAATCAGAACATTATGATATAATGAAAATAGAATAATCATTATATCATAAATACAGGATAGGGGAGCGTGAGCAAAATGTTTCCAGGTATGTATTTGGGTGGGATGATGCCGTTTTTTGGACTTCTTCATGTAGTTATTGTGGCGGCCTTTTTGTATTTCGCATATGATATTGCTAAATCTTTACGGCGGATTGCCAATAAAATGGAGAAGGATGACCTAAAAGAAAAATGATGCATAAGGGCTGGCGATGCGTAGAAGAACGCAGTGCTGGCTCTTCTTTATGCACTTTATTATATTGATAAGATGAGGTGAAGGATATGACAGATTCAAAAAAAATGCCGATTTTATTTGTCGGTCATGGATCACCGATGAATGCAATTGAAGATAATATGTATACAAAAAATTGGGAAAATATAGTGGAGAAAATACCCCAGCCAAAAGCAATCCTTGCAATCTCAGCACACTGGTACACGCCGGGAATTCGTATAAACGATGCAGCAGAGCCAAAACAGGTCTATGATATGTATGGCTTCCCCAAAGCCCTTTATCGGTTGAAATATCCGGCAAAGGGTGCTTCAACGACGGCTAAGCAGGCGAAAGATTTGCTTGGAGACGATTTGCGTATTGATAATGGCTGGGGCATAGACCATGGGACATGGTCAGTGCTTTGCAGAATGTATCCTAAAGCAGATGTGCCTATATGCCAGCTCAGTGTCAATAAGCAGCTTGATGCCAAAGAACATTTTGTTTTAGGACAGAAGCTGCGTCAGCTTAGGGAAAATGGAGTCTTGCTTTTTGCTAGTGGAAATATTGTCCACAATCTTGGCGAAGTGAATTGGAATATGGAAAAAGGGCATGTCTGGGCTAGCGCTTTCGATGACTATATAAAAGACAAGATCAAGGGGCAGCAATATGATGCTGTTATAGACTATAAGTCTGCCGGTGCATCTGCCGATAAAGCGTTTGTGCTGCCGGATCATTTTTATCCGTTGCTTTACATTTTAGGAGCAGCAGATACGAATGATAAACTGCATATTTTCAATGATTCCTGTACCCTGGGTTCTTTATCGATGACTAGCTATTTATTTAGTTGAAAAAAGAGAGAATACATTTTCTTGACTTTTATATTCAAATATCGTAATATATGAATATAAAAATATAAAAACGAAATGGTGATTTTATGGATAATGATTTCAATAAATTCAATGAGGCGACAGAAATATTAAAAGTTTTGGCACATCCTGTAAGACTTTGTATTGTAAGAGGCCTGATTGAAAAAGGAAATTGCAATGTTTCTCATATGCAGGATTGTTTACAAACACCGCAGTCCACGATTTCGCAGCATTTACAGAAATTACGCAGCGCTGGCATTGTAAGCGGCAGTCGAAATGGTGTAGAAATCCAATATAGTATTTGCGATGAACGAGTGAAAAGCATAGTGAAGTCGATTATCAAGTCTATGGGGATTCAATAAGAGAACGATACATTTATCGAGGAGGTCAGAATCATGAAAAAGTATATCATTGTCGGTGGGGTTGCTGGAGGTGCTACAGCAGCAGCGAGGCTCAGGCGTTTAGATGAGTCGGCTCAAATCATTGTTATTGAAAGAGGCGAATATGTCTCTTTTGCAAACTGCGGGCTGCCGTATTACATTGGCGATACGATAAAGGATAGGGAACGGCTGCTATTACAAACACCAGAATCGTTGCATGCCCGCTTTAATCTCGATGTGCGTGTGCAAAGTGAAGTGACTTCAATTGATAGTAAGGCAAAAAAGATAACGATTGCTTCAAGTGAACGAGGTATTTATGAAGAAAGCTATGATGCTCTTTTGTTAGCGCCGGGAGCACAACCGTTAAAACCGCCTATTCCAGGCATCGATAGCAAGCGGATATTGAGTTTGAGGAATGTTCCGGATGCAGATGAGATGCGGACTTTCGCTGATGCTGGAACGGGCAGAGCCGCTATTATTGGCGGCGGTTTCATTGGCGTAGAGATGGCTGAAAACTTACGTGACAGAGGCCTTGACGTGGTATTGATCGAAGCTGTGCCGCATATTTTAGCTCCATTTGATACGGATATGGTCAAAATTGCAGAAAAAGAACTAGAAGAACATGGTGTTCGTTTGATTCTTGGAGATGGTGTGAAAAGTTTTGCTGAGGTTGATGGGGGCATAAGCATAACATTAGGTTCGGGTCTTAATGTAGAAGCTGATTTCGTCGTTTTATCTATCGGCGTGCGGCCGGATACCGCTTTTTTACAAGGCAGTGGCATCGAACTTGGCAGCAGAGGCCACATCATCGTAAATGAAAATTTGCAAACGAATGTAAAAGATATCTATGCAGTCGGTGATGCCGTAGAAATAACTGATTTTGTCAGTGGCGTGAAAACGGCGGTCCCTTTGGCAGGGCCGGCCAATCGCCAGGGACGGCTTGCAGCTGATAATATAGCAGGAATGCCGCGCGCCTATAGTGGGGCACAAGGAACTTCGATACTTAAGGTATTTGACCTGACAGCAGCTTCAACTGGCAGCAATGAAAGAACATTGCAAAAGCAAAATATTACTTATAAATCGGTTCGTATCCATCCGGGGTCACATGCAGGATATTATCCTGGAGCCAGCACGATGACCTTAAAGCTTTTATTTGATGATGAGGGACGAGTTTTGGGAGCGCAGGCAATGGGCTATGGCGGTGTCGACAAGCGCATCGATGTAATCGCTGCTGTTTTGCGCCTAAAAGGATCCGTCTACGATTTGACTGATTTGGAATTGGCTTATGCACCACCGTTTTCTTCAGCGAAAGATCCGGTCAATATGGCAGGTTATGCAGCAGAAAATGTTTTGCAGGGAATAAGTGAAGGGATTTCTTATGAGGCAATGAAAGCGGACTCCAACCGTGTTTTAATCGACGTGAGAACAAAGCTGGAATATGAAAATGGACATATTGAAGGTGCGAAGAATATTCCAGTTGATGAGCTGCGTTCGCGCATGGATGAGCTGAACCGGGCAGAAGACTTGATTGTTTATTGCCAAGTAGGTTTTCGTGGTTATTTAGCAGAACGAATATTGAAACAAAATGGGTTTTCTGTGAAAAATTTACAGGGTGGCTATACATCAGCTAGGCAGCAAGAGTTTACAGCAAGCGGCAATGAGTTGGTAAAATCTGAACAAGATGAAACAGCTTCCCAAACAAGTGAGACAACCGAGGTATCTGCTTTTGATGAGGTTTTAGATCTTACAGGTATTTCTTGTCCGGGACCGCTCTTAAGACTCAAGCAAAAATTTGAACATTTGAGCGATGGCAGGGTCATCAAGGTAATCGCTTCAGATCCGGGTTTTTACAAAGATAGCAAAGCTTGGTGTGAACGGACGGGAAATCAGCTTTTACAGCGGACTCGTGAAAACGGCAATGTGATTGTTTTTATACAAAAAAGCAAAAAGGAAGCCTTACAGGCAGCTGGAGAAACGAGCTTATTAAAAGACGATAAGACGATCGTTGTATTTAGCGGAGACCTGGACAAGGCACTGGCATCGTTTGTCATCGCTAATGGAGCGGCTGCTATGGGGAAAAAAGTTACGATGTTCTTTACCTTTTGGGGACTGAATATTTTGCGCAAAAAAGAACCTGTTGCGATTGAAAAAAGCTTTATCGATAAGATGTTTGGCTGGATGATGCCGCGCGGCAGCAAGCAGTTGAAGCTATCTAAGATGAATATGCTGGGAATGGGAACCAAAATGATGCGAAACGTGATGCAAAATAAAAACATAGAGTCATTAGAAAGCCTCATGGAAAGTGCCAAAGCAAGCGGTGTTGAAATGATTGCTTGCCAGATGTCGATGGATGTCATGGGAATCCATCAGGAGGAATTGATCGATGGCGTGAGCATTGGCGGTGTTGGGGCGTATTTAGATGCCGCCGAAGATGCCAATGTGAATTTGTTTATTTGAGAACCAAAAAGGAAGGCTGCCTCGATTCGAGCAGCCTTCCTTTTGTAATCTTATACGCGTTCGAGAACGCTTTTGAGAAATTTTTGGGTGCGTTCATGCTGGGGATTGTTAAATAATTCAGCAGGTGGGCCTTCTTCGATGATGCCACCATCCCCCATGAAAATCACGCGATCGGCAACTTCTTTGGCAAAACCCATTTCATGGGTCACGATGACCATCGTCATGCCTTCTTGTGCCAATTTTTTCATGACAGATAAAACTTCACCTACCATTTCAGGGTCAAGGGCCGAGGTTGGTTCGTCAAAAAGCATGATTTGCGGGTTCATTTCCAAAGCACGGGCAATTGCGATTCGCTGCTTTTGGCCACCGGAGAGTGTCGAGGGGAATACATCTCGTTTATCTTCAAGTCCGACGAGTTTTAAAAGGGCCATGCCTTTTGCTTCGGCTTCTTTTTTATTCATTTTTCCAAGCTGCATGGGCGCTAAGGTGATGTTTTGCATGACGGTATAATTGGGGAATAGATTGAACATCTGGAAGACCATGCCGATGTTTTCGCGGAAGGTGTTCATATTCTTAAGCTTAAGGACGTCTGTGCCAAAAACTTTAATTGAACCGCCTTGGGCTTCTTCTAAGCGATTGAGACAGCGCAGCAAGGTGCTTTTTCCAGAGCCGGAAGGACCGATGATACAGACGACCTCGCCTTTATTTACGTGAAACGAAACATCTTTGAGCACGGTGTTTTTTCCAAAGGATTTGATTAAATTATCTACTTCAATGATCATAACGAAGTGTCCTTTCTACCCATTTTGCCAATAGAGACAATGCGACGATGACAATCAAGTACATGATCGCTGCAAAGGAATAGACTTCAAAAGGCATATAATTTTGGGCGATTATAATCTGTGAATTCATAGTCAGCTCACGAACGCTGATGACCGAGAGAATGGAAGTGTCCTTCAAGGTTGTGATGAACTGGTTGATGATTGGTGGAATCATGATTTTGATAGCTTGTGGCAAAACCACGAGACGCAAAGTACGAAAATAACCAAGCCCTAGGCTGCGGGCAGCTTCTACCTGTCCTTGATCGACAGCCTGGATGCCGCCGCGAAAAATTTCTGCAAGATATGCGCTGGCGTTGATCGTAAGCGTTAAAATCGCAGCGAACATCGGATTGAATTTGACATGCAAAAGTGCGCCGACGCCAAAAAATAAAAACAAGGCAAAAATCATGACCGGTATGCCGCGAACAAAATAAACATAGACATTATAGATGACCTGGCAGGCTTTTATATGAGAAAGCCCCATGACAGCTAGGATGATGCCGATGAAAAAGGCAAAAAACAGCGATGCAGCTGCGATGATGATGGTGGATTGCAAGCCGTTTAAAAGGCTTGGCCAACAGGTAAGAAACAGTGTGATATATTCTTGCATAGAAGCCTCCTAAAAAATAAGGGAGTGGCTGAATCGCCAGCTCCCTTAGGATGTCTGTCCATTATTTTTTTGCGATGTACTGAGCGACGATTTTATCATAAGTACCATCGGCTTTGATTTTTTTCAAGCCTTCGTTGAATTTTTGTAAAAGTTCTTGGTTATCGCCTTTTTTTACAGCAAAGCCATAAGATGGAGGAGCGATAACAGAATCAATGGCGATTTTTAGCTTGCTTTGTTCACCAATCTTGATTTGATAATTGATGACCGGATAGTCTTCCATAAGAAAGTCCGCATTGCCGTTAGCGACTGCGAGCATCATGCTAGGGGAATCATCATAATATGTGATGTTGAACTGGTATTTGTCTTTGTTGTCTTCAGCGAATTTTGCTCCTGTCGTACCTTTTTTTACCGCAGCGGTTTTTCCCGTAAGGTCTTCTAATTTATGAATGGTATCGTTATCTTTGCCTACGATGACAGCTAAGCCGGATTCGATGTAGCCATCAGAAAAATCTACGGATTTTTTCCGTTCATCGGTGATGTTGATGCCGGCGATGGCACCATCAATCTGGCCGGATACGAGGCCTGGGATGATTCCACTGAAATCCATAGGTTTTAATTCGTAGTCAATACCTTCTGCTTTTGCAATCGCATCGAGCAATTCGACATCGATTCCCTTGTATTTTCCGTCGACTTCCATTGAAAATGGTGCATATTTTGCATCGCAGGCAATAGTGTATTTTTTTGCGTTTTCCTTACTGCTGCTTTTGTCATTATCTGCTGTGACGGCTCCGCAGCCGACTAGGGCAGTGATGGCAAAAAGCATCATAGCGCCAATTGCTAGAAATTTTCCAAGTTTTCCGTTCATATAAGATTCCCCCTAATTTTTAATCGAAAGCCAGTTGCTTTTTTTAATACAAAAAGGCGCTAAAAAAAGAAAAAATCTTTTTTTAGCGCCTTTGCTCACGTATTCGTTTGTGCAATTAGCTTCCTAACTGGTGTCAATAATAGCATTTTTACGAAGGAATGTCCAGTGGGTAAAATCTTTTTTTTGAAATAAAAACATATAGAGCATAAATAACAGTAAAATGCACGGCAAACAGGCAAAGCATATTTTTGTTCATCAAAATAAAATGGTAAAGAAATTTTTGGAATTGTATCAAAGTATGCATTTTTTGTCATAGAAGATATATCATTTTGGTATTTTTATTATACTGTGTCTTGTGCTATAATGCAAAAATGATGATGTTCCTTGCTGAAGGGACACTTTGTTCATAGAAATACGGAGAGAAGGTCTTGGGGTTGGAAAATAGTTGGAAGAAGAACCTTGCCATACTATGGGTGCTTCAATTTATCGGGATGAGTGCAATCACGGGAGTGATTTCTTTTTTGCCGCTTTATGTGCCGCATTTAGGAATTGTGAATGTGTCTACTGCTGCCATGTGGTCGGGAATTTTAATGGGAGCAACTTCTTTTTTTGCGGCTTTATCAAACCCATTTTGGGGGGCGATGGCGGATCGCAATGGTAGGAAGCCAATGGTAGAGAGAGTTTTATTGTTATTTGGTTTGATTATGATTTTGATGGCCTTTGCGTCTAATATTTATCAACTTCTGTTTTTAAGGATTTTTCAAGGGCTTTGTGGCGGGTTTACGGCAGCGGCAACGGCTTTGGCAATCAGCATGTCTCCCAAAAAAGAAATTTCCTTTACGGTAGGAATGCTGCAGACTGCCTTGATTGTGGGCGGAGCTTCTGGCCCTATGATTGGAGGCCTTATTGCCGATCATTTTGGCTATCGCCAGCCATTTGTCGTTTTTGGGGTCTTATGCCTGATTGCATTGGTTGTGGTTCATTTTCGAATACAGGAAATTTTTACGCCGGTTGTCCGAGCGGAAAAATCACCAATTAAAGCGGTATTTAAATATGTATGGTCAATTGGTGATTTAAAGCTTATGCTTCTTGTACAGTTTTTGACACAATTTGCCATGCAGAGCATCGGGCCAATTTTACCGATGTATATTCTTTCGCTAGGCGCGGGTTCTAGCAATATTGCAAGTATTTCAGGAACAATTATTGCAATTGCCGGTCTTACAAGCGCGTTATCATCTGCCAGTATGGGCTTTTTGAGCCGTCATTTTTCCCATAAACAGATTTTGATAACATCCGCTTTTCTCGGTGGGCTGTCTTTTATTGGACAGATTGCAGCAACGGATGTCATAAGTCTTGGAATACTACGGGCCCTCAATGGCCTTTGCATTGGGGCGATGGTTCCTAGTTCCAATACAATCGTGACGTATTTGATTCCGGAGGATAAGCGCGGTGCTGCTTTTGGAATAACTGGTGGGGCGTCTTTGCTGGGAAATGTCCTCGGACCGACCTTGGCTGGCGTTGTCACCATGGCTTTTGGCATCACCTCGATATTTTGGTTGACGGCAGTGTTTTTCCTGTTTGTAGGAACATTGCTTCTATTGCAGATAAAACAAAATTATACCGCATATGAAGAAGGCAAGCCGGCAGTGGCACATTGAGCTTTCCTATGTGTTTAGAAAAAGGGACTATCGCATACGTGATAGTCCCTTTTTCTAAATAAAATATATGTTTACAATGGAATCCTACAAGAAATACGGGTCCCTTTGCCTAATGCGCTTTGTAGTTCTATCTCGCTATCATGCTGCTTTGCAATCCATTCAGCAATGGAAAGGCCAAGTCCGCTGCCGCCTGTTGCTTTGGCACGAGACTTATCCACTCGATAAAACCGTTGAAAAATCTGTGATTGCTCTTTTTCATCAATGCCTATGCCGGTATCTTGAACAGTTACGACCCAGTCCGTAGCGGTTTTTTCTCCAGATAAGAAGATGCTTCCTTGGGAAGGGGTGTATTTTATGCTGTTTTCAATGAAAATCCGCAGCATTTGTTTTATGGAAGAAATATCTGCCATAAGGTCGACGGAATCATTTTTTTTGAGTTCAATTTTGTGATTTGGGGCAATAATGGTGGTTTCTTGGGCGATTTCTGTTAATAAGTCGGCGGTATCGAACCGTTCTTTTTTTAACAATTGCCGGTTTTGGTCTGTGCGGGCTAAAAATAAAAGTTTTTCAATGAGACTATACATGCTTGCTGCCTCCGATTTTATAGCATCGAGCCCTTCCTGCAAGATAGCAGGATCCTCCTTGCCCCAGCGATCTAGCATATCTGCATAGCCGCTGATTACCGTTATCGGCGTTCGAAGTTCATGTGAGGCGTCGGAGACAAATCGCCGTTGTTTGTCAAATCCAGTTTGGATGCGGTTGAGCATATGATTGAAGGTGGTTCCAAGTTCGTGGAGCTCGTCGTTGCTGTCCGTTAGTTCAAGCCTTTTTTCGAGATTTTTCACTTCGATTTCTTTGGCAGCCTGGGTTATTTTTCGAATGGGATTTAAAATTCGTGAACTCATAAAGACGCCAGACAAGATTGCAATCAAAAGTCCTAAGCTGTTGGTTAGAAATAAGCTGATCAAAAGATTGGTTAAAAATCGTGTTTGTCCAAGCATAGGAGACAATAAATGCATATGATAAGAAGCCCCGTGAAAAGAGATCTGCTTATATGTCTCATAATATTGCGGTTTGTTTGGATCGACGATTTGCAAGATTTCCTTATACATGGAATCAAGTTTGGGATTATCGGGACGCGGTGAGATTCCCGGTGGAGTTGGATCGCATACTTCTGGGCGACTATCAGAAATGAGTTCATTTTTATCGTTGTATATTTTGAGAATCGTTTCAGGAGAAAGAATATTTTTTTCAAAGATACGGTTATCAAGATGATGTTCCCGGTCGAGATAGTGGAGCAAACTTACCGAGTCTTGCTGCAAATCATCTTTTGCTTGGACAAAAAAGACATAGAGCAAGCCTGTGAATGTGAGCAAGCTTGTAAATAAAAGAATGCAGCTTAAAATGACAGCATAGAGCAGTGTGAGTTTTATCGAAATGGGGATTTTCGGGCATTCAATCTTTGACCACATAGCCAACTCCTCGAATCGTATGAATGTATTTTCGGTCATAGCAATCATCGAGTTTACTGCGCAAATAGCGGATATAGACGTCGACGATTTTAGTATCTCCCATGAATTCATAGCCCCATACTTCCTGTAAGATACGCTCGCGGCTTAAGACTATATTTTGGTTGCGCAGCAAATAGGCAAGCAGGTCATATTCTGTTTTTGTCAATTCGACTGGGGTTTGTTCGACGATTACTTCATGGCGTTCTGGATACAGTGTCAGGTTCTGTGTATGAAGTTCCTGCTTTTGTGAGGGTGGGACTATTATATGTTTTCGTAATGCGGCTCGGATTCGGGCGATGAGCTCTTGGGTGGCAAAGGGCTTTGTCATATAGTCGTCAGCACCTGTATTCAGGCCAGTGACCTTGTCTATGATATCATACTTAGCCGTTACCATGATAATCGGTATAGCAGAGAGCTGGCGAACGCGGGTACAAATTTCTATGCCATCCATCTCCGGCAGCATCAAATCAAGCAGTACCAAATCAAAATCTTCTTGGATAATGCGATCTAATGCAATGCGGCCGTTGCCTTCGATTTCGGTTGAGAAGCCTTCATGCTCTAGTTCCATTTGAACGAAACGGGCAATTTTTTGCTCGTCCTCGACAATCAATATTTTAGGGTAAGTCAATGACATGAATAAACACCTCCGTTATATCTAATCTAAACATTTTTTTATAGATTTGAGAAGCAGCATTTGCTAATTTTAACCGAATTCTAATCTTCATCTAATCAAAGTCTAATTTTTACCAGGTATCATAGAAAAAAGAGAATTAAGTTACTGGTTGCTCATCGGAAACTTTCTCTGGCAAAACGATTTTAAAATATAAAAAGAAAGTAGCGATTGAATATGAGAAAAGCAGCATCTATTGCCTTATTGATTTCCTTTATTTTGGTATCTGTGACTGGAGTGCAGATGGATTTTACCCCGAAAAGCCCCAAAACGCAGCAGGTGCAAACTGCTGCAAATGGAGAAGGTGAAATGAGCCAGAAACGCAGCCCATCTGTGTATCCTAAAAAAGTGCATGATTGGGCAGGCTATGTATTTATTGGTGCAGGTCTTGTTCATCTCGTCTTGAATCGAAAAATAATGCTGGCTTATGTAACGACTGGAAAAAACGTTAAAAAATGATTGAAAAAAAGCAAAAACAAATGCGATACGGCTATTTGTTTTTGCTTTTTTGTCTCAATTATTTTTTTTAGGGAAAAGGTGTTCTTTGATGAAGTGGGCAGAAAAATCAATTGCTTGCACGGTTCTATCTTCACAAAGATGTGGTGGATTTTCAGGAGCGAATCCTTCTGGACGAAGATCCGTACAAGTTATGGCCCCGAATTTTCTTTGAAAGGCTAGAATGAAATTTTGGCAGAGTCCATGTTTTGAAGCATCGTCAAATTTCTGCGTTTGCCCTACTATTCCGATGAACATCAAAGCACCTTCTACTAAGCCGCATTGTAAGCCCATCCTGCCGGCATTTAAGCCAAAAGCCGCCGACGTTATTTGTTCAGAAAGTTTTACCGAGAAAATTTCTGCCAAGACTGCCAGGGTTGTATTCGCGCAGTTGAAATCTTTTTGCCAATAATAATCATGCACAAGCTGCTGAATGGATTGTTGCATAAAAAGGCTCCTTTTTACTGATCTTTAAAGACCAGGGTTTGTTTAAGATTACTGCACCTAAAATTTCTTGTCAAATATAAGAGGGGGACAGAAAATCAAAATGATTTCTAAGACAAATTTAATATGATATGATAGGCTTAGTATAAAGTAGAAATTATTTTTTGCGAAGAAGTCAATCGAACAATAGAATTTTGTTCTTTATTATGTTCATACTAAAGGAGTCCAGTGGTTTGAAGAAAAAAATTTTCTGTGGAATAGTTTTAGTGGCGGCGATCCTTCTCTATAAAGGGTTGATGATGTATCAAGCAGAACAAGCGCTTGCGCCGGGAGTCATTAAGATAGCTGTGGCTGGTGAGGTTCCTTCGACAGCGCAAAATGAAGCACAGGCAGATGTAGATCTTTTTCGTCAAGTTTTGCAAGACGATTTTGCGGTTCCGTTCCATGGAACTACGACTCTTTATCTTTGTGCAGATGATAAATATGAAGAAGTTCTAGAGCAAAAAATGCATTTGAAACAAGCAGAGGCTAAGTGGCAGGATAAACAAAGCGGCGGTTTGTCAAATTTTGACCGACGACTTGTTGCGGTTCGAAACCAGTCAGCGATTACAACGGAAAGGATTCGGGCCATCACGATCGCTCATGAACTTTTTCATCAAGTACAAGGTCAGCTCGATCAAGGTCGAACAAATGGTTTGATGATGTGGATGATTGAGGGAACGGCTGATTTTATGGGAGTCTGTGTTGCTGAAAAAGCGGGAACTTTGACATTAGACATCTATAAGCAGAGGCAGCTTAACGTTTTACGCAATTCTTTGCACCGCGTTGATCCGGTGGAACTTTTTTCACCCAAACGAGAAGTATGGAATAAATTTATGGAGCAGAAAAAAGAACCTTATGCGATGGCAGACCTCATGGTCATTTATTTGCTTGAACACTACCCCAAAGAGCAATCCGGAGAATTGATTGCAAATTACTTTCGACAGGCAGGTAATTTAAATAACGGCGAAAAGGCCTTTTCACAGGTTTTTGGCATGACGAAAAAAGAGTTCTTGATTGGTTTTAACAGCTGGCTTGAAGCGGCTATAGCTGCACCAGCTGAGATTGAAATATCAGCTGGCGCAGGCGTTTCGTCGCAAAGTGCCGATTATGCAGAGCGAGGCGCTTTTTTAGCTCGGCAGTTTATTCGCGACAATCTAGGACAAGATATAAAATCATCGTTAAAGATTATTTTATGCAGCGATGAAGCTTCTTATGTTGAGGCTATGCATAAAAATATAGGGGTATCGCTTGATGATGCTAAGATTCGAGCCAAGACAGAGACGTGCATATTTGTAGAAAACACAATCTTGCTCAATACGGAAAAACAAGATTCTCCGATTCAGCAAAAATTCATTGCAGCGATTGCTTTCATGCGTTGTTTTGAAGATCAAATGCTGCCTAGCTCAGTCAAAGAGCCTACTGCTTGGCTTATTCGTGGCAGTGGCGGCGTTGTAGGCGCGCATGCTTTGTCAGTTGAGGGCATTCCTTTCTACCGGAATCAGCAGTATTGGCTGGAGTGTCTGAGTCGTGGTGGTAAGATACCCGCACTTTCTGAGATGAAGACTGGAGAACAGTGGAAAAATGCGAGTACCACATATGGCATTGATACCGTTTCTTTATTATCTGATTCAGCTGCGGCTTATTTACTGCAAAAACATGGAATGCATTCCCTTTTGGTTTGGCTTGAAGCGGTCAGAGCCGGTGATGGGCAGGAAGAAGCTTTTTCAAAAGCTTATAACATGACACTTGACCAGTTTTACAATGAGTTCGATGACTATCTCCAACAGAAAATAGGACGGAATGGATGATGGATTTGAACGGTTTTTAGTAAACCTAATAAAAAACAAGCATTCGCTAAGGGGGAATTGTAGTGACCCCATAAGTTAGAATAATTCTAGGTTTAACTTATGGGGTCACTACAGGATTTCTTGACGAATGCTTGTTTTGCTTTATTTTGCCTGTTGCATTTTTTTCTGGTAAGCTATGCCCCAATGGACCATGGAATCTAAAATAGGTTTTAAACTATATCCAGTTTCGGTGAGGGTATATTCTACGCGAGGGGGAACTTCGGCATAGACTTTGCGTGTCAATAAACCTGTAGTTTCCATTGTTCTCAGATTGGATGTCAAAACTTTTTGGGTAATCGTACCAATGGATTTTTTTAGTTCACCAAAGCGTTTTGTACCCTCTAATAGATCTCTCAAAATAAGAACTTTCCAGCGTTCACTGATCAGAGATAAAGTTGTTTCAACAGGACAGGCCGGTAATTTATTTGACATGTCTAGGCTCCTTTGATTGTATTTTTCCGATATTATAGGTTATTATAATACCGATTTTAATTAAAAACAAGAAAAATAAATGCCACAAATCCTTTAAATACACAATAGTATCCTTGGTGAAACTACTGCACAAAAAAGTGCCTACTGTTCAAAATCGCATATATTTGGTATTATAAATACAACAAATGAACATACTATTAATGTATCGGTGAAAGTTATTTTACGATGATAACCCAAAGTTGTAATAGTTTAACTTTAGAGCGAGTCTTATCTTGGATCAAATAGGATGATTTTGCTGCACGCCGTACGATGGTGCCGAGCAAGATTATTCTTTTTTTTTGAAGGTATTTACCGCTTACAGATAGGGATGGATCAAATAATACAAATGCGGGTTCTTGAAAAAGGAACTCCAAAATAAAGGCAGGTAATTTTTAATGAATAACAAAAAAACACTTTTAATGGCAATGGCAGTAGCTGGAGGAGTTTTCTTCCAAACAACAGGTGGGGTGGAAGCTGCAGTTCACCATCCAGTGAAATTGGGCAGTTACAATAATGCGCAGGAAGCTGGCAGCACAGCTATCGACACTGAAAAAGCAGCAGTTACGCCAGTATATCACCCAGTAAAAGCTGGTGGCTATGAAAATAGTGAAGATGCTTCTAATACAGGGATTTTCTTAAGCCAAGCACCGGTTTTTTCCACGCAGCACAGCGTTGCTTTGGGATATGACGAATAAGCTTATATAAGAGCTTTGTGAGCACTGCAGAATTTCGACTTTGGTCGAAGGCCTGCAGTGCTTTTTTTAGTTATAGGGATTCCTTAAATTGACATAAAGAAGCCTCAAGCTTATAGTATAAGAAAAAGCTTCTTGATATAGGAAGAGGAAGAGGTAAACTATGATTCAAGATATAGAGCCTAAAATATTTGATAATAATTTTAAAAATAAGACGGCAGAACCACAGGATTTGTTTCTTTCTTATCAAGGTGATACTGTCCTTGTTCGCGAGGAAAAAGATAAATTATGGTATCCGTCCTTTGCTGATTTTTCCAAAATATATCCAGATCTTATCGAATCTGCACAATTTTTGTTTACGATTGATGACTTGAACTATTATCTTGTTGAGCAACAAGATCTCGATACAATCGAGGGGTGGAGCTATGTCAATGTGTCCCGTTTTCGCAGTGAACCCAAATATTGGCGATCATTTGCCGGGGCAGTTGGCTGGCAGCTTAATCGGTGGTATGGCAACCATCGATTTTGCAGTAAATGTTCTAAACCGATGAAGCGTTCGGATAAGGAAAGGATGCTTTATTGTGAAGCCTGTGGCATGGAAAAATATCCGACGATATCACCGTGCGTCATTGTTGCAGTCTATGATGGTGAACGCTTATTGTTGACGAAATACGCGGGCAGGGTCAATGCAAAATATGCTTTGGTAGCCGGATTTGCTGAAATAGGAGAAAGTTTAGAGCAAACGGCAATTCGGGAAGTACAAGAAGAAGTTGGGCTCAAAATCAAGAATCTTAAGTTTTATAAAAGCCAGCCGTGGCCATTCACGGATACACTGCTGGCGGGCTTCTATGCAGAGCTTGATGGTGATGATGCGATTACCTTGCAAGAAGATGAATTAGCCTTAGGTGTATGGATGGAAAGAAAAGATATTCCAGTGGTAGACCCCCTGCAAATGACGCTTACCAGTGAAATGATGGAAGCTTTTCGCACGGGAAAAGCTGGAGTTTGAAGGACCAATTAAAATAGAGTTTGTTTTTTGCAGCACATCTTGGCAAGGTAAGTAACATGCGGATGAAGCTGGACTTAAAGTTCCATTTTTGGTAAATGTCAGGAGCTTGACAGTGTTGCTTTTTATTTGCTAAGATGAGTTTCGTGACAATGATTTAAAAAGAAAGTTTCCCAGGGGCGTATAGTTAGTTTCAAAGCTTAAGCTTTTGCAGGTATTTTCAGCTTAAATAGATGTCTATAGTTTATAGAGGAAGTGTAGTTATGAATTCATTTGATGAGAAAGACCTGCATTGTAAGAAAGTGTTTGAAGTCTTGATTAAAGTTGGTCAGCCGATTGTTGTAGGACAGGATGATAGCGTTGGCAGACGCCAATTGATTCCTATTTTATCGGGCGATGTTGTCGGTGAGGGATTTAATGGGAAGGTTTTGCCAGGCGGTATTGATAGCCAGGTAATTCGTCCGGATGGGAAATGCGAGTTATCTGCTAGATACGCGATACAAATGGACGATGGAGCCGCGATTTACATTGAAAACAACGGAATGCGCACAGTTCCGCCAGAATATGCAGAAAAAGTCATTCATGGTGAGTTTGTCGACCCATCGCTATATTATTTCAGAACGGTACCTGTTTTTGAGACCTATGATAAAAAGTATAAATGGATGATGAACCAGATTTTCTTATGCTATGCAATTCGTCTGCCGGAAGATGTCTTGTTAAAATTTTATCGGGTTTTATGAGAATGAAGTGTACAATTTATAAATTAAATTGTACACTTTTACTTTAAGTGATTTCTTTATATTTTATATGTGCATACAGAATATATGAAAGTCTATTTGCTGTTGACACTTATTAAAAAAAGTGATACAGTATGTAATTATATTGTTAATTGAATACCGAACTTCGTATGAAGATAACGGGAGAGAGATGTAAAAATCCGCCGAAGATGTTAAACTTTCAGGCAAAAGGACCGTTATTGGACGAAACTCTGGAGAGCCTCAATGGAGCACCGAAGGAGCAAGCTGATTTTTGGATCAGTGAATCTCTCAGGTAAAAGGACAGAGCGAACTACTTGCTTATTTGTTGAGGCCAAATTATATGATTTGGCCTCTTTCTGTTTTTTTTTGAGGCGATTATTCATGATGGACTGGATGCTGCATAAAAAATAGTATTCGGTTGAAGTCCCTTTTAGTAGGGGATTATGTACAGTCGCATTAAAATTTGGAAAGGCGGAATATGTATGTCAGAAAATCAAAATTTGTCGAGAGGACTAAAAAATCGCCATGTGCAGTTATTGGCAATTGGGGGAGCAATCGGAACGGGGCTGTTTTTGGGTTCAGGTCGGTCAATTCATTTGGCGGGGCCATCTATATTGTTTGCTTATATGATAACGGGCGCGATTTGTTTCTTTGTGATGAGAGCTTTGGGAGAATTATTGCTTTCAAATTTGAAATATCATTCTTTTGTTGATTTTGTTCGTGAGTATTTGGGAAATGGTGCAGCTTTTATTACGGGCTGGACGTATTGGTTCTGCTGGATATCGTTGGCGATGGCGGATGTCACTGCCGCCGGGCTTTATATACAATACTGGATACCAAGTATTGCTCAATGGGTGCCGAGTCTTATCATTCTCGTTATTTTACTTATTATGAATCTTACGGCTGTTAAGATGTTTGGTGAAATGGAATTTTGGTTTGCATTGATCAAGGTTGCCGCTATTTTAGCTCTTATCGTAATTGGTACATTTATGATCATCAAAGGCTTTTCTACAGATGCCGGTGCCTCGAGCTTTGCTAATCTTTGGAGCAACGGCGGCTGGTTCCCAAATGGTTCAAATGGTTTTATCTTATCGTTTCAAATGGTAGTGTTTGCCTTTACTGGTATTGAACTCGTCGGTTTGACGGCTGGAGAAACCGAAAATCCAGAACGCGTCATTCCTAAAGCAATCAATAATATTCCAATTCGAATCATTTTGTTTTATATTGGAGCGTTGCTCATCATCATGAGCATTTATCCATGGACGACAATCAGCCCAGACAAAAGCCCATTCGTTCAAGTGTTTTCCGCTGTTGGCATCGCAGCTGCCGCAACAATCGTGAATTTCGTTGTACTGACTTCAGCTGCATCGGCTTGTAATAGCGGGATCTTTAGTACAAGCCGCATGGTGTACTCGTTGGCCAAAGAAAAAAATGCACCGGAATCTATGGGGAAATTGACATCGAATCAAGTTCCTGCCAATGCGAGCATGTTTTCGGCTCTGGTTGTCTTGATTGCAGTCATTTTGCAGTTTATCATGCCAGAAGGTGTGTTTGTTCTGATTACGAGCATATCGACGTTTTGCTTTATCTTTATCTGGTCAATCATTACGATTTGTCATTTGAAGTATCGTAAGACCAATCCGGAATTGGCGGCTAAAAACAAATTCAAAATGCCGTTATATCCAGTAATCAACTATGTGATTTTAGCATTTTTTGCCTTTGTTATTGTCACATTGGCACTGAATGAAGAAACACGCGTTGCGTTGTTTGTAACTCCTGTTTGGTTTGCGATTGTCGGTATTATTTATAAATTACAGGCAAAACCAAAAGAAGAAGAAGATCCGCAGAGCAATATGGCGTAAATAGTAAATAAAAAAGCAAATAAAAAGCGGTGTTGGCTGAGTGGATTTTCGGCGAACACCGCTTTTATGATGCTTTGTGGCAAGTGGATATAAAACACTGTGAAAGTGAAATGAAAAAAGATTTTTATGAAGGCCTGTCAAATAAACAGACAGGAGGGGATTTGTATGGTAAAACGCTGTATTTTTATAGTAGGCATTATTGTGTGTGTTTGGTATAAACCAGTCTGGGCGGAGGGATTCCAAACACTTCTCGATACGGAGATTTCTTTTCATCAGCCTAGCGTGAGTGATAAATTTTCTGTGTACCATGATTATACGGGAGAGCTGATTCTTCGTTTGCAAAAGAAGACAGAAAGCAAAGATGAATTTTTCGTGTATAAAAATCAGCAGTGCATTTTTCAAAAAGAATTGATGCATAGTGATGTTTATCAGATTTATAAATTGAGGAATCTAAAGGACAGACGCATTTTTTACGTGCTCAATTCAGCTCAGGAAAATTGGCTTATGGGTTATGATGCAAACGAGAAATGTTGGCAGCTTTATATTACAGGGATGGAGCTGCCGGCCCTTGCTGGTAAAAAAATGCTTTTTGAAAAGAATGGTGCATTGCTATGGACCGTTTATAATGAAGAAACAAAGGCGATATTACAGCAATATCAAATATTTTGGGATGAAGGAGCCAATTGGTTTGGCTATCAAGAATACATACCAACTGAAAAGCAGCAATCGGTAGGATCGGAAGAAAATTGAAAATGTTTTTTCTTCCCGTAGATGTATAGATGTGCTCTGTGAAGGCTGGATTTTGCTTGTTCTATCTATGCCCCAAAACAGTGTA
>RCMY010001804.1_pt1 | contig 19839 bp, 19 predicted proteins | sample 2041341 | NCBI WGS metagenome assembly RCMY01 (sample SAMN09708234, study PRJNA481090) | Marine sediment metagenome, whole genome shotgun sequencing project. | reverse complement strand
TGTTACCCAAAAGTTCCTCTTTTTTGGTGTCTTTGGTAATGAGCGTAGTTTTAGGAAAGTCGACCAAGGGACGGAGTACTTCCGTCATGTTCTCTATGGCCCCGTGGGTGTAGATTTTACCGATATCCGTATTCAAATATTTCAACAGGCGTTGGGCCTTACCTAAAGAATATCCGAAGAGCACCGAAGTCTTTTTTTCGGCTTGGTTTTCCGCCCACCATCCATTTATATCCTCAAAAACATCCTTTTGCGGAGTCCATTTGAACGCGGGCAGGCCAAAAGTACATTCCGTAATAAAAGTGTGGCATTTTACGACTTCATAGGGCGTTGAGATGCCGTCGGCCTCTGTCTTATAATCCCCAGTAAATACCCAGACTTCCCCTTTGTGCTCTACCCTGATCTGCGAAGAGGCGATGATATGCCCTGCCGGATGTAGGGAGAACTTTACATTGTTTATGGTGAAGGTCTCGCCCCATTCTTTTCCCGTAACATTGATGTCCCCCAATCGATGTGAAATTATCGGTACGTTGCGATGATGGGTGATATACTGTTTATGGCCCCAACGGCTGTGATCGGCATGGCCATGCGAGATGATGGCCTTGTCAACAGGTTTCCATGGGTCAAGATATACCTTTGCGGCCTGGCAATAAATGCCCTTTGAGGTGAATGCTAGCAGCGGTTTTTTCATAGCTTCGTGAAAATACGGATTTGACTAGAAAACAAAGTTTAGGCGAAGACAAAATATGACCTCTAAAAAATTTATATTTGTCCTCTTAAAATAAGAATATGGGTTTTTCGGATTTATATACGAGCGGTGAGCATCGAAGGAATTTAGCGCATTTCGCCGCGCTTGCTACTTTGGCCTCCGTACACGGTGAGGTCAGCACTGAGGAAAAGAAGATGCTGGACGGTTTTGCGAACAAGTTGGACATCACCGAATCGGAGTATGCCGAAGTTATGAAAAAGGAGAATTCATACCCTATCGATTCGCCACATGATTATGAAGAGCGATTGGAGCGGTTATACGATCTTTTCCGGATTATCTTCTCGGACAATCAAATCGCTGACGATGAGATGGTACTGCTCAAACGATATGCCATAGGTTTGGGGTTTTCAGGCGAAAAGGCCGATAAGATCATCGAGCGATCGGTTTCGATTTTTAGCGGTCGCATCGATTTCGACGATTACCTATATCTTCTTAAACATTGAGCCGGTTCTAGATTTTTCAATGATATTTGTCCAAAAACTCCTGTAATTTCTCCACCATTTTTCTACTTCCGGTGAAAAAGGGAATGCGTTGATGCAGTTCCGTGGGCACCACATCCAAAATACGGCTACGGCCGCCGATAGCCAGTCCATTGGCCTGTTCCGCTATAAACGCCATGGGGTTGCATTCGTATAATAATCGAAGTTTACCTTCTTCGGTAATGCTGCTTTTTGGATACATATAGATGCCTCCTTTAATCATGTTCCGGTGAAAATCGGAAACCAAAGAACCGATATACCTTGCGGTGTAGGGTCTGTCTTCCTCTTCTTTTTGACAGTATTTGATGTAGTCTTTTACGCCTTGGTGAAAATGGATGTAATGACCCTCGTTGACGCTATAAATGTTGCCCGTTTCGGGAAATTGCATGTCAGGATGCGAAAGGTAAAAGGTGCCTATTGCGGGATTTAAGGTAAATCCGTTTACGCCATCGCCCGTTGTATACACCAACATGGTCGAGGTGCCGTAGACGATATATCCGGCGGCTACCTGATTCTTCCCGGGTTGTAAAAAATCTTCGAGCGTAACCGGCGTACCTACTGGGGTTATCCTCCGGTATACCGAAAATATAGTGCCTACCGAAACATTGACATCAATGTTCGAAGAGCCATCGAGAGGGTCGATCAAGACTACATATTTGTTTTGGTTGCGATCGTCGTTGCTGTTGATGCTGACGAAATCTTCTGATTCTTCGGAAGCGATGCCACAGACAATTTCGCGGTTGGTAAGGGATTGAATGAACTTATCATTAGCAAATACGTCGAGTTTTTGCTGTTCTTCGCCTTGAATATTGGTTTCACCGACATCACCGATGATATCGACGAGTCCCGCTTTGTTGACCTCGTGATTTACGACCTTCGCAGCTAGTCGGATGGCATTTATTAATTTGGACAGTTCACCTGTGGAATACTGAAATGAATTTTGGTTTTCAATAATGAATTCACCGAGAGTGAGGTTTTTTTTCCTTTTCATGTAGCGTAGTTTTGAGGATGAACTCGAAAGGATTTCAATATATTCAAAGTTCGTTCACAAACAAATATCGGGTAATTTGTGACACTTCGCCTGATTTGTTACTTTTTCATTTTTTAAATTTATAACTTTGTGTTTTATTTATAACAACTAGGTATGGAATTTACAATTAGACCTGCAAAGGAAGGGGATATGCCCCAAGTTTTAGAACTGATCAATGAGCTCGCCATTTATGAAAAAGAAGGTGATGCCGTCGAGATAAGCGTCGATGATTTGATTAGGGACGGTTTCGGGGACAAAAAACGCTTTCATTGTTTTGTCGGCGAAACTTCGGGCAAGGTCGTCGGAATGGCCATGGTATATAATCGATATTCGACTTGGAAAGGACTTACGCTACATTTGGAGGATTTTGTGGTTACGGAGCCCATGCGCGGCAGTGGGCTCGGTAGTGCCCTGATGACTGAGACGGTCAAGTACGGCAGGGACCTCGGCGCAAAGCGCATCAGCTGGGAGGTGTTGGATTGGAACGAACCTGCCATCAGGTTCTATGAAAGTATGGGTGCCGACGTCATGCGCGATTGGCACGTGGTGCAGTTGGACGAGGCGGGAATAAAGAAATTTCTTAAAAAAACGAAGCGAGAAGATTAAAATATGCGACCGATGGCGAGCATAGCGAGGCAATCTGTCCAACTTTTTGTGGGTTCAACAATTACTTTGCTACGCTCTCAATGATGAATAGAAACAACAATTTTTTATGAGGATTTTTAAATTCGGGGGTGCATCCGTAAAAGACGCGGAAGGCGTAAAAAACGTAGTAGAGGTTTTACGCCATACCGGCTATGATAACACGCTTCTGGTGGTGTCCGCCATGGGCAAGACCACCAATGCCATGGAGGCCGTTGTGAATGCCTATTTTGATAACAAGGCAGGTTTGCCCGCAGTTTTGCAAGAAACCATCGATTACCATAATGCGATCCTGACCGATCTTTTCGAAAATCCGGGCCATCCTATTTTTGGAAGGGTCAAAGGGCTGTACGAAGAAGTTCAAGGGTTTTTGGCCTGGAATAAATCCCCTAAATATAATTTTGTTTATGATCAAGTTGTTGGTTATGGCGAGTTGGTGGCTACGACCATAGTTAGTGCCTATTTGAAAGAAATCGGTATTGCCAATAATTGGTTGGACGTTCGGGATTATATCAAGACCGATGATAGCTATCGGGACGTGTCCGTAAATTGGGAAAAGACCCAAGAAAGGGTATCCAAAAATATCGACACCGAAAAACTCAATATAACCCAAGGCTTTTTAGGAAGCGACGATAACAATTTTACGACTACTTTGGGCCGCGAAGGGTCCGATTACACCGCTGCTATTCTGGCCTTTTGCCTGAACGCCGATTCCGTAACCATTTGGAAGGATGTTCCGGGTGTCTTAAACGCCGATCCCAGATATTTTAAAGAAACCCAACTCCTTAATAATATTTCATATCGAGAAGCTATCGAGCTGGCCTTCTACGGGGCTTCGGTAATCCATCCGAAGACACTTCAACCTTTGCAGCAAAAGGAAATTCCTTTGCATGTTAAATCGTTCATCCATCCAAAAGATGCTGGGACTACCGTAGGAAAAGGTATCGGAATAGAGCCTAAAGTGCCGTGTTTTATCGTAAAAAAGAACCAGGTCTTGATGAAACTGTCCTCCCTAGATTTTTCCTTTATCGTAGAGGACAGCATGAGTGCCCTTTTCAAATTGTTTCATGAGCACAAGATGAAGGTCGACCTGATCCAGAATTCCGCCATCAGTTTTTCGGTCTGCGTCGATAACCGCTTCGGCAGGTTGCAAGAATTACTACAACTGTTGAAAAGCCGGTTTAATGTGGTGTGCGAAGAAGGCGTTTCGTTGTATACCATCCGTCACTTTGATGAGCACGCCATTACAACCCTACAAAATGGACATGAAATTCTTTTGGAACAACGCGGTAAAGAGACCCTGCAATTGGTCGTAAAATAACGATCATCTACTAGCGCAAAATGTTAAAACGGGCTTCGCCTGTAGTGATTTTGCTATCTTAGCGGTCATCTAAAGGGTAAATAACTATGGGTTTAGTGACCGCAAAAGAAGTGGCCAAGGTTACCAACCTCGATAAGTTAGGTGCACTGGGTACTTTCTTGGCATGGACTATGCTTAAGGTCACCAAATTATCCAATCTTAATACCTGGTACGATACAGTTCACCATCTTGACGGCCCGGCCTTTCTTGACGCTACCCTTGAACATTTCGAAATCGATTACGAGATTCCCGCCGAAGACCTTAAGAGGTTGCCCAAAGAAGGGCCGTATATCACCGTCAGCAACCATCCTCTTGGCGGTATGGACGGTATTGTTCTTATGCAAATAATGCTACGCCATCGTTCCGATTACAAGGTAATGACCAATTTTCTGTTACAGCGTTTCGCGCCGATGAAGCCCTATATTTTTCCTGTAAACCCTTTTGAAAACCGAAAAGAGGCAAAAAGCAGTTTGACGGGCTTTAAGAAGGCGATGCTTCATTTAAGAAACGGGCATCCCTTCGGTATTTTCCCTGCAGGGGAGGTATCTACCCGTAAAGAGGGTAAAATCGTAGTCGATAAGGCATGGGAAGAAGCAGCGATAAAGCTTATCCGAAAAGCGGAAGTACCGGTTGTGCCGATTTACTTTCACGCACGAAACAGTAAGTCGTTCTACCGGCTTGCTAAAATGAGCGATACCTTTCGCACAGCGAAATTGCCTTCTGAGGTCTATTCCCAAAAATACCGGCCCATAAAAGTACGTATCGGACAGCCCATTTCGGTAGCTACACAAAAAGAACAATCGAGCCTTGCCGAATATTCCGAACTGCTGCGTCGTAAGACTTATATCTTGGCCAATGCCTATGAAAAGGAGCGGTTGATCGACCAGCTGCCCACCACGCTAAAGCTTCCCAAACAGCCCCGAAAGATAGCCAAGGCCGTCCGAAAGGAATTGATAGAGGGCGAAATAGAAAAGCTGATCGAAAAAGACCGGCGCATGCTGCAAAGTAAAAACTACGAAGTTTTCTTGGCCCCGGCGGACGAAATGCCCTTTACATTGCAAGAAATCGGTAGGCAACGTGAGATTACCTTTAGGGAAATCGGCGAGGGCACCAACAATTCGATCGATATAGATAAGTTCGATGCCTATTACCACCACATGTTCTTGTGGGACAACGAGGCCAAAGTAATAGCGGGGGCCTATCGTATGGGATTGGGTTCCGAGATTTTTGCCAAGTATGGTATCGATGGTTTCTACTTACAAGATCTCTTTCGGTTCGATTCCGAACTTTTTGGTATGATGGGACAATCCATCGAAATGGGAAGGGCTTATATTATGAAGGAGTACCAACAAAGGCCTATGCCCTTATTTTTGCTTTGGAAGGGCATTGTGCATACAACACTGCGGCATCCTGAGCATAAGTATTTGATCGGTGGGGTAAGCATCAGTAACCAGTTTTCAAACTTCTCGAAATCACTGATGATCGAATTCATGAAAAGCAATTATTGGGATCCCTATGTCGCCCAATATGTGCGTCCAAAAAAGGAATTCAAGGTAAAATTAAAGGATGCGGACAAAGAATTTGTTTTCGACGAGACCCAAGCCGATCTGAACAAATTTGACCGGCTTATCGACGAAGTGGAGCCCGGTAATTTGCGCTTGCCGGTATTGATCAAAAAATACATCAAGCAAAATGCAAAAGTAGTCGCGTTCAATGTAGACCCGCTTTTCAACAATGCTGTAGACGGACTTATGTACATCAAAATCGCCGATCTTCCCGAAAGCACTGTCAAGCCCGTGATGGAAGAGTTTCAGGCAGAGTTGGAACGGAAGCTTGCAGAGGCCAATCAAAATGGGGAAGATTAGTATATTATCGGGCGCGGATTTTAAAATGAAATTTCTACAACAGTGTTGTCCATCTACTTTCTCGCCACTCTTTTTGCTCTTCTTTGGAAAGGAACGTCCACGCTACGATTCGGCTAGATTTATTAGCTGTTCCCAAGGGAATCGTTTTGATTTGATAGGTATCGGTTTTGTCTAGTACTTTATAGATTCTCTTAAGATTGGATTGTTTGGATATTAAAGTTGAAAACCAGTAACAGTTTTTAGAGTACGTTTTGCTTTCTTCAATCATATTCCGAATAAATTTATATTCCCCGCCATCACAAACCAGCTCTCTAATGATTCCAGCAAAATTGAGTTCCGGTGTCTTTACTATTTTACCCGACAAGTTTTTTATTTTTCTTCTCGTTCCTTTTTGGGCATCCTCAATCGAAGCATGAAAAGGAGGATTACATAGGCTTAGGTCAATTTTATCTTCTTTGTCCAGTACACTGTGGAAAATGTTTTTTGAATTGGTTTGTAATCTACATTCGATTTTACCATTAAGTGATGGATTAGCATTGATAATATGCTGCGCAGATGATAGCGATTTTGGGTCAATCTCAGACCCAATAAAATTCCAGCCGTATTCCATTACACCAACAATGGGGTAAATGCAACTGGCCCCCATACCAATATCTATACAAGTGATATTATCACCCGTTGGTATGGTGCCAAAATTATTTTCGCCCAACAAATCAGCAATATGATGAATATAGTCGGCGCGGCCAGGAATCGGAGGGCATAAATTTTCATCAGGGAATTCCCAATTCTTTATGCCGTAATAATGATTTAATATTGCCTTGTTCAATAGCTTAACAGCAACCGGGTTGGCAAAGTCAATCGATTCTATCCCAAATTTGTTACGTATGATATGGTTTTTCAATTCAGGATTGGCAGTCATTAATGCCCCTAAGTCATATCTATCCCGGTTTTTATTTCGAGGATGTAGCCTTGTTTTTTCATGTCGTTTAATTTCTAAGGACATTATTTAGGGCGGTTTCAATGATTCAAGTAGATTAAAACCAAGGTTTTCTCCCTACCTGATAGGTGTTATAGAATTCCGCGTCAGTTTTGGTCAGATAGAGGATGCCTTCGATGACACCCACTACCATCGTAGCCATTACAATGAAACCTCCTATGACAAAACACATGGTGGCATACCCAGCGATAGTGGCCACTAAGAGTATGATGCCTTCCTTTTGATATCCCAAAATAAACTTGTGAACACCTAGCGAGCCGAATATAATCGCCAAAATACCGGCCAAAACTTTCTTGTTTTCCCCGCCGGCACCGCCAAAAGCCTCCCTGGCTCCCTCACTGAATTCATTCGCCGTTTTTTTGGCACCTTCTCCGAATTCGTTAGCGGCCTTTTTAGTGTCATCGGCGAATCCTCTGGATGATTCTTTCGCTTTTTCAAACCCTTCTTTGGCCTTGTCGCCAAATTCATTGGATTTTTTATTTCCTTTATCGGATGGCCCTTCCGAACCTTTATCGAATTTTTTATCCTCGTCTGACATTATACGTATTTTAGATTGTTAAAAATTATAAGTTAAATGTAGCAAATATAAAGTTAGCAAAACTCCGCCTTTATTTTATCCACGATGGTCTGCGCTAGTTTTTCAAGGCTTTCGACCGTCCAACCGGCCACATGTGGAGAAAGGATGACATTCTCGGCGTTGATCAGAAACTGAAAAGCTTCGGGAAGCTTTCCGCCTGAACTTCGACTGCGCTCAACAGAGCCGCCCGACGTGACAGGGTCTGCACTCGCAGTGACCGTATCTTTAAACATGTTCTCGAACGAGGTTTTTTCATATTCCAGCACGTCCAAGCCCGCACCTAAAATTTTTCCTGATTGTAGTGCGGCTACCAAATCTTCGGTAACCACACATTTTCCTCGGGCGGTATTCAAGAGCCATAACGGATTACGGAACCTATCAAGAAATGCAGTGTTAATCATACCGATGGTGCTATCGGTCTGAGGAACATGAAGGCTTAAGACATCGGTGCGGTTCTGTAGCTCCATAATACCGACTTGCCGCGCGTTGTCGTCTTCAACACCCCCTTTGATGTCGTAACAGATGACCTCGTCGACATCGAAACCTTTCATTTTTTTCGCAAAGGCCTTGCCCATGTTTCCGTAACCGATGATGCCCACGGTCTTTCCTTCCAATTCAACGCCGCGGTTGCCCTCACGGTCCCATTTTCCGGAGCGTACCTCCCGATCGGCCTTGTTAAGGTTGTTGAACAGCGATAACAACATTCCCAAGGTGTGCTCGCCTACCGCATTCCGGTTGCCTTCGGGAGCAGCGGCCAAAAAGATTCCGTTGGCCTCGGCATGCCTGACGTCAATATTTTCGAGTCCCGCTCCCAAACGGCCTATGAATTTCAAATTCTCGGCCTTGTTCAAAAACGCGCTATCGATACTGAACCGGCTGCGAATGATCAAACCATCGTACTCATGGATTATCTTTTCGATTTCTTGCTTAGAGGAGGTATAATCTTCGTCGTTCTGAAAGCCGAGTTCGGTAAATTGCTCGATAAGAAGCGGATGGTTTTTGTCTATATGAAGTACTTTCATGAAATTATATTTTCGGGTAGTTGGTTTGCGTTAATTCATGGGAGACCTTGCCGGTATGTGCCGTATTCAATTTTTCGAACAGCAAAAGTTGTACTTCTTCGCCATTTTTAGTCGAGGGGCAGTGCTCAACGCCTTTGGGTACCACAATGATTTCACCCTCCTGAACCGTTTCTGTTCGGTCACGAAACTTCATGTACAGCGTGCCCTTCAATACTTGAAAAAGTTCGTCCTCGTTCTCATGGGCATGCCAAACGAAATCCCCTTTGACTTTGGCCAAAAGCACCTGCATGTCGTCGACAATGGCAATCTGGTGCGGATGCCATTGTTTACTGAACGCGGCATGCTTTTCTTTTAAGTTGATGGGTTTCATTCGGCGATGGATGTATTTTACTGGAGGATTTAAAGATACAAAGTTTTTTTCCTGAAAAAGGATGCTTTTCGCAATAGCGATAAAATTAAAGCACCATCAAATTACACCCCCGGACATCCGAATTATCGAAACGGCCGAGTATTTCAAAACTACCGTCCGAATGAACTTTCCCCAAATCTTGGGTCGCGATAAAGGCGCAGGAATTGATGTTGGCGAGGTCGATGATATTCATTCCGCCTGTCATACCAGTTGGTTGATAGGTCATGGGGTCTTCGGTGTCGCGAATCATAATTTTCATCCACGGTGGGGTCTCGAAATTTCCATTTCCTTTGGAGTAGGCCTGCGACAATAATTCGGTCATGCCGTACTCGGAATGGATTTCAGAAACCCCGAAACCGGATTTTAGAATCTGGTGCAGTGCTGACCGAATCAGCTCCTTTCTACGGCCTTTCATTCCGCCGGTTTCCATGATTACTGTATTTTGCAGTTTCATCGGATGTTTTTCTACCATATCCAACAAAGCGAAAGATACACCGATCAAAAGCGTTTTCGTGTCCGCTGCTTCAAGCTGCGTTAATTGGTCTTTCAATCCTTCTAGATTATCCAGATAAAATCCACTTTTTTTATGTCCGCTTTTTTGAATCATATCGTCGACCATATAAATCAGTGAAGAGCTTTCCCGCTCAAGATAGGAGGGGAGAAGGGCCAGCACGCAGTATTCGCTGATATCTCCGTAAAAATGGGCGAAGGCTTTTCGGAAGCTTTTTTCATAAATTCCAAGATCACTTACCAAGTGTTTGCTGGTCATGTTTCCGGTCGTTCCGCTACTAGTGAAAATGATTTCGCTTGTTTTTCCTTCGGTTATGATTTCCTTGGATTTAAAAAATCCGATGGGTAAAAAAGGGATGTCTGTCAGTTGGAGAACATTGGCAGGAGCTACGTCCAAATACCTACAAAATTCACGGTAGATAGGATTTTCGACATACTGCATCCTAAAAATAGCTAGGGCCATTTTTTCGAATGCCGTCGTGGTAGCGATGTCAAAAATACTTTCGGTTTGCATGTCCTATTAAAAAGCAGCAAAAGTAAGGATATCCACCATCAAAAAACGAACTGCTCTTGAAACATCAGGCAACTCTGTTAATCCTCTTAACCTTTAGGTGTTATAGATGTTAATATTTATTAAACCAAGGTCATTAACTACGTAAACGTTTGGCAATGCACTGTAGACCTTTTACATTGCGAACTTGGTTTGTGCATTAAGCGAGCCTTTTATGAAATGAGGCCATTGTGGCTTCGACAAAAAGCAAAATATGAGTCAAGTTAAAAAAGACGACACCGTAAAAGTACATTACACTGGAAAGTTGGATGACGGACAGGTATTCGATAGCTCCGTTGAGCGCGGCGAGCCCATAAAGTTCACCATGGGAAAAGGCGAATTGATCCCAGGTTTCGAAGGCGGCATCATTGATATGAAGGTCAACGAAAAGAAAACGATAAACATACCGAAGGAAGAAGCTTACGGAGTGATTAGGGAAGAATTGGTGCAGGAAGTGCCAAAAAGTCAATTGCCTAAAGATATCAAGCCCGAAGTCGGAATGGGATTGACATCGCAGACCCAAAACGGACAGGAAATCAATCTTATCGTGAAGGATGTCAAAGAAGATTCCATCGTTGTTGATGGCAATCATCCATTGGCTGGTAAAGATTTGACTTTTGAACTGGAAGTGGTCGAGATACTGTAAATAGGATTTTCAGGAACAAAAAAAGCGCCTTGCACTTAGTGAAAGGCGCTTTTTTAGTTCTTGTAAGTTGGGCTTAGGTAATAAATTAAGGATGAATCTATTTTGTAGTAACCATGTGGCCTACTTTACGACTAACTTCCGTGTCATCGTCTTTTCGCCTTCGTTGATCTGCAAAACGTAAACACCTGATACCAATCTTGAAATATCCAGTGTTTTTCCAGCGATTTTGTCGGTCAGTACTATCTCGCCGAACACGTCGTAAACGCTAACTTGTTTATCGGCATTGGCTTTTGTAAGAATATGGACTACACCTTCAAAAGCGGGATTCGGATAAAGTTTGACCTCCGAAGTTTCGATTGAACTGTCGTTTTTGAAATCAGGGGTTGTCTGAGCGGAAAGCGCAACCGTAAATAGCATGAAAAGTGTGAAGTAAAGTATTTTCATAAGTATCGATTCGGGAATGAAGCTCTTCAATGCGAGTTCTGTACGTAAAAGTACTGAAAGGTTTTCCTTACAAGATGAAAATGTTGTGAAACGCGATAAATTGTAGGTGAAGAAAATGCGAAATGGAGTTTAACCCGATTTTTGACCTTTCGTCAGTGTAGAGCGGGGATGAGGAAGAATTCCTAGTGGCCATAGCCGAAACTACTTGACGATCAATTTTCGGGTAGCCACTTTATTGTTCTGGTACACCCGCAGCACATAAACACCGGCATCGAGTTCGGAGACCATTAGTTCATTTCCCGAAATGGAAGTTTCGAGCACTTGGGTGCCCAATACATCGTAAATCGCAATTTGTTTTGGGGAATACTCGGAAGTGCTGATATACACCTTGCCATCCGTTACGGGATTTGGGTAAAGCTTAAAACCGTCGATTTCGCCATTGGCCGGGGCATTTTGCCCATAGCTGAAGGAGATATATAAAAAAGCGATAGCGAGGTAAAGGTGCTTCATAAGCTGTTTTTTTCAAAAAACATACCACAAATATAATAATTTTGATTGTAGTACGTTAGGGCCGGTGTGTTAATGGTATGAAATTTAGGATGAAATGCAATAAACGCACTCCGCTGATGATGGCGCGAGTAGAAAGATGCTCGTGTTTACAGAGATATATTAACTTTTTGTCTTATTCTAGGACAGCATAAAATGAGACGCCAATAATTGACAATATTTCTTAACTCATCCCAGCTTAAGATTAATCTTGCCATAATAGTATAAGCTAAAACGCAAAAAAGCCCGCGAAAAACGGGCTTTGTAAAGTGTGTAATTTAATAAAATCTCAAATTACAAAGTAGGTGTAGAAGAGTTTACCCAGGCAAACGTTGCTATATCAACGGTTGCTGTAGCGGCATAGGTTGCTGCTATATCGGAATCGGCACCTTCGACCTGTACATTGGAAACCGCACCCTTGTCCCTGAAGTCGAGTACGGTCTCGTAACCTGTCAAGGATAGTCCGGTGATCGTTGCACCCGATTCAAATTTGAATTGCAGCGCAGTGCCGCCAGTACTGGATACCGCCGTTAGATTTGCGAGTGTGGGATTGCCGTTTTCACCATCTGCCTCAACAGCTGTTGAGAAGCCCTCGATCGAATGCAGTACATAGGCATTGGTCAAAGTACCGTTCCAACCTTCTGTCCAGTCGATAGCATCATCTTGGTTGTTTTCCATGTACATATTGGTCGCTGATACTGTACCGCCGAAGAATTCTACTCCATCGTCGGTACCGTTCAACATGGCCACATTTTCAATAGTTGTTCCAGAACCTACTGCGTATAGGGTAAGTCCGTTAAACTGTGAATCTGGGTTTATGGACGCACCGGCATAGTTGATAATCAGATAGCCAATGGAACCGGAGTTATCGGCATCGTTCGAGCCGCCATAGGTAAGTTGACCCACCTCGGCAGTAGCATCGATGCCAGCGGTAGTTGTAGCATCACCTAAAATTACAAGACCGCCCCAATCTCCTGGGCTTTCATTTGCGGAAGTCATTACAACGGGATCTGCAGAAGTACCCTGAACATCGATTTTTGCTCCTTTTTGAATAACAATGTAGGTGCTTGTGTTTGCACCTTCTTCCACATCGGCGACGATTTTGGTTCCCGCCGGTATTGTTAAAGTAGCACCGGATTCAACACTAAAAGTACCGGTAAGTTGATATTCTAAAGTAGGATCCAAAGTCAAATCTTCCGAGGTGCCACCGTTAAGCTCGGTGGATACTGGCACAGTACATGCTTGACAAGAAGAACCTCCGCAATCGACACCGGTTTCATCTTGGTTCATAACACCGTCACTACAAGTTGCTGCTGCTGGCGGCGGCGGATCTATTGTTCCATCATCTTTACTACAACCGGCAATGGTCAAGCTAATTACCGCGGCAAACAACATAAAAAAATTAGTAATTTTCGTTTTCATAATTAAATATTTAAGGATTAGTATATAAAAAGATTAAATTTTCGGTTTAAAAATTATAGCTAAAGCCAAGACTTAACTGTGCCCCGATATCATAGGAGCTAACAATTTGTTTTTTAGTAATGCCTGTCAATCTTGGTTGTACCAATTGAATTCTTTTGATTTCAGGATTCAATAAATTTCTGCCAATCAAACGTAGGGCTACATGTTCACCAAACTCTTTGGTCAAAACAGCATCCAACACAACAAAGCCCTTTTCCAGGATTTCGTCATTGAATTCTATGCTTGTATTCGTTTGGTTAAGGGCGGAGCCCAAACTGAAGATTTTGTCCGAGGCGTAATTTGCGGTTAAGGAAGCTGAAAATGGATTTTTGTTAGAGGTGGAGAAATTAAGGCTCCCGTTTAAAATCCAGTCAGAGGCACCTTGTAAATCGGTTTTCGTAAGACCTTTATACTGGAAAGTTCTTATCAAGTTACCGTCAGCCGCTCGCACCTCCTTTAGGTCTTGGCTGTGCCACATTCGGGTAGCGTTGAAACTAAGGTCTAAACCTATTCCTGAAGTAGTACCATCATCATCTTTTTCGATGGGTTTCACCAAGGCCAGTTTGGTCTCCAGTTCAAGACCTAACACCTCTGCTTTTTTCCCGGAGTTAAAGAAAGAGAATACACCTGCGGCGCCTCGATCTTGCACTGTGTTGATAGGGTCAGAAATATCTTTATAGAAAGCCGCCAGCGAAATCAACTCTCCTGCGGAAGGAAAGTACTCCCATTTTATATCATAATTTAAGTCCCTAGAAGCTTCGATATCAGGATTTCCACGGGTAACCTGACCAGTAGGTGAAACGTATTCAAAGGGAGAGATTTCCTTAAATTCTGGCAACGTTATGGTGCTGCTAACTGCCAATCTCAACGCATTTTCCTCGTTAATGCTATATTTTATGTTAGCACTAGGATACATATTATGGTAAGATTTGTTGGCCGAGCCTTCACGGGGGTTGATGTTTCCCACATCGTAATTGACGTCGATGTCATCTGCTTGATATCGGAGTCCAGCATTAAAATTCCATTTGTTCAAGCCAACAATAAAATCTACATAAGCAGCTTTTGAATCTAACTTTCCAGAATAAAAATCAGGAAGAAGCACATTTAAGTCAAGTAGCCCATTATCAAAGTTTTGCTGAATAAAAATTGCCCCTAAATTGTCTATCGATGAAGGGTTTATTGCATTTCTGGAAGTTTCGGAAACTCCGATAAATTGAGAACTAAAATCTCTTTTTTTGTTTCGGTAATTGATACCTAACTGAATATCAAAGGATAAATTCTCATCTTCTATAATCCGGAAGACATCCTTTAGGTAGCCATTATATTCAATATCCTTAATTTCCTGTTTTGATTTACGTTGTTGAAAATCGCCTGTTCTTCCTAATTGTACCAAGGAACCGTCGGGATCAAAATTGATTTCATTACGAATGCGGTTGGGCTCATCGGCTTTTACCTGATTGTAGCCTCCTGCCCATTGCAAGGTGTTTTTATTGCCTAATTGATGTTTACCCAGTAGTTGGGTCACTAATAGCGTAGTCTGTTTTAGGTTTTGGTCGCGAATAAATTGTGAAAGTCCTTCCGGCCTTTCGGTTTCCTCAAAAACAGCACCCTCACCATTGCGTCCTCCTTCAAAAACCTGATCTGATAGCGTGTTAAGAAAGAAGGTGCTTGATTTGAGCTTGTTTTTTTCGTCGATGGAGTACGACAAATCTATAAGTGCTGTTGTATTGCTTTTGGTGTTGTAGGTACTCGCATCGGTCAGCGTATCCCTGATTGCCCCTCGGTCATACTCCCGAAATAATCCTGATCCGTATTCGTATGATCGAGATTGGGAACCGGTAAAGAATACAGAAAACTTTTTCTTGATCCGCGTCCCAGCTGAAAGTGAAAGCTGGTAATCAATGGGATGGTCTTGTTGTAATGTATTCCAGTTTTGACGGGTAATCAAGTCCCTTGTTGGTAAATCCGAGGAATAGAATCCGAAATCAGTAGCTTTGGAATTCGGGGATATCCTAAAATTGTCGCGCACATTGCCTTGTAATACATTCGTGTTGCCTCCTATTCGTGCCCCTACCGATACTTCATTCGAACCCGATAGCTCTCGGGATGTAATATCGATAGTACCGGAGGATTGGTCAGCAGAGGCCGAAACTGAGTATGTTTTGCTAACACTCACGTTCTGGATGATTCTGGTCGGAAATAGTCCCAGATCGATGTTCTTCTTGGTCACATTATCTGAAGGAATAGCCAATCCGTTTAAAGTAGTGGACAAATAGCGGTCCCCCAATCCCCTGACAAAAACATCGCCAGAAGCTTGGCTACTACTCACGCCGGAAATTTTGGTAGTAGCCGTGGCAACATCAGAAACCCCAATTTTACCTAATTGAATCGCACCTATACTTTCCTTTATTTCCACAGCTCTCTTCTGATCCAGTAAAAGGGCGGTTTCAGAATCTTTTCTGGCCGTGGTCGTAACCACTACCTCATCCAAAGAAACACCTTCCGAAGCGGTCATAGGAACATTGATAGTCGTCACCTTTCCAGCTTCTACTTTGATGTCAGGTAGTTCAACAGTCTTGTATCCTAAATAACTAAAGACAACGGTATAGGTTTGTGGGTCAAGGCCTGCGATTTCGTAAAGTCCGTCAAAATCAGAGGTAGTGCCCGTGCTGGTTCCTTTTATAATGACATTGGTGAATGCCAAGGGATCATCGTTCAATTCTTTATCGATCAATTTTCCGACAATACTCCCCGTGTCCTGTGCACTAAGATTAATTACTACTAAAACAAGTGAAAGAAAAGCTAAGTTATGTTTCATTAAATAGGATTCTATCTTTGGCGCAAAGAACGTTACAGGTTGTAAAACCCATGTTACTCCTTGGTTAAACCTATATTGCAATACCGTTACCTCAACGTTATGACATTAAATCAACGTTAAGCCGCTCTGCCGTAGTTGTATTATCTTTATCTTCGGCCGATAAAGGGACTGTTTCGAAACAGTCTCTAACCAAAATTTACATCCCATGAAAAAGAAAGACATCAAGATACTTTTAGTAGATGACGAACCCGACATTCTTGAGATTGTGGGTTATAACCTGACCTCGGAAGGCTATCAGGTCTTCACGGCAAAAAATGGGATGGAAGGGGTCGCTATGGCCAAAAAAAAAGAGCCGCATTTAATCATTCTCGATGTAATGATGCCGGAAATGGATGGTATGGAGGCCTGCGAGAAAATACGAAAGATGAAGGGACTCGAAAATACCATCATCACTTTTCTCACAGCGCGGGGCGAAGACTATTCCCAAGTGGCCGGTCTTGACGCAGGGGCAGATGATTACATCAACAAACCGATCAGGCCTAAGGTTTTGGTAAGCAAAGTAAAGGCCTTGCTCAGAAGGCTCAAGGAAGATGACGGAACGCAAGACGATATTACCAAGGTGGGCGATATTGTCATCAATCGGGAGGAATATAAAATCGTAAACCGTGGCAAAGAGCTCATTTTGCCGAGAAAGGAATTCGAACTGCTGGCCCTTTTGACCTCTAAGCCCAATAAGGTATTCAAGCGCGAAACGATTCTGGATCGCGTTTGGGGCAGCGAAGTGGTTGTTGGCGGGCGCACCATAGACGTTCATATTCGCAAGCTTCGCGAAAAAATCGGGGAGGAGCATTTCAAGACGGTAAAGGGGGTGGGGTATAAGTTCGTTCTGTAATGGCCATTAAGCTACAACGATCCTATCGGTTCGCCCTACGGTCATCGCTTTTGATAGCGTTGATTTTCGGCCTGGTTTTGAGCCTCCTATTTTTATTTTTACACACTTTTGACCTTTTGGTCGTTGTGCTATCCACAGCGATACTTTTCTTGTTGTCTTTTCTTGTTCTTCAGGTACGGATTGAAAAATTTATTTATAAAAGGATAAAACAGATCTATGACGACTTCGCCCTTTTGGAATCATCGACACTGACTTCCGATCCGATTACTACCGATATGCGCACGCTTACGGAGGAAATCGAAAAATTTGCCAAGGATAAAAAGTTCGAGATCGATACCTTAAAAGTGCGGGAGGAATACCGGAAAGACTTTTTGGGAAATGTCTCCCACGAACTCAAGACCCCACTTTTTACGGTTCAGGGCTATATCGAAACCTTGTTAGACGGCGCCATGAGCGATAAGAACGTGCGTAAAAAATACCTGCAACGCGCCAGTAAAGGGGTGGACAGGCTTATATACATAGTAAAAGACCTTGATCTGATTACAAAATTGGAAGTCGGCGAACTTAATCTGGACAAAGAAAATTTCGATATCGTAGAGCTGATTCAAAGTGTTTTCGATCTGTTGGAAATGAAGGCGGAAAAAAAGAACATTGTGCTCACCTTTGATATGGAATATCCACAACATATCAATGTCACTGCCGATAAGGAAAAAATACAGCAAGTGCTAACAAACCTGCTGGTCAACTCCATAAAGTACGGCCGTCGTGACGGTACCACCGAAGTAAGCGTAGAGAATCTTATAAAAAATAAAGTAATCGTTAGGATCACCGATAACGGCGAAGGTATCCCAAAACGCTACATACCCCGTCTTTTTGAACGTTTCTACAAGGTCGACCAAAGTGGAAGCCGTAAAGAGGGAGGGTCCGGTCTAGGACTTGCCATCGTAAAACACATTATTGAGGCCCACGAAGAAAAGCTCTATGTCGAGAGCGAAATCGAGGTCGGTTCGGAGTTTTCGTTTACGTTGGAAAAGAGCAAGACAGGCTCTAGGGAAGGGGGCTATTATTAGTTGTTTCTTCACATAGTATTTCATTAGCTTTGTCGCTAGTTGCTGGGGTATGGCGTTGCATTAGTCACTTTTTCTAGTGTGGCCCGCCGTATGTATTTCGGGTGGGCACTAAGTGATCGATACGTTTAATTTATGGAGAAATGCTTAAAATGACCACCTTGTAAGAAGGTATTGGAAAATAGAAATTTTAAAGTGCAGTAGTGGGAAGCAAAAATAAACTCAAAAGGTTCAAGGAAAATGAACAGTTCAAAAACGTCATCCAACCTGATCGGGATACGATAAAGGATGGGTTTTCGCTCAAAGGAAATTGGGCTTCCCATTTCGGCAACGACAACCCCATAGTGCTCGAACTTGGCTGTGGGAAGGGGGAATATACGGTGGGCCTTGCGCAACTCGATCCCGATAAGAATTTCATAGGTGTCGACATCAAAGGTGCCCGCTTATGGCGTGGAGCCAAGACGGCGCTGGAAGAAAACCTCGAAAACGTGGCCTTTCTCCGTACGCAGATCGAATTGATTGAAGAACTTTTTGCCGAAAACGAGGTATCCGAAATATGGATTACATTTCCCGATCCCCAAATCAAATACAAGCGCACCAAGCATCGCATGACGAATCAGGATTTTCTGGATAAGTATAAGAAAATTTTGGCTCAGAAGGGTTTGATACACTTAAAAACGGATAGTGAATTTATGCATGGCTACACCTTGGGATTATTGCACGGTCTGGGATTGGAGGTCATCTATGCCAACCACGACGTCTATAAAAATGAGGGAAGTCCGAAAGAAGTTATCGGGCTACAGACCTTTTACGAAAAGCAGTACCTTGAAAAAGGAAAGGCAATAACCTATATTCAGTTCAGGATTTCCTGAATTTGAACCAATTCGAGGTGAACGGAATTGAAATAGCGCTGGTTCCGAAACTTCGTAACGGGCACGTTTCAACCTTTCCATAGCAAGCGGGATTGAACTTGCCCCGATTTCAAAACTTGGGGATGGGAACTTTTGAACTTGATTCTGGCTTTTTAATAGTAATCATAAGGTAAATTACAAAATGCATCATCTTTTCATCCTCTTCTTCGCCACGTTTTCAGCAGCCTTTATGGCTACGGTGCCACCAGGCCTTTTGAACATGAACGCGGCAAAAGTAAGTGTTGAGAAGGGGAAGACGAACGGCATTATTTTCAGTATCGGCGTATCTACCATGATTATGTTACAGGCGACGGTCGCGGTCTATATTTCCAGATATTTAGATAATAATCCCGATGTGATTGCCGTGCTGTTGAAAATCGCCACGGTCGTTTTCGCTTTTTTCGCCGTTTATTTTTTTTGGGCCGCCAAACGGAACAAGGTTCCCGATCCTGAGTTGGTCAAATTCAGTAAAAAGAACAGTTTTTTTAAGGGGATAGGGCTCGCAGCGGTCAATCTATTGACTATTCCCTACTACAGCGGTCTCAATATCATGTGGAACGCCTCCGGCTGGATAAAATTCAAGGTCTGGGATATTGCCATTTTCATATTGGCCGCCGGTCTGGGTACTTTCTCGGTACTCTATATGTATACCATTTATTTTAATAAACTAGAAAACAAGACGAACCGCTTTTCAAAAAATTCTAATTATATTTTAAGTGGATTGATGGTGGTTTTGTTGGTGATTACGTTGTTTCGGATATTTTATTGACCGATGACCGATGACCGATGACCGATGACCGATGACCGATGACCGATGACCGATGACCGATTACCGATGACCGATGAC